>Ga0155556_135_pt1 | contig 55195 bp, 55 predicted proteins | sample RifCSPhighO2_12_FD_107213 | JGI IMG/M metagenome (GOLD analysis project Ga0155556, IMG submission 107213) | Gammaproteobacteria bacterium RIFCSPHIGHO2_12_FULL_45_12
AGCCAACCCCGCCTCTTTCAAGACGCTTTCAATTAAGGGAATGGTTTTACGAACATGATCACGCGAAGCAAGCTCAGGCACCACGCCGCCAAATTCAGCATGAATGTCTGTCTGACTATAAATGGTATGCGCCAGCAAGCCGTCATCTGCATCATAAACGGCAATACCGGTCTCATCACACGATGTTTCTATACCCAATACCCGCAAAATGGCGCGCTCCACGGAATCCCGCTGAAAAGTGCCGCATTCTAACAGAATGGCGCGCTTAAGACAGTGATGCTGCGCTTAAAACCATCCTTATTGTCAGGCAAAACGCGCGCGCTTTCTATCCTTGGCTAAATTGCCAAGCACATTAATCACTTCGTTTTCTTGATCATTTAATGCCCGCTTGCCATTGCCATTCCTGCCTTGATCAAACAATTGCAGGCCAGCGTTTCTTCCCTCATGGGAAGATTCACCTGACTTTTTTGGCAATGGCTGGTCAACTGACACAGACATTCCATCAACAAACTGAATGCTGGGATTTGACCTGATCGCCTCTTGCAATTCACGAAGCCGCGCTGCTTGATCCGCCCGAGTCAACCCCAACCTCGCGCCACAAACAGACAATTTCAATAAACTGGCGTCCCGAATCGCCTGGCAAAACGCCTGCCAGCTAATCTGATCACAACCACTTAACGGTAAATTGTCCAACCTGAGTGTTCGGGGCGCGAGATCACCTTGGCTGGTTTCAGACTGTAGAGCAAACAAATATTTCACTTCCAGTTGACGCAAGCGACATGCCGCCGAAACCACATTGGGATGATTGCTTGATGCCAATATAGCAAGGCTGAGTCCTAAACGGGTCAACGATCTCACCCTGGCATTTTCGCAAACTAAATCCTGTATTAATATGATAAAACCCTTGATGAGGCGCAATCTATCTTTAGACAACGCGGGAGACAACGCGGGCAGGTTCTCCTCGCGCTTCAAGATACGCCAGTGCGCTTTAAGCTGCTCCGGCGAACTTGCGAGCAACACCGCTAATTGCTCTCGGTGCGCTTTATACAATTTCTGGCCAAGCGCCTTATTCAACTCTTTAGAAAACGTGTATAACTGTGCGGGTGTCAAGTCCATGTTGTCTTTCCTCGTGATTGTTTAGCGTTATTAATATACAGTAAACCCATAGTAGGCGTATAATATGCTCATAATCCCTCTCAGGCAAGACCCCTCTCTCCTTTTTTCTGTCCTTAAATTAACCATCCCCACGAAAAATTCTCAAACTAGGCAGCAAGTCTTTGCTTTTCTCCAAGTATCGCATTAGAATTGCCGCTTCCTATTTGTTCAACCAATTGATTAGGGTAATGTTTCCACTATGCCAACCGTACGCGTAAGAGATAATGAAAACTTTGAATTAAGCCTGCGCCGCTTCAAGCGACTTTGCGAAAAAGCCGGTATTTTAGCCGATTTAAGACGGCACGAATTCTATGAAAAGCCCACTTGGAAACGCAAGCGCAAAAAAGCCGCTGCCGTCAAACGCTATCAGAAGAAAATTTTGCGCGAACATATGGCACTTGAGCGTGATCGTCAGCCAACTGGCGGCCGAAGGGAAATCACCACTTAAGCTTATTTTCAATTGAAAGAGTCGCCCGTTATGACCTCCTCCATCAAAGACAAGATCTTTGCAGACATGAAAACAGCCATGCGCGGGCATGAAAAAGACCGCCTTGCGGCCATTCGGCTCATCATGGCGGCCATCAAGCAGCGCGAAGTGGATGACCGCATTGAACTGACTGATGAGCAAGTGCTTGGCATTTTAAACAAAATGATCAAGCAACGCCGTGACTCCATTGCCCAATTTGAAACCGGCAACCGGCCTGATCTGGTGGCCATTGAAGTGGCAGAGGTAAACATCATCCAGCAATACTTACCCGCGCAATTATCTGAGGCAGACGTGACAAAAGCCGTGACGCTGGCCATTCAAAGCACCGGCGCAAGCTCTGCAAAAGACATGGGCAAGGTCATGGGCATTCTGAAGGAGAAACTTCAAGGCGCAGCCGACATGACGCTGGTCAGCGCCAAAGTCAAGGAACACCTCTCCCGTTAACGGTTTCACATCACCCTTCAACTGAGGTTAAAGCGTGAGTATTCCACGAGAATTTATCGATTTGCTATTAAGCCGGATTGATCTGGTCGACCTCATCAACGCACAAATCCCCCTGCGTAAAAAATCAGGTAGCAACTATTTTGCCTGCTGCCCCTTTCATCAGGAAAAAAGTGCTTCTTTTTCCGTCAGTCAACCCAAGCAGTTTTATTATTGTTTTAGCTGTGGCGCCCACGGCAACGCCATTGATTTCATGATTCAGCATGACCACCTGAACTTTCCGGAAGCCGTGGAAGCCTTGGCGAGACAAGTTGGCATGGAGGTGCCCTCATCAGGCGCGCCCTCTTCCAAAAACGAATCCTTATCCGAACTCTATGATCTGACCGCCCGTGCGGCACATGACTACTACGAACAAATGCGCCAGTCTGAACGCGCGATCCACTACCTCAAACAACGCGGCATTTCAGGCACCATCGCTCAACAATTTATGCTGGGCTACGCGCCCTCTGGCTGGAGCCACCTGCTTGACACGTTTGGTAAAACCGATCCTGACAAGAAAAAACTGCTAAACTGCGGCCTGATCATCCCCAAAAATGAAGGCGGCTATTATGACCGCTTTCGTGAGCGCGTGATGTTCCCCATCCATGATTATCGTGGCCGCATCATTGGCTTTGGGGGACGCGTGCTTGATCAGGGTGAACCCAAATATTTAAATTCGCCCGAGACACCCCTGTTTCAAAAAGGCCATGAACTCTATGGCCTGCATCAGGCATTGAAACAACATCGCCAGTTGGCGCGTGTGATCATTGTCGAGGGTTACATGGATGTCATTGCGCTCTTTCAACATGGCATCACCTATGCCGTGGCCACACTGGGCACCGCCACCAGCAGCCATCATTTGCAACGATTGTTTCGCTATACCGCCGAGATTGTTTTTTGCTTTGACGGCGACAACGCGGGGCGCACAGCCGCCTGGCGCGCTCTGCTGGTCACCCTACCCGCCATGCACGACCAACTCCAAATTCGCTTTCTCTTTCTACCCGATGGCGAAGACCCTGACACCCTGATACGCAAAGAAGGCCGCGCGCTCTTTGAAAAGCGCATGACCTCCGCACTCTCGTTATCAGCGTTCTTTTTCCAGACCCTGAGCCAGCAATGCGATATGAGCACCGTTGAAGGCCGCGCCCGATTGGCAGCCCTTGCCTTAACCCACCTTAAACAACTTCCTGCCGAGATTTTTCAGGGCATGATGCTGGAAGAACTGGGCAAACGGGCACGGGTAGACGTTCAAACGTTAAAGCAGCAGCTTCATCCGTTGAATAAACCACTCACAACCGAGCCTGCCGCCGTACCCGTCACAGCCAGCACCCCCCTGCCCCCCCCAATACGCCTCGCTTTGGCACTGTTAATCCAGCACCCCATGCTTGCCCAATCCATTGAAACAACGCTGCCCCACAACAAACTGCCCGGCTATGATTTCCTGCTTGCCCTCATAGACATCATAAAAAGCAGCCCCAACCCCGTCACCACGGGCGCCCTCATTGAACATTGGCGAGGACAAAAAGAAGAACCCCTCCTCAAAAAACTGGCTCACGCTGAACACAATATCCCTGAAACAGGGATAAAAAACGAATTTTTAGGGGTGATAAGACAATTAATCGCGCTCTCAATTGATGCCGAAATCAATCACCTGTTATCAAAGTCCGCCGAGGACAAGCTGTCTCCCCAGGAAAAACGGGATTTATCGGTCTGGATCAGCAAAAAAAAGGCGTTAGTTTATTAACCAACTTCGCTATTTTCCCATGATTTTTTGGCGTGATAGTGTATAATGTGTGATTCATCCGGATTTCGTCTACAAACTAACTTAGGCCCAACAACATAGATAGGTTACCCATACTATGAATCAACAAGATTCGCAAAAAGAATCCCAGAAAACACGGCTTAAAGATTTAATTACCCGTGGTAAAGAACAAGGCTACCTAACCTATGCAGAGGTTAATGATCATCTGCCCGCCGATATCACCGATCCCGAGCAAATTGAAGAAATTGTCAGCATGATGAACGACATGGGCATTCTTGTCTCTGAGAACGCGCCTGAACGGGAAGAAATGTTGCTGGTTGAGAGTGAAGGATCGGAAGATGAGGTTGCTGCTGAAGAAGTCGCACACGCCCTCGCTGTCGTTGATGGCGAACTGGGCCGCACCACGGATCCGGTTCGCATGTATATGCGTGAAATGGGCAAAGTCGAGCTGCTTTCACGGGAAGGTGAAATCATCATCGCCAAACGCATTGAGGAAGGCATCATCCAGATGCTCACCACGCTCGCCTATCAACCGCAAATGGTTGCCGAGGTATTAGCCGACTTTGACCGTGTCGAGCGTGGTGAAATCCGTTTAAGCGATTTGATTAGCGGCTACATTGAACCGGACATCAATAATGATAGCGAAGAGGGTGACGAAGGAAAAGAAACAGAAAGTAGCGCCGCCAGCGAAGAGGAAGATGAAGACACTAACAGCGCGGACAGCAGCAATGGTGATGGCTCAGCGGATCCCTTTGATGAAGACGCGGGCCTTGATCCTGTGAAGGCGAAAGAGCGCTTTGATGAATTACGCAGCATTTACAACGCAACCATTGCCACTGAAAAGAAGCACGGCCAGAAACACGCAAAGTCAACTGCAAAACGTGAAGAGCTGGCCAAGTACTTCATGGACATCAAACTATCACCCCGCCAATTCAACAAACTATCAAAGCGCATGCGTAGCATGTTAACTGAAATTCGCGCACAAGAACGCTTGCTGATGGACTTGTGTGTGCATCGCTCCAAAATGCCGCGTAAAGCGTTTATTGCGGCTTTCCTTGGCAACGAAACCAACCTTGACTGGTTAAGCGCGGTGAAAAACCAACCGGCTGAATTAGAAAAATATTTACCTGAAACGCAACGTGCGCAGCGCAAATTGATTGTGCTTGAAGAGCAAATGCACATGACCATTGCGGAAATCAAGGAAGTGAACCGCCGCTTATCCATTGGTGAAGCAAAAGCGCGTCGCGCCAAAAAGGAAATGGTGGAAGCAAACTTGCGTCTGGTTATTTCCATCGCGAAAAAATACACCAACCGTGGTTTGCAATTTCTGGATTTAATTCAGGAAGGCAATATTGGCCTGATGAAAGCCGTAGACAAATTTGAATATCAACGCGGTTATAAATTCTCAACTTACGCCACTTGGTGGATTCGCCAGGCCATCACCCGATCAATTGCCGATCAGGCACGCACCATTCGTATTCCGGTACACATGATTGAGACCATCAACAAGTTGAACCGTATCTCACGACAATTACTGCAAGAAAGCGGGCAAGAGCCAACACCGGAGGAACTGAGCCGCCGCATGGTCATTCCTGAAGAAAAAATTCGTAAAATTCTTAAAATCGCCAAAGAACCCATTTCCATGGAAACACCCATTGGTGATGATGAAGACTCCCATCTTGGCGACTTTATTGAAGACGGCAACACCATGTCCCCCATTGAAGCCGCCACCAATTTCGGCTTATCAGAAGCCGTGCAAAAGGTGCTGGGGTCATTAACCCCGCGCGAAGCCAAGGTGTTACGCATGCGTTTTGGCATCAACATGAACACTGACCACACCCTTGAAGAAGTGGGCAAACAATTTGATGTCACCCGTGAACGCATTCGTCAAATTGAAGCCAAAGCCTTACGCAAACTGCGCCACCCCTCAAGAGCAGAACAACTACGCAGCTTCCTAGAAGAACAAGAATAAGCCCTCCTCCCCCCACCCATTGCGCCTCCTCCCCTCCTGCTCACTGGCAGGAGAGGCGACACAAATTGGCAATAACACCCACAGACAAATGTCGTAATTCGTTCTTAAAAACCCCCCATCATTAAGCTGGAAAGACGTCACCAATCAAGCTAATATTGGCATCCTTAAGTAATCGTTTATTAGCTGGGGCCCATAGCTCAGCTGGTTAGAGCAGAGGACTCATAATCCTTTGGTCCTAGGTTCAAGTCCTAGTGGGCCCACCAATAGAATCAATCAATTGCAAGTCATGCCCAAATCGGGGAAAATCTCATGTAGAAGCAATGTAGAAGAACTGAGGTTAATTATATGGAGATTCCTAGCCTGCATGAACTACAATTTATTTATTAGCTATCCAGATACCAGTAGAGACATTGTCGAAAATCTACGCGATCAATTTAAAAAATTTGGAATCAATGCTTGGGTGTACTCAATAGATCAAACATTGAACTTGAATCCATGGAAAGAAATTGAAGAAAAAATTAGCGCATCAGATCTAGTGGTTTTCATTGTTTCAGAAAGAACACCCGCAGCTACAGGCCAACATCAAGAATTAGAGCTAGCAACCCAAAAGATTGGGACTATTTCAAATACAGATAAAATCATGCCCATCTTTATCGTAGGAGCAAGCCCATCAAGCGCGCCAGAACTGCTTAAACATAAAAATGGACCCTTTCTTCATAGCGGGAATGTAAAATCTGTAGCATTAAAGATCACCAAGAGAGTATTTCCAAGTTTATTAAAAACCGAAGACGAGAGGCCATGGAAATACCCCATTCCTGGGGAATGGCTTAAAGTAACAAATTTAGATGATAATATTTCTGAAGATTTTGATTTAGGTGACAAACTTTATTTTCGGAGAGTTAGCCCAATGGGACTCTTCGAATGCTATGCGCCAAAAATTGAAGGGGCATTCTGGATTCTACCGGAGAATGTTCGTCTATCTTATGATACAGATGAGGACAAAGCGCTTGAAAGCCAAATGCCTAGCGAGTTCAAGTACTGGAATAACTAAAAGTTAAAGGCAGCACAGATTTCATCATTCGATTTGTATGGAAAAAATTATCAACACTGAGTGAAACTATAAAATAGTAATTATCAATTTTTTTATCTCAAAGCCGATCTTTTTTAGATTCACAGCCCCTAATCAACCCTAAGCCTCTGGCTAACACCATAATACATTGCCGCCAGAACAGAGATTTGCTCCAGATTTTCACAAGCATAAATTTCAGATGATGCAGCCTGCACAATGGCCTCATTAAATTTCAATACCTCCTCAGAAGAAACGGTAAAAATCAGATTATTAGTGTTAACGTCAGGATTTCGATGGGTACAAACCAAACACAAATCTTTTCTAAGCGGAAAAATAAACTCGGTTAAAGGATGACAGGGCCCGACATGACCTAGCGAACTTGCCATAACAACTGGAGTATCGGAGGTGATAAAATTCACATTGTCACAAGGTCGTTGAAACTGCCAATATTTCTGTAAAATAGCTTCCGCCACCTGCGAGGCTAGGTTTATCATCGGGTGCAAACTTACTTGCTCCAGCACACCAATGTCAACGATATCGACTATATTGCCACTATAGCTGAATGGTGGAGGGTTATTTTTCGCATAAGTAGATAACAGTTTTTTTATTATTAGCTCATGCGCTTGCTTGATTCCGTCCCTAAAACTCGGCCCTCTTGAAAACATTAAACCTATATAAAAAGCCAAAAGACCTTTATTTTCTGATGAAATTTTTAACTCTGGGGTATCACTATTCAAAGATCGAATTAACTTTATCACCTGATCTTCAATTTCTGAAAAACCGTCCTCAAGAATGTTATAATCAACAGATTCATCATTTTTTATTTGTGCGTAATAACCTTCTCTATGGCAAATACTTCTCACGGACTTCCGTGATGCGGTACGAATTGCTACATCCTTTTTGTACATCCAAACAAATGAAGAATATGCACTGGTTTTATCTGGCATAGAAAACAACCTTAGATAACCGGCATTAACATAATGATGCTTCTTTTTCTTTTGATCTGACATATCTATCCCTGGCTTTTAACTTGTAAACTTCCTGCAATACGTATCAAATTACCCAAGGTGGCCATTATATAACTTGCGGGATGTCACTAATCAAACATTCTTCTGTTGTAATTGGCTGCTGATAGCCACCATCAGAAACAACAATATCAAATCCTTCGTTAGAACAGTTAGCCGTGTAAAGTTTAATCTCGCTTTTATTACATAGTTTAGAAATAATTTCTTTATTGATTGGATCAATTTTACTGCCCAGGATAATACCTGTTACCCTCAAGAAAGGAGCATATCCATTTAGTTGAAGTAACCCGCCACTTTCACTATTTGAATTAGTTACCAGGCGATATTCACGTTCATGCTCCCACTGTTTAAACTTAACTCCCACTGAATTTCGTATAATATACTCAGACTGATCATAACTGTTTTTTATACTTGCAGCCTTATCAGCTTCTATGACAGGAAGATCGTCACTGTAACCAACCTTAACGAATGCAAACTCGCGATCTAATTCTGAGTTCAGATTAAATGAGATTATATCCGTTCCGTTTAAAACACCGTTTTTAAATTCATCTATTTGCTCATCTAAAATACCAGCATTATCTTTTATATAAGAAAAATCCAACTCAAACTCAATGCAGCACCCCTTATGGTTATCAGCATAATATGCCCACATAGGAATATTATTGTTACTTGCTGTTAAACATAAAGCACCGTGATTAGAAAGCATGTCACGAACAACTCTTGGCTTCTTTAACTCTTTCCGGAACTCGCCTGACAATAACCGCTCTTTCAAGTCATTCGCCGTAAAACTAGGGCCTTCAATTTTAATATGTTCCTGCAAAATAACATCAAACACTTCAGAATTGCTCAGCAAAAATTCTGGTGTAAAAGATACAAACCTAAACCTCCCTTCAAAGGGATCATTAAAATTCTTTAGCGGCGTGATCCAAACCCTTTGTGAAATGTAATTTTTAACGAATTCAAAATGCTCGGCCTCAGACAGTGATTGATACTTATAAAATTTCATTATATTTTTCTCTAATTTTATTATTATTTATACGAAAAAAATCATGCCCAAGTCGCACTCAAAGTTTCGGCCTGCCTTAAAATCAACTCAATCGCCTCTTCTTGCTTGTCTGGCGGGTATTTGTATTTGCGTAAAATTCGTTTCACCATTAAACGCAATTTAGCGCGCACGCTTTCACGCACTGACCAGTCTACACTTACATTTTTGCGGAGATTTTCAGTAAGCTCATGGGCTATTTTCTTTAGAATCTCATCGCCTAACTCTTTAACAGAAGCTTCGTTATTAGCAAGCGCATCATAGAATGCCAATTCATCTTCATTGAGCCCAACTGACTCTCCACGCTGAACAGCCTCTTTGAACTTCTTAGCCATTTCGCACAGCTCTTCCATCACCTGTGCAGTTTCAATTGCACGATTTTGATAACGCTTAATCGTATTGACTAATAATTCAGAAAACTTCTTCTCCTGAACCACATTTGTAGAGAATCGAGTTTTTATTTCACCTTCAAGTAAACGCTCTAGTAATTCAACGGCTAGATTTTTCTCTGGCAGATTGCGCACTTCTTCAAGAAACTCTTCATCAAGAATTCCGATGTTGGGCTTATCCAGGCCAACAGCATCAAAGATATCGACCACTTGATCCGACACAACAGCAGAACTTATGATTTGTCGTATCGCAAGCTCACGCTCTTCATCCGTGCGCTTTTTTGCGCTAATGTCGCGCTTTGTAAGTATTACTTTTATTGCCTGCATAAAAGCCACTTCTTCACGAACAGCCTTTGCTTCATCTAAAGTGCAACACAAGGTGAAAGCTTTTGACATGGCAAGTGCTGTATCTGCAAAACGTTTTTTTCCATCTTCGAGGCCCAAAACATGGTTAGCAGCCTTTGCAAGTAAACTATGACCACTTGCAAGGAAGTTACTGTAATCAAACCCGTGTAGCATCCCTCGCAACACATCTAGTTTTTCTTCCAACACAGCATATGCTTCGTGAGCATCCACTGTAGGCCTACCCCGCCCCTGGCTTGCGGTATAGTCCTTTAATGCTTTCTTTAAATCATTGGCAATACCGATATAGTCGACAACCAAACCGCCTTGCTTATCTTTAAATACACGATTTACTCGCGCGATAGCCTGCATGAGATTATGACTTTTCATAGGCTTGTCTATGTAAAGCGTGTGGGCACAAGGAACATCAAAACCCGTCAACCACATATCACGAACAATCACTAAACGCAGATCATCATCAGGCTTTTTAAATCTCTTCTCTAAATCTTTCCGTACTTGTTTAGCGTAAACATGCGGGCGAAGTAATGGCTTATCACTAGCGGAACCTGTCATAACAACTTTGATCACGCCTTTCGTCGGATCTTCGCTATGCCATTGAGGACGTAACGCGATTATTGCATCATAAAGATGAACGCAAATATCTCTGCTCATACCAACGATCATTGCTTTGCCAGTTTGGGCTTTGCTACGCTCTTCGTAATGCGCGACTATGTCAGCAGCAACCTGCTTGATACGTGGCTCCGCTCCCACTATCCTCTCTAATGCTGCCCAGCGTGATTTAAGCTTTGCTTGTTCGCTATCTTCTTCATTTTCTGCCAATTCATCAACATCCTCATCAAGCGTAAGGATTTCATTTTCATCAAGCGATAGCTTAGCAAGACGAGATTCATAATAAATGGCGACTGTTGCACCATCATCTTTTGCTTGCTGCATATCATAAATGTGGATGTAATCGCCAAATACAGCACGAGTATCGCGATCTTCTGTTGAAACAGGTGTGCCAGTAAATGCAACGAATGTAGCATTAGGCAGAGCATCGCGAAGATGCTGCGCATACCCTACGCTATATTTTTCTTGTCCTGACTTACCTTTGAGCTCTGCTGTAAATCCGTATTGCGTGCGATGTGCTTCATCAGCAATCACAACGATGTTTCGACGATCAGATAATACAGGGAAGATATCCTCATCCTCTCCTGGCATGAATTTTTGTATTGTGGCAAACACGATGCCACCTGAGGGGCGGTTATTTAATTTGATGCGTAAATCTTGCCGTGTCTCTACTTGCACAGGCTGTTCACGTAATAAATCTTGCGACAGTGAAAAAACACCAAATAATTGGCCGTCTAAATCATTCCGATCTGTGATCACTACGATGGTTGGATTTTCCATTGCTGATTCACGCATCACGCGGGCTGCAAAGCATGTCATTGTAATACTTTTACCACTGCCTTGTGTGTGCCACACAACGCCACCCTTTTTATTTCCATCTGGGCGTGAGGCAATAATAACTTGCTGAATGGCTGCTCGAACTGCATGAAACTGGTGATACCCAGCAATCTTTTTAATTAACTCAGCGTCATCTTCGAACAAAATAAAGAACCGCAGGTAATCTAATAAATATTCTGGGGTTAGGATTCCACGCGTTAATGTTTCAAGCTCACGAAATTCCCCAAGTGGATCAAGGGTGACGCCATCAATTGTTCGCCATGACATAAAACGTTCAGCATTAGCAGAAAGTGAACCAATGAGGGCTTCGCTGCCATCTGAAATGATCAGCATTTCGTTGTATTGAAAAACATCGGGTATTTGTTCTTTGTAGGTTTGAACTTGATTATAAGCCTTCCATATATCGGCACTCTCATCTGCGGGGTTTTTTAATTCTACTAGTACTAATGGCAGCCCATTTACAAAGAGTATGGTATCAGGGCGGCGTGTATGTTTTTCACCTTTAATTGAGAATTGATTGACCGCCAACCATTCATTTTCAGTTGGCTTTTCAAAATCAATAAGTCGGACAAAATCGCCGCGAGTTTCACCGTCTTTTTTATATTCTACAGGCACGCCATTTACCAAAAAATTATGTAAGCGACGATTGGCAGATAATAAAACCGGGGTGTTCAAGTCTCGTACTTGTAGCAAAGCATCTTCACGGGCTGCCAAGGGAATATCTGGGTTTAATCGGTCTATTGCTCCACGTAGACGCTCTATCAACAATACCTCTTGATAATTGCTACGCTCAGGACTCTTACCATCACAGGCAATATCAGGCCCATAAATATGGACGTATCCTATTTCGGATAGCCAGCTAAGCATTTCCTGTTCAAGTTGATCTTCTGTCATTTCTATAGCTCCAGTTTTGCATTAAACCACTTAACCTAATGATTTATAGTGATTTAATAGTACCATCCCCAACCATCAACGTTTTGCATTAAAGCACTCCTAGCTCTCTACATCTAATGTTAGCGCTTCTTTGAGCATATACCCTCTTTATTAACGATATCGACAATAGCGATTAAATAAGAATATCGTTATATATCAATCTGTTAGTCAATCTCTTGGCGCATTAGAGCACTCTGAATTAAATAAACCTACGCCCAAAACGGTATGTATTTAGCATATCGTTTAGATGCACTTGCTGGGTCGTCTGGCTTCACCTCTCCCTGCTCTACTGAAGCAGCAATGATTTGCGATACAATTGCAGACTTTGCCCGCGTATCATCCAACTTGAATCGCTCCCTCAGGCTCTGGTTTGTCATTTTCTCGTTACTTACATACTTTAAACAGCAATGTAAATAGCAAGCACGAAGCCGATCAGCATTATCCATTAACCTGAATTCTTTATAAGAAAATAAAACAACAGTTGTGCAAGAGGATGTTACCCTGACATCATGTGCAGGCAGTTGGTAAAGTTCAGTATTAAACACAACCTTATCAATACCACTTCCCTTTATTTCGCAGATACCCATGCGTCTCATGACATCAGCCAAACTTTCATTCCTTGAACGATATTCATCAACAAAACGTTCAGCTTCTATCAAGGGCTGGCCAGGATTCGTAAATTCAATACGATCAGAGTAAATCTCAACCATGACGGAAGAACCACTTAGTTCTAAATCCTGATGAATGAGAGCATTGGCTACAACCTCTCTAATTACTAATTCAGGATACATTCTGACCTCTTCTCGAAGCGCTTTTCCAATAATTTCATTCATAGGTAGCTGGTTATTGATATAATCGATCAATTCTTCAAAACCTACTGCATAGCCCTTAACACTGATATGCTCACGCTCTGTTTTTATTTTATTATTATCTGCGTATTTGATAATACGAACTGTCTTGCGTTTTACTGATTCAAATACTCTCAAATCTTTAGCTAGCAAAATTGCACCAAGATTTGTAATACAAAATCCATCTTTTTTAGAGCGAACAAGTTTCTCACTTACGAGTCGACTCAAAATAGCATCCCTTGTTGCAGGCAATGGAAGTTTAATTAAATCAAAGTATTTTTGGACATCCAGCATTGCTATCACTTCATCTGCAATTATTACAGATGTAGCGTCATGAACTAAAAAATTTGACTGGCCTTCAGCAAAAATCCGCTGAAGCTGATCTGGCGACATCGGCACTAACTCTTCCCCAGAACGCATTAGATAAGTTCCATCTAACCCCTGTGGACGACCGATGGGCCTGGGAGGGATTTCAAACACAAGCACACGACCATCAGGATGCGTCAATTCATAGATTTCAACTCTAAAATGAAGCTTGTGTAATACATAGGATTTGACAGCACCAAGATTAGGAAACGCACTTGTCCCAACAACTTTACGGGGTATATTATTTCTCACCCCCAAGACCAAGTGGCCGCCAAGCTCATTGGCAAAAGCGACACAATAGCGCAATAACTTTTCGTCGTCGTAATGCTGTTTTGCCTCTTTAAATTCAAGATGCTCATGCTCATGTGGTACAGCAAGCCATTCGGCTAATTTCTCTAATGTGATCATTTAACATGCTCCGAAGTCACACGTTCGACTGGTATTTGTAATTCGCCTGAAATTAAATGTGGTAAAAGTGTATCGCGCAAGTCAGCAAGAACTTTAGCTTGTTTTGAATTTTCCGTAATTTTCTGCTGAATCATAGTGACAATTTCTCCAAACTTCTCCGCCACATTCCGCGATGGCACAACAACTGGATAACGCCCCAGAACATCATTCTGTATTCGCTGTCGCCCACTAGTCCCAGACATGCTTTTAATAGCGAATTCACGGAAAGGGTTATGGCGTGATAATAAATACCCATGATAAAGAGGAAGTGGTAACTTGGGGCGCAACACAACAAATTCAGTTGATCCCCAACCTACTTGATTATCACTCAAAAAATCAACGTAAGCTGTTTTACCATTTTGTAAACACGGAGTTATCCTCGCTAAAAGGGTATCACCATTAATAAATTTCGAACCAGACCCCACTTCTCTGTAAATAATAACTTCAGGATGGTGCCCTCTTACTGGAACATTCGCCATATCCAAAAAAGCTGACCGCTCACCTTTTTTTAGTCTTCTAGCTGGATTAATTTCATAAGCATTATCCAATGTTGTGATACACCACCCGTGCGGCACAGAACCTAGTTCGGTTTCTTCAAATGCATCAGGAAAAAGTGCGGCTGTTTTTGCATCAATTCCTTCTGCAAGTCTACCTTCTGCTTTTGCACGCACCGGATCGAAATCAATAAACCATGATTTGAAAAGTGATTGGGCAATTGCTTCAAGTGTGACATTCATTTGACGATGAAGAGTGATGCGCTTATCAAAGCCAGACAACACCTCCACAACTGCTTTTCTTTCGTCTTCAAGAGGCCAACTAAGCTCATAAGAAAAAATACTTTCTAGTGTAATGCTTGCTTGATTCGCACTACCCTGTGCTTTAGAAATAACATGCTGCGAAAATTTTTCACCTTTAAGCTGATAATATATAAATTTTTGATCTATTTCAGACATTGATTTAGCACGAATTATCACTGAGTTCTGATTCATCAATGCCTTTTTTGCCCATGAAGGAACACATATTGTTCTTCCAACGACAGACTCTGGATTGTTTGGCCAGGAGCCAACCGTAGCAATAACAATATCATCTTGACATAACTCCACATCACCATTAGCAGCCGCAATCTCTTTAGAAACATATTTTAAATTTTTATCACTAATACTATCTTCTGTGAAATTAGAGACACGTATAACTGGAATGCCTTTATCTAAGTAATCTTTTGATTTAAATGCAAATCCTTTTTTGTGCTTAATAAGACTACCGAGTTGAACTCTACTCCACTCAGAACTCATACCCCAATCCTCCCAACTTCTGTCGAATCAGGGCATCAAGTTCAACTCCTTTCACCATCTGTTCGCCTAACGTTTCAGTAAGTTTTTGCATATTCTCAGTGAAGGCTTCATTATCATTTTTCTGCGCTTCAGATCCAACGTAACGACCAGGCGTAAGTACAAATCCATGCTCAACAATTTCAGTCAATGCGACACTTCGACAAAATCCAGCCTCATCTTCATATGTTACATTTACTTCACCATCACCACGCCATGCATGAACTGTTTCCGCAATTTTTTGTATATCAACCTCTGCAAACTCAATTTGTGCACGGCTGATCATCGTGCCAAGCTTGCGTGCATCGATAAATAACACTTCCCCTTTACGCGTGATTTTTTGTTTGGTGAGAAACCATAAACATGCTGGTATTTGAGTGTTAAAAAATAACTGTCCTGGCAAAGAAACCATACATTCCACCACGTCAGCTTCCACCATTTTTTTGCGAATTTCGCCTTCGTTATTTTGGTTAGAACTCATTGAACCATTCGCTAAAACAATACCAGCACGTCCATTGGGCTTGAGGTGATACAGCATGTGCTGCAACCATGCATAGTTAGCATTGCCTTGAGGAGGCGTTCCGTAAAGCCAACGGGAGTCGCTCTCTAAGCTTCCATGCCACCAATCAGATATATTGAAGGGTGGATTCGCCATAATAAAGTCAGCACGCAAATCAGGATGTTGGTTTTTGGTAAATGTATCGTTAGGTTCTTTGCCAAGATTAAAATCGATACCACGAATAGCGAGATTCATCGCTGCTAAACGCCATGTTGTTGGATTAGATTCCTGCCCGTAAATAGAGACATCACCGAGCTTGCCGCCGTGCGTTTCAATAAATTTTTCAGATTGAACAAACATGCCGCCTGATCCACAACAGGGGTCATATACTTTTCCCTGATGAGGGGCCAATACAGCAACAAGAGTTCGCACAATGCTGGCTGGCGTGTAGAACTGCCCGCCTTTCTTTCCTTCAGCACTCGCGAATTGGCCGAGAAAATACTCGTAAACTTGCCCCAGTAAATCTTTTGCATTTTGACCAGCAGCACTAAAGCCAATAGAAGAAATTAAATCTACCAGCTCACCCAGCTTACCATCCGGTAATTGCGCACGCGCATAACGCTTATCAAGAATACCTTTCAACTTTGGGTTCGCAGTCTCAATTACTGATAGGGCATCATCAATTAACTTACCAATATTCGGCTGCTTTGCCTGTGCTCGAATTTTTTCCCAGCGGGCTTCCTCTGGCACCCAAAATGCATTTACTTCTCTGTAATAGTCTCTGTCTTCTAATTCTTGTGAAACAAGATATTCAGTAGCATCTTCTGCAACGTAGTATTCATCTTTTTTATTAGTAAAACGATGGGTAAGTTCGTCACGGCGAATTTGAAATGTATCTGATATGTATTTCAAAAAAATCAAGCCGAGCACAATGTGTTTGTACTCCGCAGCATCCATGTTAGCGCGCAACTTATCGGCAGTGGCCCAAAGTTTTTTCTTTATATCTTCTATCATTGAAAGTATCCCGCTCTAGTTAAGAATTTCCTACTTACTTTTGCCTGACTCAGTTGCTTCTTCTGAGGCGCTACCCGACGTCACCCATGCATCAACCTCGCCCTGATTGAAGCGCCATTGCTTGCCAACCCGATGCGCGGGGATTTGACCCTTTTCGAGCCAGCGGTAAATTGTTATCGCCGCCACTCCTAGGTGTTCGGCAATCTCACTTACCGACATCCATCTTTCTGTTACGGCCATAGTCAGCTCTTTTTGTATGTTTTATAAGAATTAAGTGATTATCAAAGATAATGAATGATAAGACAAGCCCCATGATGATAGAGGGAGAAACCTAACAAGATTGTGTAAAATTTGATACTTTTGTGTGCATTTTGCAGGTTATGCAAAAACTAAGTTGCAGTCCTGAGTAAGATGGCAGCAGATCTAGTATTTTATGTTTACCACACTGCCAAATCTGAGCTTAATGTATCCGGCTCTGCTATTAAATTAATAGACCCAACAGAGTTAGCACAATCTGCTTTCAAAGTCGGCCTTGTTGACTGACTGATAGATAAAGTCGGTTAACATCAGATTATTTTCCTTGCGGGGCTAAGTGCGGAAATTTTTGGCAAAGTTTGGCAATTAATTCTTGCCGTGCATCGACATAACTTATCTGGGATTTATCATTCGCGATAATGTTACATTGGAATTTATCAATAGCTTTATGTCCAACGCGATCAAGAATGCTATTGGCAGCTTGAACTCGCGCAAGTCCTGTGCCATTTTCCACAATGTCAGAAAGTGCGTTAATGGCAGACTCAGCCGCGATGAGAAGCCTGTTTCGTTGCGCGTTATGTAAGGCAGCCAGCTCAGAATCTATTATTCGTTTGATCTCAGGTTTCTTCAGGTTTTCTTGCCCAATGGAGTAGGCGGTTTTTTGACTGTAGCCGGATCGAATAGCTGCCTGTGTGGCATTCAGATCCTGCAAATACTCATCGATAAAGCGCTTTTGTTTGTTAGTCAGTTTATTCATACCCCCTCCCAAGCGATCTTTAAGTTGCAAGGTTGCACTTAAAGTTGCGAATACAGTTGCAGTCATGTTTTTCTAGTTGCATTGTTGCGTCTTCATAGGCACTGCAACTGCGCAACCCTCAATCTTTGGCCTTCCAATCAACCCTTCGTCTTTGCCACGCGCCGCATGGCGGCTGATACCGGACTTATGAATATTCAGCTCAATTGCTATTTCGGCCTGAGACATGCCTTTATTTAAAAGCGAAACAACCTTTAAGTAGGTAGTATCATCCAAAGATTGCGCTAGCCATGATTGAATACCATTCTCATCAATTAATCTCGCCTCGAATGGTTGAGCATCTTCTCCAAAAAATCCGCGCGCTTTCTCAAATTTAACAATAAATCTTGCGCCTTCAGATGAATCATAATCTTTAGGGCGCTCCAACATAATTACTGTATCTAACACGTCTTCTTTTTTTGATGCGCCTCTTTGTGTACCACCTTTACCAGAATGGTGGATTAGAAGTACGCTTTTTCTCCTGGCACGTAAACTAAGCACCCATGACTGTATGCGATTCCAATCATCAGACTCATTTTCCCGAATACTTCGAGCAAGACACGAGAGATTATCGATAATGATTAAATCAATATCATCTGTAATGTATTCATCTACAAGCGCCTGACCAGCTTCGGTAGCCAAATCTGGCATGCAACCTGATTGCAAATCTGGGGTAATGATTTTGATATTATCCGGTATTATGGCATCTCCATTCATTGCCATGATGCCAAGTAATCGTTCTTGTAAAACAGTTGCTGGCATCTCGCCATCAATATAAAGAACACCCCGTCTTTTTGGCGCTTGCCACTTTAAATAGATCCCACCAGTAGCAACAGCATATGCAATTGCTAATGCTAAATAGGTTTTTCCAATACCGCGGAATGCATGAACCATGCACAAACCAGAAGTTGGCAGCCAAGGATACAAAATCAACTCACGTGGCGGGAACTCCATCGCTAAAAAATCTGACATGTTGGCGACTTGAAGCATGCGATTACTCCTTTGATGCTATGCTTTGTGCATTGTCGTTTGCGTTGCATTTTTTATATTGACTGGTATTAGATACCAGCTCATGCGCTTCAATATAAGAAATCACATCAGATTTGCGATATAGGACACGTCCACATATTTTACGGTATCGAATCCCCTTTCCTTGCCACCTATCATTTTGTAACGTTGAAACTTGTACACCCATCACAGGTGCAATGTATCGCTCTCCAAATAAAGCTTGTGGATCTGCCGCCCAAAATTCAGCGACTCTATCGAAATCAGTTATTTTCGGATTAATCTGCTTCATTATGAATCCCCTTGAAATTGTTTGATCCATTTCAAGATAACGGGCCTTTAATAAGAAAACATGGGGACAATAATTACATAAATTAATTATTATTATTGTCCCACATAACATAGACGGAACTATGGATTTCTGGGAATTTAAATGCCAAGCATTCTTTTATAAATTATTTTTTGCTCAACTGATGGGCTCTCAATCGCTTTCTTTATGTTTTTATATATCCGACCTTCACTACCAATACCCAACCCTAATAAAGAGTCGATATCCTGCATGAAGCGAAGAATCTCACCATTGTACAAATTAGCTTCCCAGTTTGAATGGGTACATTTAGGAGTGTTTTGCGTAATCTCGATGTAGACCATGACGAGCATATTTATTACATCTTGATGCTTTAACTTGTTGCTAGGACGACCAGGGCTTGATGTTGTTTTAAATTCTTGCAGCAACGACTTTAATGCCTTCATGCCATTAGCATTATCGTGTAACAGCTTTTGAATATCGCGATGAGAGTATGCGAGCATCTTAAGGCATTCTTCTGCTTTACTTAAATACTCCAAAGCCATACCGATTTGTTTTGCATCTTGGTTTTTTCGATTATTGCTTTGATCACCATATTTTCGCACATTGTATGAGCGCTTCAAATTAATTAATACCCAAGTAAATCTATTTACATTGTCGATGGCGTATATTTCCGAAAGTTTTTTGATATTTGCTTGCCAATCCGAAGTAACAAAAATATCTTCTGGTGATGCAGGATTGCATAACTGAATTATTTTATCGGTTTTCTCATAAAGCATAACATGATTCCATTTTGAATTGAACGAATAAACTTTAAGTTATATCTTGAAATAATCTAATTTTAAAATCGTTCTGATATGCGTCAGTTATTCGTGTTGCCGCAGACCGTGACGCTCTAAAGTCGAATCGTTTTGTTAAATATCCAAACTGTTCTGCTAAACCCCTCATGCGGCCGTCATAGTCCATATACAATAACTCTTTCCCTTTAAACATTCCATTGTACCCATCAGGCTGCGAAGGAAACCCCAGCACATCCAAGTTATCTCTATCGAACCCAAAGCCAATGACAATGATTTTTTTTGCTTGTTCGATTAATGATTTATAAAATCCATCTTTATGTGCCAACAATCTATCATTTATTAATTTTATTTGATCACTTGAGTTAAGAGCCTGAACCAATCTAATAGTATTCGTCCTTGCATCTTGATTAGAAGGCTTTACTTGATGAAGACCATAAACATCCTGAGAAGCTTCTTTGTACAGCTTCCCATAAACGTGGTGAATTTTATTTAAAACCAAGTCATCAAAGTAATTTTTAGCAATGCCATCATCTTTGAACATCTCAACATTTGACAGTTTTTCATGCAAGATGCAATCCAAACTCATATCATAATTAAATGTGATAATTTTTAGATTGTTATTAACTATGTCATCAGGATTTACGCAACCTGCCATTATATCTGCCAGCAGATAACTATACCAATTATCATCCTGCACATCTTTAGATATTGATACCTCCCAAGGCTTCGGCTTTCTTGCATACCCCATCATAAACGCTGCTGGATCTTCGCATTTTAATAACGCGTAAACAATCATAACTTTTCCAGCTAAAGCGTGCGATTGATGATGATTTAAAAAAGCATCTATTGAGACTGGATCAAACAGCTTTAGAGCATTTTTTAGCGCAGAAAATTCTTCAATTTGACTCATCTTTACTGAGGCTAGCATTGATGAAGTAGGAACAATCCCAGTTTGACCCATATTCGCTAAAACATGATTTGGATTGATCTGAAAAAATTGATCATCCCCATCAGGAATATTCTTTACATCGATATTTTTTAACTGCTCCGATATATAATGTAACGAAAACCGCATGTCGTTCAACGAACTCGCATCAAATCCAACCCTAGCTCGCTGCTCACTTGTTAATGGCACGTATACATGTTCAGATGATATTGTATGGATTATTGAATGAATCAAATCCTTACCAAGAGGATAGCCATAATACCAACTAGCGCCCGCACCAAGGATAAATAGAGTTTCTTCACTAAACATGCTCTCTCCTTTTACCTGAATACTTATCTAAACTCTTACTTACAGAAAAAACCTCACAACTGGCAATAATCTGCGTGGATTTCAAGATAAAATCAGTGATTAGTTGCATTGGCTTACGGAGCCGCTCAACATCAATCACCAAATAACCTGCGGTCACATCATTACTATTTTTATGATTTAGCAGTCGCTTTAATGAGTACACTGATATATCTAAGCTTTCGGCAGTTGTAATAAATGTTCTGCGTAAATCATGCAAAGTAAAATCCACACCTGATATTTCAACAACTTTTAACATGGTTTTTCGTGGTTCAACGATGTGACCGGAGCCAAGCACTGAGGGAAAAACATATTCACTCTGCACATGCTGGCTGCGCCGCTCAAAAAGCTCTGCAAGATAATCAGACATTGGTAATACATGCGTGCCTCTGTTCTTAGTGTCAAGCAATGTAATAATCTTTCCCCTTAAATCTACATTTTCCCAGCGCAAAGATGCCGCTTCAGTACGACGCAGGCCTGTCAGCAAAATTAACATAAAATAATCTTGCCATAAGGCCGCCTGCTCATGCGGATATAGCTCTGAAAGTGCAGCCACTCCCTTATACCAATCAGCTAGCTGATGCTGTTTTACTATTGTTTGCTTGCGTTCAATGCGATACCAACTACGAGCATGTGATAGAAATTTCACTGGATTAATACTAATAACACTTCCACCATCATCTGTCTGATATTGATAAATTGCAAAATTAAATATCGCTCGTAACAACCGCATACATAAATTAGCCCGCGCTTTACTATTACTGTCGCCAAACTTAGCATGCCTTTTCGCAACCATATCTCTGTTAATACTAGCGATAGGCTTATTCAGCCAGTCGGGCATAACCTGCTGCAAAACACGCCTATAATCAGCAATCGTAGTTTGCTTTAGTGATTTTCTTGCCTGGAGGTAATCATCAAATGCTTGTTGAAGGGTGATAGCTTTTACTTTTTGCATCTTCTTTTCTGCGATGGGATTTTCGCCCCTCGCAATACGACCGAGTAAACTCATTGCTTCTTTGCGCGCCTGTTCGGCGGTTAACTTCCCATATTTGCCAATAGTAATCCGCCGCACTTTGTTATTGATCAGAGTCTCCACAACAAAGCTTTTAACACCAGAAGCAGTAACGCGAAGGGCAAACCCCTTTAGTTGATCATCCCTGTAAAAATCTTGGTCTTTTCCTTGTGGTGGTTGTGCTTGCTCAACTACCGACTTATTAATCCTAACTATCTTACTCATTACTAATCCCGTTTTCTCATGTAGAAGCCATGTAGAAAGGCTGTCTCGAACTCGCCAGAAGAAACTAGAATGGATTCTATAAGTTAATTCACTGTATTAAAAGGGATTTACAAAAATTTAGAAGCATGTAGAATTCTTTCAAACACGGCCTTCTAGAACTCATAATCCTTTGGTCCTAGGTTCAAGTCCTAGTGGGCCCACCAATAGAATCAAGCACTTATAAAAATTCACGACGAATACCACCCCCCCCCAAAGGGACACTCCTGGGACAGTTGAAAACAGCGATACACAATAAATACCAATCAACTTAAAGCTGCGATATCATCATTGCCAGGGTCGCTATAAAACGCAATCAGGATGAACAACCGCGACAAATAAGCAGGGAGCGATCGGGTGCTTAACACTTTATTGATTTTTCTTGGTGCTGGCTTGGGCGGCGTATCTCGCTACTGGATTTCCAATATCACCTATAGTTTTTTAGGTCGTCAATTCCCCTGCGGAACATTGGTCGTCAATATAAGCGGGTGCTTTTTAATGGGCCTACTTTTTGTTCTTATTTTAGAACGCTTCGATGGCATGGGGCCGCAATTACGCTCCTTACTACTCATTGGGCTTTTAGGCGGCTACACTACGTTCTCTTCCTTCTCGATAGAAACACTTAATCTCTTTGAAAGCGGAGCATATTTAAGCGCCGCATTGAATATTTTATTTAGCGTCATTCTATGTATTGCAGCAACTTGGCTAGGCGTTATGGGAGGAAGGCAGTTATGAAAACAATGGATGTCGTCATCGTCAGAATCTATATTACTGAATCATCACATTTACTTAATACAATCGTTAATTACCTCAAAACAGAAGCGAAGATTTGCGGTATTAGTGTTTTTCGTGCCATTAGCGGCTTTGGCGAAACGGGCAATCATACCTCTTCATTGCTCGATCTCTCACTCGATTTACCGCTCTCAATAGAGTTTTTTGATAGCAAGGATAAGATAGAACCTGCATTAGAACATTTGAGCGGAATAATAAAGCATGAGCATATTGTATTTTGGGAAGCAAAAGCTAATGATTAAAAAATCCGCCCGAAAACCCTGTCACCTTAGTGGTGATAGATGAACACTTCTCTTTTAAATATTTTTCTCACATTCTTAAAATTAGGATGTATTTCCTTTGGCGGTCCAGTTTCACACCTAAGTTTTTTCTACCGTGATCTAGTTGTCCATCGTCAATTAATCGATGAGAAAACGTATGTTGATCTCGTGGCACTCTGTCAAAGCTTACCAGGGCCTGCAAGCAGCCAGGTTGCCATTTCAATCGGAATGAAACAGCAAGGACTAGCTGGAGGCATCGCAGCTATTTTAGGGTTTATATTACCATCCATTGGTATCATGATTTTTGCAGGTTATGCGATAAACTTTTTTACCGCACAAGCTCAATCACTTTGGCTTCATGGTTTCAAAGTAGCAGTGGCAGCGGTAATCGCCCAAGCCATTGTACAAATGAGCCAACGATTTTTAATCGGAATTATTCACATTTTAATTGCTGTCACTGCTGCCATTATTGCTACTATTTTTGTTAGTTTTGCTGGGCAAATCGGAGCAATTTTGATAGGCGTTGTCGTTGGCAAGCTGCTTATACAACAATCTCATGCCTCCGAACTACCCATAACCAACCCAGACAAAGGGATAATCAGTACTCGCACAGCCATCATTGCGTGGATATTATTTTTTGTTTTATTGTTTGGCCTACCATTCATCAATGCTGGCTTAAACAACCACTCGCTTTCTCTGTTCAATAGTTTTTATCGTACTGGCGCACTGGTCTTTGGCGGAGGCCATGTTATCTTACCCCTACTCGAATCACAGGTAGTTATGAGTGGGTGGGTAGATAACAATACTTTTTTAACCGGTTATGGTATTGCACAAGCTGTACCAGGACCTCTTTTTAGTTTTGCAGGTTTCTTGGGCACAGTGACAAAGGGGGTGCCTCACGGTTGGCCAGGTGGATTATTTTGTGTATTTGCGATCTATTTACCGTCTATATTAATACTCGTTGGCATTATGCCCATTTGGGAGAAATGGCGACAACACCAGGCTTTTCAATCTATTTTGGCCGGGGTAAGTGCTGCTGTTGTTGGGTTACTCATAGCAGCATTTTATGACCCTATATGGGTTGCGACAATTCAATCATCAACAGATTTAATAATCGCCATGACTGCATTTTTGTTTCTACAACATTTACGTTGGCCACAGTGGCTTATTGTGTTGTTATGCGTACTCGGTGAACTGCTAATTCAATATATTTAACCTAGTTTAATTGGTTTGAAATCCTGATTTGGAAACGGCGAAGTCTTTGGGGGTTGAATAACAATAAATGCCCGACCCGCAGCTTGGTGACACGCATTACAGCCAGCACTTGGCTCAACTAAACTTCGACAATTAATGTCAACCCAGAAGGAAGGTATTTGACACCACATTTGTATGGGCCGCCAAAATTAATTCGATCTGCTCTCCCTCTTTTATCTGGATAGCCAAATCTGCGAGTAAAACGTTCAACTCCGCTTTCCCGATAAAAACCCGCGGTTGGCTCTGGCGTCATCAAGGTGATCGGTTGGCCAGATGCGGGATTTGAAAATTTTTTAACATTATGTGATTTTATTTCCCAACCCAAATAATCGGGCTCTGAATATCCATAATGTATTCGAAATCGAAACCCTCGCTTGTGAAGTTCACCACGAAGATATAATTCTGGCCTTGTGTTAAACCCTTTTATACCTGCCATCATCTTGCTTCGTATTTGCTTGTCCACAATATCCACTTAGGCTATCTCTTTCTGCCTAACATTCTTTTTAACAAATCCACACTTTTTTATTTCAAGAATGTGGGGCCTCATATGAGCGGCTACCGCACTGATGACTGGCACAGCTACGGAATTTCCAAATTGTTTATATGCCTGGGTGTCTGAAACAGGTATGGCAAGAGAGTCAGGATACCCCATTAATCTAGCACATTCTCTTGGAGTCAATCTACGAGGCCTCTTATTTTTACCGCTAAAAACAAGAATTTCAGAGCCATCCTTGTAATATCTAGCCGAAAGAGTTCTTGATATGTCGTCTGGTTTTATAAGCCCAAATCCAAATCCATTACCTTTGATTCTATGCTTTTCAGCATAATTCTGGAGATAACTCCACAACTTCTCAGAGAGAACATATTTATCATGAACTTTACCTTTCTCATTGATAAAGCGCCCACCATCAAGATCATATTCACTACCATCCTCTGGATGCAGAATATCTTTCATTTTCTTTTTTGGAACAGGTAGTAGTAACTCATTGAAGTTAAAATCTGTTTTTTCTCGAAATCCTGCGATTATGATTCGCTCACGATGCTGCGGCACATAATGCTGGGCGTCAATAATTCGCCATTGAACGTTATATCCAAGCTCATTTACAAGAACATCCAATATAATCTGGAGAGTACGCCCCTTATCATGACTTCTAAGATTTTTCACATTCTCAAGCATAAAAGCAGCCGGTTTTTTATTGGCAAGAATTTGAGCTACGTTAAAGAACAAGGTTCCCTGCGTTTTATCTTTGAATCCATGCGGCCTACCCAATGATATTTTTTTTGAAACCCCAGCAATACTAAATGGCTGACATGGAAAACCCGCAAGGAGAACATCATGATCAGGAATTTTTTTTGCATCATATTTTACAATATCGCCAATGAAAGGATGGTTGTTGCCAAAATTTTCAATATAAGTCTTTTGGCAATATTGATCCCATTCAGAGGTAAAGACACATTCTCCACCTTGACTTTCAAACCCCAGCCTGATCCCACCAATACCAGCAAAAAGATCTATACAGGTGAATTCTTTTTCATGCTCCGATAAGTGGCGAGTATTAAAGGTCTGCTGTAATGCGGGAATTACATATGCTGGCGGTTCATTTTCACCCAACCTCCAACGTGCGATTGTTCGTGGTGTCACATTGAGTTTACTGGCAAGATCCTTGTTTGTGTATATTAGACACAGAGCATCCAGCATGCTCTGATATCTATTCTTCGCTGATCTTTCCATCGTTAGGGATCTCCACGGGAATTTCATAAGACATTTTGTCTTATGAAATTCCCTTTGTAAATATTATTGGGTTACCGTGATGAATTAATAAACTTCAGCGCTAACGGCGTACATATAGGTATATTTAATCCAATTATAGACAATGAAAAATAGTAACTATTCCCCAAATTGCTGCGCCATTTCCTAATTTGTATTAACGAAATCAGGCAGCTTCCCACTAAATAAAATCTCTAGCGATTCAGTTTAAGCACTATTTTTCATGCTATACTCTCATATATCAATATTATTCACAGTTTTCATAAAATATGACTGATTATAATCAATTTTCACATGTTTTGAACGTTTTTCATGGACGGCACCTTCCAGAGGATGGGGCCTTATTAGCCGGGTATGCGGCTTTAATGGAAGCCTATGATCTGAAAGTGCCACTACCAGAGTTACTGGCTGCCATCAGCAAAAAGCACAAAAAGTATCAACAGAATGGTTGGATGATGTTTACACCTCGCCATGCTCCTCATGATTCCCTATATGGACATCTTACATTTGCACTCAAATATGAGGGCGTAAACCTGGCAATTCTAAAAGCGTTATTTGATACGGTTGATGCAAAAGAAATAGCGAATATCGTTAAGATGGAACCAACGGGTTCATATAGTCGCCGAATATGGTTTTTGTATGAATGGCTACAAGGTGTTCAGCTAGAATTACCAGAGGCTGCGAAAGGAAATTTAGTTGATGCATTAGATTCCAAGCTACAATACCCTGGGCCAGCAAGACTTTCAAAGCGTCATCGCGTTAAGAACAACTTACCCGGCGTTCCTGCGTTCTGCCCCACAATTCGCAGGACAGCGAAGCTCGATCAATTTATTGAAATGAATTTAAATGAAAAAGCACGAGCTGCACTTAGCGCTGTTCACCCAGATGTGCTGATGCGCGCCGCCGCCTTCATGCTTTTAAAAGACTCCAAAGCTTCCTTTGCAATTGAAGGTGAAACACCACCGCAAACTCGCGCTGAAAGATGGGGACAAGCAATTGGTCAAGCAGGAACAAATACGCTGTCTCATGATGAATTGCTTCGACTTCAACAAATCATCATTTCAGATTTCAGGTTTACACATTTGGGATATCGCAATGAAGGCGGATTTATTGGTGAACATGAAAGAACAACAGGACGACCCATACCTGATCATATATCGTCACGATGGCAGGACTTACTCACACTGATGGATGGATTGATAGAAACCAACGAACTATTGAAAGAAAGTGATATGAATGCAGTTTTAGCTTCAGCCATTATCGCATTCGGTTTTGTTTTCATTCATCCTTACGAAGATGGCAATGGTAGAATTCACAGATACCTTATACATCATGTACTTGCTGAAAAAAAATTCACGCCGACAAATATTGTTTTCCCCGTTTCTGCAGTTATTTTAAACCGAATTATTGATTATAGGAAAACCTTGGAATCCTATTCACGACCGCGCCTGCAATTTGTCAAATGGCGCGCCACTGAAAAAGGTAATGTTGAAGTCCTGAATGACACCATTAATCTATATCGCTATTTCGATGCGACCAGACAGGCTGAGTTTTTATATGAATGCATTGAAGAAACCATTAAAATTACACTGCCTGAAGAAGTAGATTATCTGAAAAAATACGATGAAATGAAAATTTTTGTAAAAAACTACATTGATATGCCAGATAGACTGACTGATCTTTTAATTCGTTTTATGAATCATGAAAATGGGATTTTATCTAATCGCGCAAAACGAAAAGAATTTAGCGCATTGAAAGAAGATGAAATTAAAACGCTTGAAAGAAAATATGCTGAAATTTTCTCTACGCGGTGAATTATTTGCAGTCTCTTGCTGCGACTGTATTCATACGTTTATTTTTCATCTTATAATATTAAAACTCTTTCATCATTCGCTTCATAAATGAATCAAACAACGGAACAGTAAATGCAGTTTCACCGTGTGCTGGACTATAAATTAATCCTTTGCTAATAAGCTGCTCGCGCACAGGACCCAAATGAGTAACGGGTTTTTCTAGAACTGCTGCAATCCCCCCAGATGCATGGGGCCCCGAACCTAACTCAGCCATCGCTCTAAGATATCGTTTTTGCATAGGGGTAAGCTGGTCAAACCGAACTCGAAAAAAACTAGCATCAAGGTCAGTAAGAGCCTCCCTTGTTGCATCTTTTGAGTTCTCTGCTGTAATAGGCGACACTTCTGCAATATCCCAGACGTGCTTTCCCCACTCCTGTAAAAAATAAGCATATCCTTCAGTCTGTTTTATAATTTCTTCTAAAGCATCTTTTATATAGTGAACACCTAATTTTTCTACCGGAACAACAAGCGCTTGAATTGCCGCATCATAATTAAGCTTACCAATATGGTGAAACTCAAATAGCCTTTCTGCATACGTTTTCGCCTCACCCATTTGTGATGATATTTGCGGCAAACCAGCAGCCACCATCGTTATAGGCAAAGAGTCTTGAGAAGCTATGTGGAACGCCATAATTAATGACGCTAGCTGCTTTTCATCCAAGACATGAATTCCATCAATAAACAAAACAATTGCGGTCTTCTTTTCCTTTGCAGCAGCACCAACAACCTGAAATAGCTGGGATAATCCTTCATCAAGATTAGTTGTCATTGGAAAACTTGAATTTGATTCAATATCAAGACTTCCTTCAACATCACTGTATTTCACTTTCATTGCCGACACGAAACTGGCAAGTGCTTGCAATCCACGAAGAGCTAAATCTGCTGCAGCCTTTCCCCTATGAAGCTTTAAGATTGCAACTTTTAACCCTGGCACTAATAAAGATGGCAGCGAGCGACCCTCTGGCACCTCTATGCGAACTGTAATAATCTTCGCAGCTTCTGCATCCTGACGGATACGATTAAGTAGAACCGTTTTCCCTACACCACGTAACCCAGTCAAAATAATGCTACGCCCAAAACGACCAGAAGCAATTCGGCGCAGAGCGATTGATGCCTTACTTAGAAGTTCGTCACGCCCCGCCAATTCAGGTGGCGGAGCTCCCGCACCAGGAGCATAAGGATTAAGAAATGGGTCCATAATTATAACCAATTATACCTAGTTTATTTAAAAAAGATAAACTATGGTAAATTAGTTATAATTTAAATTCAAGAGGTCTTGCCTTCTAATCTTTTTCGATAAGGAGCTCTAAGCTCCTGATGAGATGGGAATAATTCACCTACCTCAACTTCCAAAGTGAGAGCAATCTGTATTAAGCCCGGCATGGATATATTTTGCTCACCCCTCTCAGCCCTTCCTGCATAGCTTCTACCAGGCTGAGCTGCAGCCGCAAATTCTTCTTGCGAATAACCCTTCTTTTCGCGAATAGCGCGAATTCTTTCAAACGGGATCAGAAACGGGGCCTGACAAACTGACTTCTCGAGCCACTGCTCTACCTCCACAAACTCCCGCTCCTTCACTTACCTAACTGAACGCGTCAAACTTCGCGACACACCTGAAGCATCAAGGCCACCATAATCCGCTATTGTCTGATTTGTCGCGACATCAAACTGTCCTGCAAGTCAGGCCACCATGGCATGAACGTTGGCATACTGTTGGCTTTTCGTCTTTGCACATTGTTGCTGCTCTTCGACACGGCGGTTCAAATGCGAAGCGCAATTAACGTATAAATAGTGGCCAAATGTTGTAGTAGAATGGCCACTCTGACAGGAATTGCCAATCATGGACTACAAACATTTGACCGAAGAAGAAAGACACCAGATAGATGACCTCAAACGCGAAGGTTTTAATCAAAAACAGATAGCAAAGAAGATAGGAAGATCGCCATCCACGCTTTCCAGAGAGCTAAGACATAATAAAGGAGAGAGAGGCTGGAGGCCACGACAGGCGCAGCATAAAGCTGTAATGAAGGCGGAAATTTTCTCTGCGCGGTGAATTATTTGCAGTCTCTTTGTGCGACTGTATTCATACGTTTATTTTTCATCTTATAATATTAAAACTCTTCTAATCTTTTTCGATAAATTATAGCAAATGACACCCTACTTCTCTTCGCGCCAATCTCGAACCTGCTCAATCGTGACGCCCATGCCTGCAATATTATGGGAACCGAGCTGCTCTAAATCTTCACGAATATGACTAACGAGCTGCTTTTGATCACTAATATCCGCAAATTTACTTACCTCTGCGTCAACATAGTCTTTCATCTTCGCGCCTCGCAATTTGTTAGTTACAACATATCGCATAATTTCTCTGCGTTGCTGCCTGTACTGCACTCTCACTCGGTCAAAACCAATTGCCCCTACAGTTGCATCATATTGCTCTGCTGCTTGTTCGTAAGAATGCATATAGACGTCAACTAGCGGCTTTATGTTATTTAATTCATAAATGGCAATCATAGCATCCACATAATCACTTTTTTTAACAGCATCAAATGAGAGTGGGACGAGATTTGCATATGTAAGCGGAAAATTTGCACTTAACCGTGCTGTTCGCTTGTTAACATCTACAAACGCTTGCAGGTAGGCGATATGTGCCAATAGAAAAATACTTTTTTCAAATGGATTAGTAATTTGGTTAGCCTTGTTACAAATATTTTTTAAATAGTTGTGTAGCAACTCTGGGTTTTCAAGGGGGATATACGTTGAGTTGCCTATGCGCACACCATAATCACGTACTTTGCCAGCATATTGAGAAGACACTAATCCATCCGATAATAGAAAATGTAAATTACATATTGTTGCTTCTTGTATTTCAGCTTGATCGCTATTGTCAACTAAAAACCTTATGGCGTCTTTATGGTTCAATATCATCGTTTTTTCTTCATCTAATTTGCCAGGGGTTTCAGCCCCCTCCATAATTAATTTCTCTGCTTCCTGTAATGAGTAAGTGTTGCCTTCTAGCCTTGAGGAGTTATAAGAGAGATCAATGAGTAAGCGATTGTAAATTTGTCTTGCATATGTTCCTGCAGCCTTATAGTGCTTTGCTCTGTTTCCCACAGCGTCTAGCTTTTCAAGCTGGGTGGGCGACAGATAAAAATCAATATTTGGGCGGTATTCAATCAGCCACTTTGGTTTGTACTCCACCGGTTTTCGAAGTTCATATGGTACTTTAATTTGCTTAATAATTTTCAGGCTTTCTGGGCTAAAGTATATATCTGCCGGCTCTATTGCCTTGTTTTTGAAGGCAAGATAGCGAGTCCCACTCTTTTTACCTGTTTTATGAACTATCCCTTTTTTAACCCACTCGTCTATCCAGCGCCGCACCGCGCGCGCAGAGTAGTTTAGCGCTAAGCCTTCAAGCAGCTTGCCAAGGGCAATTGGTGATGTTTGCTCTTTAAGCTTATTTAGCACAGATATTTTTTGCTGGTCTTTAGGCATGCGTATATGGCCATTCGCTGTATTAATACGGCCATTTTACTACGGAATAAGACTAAAACTCAACGAGTATGGCCATTTTTATAGATAATACGGCCAAAATATAATATGTATGGCCATTTTCACAAGTAATATGGCTAAAACCTAAGAAATATGGCCATTTTTCAGAGAATATGGTCAAAATCAAAGGAGCATGACCATTTTTATGGAGAATACGGCCACCAGTCTTTAATAATTTGAAATGGGTCCATATACTCAACCCCGTTTTATTTAGAGAATCTATGAACGACCTGATAGAGAAATCATGATTATTCATACCAAGGCAAGGCAATCGCGTTTGAAACAGATTTTATCATGGCTAAGATTTTATTCGAGCGTCCTTCGGCAAATTCCTTAGAAAATTCATCTTCTACCAGATATGATTCGCTCACCCAAACTCCAAATTTTTGATTAGCATCAACGAAGGCGTGTAGCAATTCATTATAACGAGAAAATGCCTGCATATGATTTCCATTGGCAGTTTTCAATTCTCCTGCGAGTATATAGGCACCAACTAATGCAAGGTTATTGCCTTGGCCGGATAACGGAGAAGGGCAATATCCTGCATCGCCGAGAAGAGCAATTCGACCTTTGGTCCAGCTATTCATTTTTACTTGTGTAATGGCATCAAAATAAAAGTCATCGCTTTCTGACATATGATTTAAAATATTTTGTACTTCCCAGCCAAAATCACGAAAAGTATCACACAGGAATTGTTTTTGTTCATTCTCATCGCGTATGTCATTCAGAACATGCTGAGAACGGAACATAAATCCAGCTCTTGCGGTTTTAGGGTCGTTATCGCTATTTATACTCACCAGTTTATGATTAGCTTCACATTCCAAATCCATATGGTTCAATTCCAAGTAATTTGGAATGGTAAATGTACTGAGATATGAACCAAGATTAATTAACTGATATTCATTTTTATCGAAAATCATGCGCCTCGCGGCAGAATGAATGCCATCCGCCGCGATCACCATATCATAATTTTCTACGCTGCCATCATTAAAGTTGACGGTAACACTACTCTCATTCTGTCGCATGCTAGCGATGGATTGATTAAAACGACAAGGTACATCAGTAATTGTTTTCATCAGGGTTTCAACCAGATCACCACGGAGGATTTCAACTTCATCGTCTTGCCTGAAACCAAATTTTTCACCCTGTTCTTCATGCAGCACGTTGCCGCTTACATCCACAAAGCGACCGCTTTCTATTCGCGTGCGCATATCACATACTCGATCATAAATACCCATTTCTCTAGCAATATGCGTTGCTACGCCGCGGACATCCAGTGCCTGACCTCCTTTTCTGATAGCAATAGATTTTTCAATCAAGACAGGCGAAAAGCCAAATCTTTTTAGCCAATAACATATTGCAGGACCAGCAATACCCGCGCCAATGACAAGAACTTTTATATGTTTAAACATTGATATACCCGTGGCGTTTCAGTTTTAGGTGTGGCAAAATCAGTCATAATTCAGAAATTGCTGGGAATAAAAATGCAAAGTATAATTATGAAAAAGATGCTTTTAGTTTTAATGGTGAGCTTATTTTTTAATGCTTTTTCCTACGCAAATCAAGAAGATTTAATTAAATCAGCGGAGAATGGTAACGCAGATGCTCAATTTACACTCGCCGATTACTATCTTAAAAGCGATGAAGAACGGTATGCTGGTACTTTTCCTTTATTCAATTTAAATGTCGAAGGAAAAATTAGAAAAGACCATGAATTGGGTTTTAAATGGTTAAATAGGGCAGCCAGAAATCGGAATGCGCGGGCTATGTACGTATTAGCAACTTTTTATGACCCTAAAGAAACTCATAATAGATACTCAATTAAAATTGAACCTGAAAGAAATATAAAACTAGCGATGTATTGGTATTTAAAAAGTGCAGACTTAAAAGATCAATCTGCCTTAAAGATGCTGGCAAGTAAATACGACGTAGAATCTGATCCGACAACAGGAGGTCATATATCTTGTTCCAAGGTCGTAATTCAGAAAATGAAAGCATTGCAGTATTACAATGAAGCTTTTGATCGAGCGGAGGCTGGAAATGTGGCATATAGTTTAGCAAAAATCTATAATGATGGAAGCTTTGGATGGTCAAGTGAAAACAAGTGTGAGAAAAATTTAAATCAAGCAATTAAGTACTATGAACTTGCAGTTCTATATGATTCATATTATAAAAATGAAGCATCATTCTTCCTTGGCGATCATCTTTTTACTCGCCATAAATTCTCCGATGCCTTAAAGTATTATTTAATCTATTTGGATAACGAATCAGTATCTTCTTTTAGTTCAGAAGAAAAACTAAAAAAATATTTAAGTGTTCAGTTTAAGGTTGCCTATATGTATGAAAATGGTTTAGGTTCCCAGAAAAATATTTCTAAAGCAATAATGTTTTACTCAAAAGCAGCAAATGCCGGTTTAATAGAAGCTCAACAGAATTTGATGGTTCTTCGAAATAAGATTGGTTCTTTTAAACCCATTTAAATGGTATGCTTCTGTTATCAGTAGCTGATTTATTGCCAGAAAAGTTAACGTGTTACCGGAATATTGAAAATGAAGTTGTGGCCATGCTTAGATTTACTCCAATGACGACCATTAGATAGAGTAGGCAACCTAGCTGGGTTACAAAAATGAGCTGTCATTCTGAGCAAAGCGAAGAATCCCCTAAAAAATACGAGGTCCTTCGTCGCAAAAAACGCTCCTCAGGATGACAGTTGTCACCTAAGCTAGGTTACCTACTATATGACCGCTAGATTTTCGCGCTCATAAACCAACTGATACTACTTGAACAAATGGGAAATATAAAATATGAAAACGGTCTTAATGACAGGCACTTCGTCTGGAATAGGTTATGAAGCTGCGCTTGTTTTTGCTAGAGCAGGCTACCAAGTGGTTGCGACCATGCGCAACCTGGATAAAAAACACACCCTGCAAGAGATAGCGATCCAGGAAAAACTGAATATCAATATTAAACAACTTGATGTGACAAATGAGCAATCTGTACAAACAGTTGTTAATGATTTATTACAAAATAATGGCCGGATAGATATTTTAATTAATAATGCAGGAGCAGGATTTTTAGGCGCACTAGAACAGACCACCTTATCCCAAATTCAAGATATGATGGATGTTAATTTTTTTGGAACTTGCCGATTAGTTAAAGCTGTTCTGCCTAGCATGAGAAAAGGCAAATCTGGCCGCATTATTTCAATCAGTAGTGTAGGAGGAGTGAGTGGCCATCCTTTCAATGATGCCTATTGTGCAGCTAAATTTGCTGTCGAAGGGCTGATGGAATCTTTAGCACCTGTTGCTAAACGTTTCGGCGTCCAGATTTCATTGGTTGAACCGGGCCCCGTAAATAGTGATTTTGTTTCTTCTACACTCCATAAAAGCCCGGAACTATCCGCTGAACTTGAAAGTGATTATAGAGCCATGCTAGATAGATATTCACTGGCGGTAAAAAATGCATTTGCACAGCTAGGCCAAACACCAACCGAAATAGCCAATATTTTATTAGAAGTTGCATCTGCTGAGAAACCACAATTACGCTACCAAACATCTGAGCTTAGCCATAAAATGGTGGGGCTAAAATTAGTAGATCCTACAGGCAACAAAACAATTGAATTATCAGAAGGTAGATTACAATAAAAATGGCCCAAGTACATGACAAAGAAAAATGGCCATACTCATTGAATTTCAGCCTTATTCCCTAGCATAATGGCCATATTAACACAGGGAATTCTTCGCACAGAAACCGTTTCCGGGTCTATATGCCGTTCGCAATAGTACAACATTTTCATCCAGGCCAACTTGAATGGCATTTGGTGGATTGGGTTTTGCTTCGCTGGAAAATGTCAACTCAAGATGTTTAGCGCAGTAACCAATTATTAATTTAAAGACATTAGGAACAAATGTATCACTGGCAGGGCATCTTCTTGGCCCTGCATTAAATGGCACCTTATATTCTGTGCGGCTAATATTATTTCTTCCTTCTTCCAGAAACCGGTCAGGCCTAAACAGATCGGGTCTATCCCAATGTCTTTGGCTATGAGCAAGCATTCGGTTTGCGAAAAAGATGACTGAATTTGGATTCAAGGACACCTGATGCTGTTTTCCAGCATATTCAAACTCAAAATGTGTTTTTTTGTTTTCAGTCAGTCTTGCGCCAAATGTAGCAGATGCCCCATAACGAAGTGCTTCGTCATAAACTGCCTGTAGATATCTTACTTTTGCTAATTTCAATAAAGATGCTTTGCATTCTTCCTCAGATGTGGGCAAGCGTTCAAAATCAATATCATTCAAGGACATTCTCAATTTTTCCAAAACCTCTGGACAATGATAAATCCTTTCCAATGCAATTGAGATCAAGGCAATGAGATTGCTGCCAGCAAATAAAGCGCCTATAGCTTTAAAATTCTTTAATTGTTGCAACTGCGCTTGTTCTGGCAGGTTCTTATCGACCAGATTGCCCACATATTTTCCCGATGTGATGATGCGCTTAAACAGTAATTCCATTTTAACATCATTCAGGTTTGAAATCCTGGACCTTACATCTTGATAGGCGGCACCATTTTCGGGGTAATGGTTAATTAAGGCTTTCTCAATTTCGTCAAATATAGCCGTGTCTTCAATTTTTAAACAGGCTGGAATTCCAAAAACATTTTCTGCAATAAGGTTCAGAAGGCACACGCGAAAATTATCCGTAACCGAATAACTGTGATGCCAACCGCCCATTGGATTGTGAGCAAAAATGCCAATTCCCATCAAACGCTCGATTGATTTGATCACATTAGCGTAGGTTTCCATCCCTACTATTAAATCTTTTTTTAGGCGCTTCCGTTCGTCTTGCGCCTCTTGACCGACCATATTTGCAAGGCTGGGTACGTCATCAGGAACACCATTAATTTTCGAAAATAGGCCAAGAAAATAGCGACTCCGAGGGTAAAGCGCATCCGGCTCTTCTCCATAAGATCCTCCCAGGCGAACTAATTCCCTCTTTCCAAAAACCAGGAACTCGGTCATAAACGGGAAAGTAGGTCCTTTTGCATAGCCTTCGCGGATTGCCTGCGTTGCCAAGTAATCCACCATAAATTGCTGTGAATTTATGTAAAATTCAAACGAATAGCCGATTATATTATACATCAACAAGGTGATCCATGATAATTTATATTGACTAGCGTCCTTGTGATTTTCACGCTCAATGTTTCTTAACTTTTGATAATTTGAATAGCCGAAGAGAAGAAAAGCAAAAAAAGTTGCGCCGCATAGTAGGATGAACATTTGTTGAAATGATTGATTGTTGCCAGAGTTATCTTTCATTTTTTCCTTCCTGAAAAAAAAGGACATTATCATGTTATTGCCATTTCATCAATTAAAATTGCTTGTTCCCCCAGAAAAATAACGAACCAATAATTTACTTCCCACGCTTAAAAAAACCAAGCATTTCTAGGTGATCGGTGCCGGGAAATAGTAAATATCCCTCAAGGTGCGCCATTTGCCATCCGCGCTCAAAAAGTAGCGCGCAATCTCGTTGAAAGGAATCAGGACCACAGCTCATGTAAATAAGCTGCTCTACCGGCGATGCGGTTAACGCTTCAATAAAATTTAGGGGCAATCCTTTGCGCGGAGGGTCAGCCATGACGACATTGGCTTCGTTTAAATAATGTAATGCGTTATTTATATCAGCTTCAATATAATAAGTATTAGAATGCGGTGTTGAGTGTTCAAAGCCCTTTTTGGAAAAGGGGTTTATCTCAACCATGAGAACAGATTTGCTTTTCGCGGCAATACTTAATCCGATCACACCTACGCCTGCGTAATATTCCAGCACCTTTTTTTCAGGCAAAATATGCTCGCGTATGGACGTTAGCATCTTCTCAAAGATAAAGGGATTTGCCTGGCCAAAGCAGGCGGGATGAAATGCAATGACATTGCCGCCTAAGGTTTCCATGACAAATTCCTTACCCACCGCTAATATCCAGCGATCGCCAAATATTTTGTTACTGGGTTCAGGCTGAATGTTAACCCAGATGGAGTGCCAGACCCCCTGATCCCAAAGAGCCGAAATGAAATTTTTTAAGCATTGAGGCTCTGTTACAACCAGTGTCAATTGCACAAGCCCAGTACGACGTTCAACCACAAATTGAACATAGCGTAATACGCCGCGCCGCGTTGATTCGTCATAAGATGAAATTCCACAAGCTTGGATTTTTATTTTAAGCCAGTAAATTGCTTGATGAATCGCCTCATGATGCAAAGGACAATGTTGAATGTCAATGATATGATGAGAGCCTCGCTTAAACAATCCAGTTTGACCCTGATTACGTACGGCCAGTTTTGACCGTGTTCTCCAACCCACAACGTTGTCATGAACGATATTAAAACGCATTGTCTCGCGCAACCGGCTTGCCACAGGCGGTGAGGCCACCTGTTTCTGCAAGGCGCAGCCTGGACAAACGGGAAAATATTGGCAGCTTAAGTCAGTATGGGTCACTTTTAATAATCTCTTTTTTCTTGGATTTCTTTCTAGGAGCGCTTAAATGTATTATATCAAAAATATACTGTTTCATATAAGCCGCGACAGCACTCATGACGGGAACAGCAACCGAGTTTCCAAATTGCTTATATGCCTGCGTATCTGAGACGGGTATGGCTAATGCGTCAGGGTATCCCATTAGGCGCGCACATTCTCTTGGAGTGAGCCTGCGCGGACGTTTATTTTCTCCTCTAAAAACCAAAATTTCAGACCCATCCTTACAATATCATGAAAGGGTTCGCGATATACCTTGAGGCTTCACAAGCCCAAATCCATTGCCTTTTAGTCGATGTTTCTCGGCGTAATTTTGTAAATAATGCCATCATTTTTCTGAAAGGACATATTTGTCATGAACCTTTCCTTTGGCATTAATAAAACGTCCTTGATCAAGATCCAATTCACTTCCGTCTTCTGAATGAAGAATATCTTTCATTCTTTTTTTTGGCGCGGGTAACACCAAATCATTAAAATTAAAATCTGTTTTTTCCCGAAATCCAACGATAATGATACGCTCACGATGTTGTGGAACAAAATGCTGCGCATCAATCATCCGCCATTGAACGTGATACCCAAGCTCCTTCACAAGTACTTCTAAAATGACCTTAAGCGTGTTTCCCTTATCATGGCTTTTCAGATTTTTGACATTTTCCAGCATGAATGCTGCTGGCTTCTTTGTGCCAAGAATTTGGGCCACATTAAAAAAAAAGGTCCCCTGCGTTTTATCTTTAAAGCCATGAGGCCTGCCCAAAGATATTTTCTTGGATACGCCTGCAATACTAAATGGCTGACATGGAAACCCCGCAAGAAGAACATCGTGATCCGGAATTTTTTGTGGATCATACTTAACAATATCACCTATTAATGGATGATTATTGCCGAAGTTTTCCCTATACGTTTTTTGACAATAGGGATCCCGCTCTGATGTGAACACGCACTCTCCACCCTGATTTTCAAATCCCAGCCTGATACCACCAATCCCAGCAAATAAATCAATGCAGGTAAACTCCTTATCATGCGCTGATACGTCGCGCGTATTAAACGTGTGTTGTGGTTCAGGCATGATGTACGAAGGCGGCTCTGTTTCACCCGCCTGCAAGCAAGCTATCGTTTTGGGACTCACGTTAAGCTTGCTGGCAAGGTCCTTCTTCTTATAGATAGCGCCTAATTCACCCAAGCTATGCTGAATCTTGTTTTTCGATGATCTCTCCATCTCTACCGCCTAAAGTGATTAATATCGCTAGCGCGCTAATAGATACGACGCCAACACAGAAAGTAAGCGTTACCGACTATATCACCGTCTTGAAGCCGCAGCCCGGATAAATCGACTGAAACACACAATAACTCCATCAATATCAGTAAGTTATATTTTTTTATCGTCTGCAGAGAAAAAACAGATAATGATAGCAATATTGTCTCAATTATTTAGTACTATTGATCTAAACTTATTGGTATAATGGTCAATGTATAAACCATTAACCATGCTTATTGATCAAGGCATTGACCATTATGAGAAAAAATCAGGGCGGATCAATCCCTCCTCTACAACGCATACTGACTGAAATGGGCGAAAATATTCGTCTAGCAAGATTGCGCCGAAAACTTCCAGCCGCAATGATTGCAGAGCGAGCAGGCATTGCTCGAAACACATTAAGAGCCATTGAACATGGCGACTCACGCGTTGCTTTTGGTGCATACGCCAACGTCCTGTTTTGCCTTGGGCTTGAAAAGGACCTCCGATCAATTGCGAGCGATGATGAACTAGGTAGGAAATTACAAGATGCAGGACTACCTATTAAAGCAAGAGCACCTAAAATAAAACGAAGCTCCCGATTAACTAAGAAGAACAAATAATGAATAAACCCTTGCAACGAGACATTGAGGTATGCGCTCACTGGGTAGGTTTGTTACAGCCCACTTTAATTGGTTTTTTACATGCCATTCCTTCGCGAGGCAATGAAATATTTTCATTTGAATATAGCAACGAATGGCTTAGAAGCTCTCAAACTCACGCTTTAGATCCATCCCTTCAATTACTTCAAGGAATTCATTATGCACCGAATACACAAGATAATTTTGGCGTTTTTCTAGATTCATCACCTGATCGCTGGGGTCGATTCCTCATGAAGCGCAGAGAAGCACAACTTGCAAGAGAGGAAAAACGCGAAGAACGAAAACTATTTGAATCGGATTATCTGCTTGGTGTATACGACGAGCACAGAATGGGGGCGCTTAGATTTCGAACGAATCCTCTTGGTCCATTTCTAGATAACAATAAAGATCGAGCATCACCTCCATGGACTTCATTACGTGAATTAGAGCATGCAAGTTTAGAGCTAGAGAAAAATGATGCCGAACGCAATCCAAGTTATTCAAAATGGTTACAAATGCTTATCTCTCCGGGCGGCTCATTAGGTGGCGCAAGACCAAAAGCCAGCGTTATAGATGAACATAAAAATTTATGGATTGCGAAATTTCCATGTGGAAATGATGAAAATGATATTGGCGCATGGGAAATGGTTCTCTATAAACTTGCGAAAAAAGCAAAAATTGGGATGGCAGATGCCAAAATAAAAAAATTTAGCAACCAACATCACACATTTATAAGCAAGCGTTTTGATAGATCAAATTCTGGCGAACGCATTCATTTTTCTTCGGCGATGACTCTCTTACAACGCACCGATGGCGATGATGCATCGACAGGCGCAAGTTACATAGAACTGGCGGCGTTCATTATACGGCAGGGCGCAAATGTAGCTGAGGATTTGGAGCAGTTATGGCGCAGGATTGTGTTTTTCATATGCGTGTCAAACGTTGATGATCACCTACGAAACCACGGCTTTCTTCTGCAGCCAAATGGCTGGCGATTATCACCAGCATTTGATATGAATCCGGTGGCTAGCGGCGAAGGATTAAAGCTTAATATTTCAGAATCTGACAATGCACAAGATTTAAATCTTGCTAAAGATGTAGCTGAATATTTTCGAATTAAACCGGATAGAGCCGATGAAATCATAAATGAGGTAATAAGTGCTGTCAAAAACTGGCAAAAGGAAGCAAACGCTCTAGGCATATCTACAAGCGAACAAGAGAGAATGTCGAGAGCATTCAGGATCATTAAACATCTAGAAAATAATTAGGAAGAACGCAGCGGGATGCCCCTATTCCTCCACTTAATTACGCCCATGATCGCAGTTATTTTGATCAATTTCATCTTATATCCCCAATTTGTGATTAATTTTAAGTGGCCGGGCCTACGGCAAACCGTTATCTACGTCAATGCCGTGGTTTCACCAGCGCTTTTGGGCATCACTCACCCCGCCTCTTGCTTCCTTGCCTAATTGATTTATGATTCACCTAAATCGATATTTGCTTTTTGCCACCCCTATAGGAGTTGTCCCTGTGTCTTTTTCTCACTACCTGATCGCTGCCGCCTGCCTCACACTCACCTCAGTTGTCATGGCGAATACCACCATCCCATTACGCATGACCGTTGAAACCGGTATCGGCGAACCGGCTGGCTCTGTCGTCATCACGGAAACGCCCTATGGTTTACTTTTCACCCCTGACCTGCATGGCTTAACGCCTGGCATTCACGGATTCCACGTACATGAACATCCTTCCTGCCAGCAACAGGGCATGGCGGCTGGTGGTCATTTTGATCCGAAGCACACTGAAAAACATTTAGGCCCTTACAATAATCAAGGGCACTTGGGCGACCTTCCCGTGCTTTATGTCGATGCCGAAGGAAAATCCAGCACACCCGTGTTGGCAGTACGCCTGCATCACGTCAACGAAATCAGGCATCATGCCTTAATGGTGCATTTTGCCGGCGACAACTATGCTGACATGCCTGAAAAACTGGGTGGCGGTGGTGCCAGAATGGCCTGCGGAATCATTACGTAGCCATTAGCGAGTCGCAAAAAGATCAGATAGAATAGGCTGACAGGTCAGCGATTCCCGCTGAACATGTCGCGATGGGGGATTCCAAAGGGGGAGATCGCGGTTCTCCCCTTTTGGTGCAAGCAAAAGCGTGGCTTTTGCGCAGCATAGAAACAAGGAAGCCTTCCCGCGTTCTTTAGCGGGAATGGCTGCTGACAGGTTAAAAGGGACAAGGTCACCCCATTCACCTGTCAATGACAGCCACACACAGCATTCTCATTGAGGAATTTTATGACACTCTCAAAAGTCACCTACATCTGGATTGATGGCGCCATCCCCACCCAAACGCTTCGATCCAAAACTAAAATACTTAAAAGTCCGGGCAAACACCCTCATCCTGATGATGTGCCCTTCTGGACTTTTGATGGCTCCTCCACCAATCAGGCGAGCGGTCATGATTCCGACCTCACCTTAAAACCCGTTTGCATCGTCAATGACCCTATCGCTGGCATAGGTCATTACCTCGCACTCTGTGAAGTGCTGAACCCAGACGGCACAGCGCACCCGAGCAATAAACGAGATCGACTGGTGCAACTCATGGAAAATGGCGGCAAAACGCATGAGCCCTGGATTGGCTTTGAACAAGAATACACGCTCTTCAGAGGCCAGCAACCACTTGGATGGCCAGATCGCGGCTACCCTGCACCACAAGGCCCCTTCTATTGTGGCGTGGGTGCAGATGAGGTATTTGGCCGTCTTCTCGTTGAGCGTCATGCACAAGCTTGCCTTGACGCCGGTCTCATGCTTTATGGCACGAATGCCGAAGTCATGCCAGGACAATGGGAATTTCAAATTGGCTTCCGCGATATTGAATCTGAAAGTGCTGATCCGATCACCGTCTCAGATCACTTGTGGTTAGCACGTTGGCTCCTTTATCGCCTGGGAGAGGAGTATGACATTACAGCACGCTTACACCCCAAACCCGTCAAAGGTGACTGGAATGGCGCGGGCAAGCATACCAACTTTTCCACTCGCGAAACCAGAGACCACAAACATGGCATGGAAGCCATCAATAAAGCCATCAAGGCACTGGAAGCACGTCACCAAGACCATATTGCCGTTTATGGCAGCGACCTTGAACTGCGATTAACAGGCAAGCACGAAACCGCTTCCATGAACGAATTTATTGCAGGGGTGGGTCATCGCGGCGCTTCTATACGCATTCCACGACCTGTGGCAACCAAGGGCTACGGTTATCTGGAAGACAGGCGCCCGGGCGCAAACGCTAACCCCTATGAAGTGGCTGCTGCCTTAATTGAAACAATTTGCGGCATTCACCTCCCCAATACGGAAAAAAACGCCTAGCAATCCACGCGCTCTCTTGCCAGCAAGCGGACATATAGTGGGTAACCTGGCTGAGGTTACAAAAATAGGCTGTCATTCAGAGCAAAGCGAAGAATCTCCTAAAAAACACGAGATCCTTCGTCGCAAAAAACGCTCCTCAGGATGACGCACGCGTCCAAAGTACTGGAAATAAAAAATGATCCATTTCCCCGCCTACGGGAATTTGTTGCGTTATCTCTGAGATATCAGGTGAGGTAATCCATTTCCGTGGTGCATGGGTCATATCATCTCCTAGAAAACGGATCGAAAATACTCTTCGGCGTCGATCTTCTTCAACTCCAGCAGCAGAATGAAGAGTGAGCATATGAAAACACACGATATCCCCGGGAGAGATTTCCCAACCAATGATAGGATAGTTTTCTCGATTCGATTCAATATCAGGAAGCTCGGTTAAACTACCCTCTGGGAACCATTTTGCCTGATTGTCCATAAATGAACGCGGCATTAGCCATGAACCGAGGTGCGATCCAGCGACAAACTCTAATGTAGAAGATCGCGACACAGGATCAACCGCAATCCAAAAACTGCAATTTTGCATACCTTCAATATTGTAATAGGGTTGATCTTGGTGCCAGGGAGTACGTTGCCTCGTACCAGGTTCTTTTACTAGCATGTGATCATGGTAAAGTCTTGACGTATTACTTTTCATTAACTCGCCAGCAATCATACTGAGAGGTGATTCAAAAATAAAACGCTTGTAATAGGGATTGATCTGCCAATTACAGAAATCTTCGATAAACCGTCCTGGATCATCACTTTTACTCGCGATCTTAGCCCGATGACTGAGCGACTGAAGATTAAGCTCAATGCCATCACGAAGTAAACCCATTTCCGAAGAAGTTAATACTTGTCTGATACAAACAGCGCCATCTTTTTCATAAGAAGCGATGTGTGTTGGTGTCACAGCAGATTTAACTCGCTGTATTATTTTCTGAGATAAGGGGGCGACTTGCATATTTATCTATCCTAAAAAATAATCTAACAATCACTCTATTTTTTATGATATTTCATGTGAAGACTTTATGCCATCTGGTTTTGGGATTATATATCCTGTTTTCACCACATTGCATCCGGCCACTTCGCCCGACATAATGCGTTTTTATCCAAATTGCTTCATGAATTTTCTTCAATTCATTTCAACACAAGGAATCAAACCATGAGAATGCGAAAAATCAATTTAGATGATTTAAAAAATTATTTACAGCCTTATCAGGAGCAAGGATTTTTGCCAAACGTGGCAGTTCCTCAAACAAAAAACAATCTTCTGACGCACGCCATTTCAACCCTTCCTCTGGAAAAACTAAGCAAGGTAACCCGCAACGACAGCCTGATGAGCAACTGGTTAGACGTGTGGGGCAATGTCTGGTCTAAATTCGGAGCAAGCACTTAATTTTTCCAACGCATGATAGCGCATCTGCCGTGAGCGTTGCGCCTAACATGGCAAGAAAAGCTATTCGTCCTCTGAAGCGCAAGGCAACTGTCCAAAAACAGCCTCCAGAGGACAAACAGCCTAGTACATTGATTCACGTTATCAATGATGATTTTCAAACGATTTGAAAAAATAGCCAATGTTCCGCAGACTCAACACTATTACTTAAACAGGTCATTCATGTTAACAAAACTACTCGTGCTACAGCCTCTTGATTTATGCAACTTGAATTGCAGCTACTGTTATTTGCCTGGCAGAAGAAATACAAAACGGATGCCTCACCACATTTTAGCAGCCAGCTTGAAATTAATATTTAATCGTCCTTTTTCAGAGGACCCCCGTCGCCATGAAAAATTAAAAATTCTCTGGCATAGCGGCGAACCCCTGCTCGCTGGCATTCCATTTTTTAAAACCGCGCTTAAATTGATTCAGCAATATAATGTCCATCACATTCCAGTCAGCATGGAATTTCAAACCAATGCCACCCCCATCACACAAGCTTGGTGTGACTTTATTAAAGAGAATCATCTAAATGTCTCAGTTAGCATCGATGGTCCTGAATTTTTACACAATCGCTATCGTATAAACTGGCAAGGAAAAGGTTCTTTTAAGTTAGTCATGCGCGGCATTCATCACCTTCAAAAAAATAACCTACCTCTGCGCGCTATTTGCGTGCTGACCAAAGACAGCCTCGATTATCCCGATGAAATTTATGATTTTTTTACAAAAACCGGCTTTGAGTCTGTTTGTTTCAATGTGGAAGAACAAGAAGGCATCCACACTCACTCAACCATGAGCTTGCGTGAACAAGCTCCATCATCTGACATTCGATCAAAATATCAGTCATTCATGTCCATTTTTTATGACCGTTGGGCTCGCGATGACTTTCAACTGCATATCCGTGAGTTTAGCCATATTTTTGGCAACTTATTATTTCAGAAACAAATGGGGGCCACCACCGGCTTAATCAGCGCTGAATCTCTTGCATTTAATATTCTCACTATCACCAAAGATGGTGACATCTCTACCTTTTCTCCCGAACTCTCAGGTGGCAGCAAAACCAATCCCAAACAATTTATCATTGGAAACGTCCTTGACATTACCAGCCTAGATGAATTAAAAATGCAGCCTAATTTTCTCTCTCAACTGCACGACATTAAACAAGGCGTCGAAAAATGTGCCAAAGAATGTGACTACTTCAACCTGTGTGGCGGGGGTTCAGCGTCTAACAAATTTTTTGAAAACAGTGATTTTAACACGACTGAAACCTCCGTCTGCATTTTGTCCAAAAAAATATTAACTGACCTGATTATTCATAAATTACAAGAAAATCGCCTCCCATGAAAATTATCAAACAATTTGTCTCGCTTCGACTGTTTTTTCTGTGCCTCTGCTTGCCATGCTTATCCGCTCAGGCAATGACCGCGCACTTAAATGCTGACTATACCATTCTACCTTTCAAGCTTCTGTATCAACTTCCTATTTTTACCTTACAGATTCAAGGTCACCGCATCCCTGCTTTCATTGATCTTGGATCAAGCAACACCTGGATTGCTCTTAATCAATCACTCGCCAAAAACCTCGCTGTCACGGATGACAAGAAACAGACTTATTTTTTGCAAAATCGGTGTGGACAACGCTACCAAACAACGCTTGTGAGATTACCTGATGCGACGCTTGGCAGCGTCATCTTTACGCAAGTGCCCACCCTCATTTTTTCAGCGACGCCGGCTTGCAGCTTTTCATCCTCCGTCAAGAAGTTGGATCATTACGGCATCATTGGCACCAATCTATTAAAATCATTTCGCTTGATTCTGGATTACCCACATCAACGTTTTGTGCTAGTGAAAAATCGCTTACCGAAACCTTATGCTAAGCTGCGCTGGATAGTGCTTCCCCTCAAGCAAACACCCGAGGGCAATATCAGCTCTCGCGTCCTGATTAATGGTCAGCCTGTCAATGCGGTATGGGATACGGGTGCGACAACGTCGGTGGTGAGCAAGGAATACGCGAGCGATGCAAAGCAACCTGAAAACAAGCTTCCGCTTAGCATCGCCAATCATGACTTTGGAAAGCTGGATTTCTATGTACTACCGCAAAATCACTCACCGTATGCGGCGTCTATCGGCAACAATTTCTTTGCGAACCACATTGTGCTGATTGATTTTAATCGGAACGAGCTTCGGATTGGACAGGCTTAAGTCCAACCATGCCTTCACAAACTTAACAAGTGTCATCCAGTGCATAGCCGCCTCCATTTTTTGAATTAATTTTCATAAGGTCTCACAATGACTTTTGTGCCGACGCTTGCAAAACTGTTACGCATCCATTCAGCATCCTGAATACGCATACGTACACAGCCATGACTCACGTTGTTTTCAACCACGGTAATATCAGGTGAACCATGCAATGCTTGACCACCACTGAAGAACATACAATAGGGCATTAAACCACCGCCTTCAGGTCGGGGATAAATGCGTGATTTACAATCTTCACTCCCTAATGAACTTATTCTAAAAGTGCCCACTTTTGTTCGACATGGCGCATTATCATCAGGACACCAGTCACCACCTGATGTTGCCACACCCGCGCGAATTAACTCGCCATCGCTTCCATAAGCACCCCAAACATATTTGCTCGGATCAACAACCACCACTCTCTGGCCATTCGTATTAATTTGCTTAGGAAGGCGATCAGTGTAATCTGCCCTGAAATTTTCAGGCATATAGATACCATTTGATGAACGGCTGCTTGAACTGGTGGTGGCACAGGAAGTCAGGGCTAAGGCAAGCACACTTAAGCAAAGGATACCAAGACAGCGCGGTTGCAGAGTTAACATAAGATGAGCTCCTCATTGTTTTTCTAGGTCTATGACTCATTTTAACTGAAAAGACAGACGCGATTCTTAAGAGAAAACATGATAAAACAGCGAATTAGGCTAGAGATTAAGCCTTTTCTTAAATGTGCGCAGCGATTATACAAGGATGGTAAAACAGCTAACCTAAGTAAAGGGCTGCCAGGCGGGTTATTATATTATATTGACAGCGATGCTGTTGCACTGTGAAGAAAGCACATTGAATACCCGCGAAACAAATGGCAAAATGATGCTAGCATGCAGCGTTGTTGCATAAATTATTATTTAAACATAATCGTCGTTGCGAGGAGCGTTTTATGCGACGAAGCAATCCAGAATGTAGGCAATATCATGATTTTTGACGACGTTCTGGATTGCTTCGGCCAAAAAGCGGCCTCGCAACGACGAATGATGCCACAAAGCCCACACAAACGATTAACCTTTTGTTTTTTATATTAAATTTAAATATCCTTGACAGAGACAGTATGATTCTGTTTAATTGAGAATGGTTCTCATTAACATTTAGCTTTAAAGTATTATAAAAACGAGTGAAGCATGCGCCATTTAATTCTAATTTGTTGGCTTTTCACCTCCCTTCCGGCAATGGCCGCAACGACACCTAATGTCTGGAAACCAGAAGCAGATGCTGTTTGCCGACAAATGGATCAAGCTGTTTCACTCTATCAGCAAGGCCACTTGAAAGAGGCCAAACTAGCGGCGGTGATGGCTTACTTCAAGGGTTATGATGCCAACATTGAACCCGCTGTCCGCATCACACTGGGCGGCCCTCATGTGTTTGCCATTGAAAGGCAGTTCCGTCATTTCTCTCAAGAGATGACACCCAACCCAGACAAACAACAGCTTCAAAAAATGACCCGGCTGGCCAGAACACTGTGCCAACTCGTCCATGATGATGCCAATGCCTTGAATGCCGCGAAGGTGACACGCAAGGTATTTAACCCAGAGTAATCGCCATGACCAGAAAGATTAAAAATTATTTTTTCTTGCTCCCCATGCTCCTTTGCATCAGCCTGTTGTCCCTTACCGTCCACGCCAAAGACAAGGCTGACCAACCCACCCGTTACCAGGCCGTCGTTGAAAACATGCAAAAATTAGGTGATGAATTAGTCGCCCAGTATCAACCCAAAGAAGGTCTCTCAACCATGGAAGGCTTCACCGCACTTTACTTTGACCATTACGAAGGTAGCGGCATGGAATTGTCCGTTGCCGCCCTCTCCCCCACCATCAACATCAAAACCGAGGCATTTTTCACCCGTTTAATCAACGCGTCCAGCAACGGCATCCGACCGGATCAACTGCAAATCACCTGGGCTGCCTTAAAATCACAACTCACCACCGACCTTGCATTATTAAATAGTCATGCGTCACAACACTTCTCCCAAGTCTTTATTAAATCCTTCACCATCTTGTTCCGTGAGGGTGTGGAAGCACTTATCATTGTGACCGCCTTACTCGCGTACTTGCGCCGCTCCGAACACGCCCATAAAACCAACATCATTTACTATGGCGTAGGGCTCGCATTGTTGGCAAGCGTTGTCACGGCTGTTGCCTTTATCACCCTTTTCAAAAATCTGGGCGCCAACCGTGAGGCCATTGAAGGCATCACCATGCTCACTGCCTCAGCCGTCATGTTTTATGTCAGCTTCTGGCTGCTCTCCAAACGTGACGCCCTCAAATGGCAAGGCTTTATCAAAAACAAAATGACGCAAGCGTTAACGTCAAGCAGCATGTTTGCGCTGGGCTTAACCGCCTTTTTAGCCGTCTATCGAGAAGGCGCGGAAACCATTTTGTTTTATCAAGCCTTATTAATCGACAGTAAAGACCAATTAATCGGCGTTGTCGCAGGTTTTGGTGCGGCCTGTTTGGCCTTAACCGTTATCTATGGCGCCATGCAGCGCGCTTCCGTTAAAATTCCCTATCGTTTATTCTTCACCCTGACCGCCTTACTACTTTATGTTATGTCATTTTCATTTGTCGGCGGCGCCATTCTAGATTTACAAGAAGCTGGCTGGATCAACATCACCCCCATTCCCCATTTTCCTCAAATTGAATGGCTAGGCCTCTTCCCCGCCTGGCAAAATGTCGGCGCACAACTTTTATTTGTCGTCCCCTCTGTTGTCATACTCGGTGTTTGGTACATACGGCAATGCCGTCAACGCCACACGCCCGCTCTCGCTCAGCAGGAAACCTGATGCAAACCGCCCGAGAAAAATTAACCCGCATTGCCGTCAAGGTAAACGGCAAGGCTTGCAATCAACCCCCCCAAAATAAATTGGCAGCCGTCATCGAACGTTTTTTTTATCGACATCAAAACAAACTGGTGCTTGTGCATGCCGCCATGTTTTGTCTTTTTTTAGGCTTGATTCTCATCCCACTTCTCACACCCCCCCCGCCAGAAAGTGCTAATATTTTTTCAAATTTTACGTTATTCGCACAATTTCTCTTGTGGGGCGTCTGGTTTCCACTGGTGTTTGCTTCTGTTCTTTTGACTGGTCGCAGTTGGTGCGGCTTATTTTGCCCGATGGGGGCGGCGTCGGAATGGACCACGCGTATTGGCATGGGGTTTAAAATTCCGGGCTGGCTTAAATGGGAAGGCACACCCATTTTTAGCTTTCTGGTCGTGACCATTCTCGGTCAAACAGTCGATGTGCGTGACCAGGCCACCGCCATCGCCGAAGTGTTTGGCGGCATGTTAATCCTGGCATTATTAGTCGGCTTTTTTTACGGCAAACAAACAAAGCGCGCCTGGTGCCGCCATGTCTGCCCCATTGGGTTATTGTTAGGCATGTTTTCACGTTTGGGAATCGTGCAATTTTCTCCAAAATTGCCGCGCGCAGGCGGCGATCAATATACTGAAAAAGGCATGTGTCCCACCATGATTTCAATCAATCACAAACAAGAGTCACGTCACTGCATTGAGTGTTTTCGCTGCGTGAATCCCGCCGCCAAAGGTGGTTTGTTTTTACGGTTTAGAAAATTGGGCGAAGAAATCATTCACATTCGCACGAACAGCCCAAGCATGGGTGAAGTCTGGTTTATCTTTTTAAGCACCGGCATCGCACTCGGCGGATTCTTATGGCTGATCTTGCCCAGCTATCAAACTTTTCGTCAAAACATGGGCGAATGGTTCATTAACCACGGCTGGGACGGCATCGGAAACAGCGGCCCCGCTTGGTTAATGAGCGTGCATCCCGAATGGCGACAAGCCTACAACTGGCTGGACTTTATCACCATCATTGGCTTCATGCTTGGCAGCATGCTATTTACCTGCTCTCTCTTAAGTATTTGCACCCTCGCAAGCAGTTATCTTGCTGGCAAACTGGGCGCAGATGGCACCTTAAAAAAACGCTTCATTGAACTAGGGTATCAATTTGCACCCGTTGCCATGATCTCCATCATCATTGGACTGGGCGACACCTTATTTACAACGCTGCATGCTTCTGCCTTAAAAGGTGCGCTTTTAATGGGTTCCATTTTTTGGAGCGTCTATTTAGGCAATCGCTTACTCAGCAAACAAGGCGTGCAAGGCACTAAAAGAGGGCTAGCCTTAATCCCTGGTTTCCTTGGCAGTTTACTCATTGGGCTTGCCTGGTGGCCTGCTGTCGTGGGAATCAACTTTTCGTTGCTGGAACAATACCGTCAACACTTAATCATTCTTAGTTAAAAGGAACAACTGATGCGATCCCTTTCCTCTCTTTCTCTCAGCGTATTACTCAGCACCCTTAGCCTGAGCACGCTGGCCGCTGAAACACCCATTGGGCAAGCCGTCGAAAAAAATGGCATGGAAATTGGCGCCGTTTATTTACAATCTGTCATCATGGAACCGATCATGCCTGGTGATTCCGCTCAAACGGATATCCACCTTGAAGCAGACATCCATGCGGTCAAAGGAAACCCCAATGGATTTGGTGTCGGCGAATGGATCCCCGCCTTGCAAGTCAGCTACCATCTGTCAAAAGAAGGTTCTGCTTGGGAAAAAACGGGCACCCTCATCCCCATGGTCGCAAGCGACGGGCCGCATTATGGCGCCAACGTGAAACTCGAGGGCACTGGCAAATATCGTCTGACTTATCACTTAAACCCACCGCCATTCAATGGCTTCGTTCGCCATACTGACAAAGAAACTGGCGTGGGCAAATGGTGGAGTCCCTTTGACGTTAGCTGGAAATTTACCTATTTGGGTACCGGCAAAAAAGGCGGCTATTAACGCGCTACTGGAAGGCACGTCGGTTAGCAATCAAACTGCGCGCGACCGTTGAAGCCACCAACTGTTTATTCACCAGCTCTTGCACATATTGCTCCATGGTGCACATTCCAATATCCCCATTGGTTTGCATTGTTGACTCTATCTGCCCCACTAAATCCTGAAAAATCAGGTTACGGACAGCCGGTGTCGCCAACATGATTTCAAAGGCCGCAATACGCCCGCCGGTTTTCTTTTTCACCAGGGTTTGGCACAAAACAGCCTGCATGGTTTCAGACAACATGCTTCTGACACGGTTTTTTTCTTGTGGTGGGAACATGTCCACAATACGACTCACCGCCATCGGCGCAGAACTGGCGTGCAAGGTACCGACCACCAAATGGCCGGTTTCAGCGGCAATCAAACCCAGATTGATGGTCGCCAAATCACGCATTTCTCCGACAAATACCACATCGGGGTCTTGCCTCAATGATGAACGCAAGGCGGCGGCAAAATCGGTGGTATCACGACCCACTTGCAATTGACTAATCGCACTTTTTTTACTAGCGTGAATATACTCAATGGGGTCTTCAATTGTAATAATGTGAGCAGAGCGTGTTTGATTAATATATTCCAGCATGGCCGCCATGGTCGTGCTTTTCCCCGAACCCGTTGGCCCCGTCACCAGGATGAGCCCATGCGGCAATTTAAGAAAACGTTTAAAAATCTGCGGCATGCCTAATTCATCCAGGGTTGGCACGCGCCTTGAAAGCAAACGCAAGACCGCGCCCACGCCATGCAACTGGTGCAAGGTGCTGACTCTAAAGTTCCCCAGTTCAGGACGACTGAATGCAAAATCGAGCGTCAGCTCTTGTTCAAACATCTGGTGTTGCGCCTCTGTCATAAACTCATAAATAATGCCTTTGGCTTCCTCGGGCGACAACACAGCCTGGTCCTTAATGGGAACCAGCTCACCATCAATACGCAGGAGCGGCACCAACCCGGGAAAAATATGCAAATCTGATGCGTGCATCGCAATGGCTATTTCAAGTAATTTTTCAATTCTCATGACCACCTCATCACGACAACCCCATGCCTTATTGTAACACTTTTTAATCCCGCGAACGGAACGGTTCAATTTTTTCTAAAAAACGATTATAGTGACACACTGGGTTTCTTTTAAAAATCAGGAAAAACGCATGGCCATTGTAAGACTGATAGAAGCAGATATATTAAAAACTTGGCTCGATAATGATGAAGCCATTGTCATTGATGTGCGTGAACCTGTTGAATACGAAGCAGAACACATCAAAGGCTCACACCCCATTCCGCTGGGGGAGCTTTCTGAATCGCATCTCTCAATTGCCCATGGGAAAAAAATCGTCCTCCATTGCATGCTTGGAAAGCGTGGCGGCGCGGCTTGCACCAAACTGCTGGACAATAACCCCAAGCTAGACATTTACAATTTAAGAGGTGGTATTTGCGCATGGAAAGAGGCGGGTTTTCCTGTCGAAAAATAATCAACAACCTGATGAAACTGACAGCGATTTCCGCTTTACATGTCGCGATGGGGGATTCCAAAGGGGGAGATCGCGGTTCTCCCCCTTTTGGTGCAAGCAAAAGCGTGGCTTTTGCGTAGCATAGAAACAAGGAAGCCTTCCCGCGTTTTTTAGCGGGAATGGCTGATGAAACTGATGCTCATTATCTTCTTGCCCATTTTGCTCGTTTGCGGCCTGATGCTTTTTCTGATTAGCAGCAAACACGCATCACAACCCCCAGGCAATATACTAGACTTAAACGGCCTCCCTGAAACAACCCATGCCACCCAAAAGTGAGGCGGGCTCATTTTACGCCAGACACTGCCCACCACTAGGCACCCTGCCAACCTTTCCCCGCAAAACAAGAATGGGCACAAGATGGCCATAAATGTCAATTTTGCGCAACGCTAATCACCAACAACTTACCAGCTCCGAAATTAACCCAAAGAATGTTGTCATTTTTTAAATGATTATGTAATGTATCCTCTTACTCTTTGAGAAAAAAACCGGATGGGTTCAATCAAACAAATTGTAACTGTTCTACATTAAGGAGATTTAAGTGAAATTATCATCGATGAAATTAAAAACTTTAGCAGCTTCCCTGATTCTCGTATCAGCTTCAAGCTTGGCTTTTGCAGGCAACTACAAAGGCGAAGGCAACTACAAAGATATGCCATGTCCGCCGCCAAAAATGTTGAAAGACGGCTTTTATGTTGGTGGTCAGGTTGGCTATGATTCTTACCGCGTTCGTGAAGGCATTACTCTTGCGTCTCCTGGCACCTTAACGGGTAATCCAGTGATTAATGCAACCGGCTGGGTTGGCGGCTTGTTCGTTGGTTACGGCCAATACTTCAACGACATTTACTACCTGGGTGGCGAAGTATTTGGCAACTATAGCGGTGCCGATCAAAGCTATAGCTTGACTGACACAGGGACTTATAATTCCAAAGTGGAAGCACGTGGTGGTTATGGCATTAGCGTGTTGCCAGGCGTTAAGTTAAATGACGCATCCTTGGGTTATGTACGCTTGGGTTACAACTGGTCAAACTTAAAAACGACCGAAAGCACCGACATCCCAACTTCGGGCAACAAATCCAACACCAGTGGCGGCTTTAACTATGGTGTCGGCATTGAAACCTTGGTATATGAGAACTGGAGTGTTCGTGGTGAGTACACCCACACCGGCTACAACTCCTTCACCTCCGCTTTAAACACCAGCATCAACCCATCCGACAATCAGTTCATGCTGGGTGTGTTGTACCACTTCGCGTAAGCTTGGCTTCACATCGAGGTTGTGACGAAAGAGGCGGGTTGATCCCCGCCTCTTTTTTTTGCCTGCTTTTTCAGCCAGTTTTTAGCCATGGAATGTATAGTAGGTAACCTGGCTTAGGTTACCAAAATGAGCCGTCATTCTGAGCGAAACAACCGTCTTAAAAAATGAGAGAATCCGTTCGTACTGGCTTTGTTGCATCATTCGTCGTTGCGAGGCCGCTTTTTGGCCGAAGCAATCCAGAACGTCGTCAATAAT
>Ga0155556_115_pt3 | contig 49706 bp, 39 predicted proteins | sample RifCSPhighO2_12_FD_107213 | JGI IMG/M metagenome (GOLD analysis project Ga0155556, IMG submission 107213) | Gammaproteobacteria bacterium RIFCSPHIGHO2_12_FULL_45_12
CCACATGAAACCAGATGCCGGCCGCGGTGACAACGGATTGCCCCTCATTTCGGGCATTCTCCTTTCGCACTTCAGCCGTATAACTAAACCCTGGCGCAAGCCACTCACCCACCGCCGTAAAAAGTAAAATCAATAAAAAGGCCGCGCAGAGCGCGCTCATGATGATTTGTCCAATGGAAAACCCTGCCGTACGCATGACTGCCAATTCCCGATGTGATGACAAAATACTTAAACCCGTCATGGTTCCAAGCAAAATCAGCAACGGCGAAAACTGGTAAAGCAAACTCGGCAAACGATATAGCACATAAAGGACTGCCGACAACAGGCCATAGTCACCCACGCCTAAGCTCTTCAACTCGCCCAGTAACGTCATTAAAAACACGACACCCATGACGACCAGCGCCACCAATCCGGTCGCAGTCAATATCGTTTTAGAAATATGCCGCGTTAAAATTTTAATCATCATGCCTTACCTGAAAATTTTCGCGCATTAAGCAGCACGGCCAAACTGATCGCAAGCAACATTAAACCATGCACCCACCACATACCAAACCAGACCGGCACCACCCCCGCCTCAACAAAACGTCGTGCAAAAAACAGTAGATTAATGTAAGCGATATAAATAAACACGGCAGGCAACAACATCAAATAGCGGCTTTGCCGAGGCCTAATGGCACACAAGGGCACGGCCAGCATGGCCAGCAGAAAAGTGGAAATACCCACCGAGACACGCCACTGCAATTCCGCCGCGCGCTGAGGCTGCTGGTAATCTTCCAATAATGTCAGGGAGGGCAAGGTTTCAGCTTCAAAATGTGTCACACGCGCATCTACTTGTGGAATACGCACGGCATATTTCTCAAATTGAATAATCTTATAATTATTTTGACCCGGTGTACCCTCGTAGCGATAGCCATCCGTTGTCACAAAAAACTGCTCCCTGCCGGCTGATGCCTCCATTTGATAGCCCTGCCTCGCAGACACTAACATCCAGGTGCTTTTCTCTGGATCCTCTGGATCTGCTTTCGCTTGCGCCAGAAAGACATTGCTGGCACGCGTGCGATCACGAGAAAGTTTTTCCACATACATGACATGACTCCCGTCAGGGCTCACCTGAAATCGCCCTGGCATCAGTGTTTGTATCAAGTGCAACGTGGCTTCACCGCTCGACATGACTTGCTGGCGTTTAGCCGATATCAGCGGATTCACAAACAACATCAAATAAAACACCACGCCTGAGACCATGACGGCAATGAGCATTGTCAGGCGCATGAGACGCCAATGGCCATAACCACACATCATTAATATGGCCATCTCATTGTCAGCATACAGCCTGCCATAAGCCAGCAACACCCCTAAATATAAAGCGAGCGGCAACAACAAGGCGAGCAAATAAGGCACTTCAAAGCTCACCAGCTCAAGCAGCACACTGCTAGGGATTTTGCCTAGGGCGACAAAATTCAAATAACGCACCAACTGCTGACTAATAAAAGCGAGCAACAGCACACTGATGACGACTAATAATGCGTTGATGACCTCACGCGCCAGATAACGGGAAATAATCACTAAAAATGGCCTTCTCAACAATGCCTAGGATTTGAGCTTAAGCTTACAACAATCAGGCGTCTATTTAAATTCAAAATCCCCTACAATGATTGATAAAAGCCTGGCCCTAGGTATAAACTGTCAGCGATTCCCGCTTTACATGTCGCGATGGGGGATTCCAAAGGGGGAGATCGCAGTTCCCCCCTTTTTGGTGCAAGCAAAAGCGTTGCTTTTGCGCAGCATAAAAACAAGGAAGCCATTCGCGATGGGGGATTCCAAAGGGGGAGATCGCAGTTCTCCCCCTTTTGGTGCAAGCAAAAGCGTTGCTTTTGCGCAGCATAAAAACAAGGAAGCCATTCCCGCGTTTTTTAGCGGGAATGGCTGATAAACTGTTGAGCTTGAATCAAACAGAGTATCGCCGCCCCACCCTCATGTTGGGGCACACTCATTGACAAACCACAGTAGGAGCCAGCATGAAGTTTAGCGTTAAAGCCACGCAAATTGAAAAACAGTCCAAAACCTGCCTCATTGTCGGTATCCACGAAGCGGGGCAATTCACTGAAAGTGCTAAAATCATTGATAAAGCCACTCAAGGTCATCTTAGGAACGCACTGAAACAAGGCACGTTTCAAGGTAAAATTGGTCAACTATTACCTCTCTTTCATTTGCCAGGCAGCCTGTTTGATTGCGTTTGCTTGGTTGGCGCAGGCCCCATGGACAAACTCACCCCTGCCCAGTTCCGGCAAATGGTCACCCTCACCTTCAAAACCTTAAGTGCCACCTCCATTCAAAAAGCAAGCTGCTATTTCACTGAGCTTAAAGTGGAAGGAAAATCGCTGGCTTGGAAAGTAAAACATTGCGTGGAAGCAGCCTCGGAAGGTGTCTATTGTTTTGATTTATTCAAAACCCAAAAAAATTCTCAAAACTCACTGCGTGACATCATCCTTCATGTGGCCGATCCTAAACAGGTTAAAATGGCGGAGACCGCCTTAAAACAAGGTCTGGCTATCGCTCAAGGCGTCATACTGACCAAAAACATGGCTAATCTGCCCAGCAATGTCTGCACACCCACCTTTCTCGCCGCCCAGGCCAAAGCCTTAGCAAAAGATTACACGGCGATCTCAACCAACATCCTAGGTGAAAAAGAGATGCAAAAACTGGGCATGGGCGCCATTTTAGGTGTATCACAAGGCAGCGCCGAAGAAGCCAAACTGATTTGCATGACCTATAAAGGAACAAAAACCCCAAAAGCACCCATTGCCTTAATTGGTAAAGGCGTCACCTTTGACAGTGGCGGCAACTCTCTTAAATCACCAGACAGCATGGTCGGCATGAAATATGACATGTGCGGTGCCGCAACCGTGCTAGGCGTGATGAAAGCGGCTGCCGAATTGAAATTACCCCTTCACTTGGTCGGCATCATTCCCGCCGTTGAGAACATGCCTGGCGGCACGGCTTACAAACCAGAAGATATCTTAACCAGCCTCTCCGGCCAAACCATTGAAGTCATCAGCACCGATGCAGAAGGTCGTTTAATTCTGGCAGATGCCTTAACTTACTGTACGCGCTATAAACCCTCGGCCGTCATTGATATCGCCACTTTAACGGGTGCCGTTGTCATTGCACTGGGTCATCATGCCACGGGACTCATGACCAACCACGACCCGCTTGCCAAGGCACTGCTTCATGCCGGAACCGAAAGTCACGACCGTGCCTGGCAACTGCCGCTCTGGGAAGAATATCAGGAACAAATCAAAAGCCCTTTCGCCGACATGGCCAACACCGGCGGCCGCGCGGCCGGCACCATCACGGCGGCTTGTTTCTTGTCACGTTTTGCCAATCACCTCAACTGGGCGCACCTTGATGTCGCTGGCACTGCCGCCATGATGGCTGGCACCAGTGAACGCATGGCAACCGGCCGACCCGTGCCCCTGTTAATGCAATATCTCATTGATCAGGCAGCAAGCAAGCAATGAGCGTGCAACCGGATATCACCTTTTATATTAAAGTTAACTCACCATGACAAACTTAAACAAAGCTTATGACCCACAAACGCTTGAAAAAAAATGGTATCAACACTGGGAATCCAAAGGTTATTTTGCACCCTCTGGCACAGGCGAACCTTATTGCATCATGTTGCCCCCACCCAATGTGACAGGCAACCTGCACATGGGGCACGGCTTTGGCTTTACGCTGATTGACGTTTTAATTCGTTATCAACGCATGTCTGGGAAAAACACCTTATGGCAAGGCGGCACCGATCATGCTGGCATCGCCACGCAAATGGTCGTGGAGCGCAAATTAACGGCACAAGGCAAAACGCGTCATGCGTTAGGCCGTGATGCCTTTGTGGAACAAATATGGGCATGGAAACAAGAATCAGGGGACAACATCAGTCGTCAGCTACGACGACTGGGTGCCTCCATTGACTGGGATCGTGAGCGTTTCACCATGGACCCTGCCTTGTCTGAAGCCGTTCGGGAAGTGTTTATAAAGCTGCACGATGAAGGATTAATTTATCGCGGCCAGCGTCTGGTCAACTGGGATCCTGTGTTACTCACAGCCATTTCAGACCTTGAAGTCGTGAATCAGGAAGAAGAGGGGAAGATGTATCATCTGCGTTACCCACTGACAACCGGTGAAGGTTACTTGACCGTTGCAACGACTCGACCTGAAACCCTGCTGGGTGACGTTGCCATTGCGGTGCATAGAGAAGATGCGCGCTATCAACATTTAATTGGCCAGCAAGTTAAATTACCGTTAACAGAGCGTTTGATACCCATCATTGCCGACAACTATGTCGATCCCTTATTTGGTACCGGTTGTGTCAAAATCACCCCCGCACATGACTTTAATGATGATGCGGTGGGTAAACGTCACCACCTGGAACCCATTAATATTTTCACCCCGACCGCGCACTTAAATGAAAACGTGCCTGCCCGCTATCAAGGCATGGACCGATTCGACGCGCGGGAACGACTGGTAAAAGAGCTGGACGCACTCGGTTTAATTGAAAAAGTTGAGAAACACAAATTAAAAATTCCACGCGGTGACCGCTCCCATGCCGTCATCGAACCCTATCTCACCTTTCAGTGGTATGTGGATGCCAAAACGCTGGCAAAGCCTGCCATGGAAGCCGTGCAAAAAGGGGATATCCGTTTTATTCCTGAAAACTGGACTAAAACGTATTTTCAATGGATGGATAACATTGAAGACTGGTGCATCAGCCGCCAATTATGGTGGGGGCATCGCATTCCTGTTTGGTATGACGATCAGGGTAATCATTATGCAGGTCAGGACGAAGCGAATGTCAGAGAACGCCATCAACTGAGCCCTGACTTAACGCTGACACAAGACAACGATGTACTGGATACCTGGTTTTCATCGGCTCTTTGGCCTTTCGCTAGCCTCGGCTGGCCTAAGGAAAACGCCGATGTCAGCACTTTTTTCCCCACCAGCACGCTCATTACTGGCTTTGACATCATTTTTTTCTGGGTCGCCCGGATGATCATGATGAGTTTGAAATTGACAAAGAAAGTGCCTTTCAGGGAAGTTTATATCACGGGCTTGATACGCGATGCTGAAGGCCACAAAATGTCAAAATCAAAAGGCAATGTATTAGACCCCATTGACTTGATTGATGGCATTGACCTTGACACGCTGACCAGAAAGCGCACCTATGGCTTGATGCAACCCGCCATGGCGAAAAAAATTCAAAAAGCCACGCAAAAAGAATTTCCTCAAGGCATTCCAAGTTATGGCACGGATGCGTTACGCTTTACATTTTGCGCAGTGGCATCTTATACGCGTGAAATTCGTTTTGATACGAATCGACTGGGTGGCTATCGGAATTTTTGCAACAAACTTTGGAATGCTGCGCGTTATGTCATGATGAATACGACTGGCAAAGAGGCCGGATTAAAGGCAGAACCCATGACGCTTTCACTGCCAGACCGCTTTATTCAATCACGTTTGCAGCAAACCATTCAAGCGGCCCACGCGGCTTTGAAAAATTATCGCTTTGACTTGTTTGCACAAACACTTTATGAGTTTACCTGGAACGAATTTTGCGACTGGTATCTGGAATTATCCAAGCCCCTACTGACATCCAATAGCAGCTCACCTGAGATGTTGCGCGGCACACGGCACACACTGACGACAACCCTTGAAACCTTGCTGCGTTTATTGCACCCAATCATGCCTTATATCACTGAAGAACTGTGGCAGCCCATTTCATTGCTGGCAGGCAAAACGGGTAACAGCATCATGCAACAGCCTTATCCCGAAAGTGAAACAGAGCTGCTTGATGAAAAGGCGGATGATGACATTGAGTGGCTTAAAAATATGATTGTGGCCATTCGCAGCATTCGCAGTGACATGAACATGGCACCTCACAAACTGCTTTCTGTCATGCTTCGCAAAGGGACACCGACCGACCACCGCCTTATCACCGAACACGAACACCTGCTCTCCACTTTAGCCAAACTGGAAAGCATTGTCTGGCTTACGCCTGACCAACCCGCACCCGCATCCGGCACCGCCACTGCCTTTGTGGGTGAACTTGAAATAGTTATTCTCATGGAAGGACTGATTGACCAGCAAGCAGAAAGAGCGCGTTTAAATCGGGAAATCGCCAAACTCGAGAAGGATTTATCTGGCATTGAAATGAAACTCAACAATCCGCAATTTTTGGATAAAGCACCTGCGGTGGTGGTCGAAAAGGAACGTCTTCGCGAGCAGGACATTAAAAAGACCCTGGCTAAACTTCATCTTTTAAACAGATGAGGTGTTTTCATCTTTAACTCACTGCGTAACGCCTTGCCTTGCGCTTGTTTTTGTTTGATATAATCCTTGTAAACGGCTCTCAGTGTCAGACCAGGCAAGGGGCCGGGAAAAGACCGCAACGCACGATTCAAGGAGCCGTCTAAATCCACAAAAAAATGAGCCCCCGGCAGCGATTTTGCTGGCCGCCGAAAGGCAAAATAAGATGAATGATCTGCCAACACACAGCCCGAGCGTGGAAAATTTTTCTGAATTCCCTGTGCATGTGGTCGTAAATAACCGGTGCCAAAACACGCTGCCAGCCATTCTTCTACGCGTATAGACCAAAATGAATAGTGATGCCATTTGGCAAACATGTACATATTTTCCCCGTATAACTTTAATGCTTCCACATAAATCTTGGCATCAAACACCAGACCAATCTGATGTTCCGGCTTGGGTTTGACATAATCATATAACGCATGCAGCGCTTGTCGGGTTTGTTCATTCATCAAATCAAGGTTCGCTGCACGAATCACTTTATCTTCAATAATAGCCGCTAATACCTTTCTTAATAGTTTAACTGCCTTCGCCAAATTCCATTGATATTTTTTAATTTTTTTATCCGGAAAAATCTCAAGAAACTGCTTTATCATTTCATCATCCGACATATGTTTTCCCACTTCGGCCGCTTCCTCAAACTCTTCATTCATCAGGAGGATTTGCCAGAAAGTGCAATCCACATATTTATATCGGCCGGGGTTTTGAGAGACGGGAATGGCCACGGGTGCCTTGTCTTCTGCATAGGTGCAGTTAGGATGATAAACCGTGCCATAACAACGTAAGAGGAATGGGTCTTTTTGCCAGATTGCCTGAGCCGCTTCCAGTTCTCCGAGTGCGCCATGGCTCAATAATTTTCTTAATGGATGGTCTTCATGCTTTAGGATGACACGCTTGGCGGGTGAAAATAATCGCGGTGACGCCCTGAACAAGTTAAAACTGTCCTTGCCATTTAGGCACGCCTGGCAAAGATCCATTTTCAGTTCATCGATCATGGCGGCGATTGATTCGGGTGAATTATCTTCAGACTTTTCTGGATCCATGAATATCCCTCGCGTTCACAAGCCATAGGGCATCAGGCGAACAGGGTGACTACCAATGTCGATGCAGTCGCAAATATTGCTCGAGGATTCCGTTCACCTGAGCCACAAACTGCGGGCTGCGATTCCCCTTGTCCAGTTGATTCAAAACAGCCTGAATAGCATCTATCACACGCATGAAACTATTTTTATCTGGAATGAGGAGGTTATCAAGACGAGGCAGCCCTACCCTATCCACAGACAACAAGTTTTGCTTGGACAAGATCGCATCCACGTCCACTTCCAATTTTGCATATTGATAAATATATTTCAAGATTTTCCGCATGTCGGTGTGCAGTTCCCTGATGGCCAACACCTGGTCCATTTCAGTTTGGAGGTATTGATTCATGAAATTAACCAACTGGTTAAGCGTTTCTTCTGCAACAGACTGGTGACGGGCATCCATAAGGCGCACCTCATTTCAGGGGATGGCTTGCGATGCTTCCATTATAGCAATTTATGGGGCGGGCGAGTACGAAAACAGCCTCTTTCTTACCCGCGAAGCTGCTATATCATGAAGTTAGACGCACCGGCATGACTTAGATTAGCTCAAAGCGCTTGACGGTCACATCAATGGCTTTCAGGACACTCAATAAATCATGCATCTTATGTAACGGCCACATATTAGGGCCATCTGATGGTGCCTCATCCGGATTGGGGTGTGTTTCCATAAACAACCCCGCCACACCAACCGCTATGGCCGCACGCGCAAGGACAGGCACAAACTGACGTTGACCACCTGAGGTCGCCCCCCCGCCGCCTGGCAACTGCACGGAATGCGTTGCATCAAACACAACCGGACAACGGGTTTCACGCATCACCGACAAGGAACGCATATCTGACACCAAATTGTTATAGCCAAAAGAAGTGCCGCGCTCACACACCATGATTTGCTGATTACCGGTTTCAAGTGCTTTTTCCGTCACACGCGCCATTTCCCAAGGTGATAAAAACTGCCCCTTTTTAATATTAACCGGCACTCCCTGACGCGCCACACGCTGAATGTAATTCGTTTGCCGACAAAGAAACGCGGGCGTTTGCATCACATCCACCACGCAAGCCACTTCTTCCACGGGCGTATCCTCATGCACATCCGTCAGCACGGGCACCCCCACCTGCTTTTTAACTTCTGCCAGAATTCTCAAACCCTCTTCCATGCCAGGCCCGCGATAACTATGGACTGAGGTACGATTCGCCTTGTCAAAAGATGATTTATAAATAAAAGGGATACCGAGGCTTTGCGTCATCTCTTTTAAGCGACCCGCCGTATCAATTGCGAATTGTTCTCCCTCAATCACGCAAGGACCTGCAATTAAAAAAAATGGCTGGTCATCGCCAACCTGAAATCCACACAGTTTCATTTTACCAGCTCCCCGGATACTTGTTTTTGTTGGTGACAGGTATTTGCCGCTTCAATAAAACTCATAAACAAAGGGTGTCCATCGCGCGGTGTTGAAGTGAACTCAGGATGAAACTGACAACCCACAAACCAGGGATGATTGCCCCGCTCAACAATTTCTACCAGATTGCCATCCGCCGAACGCCCCGAAACGTTTAAACCGGTATTTTCGATGGCCGCCAATAAGGTGTTGTTCACCTCATAACGATGACGGTGACGCTCAACAATGTCATCCCGTCCATAAATCTTTCTAACCAGACTGCCCGCTTTCAACCGACACGTTTGCCCGCCCAAACGCATGGTGCCGCCAACCTCTGACGTGTCACTGCGTTGTTCCCGCTCGCCCTTTGCATTCACCCACTCCGTCACCAAAGCCACCACCGGATAAGGTGTTTCCGGATCAAACTCCGTACTGCTGGCGTTTGGCATGTTTGCTAAATGACGCGCACATTCGATGATAGCAATTTGCATGCCAAGACAAATGCCAAAATAAGGAATCTGGTGTTCTCGCGCATATTGGGCAGCCAGAATTTTACCTTCCACGCCGCGCTTGCCAAAACCACCCGGCACTAAAATGCCGTCCATGTGATGCAATAAATGATCGACGCCCATCGCTTCTAATTCTTCTGAATCAATATACTCAATACGAATACGGGTGCGTGTTTGTATGCCAGCATGTTTCAGTGCTTCTGATAAGGATTTATAAGAATCGGTGAGATCCACATATTTGCCGACCATCGCAATGGTGACTTCGCTGTCCGGGTGACGATACGCCTCCACAACGCGCTGCCATTCCTGCAGGTCAGCCGGCTTCGCTTCCATGCCAAATTGCCGCACCACAATGTCATCCAGCCCTTGCTCATGCAATTCAATGGGCAACTGATAAATGAAATCAACATCCAGCAAGGGAATAACCGCTTCCTTTTCCACGTTCGTAAACAACGCAATTTTAGATCGGGCACTCTCTGAAATTGGCCGGTCACTTCGGCATAATAAAATATCCGGTTGAATACCAATGGAACGTAATTCTTTCACCGAATGCTGGGTTGGCTTGGTTTTCACTTCACCTGCCGTGGGAATATAAGGCAACAAGGTCAAGTGAATAAACAAGGCCTGTTGCCGCCCCAACTCCATTCGTAATTGTCGTATTGCTTCAAGAAAAGGCAGTGATTCGATATCACCCACCGTGCCGCCAATCTCAACCAATACCACATCCACGTTTTTGCTACCCTTTCTGATACAGTGCTTGATCTCATCTGTGATATGCGGAATCACTTGCACCGTCCCCCCAAGGTAATCCCCTTTACGCTCCTTGCGTATCACATTGGCATACACCCGCCCAGTGGTAAAATTATTCGCTCTGGTCATCTTCACACGAACAAAACGCTCATAATGCCCAAGATCGAGATCTGTCTCCGCACCATCCTCGGTCACAAACACTTCCCCATGTTGCAGGGGATTCATGGTACCTGGATCCACGTTGATATAAGGATCAAGCTTCATGAGGTTCACGGCCAGGCCGCGAGCCTCCAAAATGGCCGCCAGTGACGCTGAGGCCACCCCTTTCCCCAAGGAAGAAACCACACCGCCTGTGATGAATATATATCGAGTCATAATGATGAATTATCTTGATTATTATTAATGAAGTGTCTGGCAAGAACTTTAACAAAACTAGGCAAATCCTGCAAGGTATCAGGGTGACCCTAAGCATGGGGCCATATTGCATAAAAAACGATCTATTTCTACTTAAAAGCACTCAACCATCTGAGAGACGCACCCGATTCCCGACCCGACCGAATCAGCAGTATCACTTGACTCCATAGCCATATCATTTTACGCTGTTTAAAGTTTGTTTATTGATTCCACTGTCCATTTAGGAGATATACCATGTGCTTAAGGATTTTCGTCGCTCTTATCGTGTTGATTGCGATTGCTGTCGGTGTATTCGCGCTGGTTCTGCCGCGTGACCAGTTAGTACGCCTGATTATCTTCCGTGATTTCTTTGATGTCACCTTACCCATCTTAGCTTTCGGTGCCTTGGTAAAATATCTCTGCACTTGCTGCTCGAAATATAGCTGTCACTGCTGCAGCTCAAAATCCTGCTCATAAGCAACTGGCACACCCTTTCCCGCGTCTCCTTGAAAAGGCGCGGGAAATTTTTTTGATGGCTCACTGCCATTCAAGCGTCAGTCCCGCTTCGCCTGTTTTCGCCTCATAAGCGCGATCCATGAAATAACCCACCACGGACACCAGTCGATCACCCACATAGACTAATGGCACACCATCACGCTCCCACGGCGGCACACCCCACTGCTGACAACGCTTGTTGAAAGTGGCGCGGCCCACACCCGGCACTTCCACCCATTCACCCCCCTTGCGGAAACGAATGCACACTTCAGCCAAACTCGCGCTAAGGCCACTGCCCATTGTACGCGTTGCCTTTAAGACACCCTGACCAGACAAAACCAAAGGGGCTTTCATGTCCCAGACAAGTGGTGCTAAGGGCATCACGGGTGCCCGCATCCAGAGTAAACAAAGATCGTCCCGATAGCGGCGAACGACAGCCCCTGACCACGCCACACAAGGCATCTTGTCATTCCGTGCCCTTAACACACAGGCATCTATGGTTTGAAGCTTTTTGGCGCTCGGCAAGGGAAAGGCCAGCGACTGAATCCAGGTTCGCAGTGCCAAACGCCGCTGATCAGATGGCAACTGTAATAACTTGACGACAGACAAACTATCAGCCCTGCTGCCTTTAAGCGCCGCGCATGAGATATTCGCCTCCAGTAATCCCTGCGCTTCCGCGCAGAATGACGCGCTGCGGGCAATGGTTGGGACAATGGCTGGCCAGCGGCTGGCCAGCAAGGGTAACACGTGATGGCGTATAAAATTACGAGCATGTGCTACATTGGCATTGGACGTATCATCCACCCAGTGCAGCCGCTTTTCCCGTGCGTAACACGACAGGGCAGCTTGTGAAAACAACAGCAAAGGACGTGCATGATCACCCGATGCAAACGGCTTGATCCGAGGCATGGCTGACAACCCTTTGGGGCCTGCGCCACGACATAACTGTAATAACAACGTTTCCGCCTGATCATCCTGATGATGCGCCGTGAACAGCACATCGCCCACCGCCATTCGCCGAGCAAACACGGCATAACGCTGCTCGCGTGCGAGTGCCTCAAGGCTCTCGCCGGAACGAAGAGATAATTGTAAGGCATGCTGTTCCAGAGGCATCGCTAATTCCGTGCAAATTTGCCTAGCATGCAAGGCCCACTCTGCCGCCAGAGGATGCAAGCCATGATTCACATGGATGGCGCGAAAGGAAATCGCTAGCGTGTCACGCAAGCAATGACACAAATGCAGCAACACATGTGAATCCACGCCGCCACTATAGGCAATCCAGTAGGTGCGATCCAATCCCTGGGCCACACACACCTTGCGAACGGCCGCAAGCAAGCTCATGCATGCGAACCATAAGCCATAATACGTTGATAACGCTGTTCGAGTAATGTCCTGACAGGCAATGCTTGCAATGCCGTTAACTGACGCAGCAATTCAGCTTTTAAGTTTTGCGCGGTCAAATCATATTGACGATGCGCCCCACCCAGTGGCTCAGGAATCACGCCGTCGACCAACTTAAGTTGATAAATTCGTTCGGCGGTCAAATTCATCGCTTCTGCTGCCTGTGATGCTTTTTCCGCGCTCTTCCACAAAATGGACGCACAACCTTCCGGAGAAATGACGGAATAAATGGAATATTGCAGCATCAAGACACGGTCACCCACCCCAATGGCGAGCGCGCCACCGGATCCACCCTCACCAATAATGGTACAAATGATGGGTGTTTTTAACCGTGCCAACACAAATAAATTACGCGCAATGGCCTCGCTCTGATTGCGCTCTTCCGCGCCAATGCCAGGGTAGGCGCCGGGCGTATCAATAAAGGTGATAATGGGTAAGTTAAAGCGTTCGGCCAATTTCATTAACCGCAGCGCCTTGCGGTAATCTTCCGGACTGGGCATGCCAAAATTCCGTTCAATTTTTTCCTGTGTTTTACGCCCTTTTTCATGCCCCATCACCAGCACAGGGATGTCCGCAAGACGCGCAATGCCCGCAATAATGGAGGCACCCGCAGACAACATTCTGTCACCGGAGAGCTCATCAAATTCAGTAAAGATGCGATTAATCAGGTCAAGAGTATGCGGTCGCTGGGGATGCCGCGCCAACTGGGTGACCTGCCAGGCGGTAAGATTAGAAAAAGTCTCTTTTATCAATTGGTTACACTTCACTTCTAAACGTTCAATTTCCTCGCTTAAATTCACATCGGCATCCGTGCCCACCATCCGCAGTTCTTGGATTTTAGCCTCTAACTCCGCAATGGGCCGCTCAAAATCGAGAAAATTAATGTTCATTTTTACCTCAGATCTTCCGCAAAAAAGAAATATCATACCTAATTATGGTTATTTTAAATATATCATAACATGACAGGTTGCGGGCCTGAATAATTCCATAGAAAATCCACACCACCACTGTTAATGTATAGACGCCTACAGGTCTTGAGATGCACATTCATATGGAACCAACATTCGTTCATTTACGCCTACATACCGAGTTTTCTTTAAGCGATGGTTTGCTTCCCATTGACACCTTGATGAAGTTTGCCCGCGAATCAGGCATGCCCGCACTCGCCATCACCGACCTAGGCAACCTCTATGCCACCATTAAATTTTACAAAGCCGCACTGGCGCATGGCATCAAACCCATCATTGGCGTTGATCTGACCGTCATTGATCCCAAACAACCTAAAACCAGTGGCCGCCTGACCCTGCTTTGTCAAAACAACCAGGGCTACCAAAACCTGTTAACCCTGGTCTCAAAAAGCTTTCTCGAAGGCCAGCAAGGCCACCAGAAACCAACCATTCAGGCGGCCTGGCTAGGCGAGGGTCTTTCCAATGGCTTAATTGCGCTTTCTGGCGGCATGGAGGGTGACATTGGGCAGGCATTACTAGCACAAGATCAGGAAGCTGCCCGCACTTATTTACGCCAATGGTGCGCACTCTTTCCCAATCGCTTTTACATGGAGGTATGCCGGGTGGGGAAAGCACATGAAAAGGAATACAACAACGCGGCAATCAGCCTCGCTTGCCAACAGAACATTCCCATTGTCGCAACAAATGATGTGCGCTTCCTGAAGCGCGAGGATTTTGAAGCGCATGAAGCACGCGTCTGCATTCAGGAAGGCATCACCCTGAATGATCCACGTCGTGCCAGGCTTTATACGGAGCAACAATTCTTATGCAGCCCCACGGACATGGCGAAACGCTTTGCCGACATACCACAAGCACTCACTCACTCCGTGGAAATCGCAAAACGCTGCAATGTGAGCTTCACCCTTGGAAAAAGTTTTCTGCCCCACTTTCCCATTCCGGCAAACCATTCCACCGAAAGCTTCATCTGCGAAGTGGCCATGCAAGGACTAAATGACAGACTAACCGCACTCCACGACACTCATGCGGCTGACTTTGCGGCAAAACGTGAGCCCTATGACCTGCGCTTAAAGCAAGAACTGGATGTGATCAACAACATGGGTTTTGCGGGCTACTTTCTCATTGTGGCTGATTTTACCAAATGGGCAAAAGAAAATGGCATTCCCGTTGGGCCTGGCCGCGGCTCAGGTCCTGGCTCCTTGGTGGCCTATGCTTTAAAAATTACGGACCTTGACCCCCTAGCGCTGAAATTACTGTTTGAACGATTTTTAAATCCTGAGCGTGTCTCCATGCCCGACTTTGATATCGACTTTTGCATGGAAGGACGTGACCGCGTCATTGACTACGTCATGGAAAAACACGGACATGACAGCGTGTCACAAATCATCACCTATGGCACGATGGCAGCCAAAGCGGTCGTGCGTGATGTGGGGCGCGTCCTTGGACTCGGCTACGGTTTTGTCGATAAAATTGCCAAACTTATTCCGTTTGAATTGGGCATTACGCTGCAAAAAGCCATGGCGCAGGAACCCTTACTCAAAGAGCGTTACCAGCAGGAAGATGAGGTACGCACCCTGATTGACCTTGCCTTAAAACTGGAAGGCTTGACGCGAAATGTCGGCAAACACGCCGGAGGCATTGTCATCGCACCAGGCAAACTCACCGATTATGTCCCCCTTTATTGTGAGGTTAACGAGCCCGAACATCCCGTCACGCAATTCGATAAGGATGACGTTGAGGCCGTGGGCCTCGTGAAATTTGACTTTTTAGGGTTAAAAACGTTAACCATCATTGACCGTGCATTACGCATTGTCAATCCACTACAAGCAAGCCCCATTGATATCAGCTTAATACCCTTAAACGATCCTCCCACCTTTAGTTTACTAAAAGCCTGTCAATCAACTGCCGTGTTTCAGTTAGAATCTCATGGTATGCGCGACCTCATCAAACGCATTCAGCCTGACTGTTTTGAAGATTTAATCGCACTTGTCGCCCTGTTTCGACCTGGCCCTTTGCAATCAGGCATGGTGGATGACTTCATCAACCGCAAGCATGGGCGTGCGAAAGTGATTTATCCCCATCCCAAGTTAGAGCCCATCCTGGCACCCACTTACGGCGTCATCCTGTATCAAGAACAAGTCATGCAAATCGCTCAGGTATTAGCAGGCTATACACTGGGCGCCGCTGATATTTTACGACGCGCCATGGGCAAGAAAAAACCGGAAGAAATGGCAAAACAACGTCAAATTTTCTGCGAGGGCGCAACCAGTCGCGGCGTGGCACCTGATGTGGCAACCTACATTTTTGACTTAATGGAAAAATTCGCAGGATACGGATTCAATAAGTCGCACTCTGCCGCCTATGCCTTGATTGCTTATCAAACCGCCTGGCTCAAAACACACCATACAGCCGCGTTTATGGCAGCCACGTTATCTTCTGACATGGATAAAACAGATAAAATCATGACACTGCTAACGGATTGTCGCGCCATGAAATTAGAGGTGGCACCACCTGATATCAATAAAAGCCTCTATTTTTTTACCGTTATTAACACACAGCACTTGATGTATGGGCTGGGAGCCATTAAAGGCGTTGGCGAAGCGGCTATTGAGAATATCGTTGAGGTGCGTCAACAAGGTACTCCATTCAGGGATATCTTTGATTTTTGTCAACGCATTGACTTGCGGAAATCTAACCGGCGCGTACTGGAAGCCTTAATTAAAGCCGGGTGTTTTGATCTGCTGGAAAAGAATCGCGCCATGCTCATGGCATCCTTAAACAGTGCCATCCAGCACGCGGAACAGGCGCTCCATAATCAAACCTATGGGCAACATGATTTATTAGCCTTGATGGCCGATCAAACTGGCATACCACCTTATGTCACAACCGCCCCTTGGAACGAAGAAACCCAGTTAAAAGGTGAAAAAGACTCGCTGGGATTTTATTTGACCGGCCATCCCATGAATCGCTATCTAAAGGAATTAGCCCATTTCACCACCTGCCGAATTGGACACCTCCAGAGAAGACAACACACAAGCACTCGCATCTCAGGCATTGTGACCCATATTCGCTTACGCCAAACTAAGCGCGGTGATCGCATTGCCATTTTTTCACTGGATGATGGACAAGCGCGAATCGAAGTTGTCTGCTTTTCTGAATGCTTCCATCAATATCGTGAGTTGATTATTGAAGACAGAATGATTATTGTGGAGGGAGACATTGGTATCGATGACTTTAGCAACAGTACACGTCTCATGGCAAAGGATCTGTTCACCCTTGAGACTGCTCGTGAACGTTTTGCCAAATATTTAAAAATTACACTGCCAGATAATCAGCCATTTGATATGCAACGCCTGAAACAAATACTGGATAAGCACCTAAATGGCACCTGTCAGGTGGTATTACATTATTTACTGGAGAATGCACAGGCCCAATTAAAGCTGGGCGAGGCTTTCAAAATTCATCCCAGCGAACTATTATTATCAAGCTTAAAGGAATTGTTCCCCGATGAGGAAGTTGAATTTATTTATTAAGGAATCGCTTTATGATAACCAAATTGGACATCGCGCAAGCACTGCAAGATTATGACGATTGTAGAACCGGCATGAAGGAACTGAGCTACAGTTTCTTTGGACCTGCCTCTTGGGATCCATCCTCCATGGTGAAGATCAGAAAATTTTGTAAATCCCTGCAAGGGCAAGGGCCGTTATGCGAGGAGGAGCTCTCTCAATTGACTCCGTTAATTTTAAAAAATGCCGTAGAGGAAGCTCACCCTTTTTGTTATTCGCTAGCTGAAAAACTGCCGGAGAAACTACTGGAGGAACACGCGCAACCCTTTCTATTGACCGAGGTTGATAAAGCTAGCTACCAGCAATACCAAGGCGGCTGGGCAGCAACAGAAAAGTATTACCCCCTTTTTATCCTGGCGCTGGCAGATCATTTGAGATGCTTAAATCATCCAAACACCATCAACGCAATCATTAAAGCAAATCACTTCTCGTTTCGATTTGCTGCATTAAAAATCATTGCAGCTATCATCCCTATAACAGAAAAACTGTTCCTGAGCATTCTGAAACACCCCAAACCTGCTGACATTTTGGGAATCTTTTCTGATCTGCAGCATAAAAAAAAGTCCTCATTAACGCACGACATGTCAACTGACATCCTAACACATGTCAACCCAGAGTCCTTTGCAAGAGGCTATTATTATCTGATGAAAAAAGGCAACTGGAATGAAAACACCCGAGCGTTATTAAAAAAATCTGACAATCCCGTGAAGCTCGCCTTTGAGCTGCATCAAGGTGAGGATGAACCATCCTGGCATCATAAAGGGCGCCGACTACGGAACCTGAGATAAACTCGACAACCCATTTCTGAATGACAACCCATTTTTGCAACCTATGCCAAGTTGCAACTGTCATCCAGAGGAGCGTTTTTTGCGACGAAGGATCTCGGGTTATTTAGGAGATTCTTCGCTTCGCTCTGAATGACATCTCATTTCTGAATGACAACCCATTGGCGAACAAACTTCCAAACAAGCACATCAAACGGACTGCTTGATGTTGGCATTAGCGAGTAAACTTTGCTTATAAAGCTCATACTCCAATAATGCCTGACTATTTTGAACTTGCTCAACAAAAGCTTCATATTGCGTTTTGTCAGCAATGGCGCCAGGCTTGACAGCATTAATGGCCACAACGGCATAACCATTGGGCAGACGTGTCACGCCATACGTCGCCGACTTTTTAAGTGGGACAGGATCAGGAAGACGAAAGGCGATATCCAATATGGCGGTGTCAACTTTTGAAGAATAGCGCCCAATATCATTTACTTTCACCCATTTCAATTGATTGGCCGCCATGAGCTTGATGGGATCCGCCTTCCCTGAATTTAATTGAGCAAGCAATGCATTGGCAAAATCAGCCACTTTAAGGTCCGCATCGGCAACTTTCAATTTATCTTCAATTTGTCTGGAAACATCTTTTAACGATAATAATGTTGAAGCAATATGTGATTTAACGCGCAGCACAATCACGGTCTCAGGATCGAGCTGAATCACATCACTATTGTTTTTTAATGTCAGCACATCATGACTAAAGGCAATATCACGCACTTTTTGGAACTGCGAAATATCCTTGCCGGCTTTATATTTTGAAAAAGACTCGCTGGTGTCAATCGGCAAATTTAATGTTTTGGCGGCGAGCTGTAATGACTCAGGATGCTCATAGGTGATATCAGCCAAGAGGTTACGCATATTCGCAAACATTTCTTCCGCATGCTGGCGGGCATAGGTTTCCTTGACCTTATCCTTAACCGCTTCAAAAGACTGGATCCGTGGCACCCTGACTTCCACTGCTTTTAAAATCACAAACCCATCTGAGGTTTTAACAGGGCCTATCACCTGGTCTTTTCTCACCAGTTCTGCTGCCGTTTTTTGTAATTCAGCCGGAACATTATTCAGCGTCAGCCAATTTTGGCGATTTATTTTAGAGAGATGCTGATGCGCCAACGCGTCAAAATCTCCTCCTTTTTTAAGGGCAGCAACCAGCTCATCTGCCTTTGCTTGTGCTTTGGCAATCTCCAGAGACGTGGAGCCTGACTTGAACGGAATATGAATATCAGCCAATTGCCAGGCCATCGGCTGCGTGTATGAATTAATGTTTTCATTATAAAACGCTTTCAGTGCCTCATTCAGAGGTGCCACTTTGGCATATAAATCTTTCATGGAAAGCTGAATGTACTCCACATTCACCTGCTCTGGCGTCATGAAGCTCGCTTTATGAGCGTCATAATAGGCCTGAATTCGTTCGGGTGTAATGGCCATGGGCTTGGATAAAAAGTATTGCACGGGAATATTCACATAGTCGATATTACGCGTTTGATTGACCAGTGACATGATATAGTCCACTTCTCCTGGCAAGGCGAATGAAGTGAACAACATGCCTAGGCGCGGTTGTTCAATCAATAAACTGGTTTTAACCAGATCAACAAAGTCACTGGGACTCATCAGGGTTGATGATAAAACCTCCTGAAATCGGTCAACTGAAAACTGCCCGTCAACCTGAAATTCCGGCATACTTTGGAGGTAATTATCAATTTGAAGATTGGTCACGATAAAGTCTTCTTTCAGCGAGGCCTGTTTCAACACCTCCACTTCAATCAACGACTGCAGTGCCCTTTCTTTATAAGCTAATTCATTTTTACGCGTGAGGATGGTGCCGTATTGCGCTTGTGCCTGACGACGTAATCGTTCATAAGCAACGGTTAACTGCTCTTTGGTCACCTCAACCCCATTCACCCTGGCAACCACATTTGAATGAGGATTTTGAACAAAATAACTATGAATACCCCAGAAAGCAAACGAAAAGATAATAATGGATACTATCGTACCTGCTATCCAACCTTGTGTATGCTCACGAATGGTTTGAAGCATGATCTGTGCTCTCTAAATGATCGGAGTGGACGGGACTCGAACCCGCGACCCCCGGCGTGACAGGCCGGTATTCTAACCAACTGAACTACCACTCCAAAAACTCAATTTTTAACATCACCACACGCTTACATTAACACTTGGGTGCTGAGGGGTTCGAACCCCCGACCTACGCCTTGTAAGGGCGCCGCTCTACCAACTGAGCTAAGCACCCAGCGATGATGTAAATTCCGTTTAGCTTAGTGCTTCCTCTTTTACAGCTTCTTTCAAAGCTTTACCAGCTTTAAATCCAACCACCTTGGCAGCGTTAATTCTAATCTTTTCACCTGTGGAAGGGTTTCTACCTTCACGAGCGGCGCGAACTTTCACCGTAAAGGTGCCAAAGTTAACAATCACTACGGGATCACTCTTTTGCAAGGAGGTCGTGATACCTTCAAGCAGTGCATCAAACGCACGGCTTGCACTTGCTTTGGTTAATTCAGCTTTGTCTGCAATAAGGTCAATAAGCTCTGTTCTATTCATGTATTTTATTCTCTCTATCCATGGTTAAAAAAATCTTCTTGCCTCATCCGCCAAGTCAGCCGAAGGAAGCATGCTTTATACCAATAGCATCAAACAGATGTCAAGCAAGTTAATGCGCTCTGTCTCTATTAGATTTTCTGGTTCTTTCTTTCTTGGAGACACCACCGACAATCGCCGTTTTTAGCTTCTTGCTTTTGCGGCTTTTTCGAGGCAGATGAGCAGCGTATCCGTTCAATGCCGCATTTAAAACTTCATCCACCCAACGCACCGGTATAATGTTTAAATCCAGCTTTATGTTATCAGGAATCTCCTTCAAATCCTTCACATTTTCAATCGGAATGATAACATTTTTGATCCCACTACGATGCGCGGCTAAAAGTTTCTCTTTTAAACCGCCAATGGGCAATACTTCTCCGCGCAGTGTGATTTCACCTGTCATGGCAAAATCAGCCCTGACAGGAATATGCGTAATGACTGACACTAATGCCGTACACATACTAATGCCCGCGCTCGGCCCATCTTTTGGAGTGGCACCTTCTGGCACATGAATGTGGATGTCATGTTTTTCAAAAAAGTTTTTAGCAAGGCCAAGCAAATCACTTCGGGCACGCACCACCGACATGGCCGCCTGAATGGACTCCTGCATCACTTCACCCAGTTGACCGGTGTAAATGGCTTTGCCTTTGCCTGGGAGAATAATGGCTTCAATACTCAGTAATTCACCGCCAACCTCAGTCCATGCCAGCCCTTTCACTTGACCAATCTGGTCTTGCTGATCGACCAGATCATAGCGATAACGTCTGACACCCAAATATTGCTCGATATCATCCGATTCAATGCGCGCCTTATCCGCCTTGGTTTTCAATAAAATGGCTTTGACCACTTTACGACACAACTTGGAAACTTCGCGCTCCAGATTTCTGACACCTGCCTCACGCGTGTAGTAACGAATAATATCGCGCACCGCTTCGGCTGAAAAATCAATTTCATTGGCTTTCAAACCCGATGCCGCCACTTGTTTCGGAATTAAATGTCGCAACGCAATATGCACTTTTTCATCCTCGGTGTACCCTGGAATACGAATAACTTCCATGCGATCACGCAAGGCTGGCGGAATTTCCAGTGAGTTGGCCGTTGCGACAAACATCACTTTTGACAAGTCATAATCAACTTCAAGGTAATGATCATTGAATGAAAAATTTTGCTCAGGGTCTAACACTTCAAGCAATGCAGACGCCGGGTCTCCCCGAAAATCCATCGACATTTTGTCAATCTCATCCAGCAAAAACAAGGGATTGTTAGCTTCTGCTTTTGAAAGTTTCTGTGCAATTTTTCCGGGCATCGCACCAATGTAGGTGCGTCGGTGACCCCGAATTTCAGCTTCATCTCTCACGCCGCCCAACGACATGCGCACAAATTTCCGGCCGGTTGCATGTGCAATTGACAGGCCCAAGGACGTTTTACCAACCCCAGGCGGTCCAACCAAACATAAAATGGGGCCTTTTAATTTGTTAACACGTTTCTGAACGGCCAGATATTCAATAATGCGTTCTTTCACTTCCTTTAAACCATAATGCTCTTCATCCAGAATTTTCTGCGCTTCAACCAGACTGACGTTCGCGTTTGTTCGCTTGCTCCAGGGCAATGCTAACATGACATCAAGATAGTTTCGTGACACAGTCGATTCTGCTGACTGCATCGGCATCGCTTTAAGCTTCGCCAGTTCCGCCCCGCATTTTTCTTTTGCTTCCGGTGTCATGCCAGCCTTTTCAATTTTCTTTGCTAGCAACTCAAACTCATTTGGAACGTTCTCAATCTCATTTAATTCTTTCTGAATTGCCTTGATTTGTTCATTCAAATAATACTCGCGCTGTGTGCGTTCCATTTGACGCTTGACACGACCGCGAATTTTCTTCTCCACTTGCAACAAATCAATTTCATTCTCAAGCAAGCCCATCAATTTTTCCAGACGTTTTGGCAAATGACGCATTTCCAGTAAATGCTGCTTATCTTCCTGCTTGATATTCAGGTGTGCCGCAACGGTATCCCCCAGCCGCGCGCCATCTTCAATGGCTAAAATGGAAGCCATGATTTCAGCCGGAATTTTTCGATTTAATTTGACGTATTGCTCAAATTGGGACTTCAGGGAACGAATAAAGATTTCGATTTCCCTCTCTTTGGTTTTTTCGTCTTCCCATAACTCAATGTCTGCTAGGAAATAAGCGTCTTTTTCCAGAAATTTGATAATTTTGCCGCGCTTGACACCTTCCACCAGCACTTTCACCGTGCCATCTGGCAGTTTTAATAATTGTAAAATGGTGGCTAACGTGCCCACCTTATAAATTGTTTTTTCATTTGGCTGATCATCCATCGCATCCATTTGCGTTGCTAGCAAAATTTGCTTGTCTGCAGCCATCGCCACTTCGAGCGCCTTGATGGAACGATCTCGTCCCACAAATAATGGCACGACCATAAAGGGGTAAACCACCACATCACGCAAAGGCAAGACGGGGACACTTAACAAATTGGTATCAGTAGAGACGGCTACCATCTAATGGACCCTCTTATCTATAGTTAGCTCGCATACTATGCTCTTAAGAGTGAATTCACTCTTAAGAGCATAGCGTTTAAAAACGATTTGACCTTTTCTACTCTGCCGCTGATTGCCGAGGCTCAGGTGACTCGTAAATAATGATGGGCTTGGTGTCACCGCGAATAACCGCTTCATCCACAATCACTTTGGAGACATGATTCAAGGTGGGCAACTCATACATGATATCCAGCAGCGCTTTTTCCAAAATGGAACGCAATCCACGTGCGCCGGTTTTCTTTTCAACACAACTTCTCGCAATGGATAACAAGGCATCATCACGAAACTCCAACCCAACCCCTTCCATGTCAAAGAGTCTCCCATATTGCTTGATCAAGGCATTTTTGGGTTCCGTCAAAATCTTGACTAGCGCATCCTTGTCAAGCTCCTCAAGCGTTGCGACCACCGGCAAGCGCCCAATGAGCTCAGGAATCAGACCAAATTTAATCAAATCGGATGGCTCCACTTCACACAACACCTGGCCAATCGATTTTGTATCTTCTTTACCGTGAATTTCGGCTGAAAAACCAATGCCGGATTTTTCAGATCGATCACGAATCACCTTTTCAAGGCCAGCAAACGCACCACCGCAGATAAACAGGATATTGCTGGTATCAACTTGAATAAACTCTTGCTGAGGATGCTTTCTGCCGCCTTGAGGCGGCACAGACGCTTTGGTGCCTTCAATCAGCTTCAATAGCGCTTGCTGTACGCCCTCACCAGACACATCGCGTGTGATAGAAGGATTCTCAGACTTGCGTGAAATCTTATCAATTTCATCAATATAAACAATACCCATTTGCGCTTTTGAAACATCATAGTCACAGCGCTGCAGCAACTTTTGAATAATACTTTCCACGTCTTCGCCCACATACCCCGCTTCGGTCAAAGTGGTCGCATCCGCAATGACAAAAGGGACATTTAATAATCTGGCGAGTGTCTCCGCCAACAGCGTTTTCCCACTGCCCGTTGGCCCAATTAACAAAATATTACTTTTATTCAATTCAACTTCATTTTTTTCCGTGTGCGCTCTTAAGCGTTTATAGTGATTATAAACGGCTACGGAAAGCACCTTCTTGGCCTGTACCTGACCAATCACATACTCATCCAGCGTTTGGCGGATTTCAGTCGGCGCGGGCAGTTTGGGTAAGAGGTCAGTTGCCTCAGGCACCACGGTATCACGAGTTTCTTCATTGATGATGTCATTACACAATAAAACGCACTCATCACACACATAAACCGACGGCCCAGCAATCAATTTCCGGACTTCATGCTGACTTTTACCACAAAATGAGCAGTGAAATACCTTATCGTTTCCACCATTACCTCGCTGGTCGTTACTCATAAGACAATGCCTCTTTCAATTATAAGTCTTTAAGATAAGGTCATTTTTCAACATTTCAACCATCAACCGGCTTTGTTGCATAAATCCAAACTGGGTAGGGTGGATTAGGCGTTTTTTGCCGTAATCCACCAAATTGGTGGATTACGACGCAAAAAGCGCGTCTAATCCACCCTACATTGACATCAAAATGTGTAACATTTAATTTATGCAACAACGCCCCATCAACCTATACCATCAAGTGTCTTTTTTGAGATTGCGATGAGACAAAATTTTATCAATAAGGCCATACTTCTGGGCTTTTTCCGAGGACATGAAATTATCCCTGTCCGTATCCTTTGCAATGATTTCTTCACTCTGCCCGGTATGATGCGCTAAAATTTTGTTCAATTGCGCGCGAATCTTCAGCGTTTCCTCTGCATGTATCGCGATATCAGATGCCTGACCCTGAACGCCGCCCAACGGTTGGTGAATCATGACACGGGCATTGGCTAAACAGTAACGCTTGTTAGCCGCGCCACCTGCCAGCAATAAGGCACCCATACTAGCTGCCTGGCCAATACACATCGTGCTGACATCTGGCTTAACAAACTGCATTGTATCGTAAATGGCCAACCCAGCGGTGACAACACCGCCTGGCGAGTTAATGTAGATGGAAATATCTTTATCAGGATTTTCGGATTCAAGAAACAATAACTGGGCAACCACGAGATTGGCCACAACATCGTCAATGGGACCGCCCAAAAAGATCACCCTGTCCTTTAAAAGACGGGAAAAAATATCAAATGCCCGCTCGCCTCTTGCTGTTTGCTCAACGACCATTGGCACTAAATTTGCACTAGCAGGTCTACTCATTATTCCGCCCATCTGATTTCCTTTCTTTAATATTACCATTATTTACGAATGAATAGTCATCGGTGACACTTTTCCAGTGCCAAGCGATAGTTGAGACTGACAGACAAAACACAGCGCAAAGGACACAACTGAACCCACCTTCCGCCTAGGCAGAAGCGAAACCTCGCGGCTTGCAGGGAATCATCTCATCGGTTTTGTGGCAAACACTAAGCCTGAATGCCCTTTAATTCCGCGTAGGACATGGTTTTTTCAGTCGTCTGAATGCCATCCAGCAATCTGTCCAGCACTTGATCCTCCATCACCTGCGCCTCAATGCCAGCACGACGCTCCTTCTCTGACAACCAGACAATGACTTCCGGTGGATGTTCATAAGAAGCCGCAATTTCCTGAATGCGCTTCGTGACACGGTCGGGATCCACCTTAATGTCCGCCTGCTTTGCATACTCCGTCATCAGCAATCCGAGTGTCACGCGTTTTTTGGCCGCCTCACGAAAAGTGGTCATTTCCTGCTCGGAATGTCCTTGATGATCATGGCCACGATGCTCTGCATAGATTTCATCATGGATATGGTTAGCTTCGCGCGCAACCAGCGACTTTGGCACTTCAAGCGGGTTATTTTCCAACATCTCCCTGAAGACTTGCGCTTTCAGCTTCTCTTTCACCAACCGATCGCGCTCAAGCTCAAGAGAAGCTTTAATTTGCTCTTTCAAATCATCCACTTTACCGCTTTTAATGCCTAATTTTTTAACAAAAGCGTCGTCCACCTCTGGCGTATCCGCTTCCAGGACTTGTTTTACCTCGACTGCAAATTCAACGGGTTTGCCCGCACTTTCTGCCCGCTCAAAATCCGCTGGAAAGGTTAATTTCAGTGTTTTCTCATCCCCAACCTTCACCCCAAGCAAACCCTCTTCAAAGTGAGGCAACATCGTCTGACTGCCTAACTCAAGCGGAAAATTCTGTGTTTTACTTTCAGTGTCAGGCTTGCCTTCATAATCGGCAGAAAAATTGATCACAAGACGGTCTTTCCATTGTGCGGGACGATCAACAAGCGTCCATTTCGTGTATTGTTTCTGCAACTGCTCGACCACACGGCCCACATCCTCTTCTGTCACTTCAACCGCTAATTTTTCAATACCTGTCAGGCTGACGTTTACTTTTTCAATGTCAGGCAAGACTTCAAATTCGGCAGTAAACTCAAGCGGCTGGTTGGGGATCAAGGGCTTGGGCTCAATCTGAGGGGTGCTGACGGGATGCAGTTTTTTTTCTTCCATCGCCTCAAGCAGTGTACGGCCCATGACTTCACTCAAGGCTTCCCTGCGCGCATCTTCACCATAACGCTGTTCGATGGTAGCCTTAGGCACCTTCCCTGGACGATACCCCTTAATAGCCACTTTTTTGGCAAGATGACCAATTTTCTGTTCATACAAGGTTTCCACCTGATTGACAGGCACCACAATGGTTAAGCGACGCTCCACCTTACTAACATTTTCTACAGTTATTTGCATATTTATAATCCTGACGAAATTGAGACTAATCATCGCTCGTTCATTTTGCGAAAGGAGAGACTCGAACTCTCACGGGTTGCCCCACTGGAACCTAAATCCAGCGCGTCTACCAATTCCGCCACATTCGCTTGTTTGAGCTTATCAAAAACTGTCATTTTTACTGGAGTTTAGCCGGATAATCAAGTCAATTATGCGTTTCCGACCTGCCGCACCTTTACCTGAACCAAAAAGAGAGATTTCATCCAACCAAGCTAAAACAATATTGATTGTAAAAATGATTATCACACTGACTAGCCGCCTGAGCCAGTCAAAGCACCAAGCTCAGGCACGGCTATAGGCTGCGACTACTTTTTAATGGCTAATAATTCAACTTTGAAAACCAGTGTTTGATCTGGGCCGATAGCAGGCGGCGCACCGCGCTCGCCATAAGCAAGATTAGCAGGAATAAATAATTCCCAGACAGAACCAACTGGCATCAACTGCAGTGCTTCCACCCAGCCAGAGATGACCCCGTTGACTGGAAAACTGGCTGGTTCACCACGCTTGTAGGAGCTGTCAAACTCAGTGCCATCAATTAACGTACCCTCATAATTGACCGTCACCGTATCGCTTGCCTTTGGCTTCTCACCCTGCCCTTGCCGAATAACCTTATATTGCAAACCACTCGGCAACGTGACCACACCTTCCTTCTTTTTATTCATCTCCAAAAAATCTTGGCTACTCATGACACTATTCTCTCCCATGGTTTGCGCTGGATTGACTGTATTCAAAGCGGGGTCCGCCGCATAGACATTGACGGCCAAAAGACTTAACCCCATCAGGGCACTCGCTGCTAGCTTCATGTTATCTCCTTCATTAACAAGATAGAAACTGGTTTAAAACTGACGCGCTCAAGTACGATAGGCATTTCTATCATTAAATACTTCAGCACGCAACGATGCCATCCACCGCACGCAATCAGGTACAAGTGTCAGCGATTATTGCTAGATAAAAACTTCGCACATCGAGCATCCCGATTAGCTTTTTGGCTTGTTTAGCTTAAAAAATTACTGTATATTGCAGATCGCTCAATTTTAATTAAAAATTAAACACATTTTCACAGTATTGCGGAGGCCGCTTATGTCCAAAAAATTAATACAAGGGTTAATGTCAGTTTCCTTTTGTCTGGTTTTACTCGCAGGCCCCATCAGTGCCCAGGCCTATTGGCGTCACGGGATATGGATCCCCAATCATCACCGGGTACGCGTTTGCAAAGTCACCCCCGCTCACCGTGGCATTCATGGCCGCTGGTATCCACGACACACTGATTGCTTTTTCCGGTACGTTTAGTCCCTCCTCATCCGAAGGGCGGTTGTCCTCTTTTCAGGCGGGCTAGACGCAACGACATGTCTAGCCATCGCCCTTTCGCAAGGCTTTGAATGCCATGCGCTCAGTTTCGGTTAAAGGAAGCCTTCCCGCGTTTTTAGCGGGAATGGCTGTGCGCACTACGTCAACGTGGATTGCAGGAAGCCAATATCATGGATCCCACCCGATATATTGCGTGTTAGCAACACGCTCAATCAGCGCCATTCCCCATAAAATGGTATCTGGCGCACCGGTACATCACAAAAAAACCTGTCATGCCCGCGGCTATTGCCATGAAACAAGACGTTTTCAACGTCTGCGCCTTATCTCTCCGCCCTTAATGGCTAAGTTTTACGGCACATGTGATATAATGGCATGTGATATTATAATAAAAAAAGGACGATGCCATGCAGTTAAGCATGATAAAAATAGGTCTTTTCAGCCTGTTATTGAGCCTTCCGCTTATCTCAATGGCCAAACCCTTTTTGGGTCACCCAGACCCTGTCATTAAAAAACCGCATGCAGCTCAACACTCAAAACGCCACAACCCATATCACCCCAAAGGGCGAGAAGATCGGCGGCATTCAAGACCTTATCAAGCCGCACCAAAAGCCTCGCGATATACCACGCAGCCTTATGACTATGATATGAGATCAGCCGATGACAACCCCAATCTATATCGGGATTTACAAATTAATTAAGGCCAGCCATTCACTGCCTGTTCTGTTTAAACTTTATATTTAGACGCTTCAGCGTTATGCTACTGACCTCGCTTAAAAAAAACCGGAACAAGCATGTCAGCTTATTTACTTGCCATCGACCAGGGAACCACCAATAGCCGCGCCATCATCTTCAACCAGCAAGGTCAGGCAGTGAGCCAGCATGAGCTTCCCTTGCAACCATCTTTTCCTAACCCGGGCTGGGTGGAACAAAATGCCAATGACATGTTTCATCACTCGCTTGCTTGCTGCACACGCGCCATTCAGCAATTAAACATTTCGCCTTCCGCCATTCTGGGCATTGGCCTTTCCAATCAGCGTGAAACCACCATTATTTGGGATAAAAAAACTGGCGAACCCATTTACCCTGCCATTGTCTGGCAAGATCGCCGCACCAGTGAATTTTGCAAACGTCTGTCAACCCCCCGCACTGTCATAGATATTCAGCAAAAAACGGGCTTAATCATTGATCCTTATTTTTCTGCCTCCAAAATCATCTGGCTGCTTGATCATGTGGCTGGTGCACGCCAAAAAGCTGAACGCGGCGAACTATTATTTGGCACAGTAGACACCTTTCTCATCTGGAAATTCACACAAGGGAAATCCCATGTCACCGATGCCAGCAATGCCTCACGCACCCTGTTATTCAACTTGCATACGCAAACGTGGGATCAGGACATCTTATCGCAACTGAATATCCCCGCCTCCCTGCTGCCCACCGTGCTTGATAATGCCGCCGATTTTGGCAAGACAGCAGCCCACTTTTTGGGCGCGAGCATTCCCATTGCGGGTGTCGCGGGTGACCAGCAGGCCGCGACCATTGGTCAGGCATGCTTTCAGCCTGGGATGATTAAGGCAACTTATGGTACTGGCGGTTTCATCTTATTAAATACCGGACATGAAATCACCCATAGCAACCGCCTGGTTTCAACCATTGCCTACCGGCTCAAACAACAAGTCACCTTTGGCATTGAAGGCAGCATTTTTTCCGCTGGGGCCACCATCAAGTGGCTGCGTGACACCCTGCAACTGATACACTCGACCAGTGAATTAGCCGCTATGGCAGCGAGCATCCCCAATACGGCTGGCGTCTATCTGGTGCCCGCTTTCACCGGACTCGGCGCGCCTTACTGGGACCCTGAGGCACGCGGCGCCATTTTAGGACTCACCCGCAATAGTGATCGCAAGCACATTGTGCGTGCTGGCATGGAAAGTGTCTGTTACCAGACACGCGATTTAATTGAAACCATGACCCGCAAACACACGGATGCCATTAAAATATTGCGCGTTGATGGCGGCATGGCAGTGAATGACTGGCTATTACAATTTTTAGCAGACATGCTGGACATTGAAGTGCAACGTCCCGTTTGCATTGAAACCAGCGCGCTTGGCGCGGCTTATCTGGCAGGACTGCAAACAGGCATTTATCAATCTCTGGAAGAAATTGCCCAACTCTGGAAAGTCGAAAAAAGTTTTATCCCCAACATGAAAAATACAATAAGAGCAGACTATTACGCAGGCTGGAAAAATGCCGTCCATAAAGTATTAACTTAGGCACCGTCAAGCTTAAGATATCGCCTGAATCAGCGCCGTAAAATAGCCAGGTGGTTCAGGCCGCTTGTACCAGGCAAGCGCGAGCGCATTTTCATATATTTCACCCTGATTCAATATATGTAATTGTCCTTGTGACACATAAGGCGCACTAAACTCAGCCGTTAACACGCCATAACCAGACCCCGCGACCAGCATCATGGCCATGGCATCCGTACGGTTAACATAATGCCTGTCATGGCGCGCCCCTTCAATCAGGCCATAATGCCGCAAATAATTAAAAGTCATTTCATCTGACGCATCATAATCAATAATACGCTCTTCCCCAATAATCGCTTGTAATGAACGATGTTTCCAGGCTTTCGTACAAACCAGTACATAACGTTCAGGTGCCAGCACTTTATATTCCATTTCAGGCATCACCGCTTCTCGCTCGAGAATCGCAAACTGGCACTCGCCAACGCGCAACAACTGCACCTTATCTTCAATATCATTGATATTAAACGTTAACAATAAATTGGGGTATGTCGTCATTAAAGGTAAACAGTGATGAATAACACGTGAGTTCATGACGCTTGTTGGCCCTGCAATCACCATGCGTATCGTGGTATCGACTGCCGCGCCGGTGATACTCGCTAGCGTCTCGCCTTCTAATTCACTGACAGAAAAACAATAACGTAACAACGCCTGTCCCTCAGACGTCAACCTCATGCCGGCTCGGGTACGCACAAACAGCGTTGTTTTAAGCCTTGCTTCCAGCACACGAATGCGCTGTGTCACCGCTGTTTGAGTCATGTGGATGGCGCGGGCGGCGGCATGCACCGTTTTATGCTCGGCAATGGCCATAAACGCCTGTAGCTGAGGGCTCATTAAACTCATTTATTTTCATCACTTTTAATATTTAATTCATTATATTTTGACATAAAAATAGCCGATAATGCAAAAAAATTGATAAAAAAACCAAGTAAATCAATCAGCGATTCCCGCTGAACATTTCGCGATGGGGGATTCCAAAGGGGGAGATTGCGGTTCTCCCCCTTTTGGTGCAAGCAAAAGCGTGGCTTTTGCGCAGCATCAAAACAAGGAAGCCTTCCCGCGTTTTTTAGCGGGAATGGCTGTAAATCAATTAACAACCCAAAACGAGTGACGCCTAACCATGAAAACACCGACTTTCCCTCTCAAAATGACCACCACCGCGTTAGTACTCTTAATTGTCGGTGCCATTGACAGCATCCGGAATTTACCCACAACGGCTTTATTTGGCGGCTCACTGATCTTCTTTTTCACCCTGTCGGCCCTCCTGTTTCTCATACCAACCGCCCTAATCTCAGCACAACTTACCTCACTCAAAACCGATAAAAGCGGCATTTATCATTGGACCAGGCTAGCCTTTGGGGAAAAATTTGCCTTTTTTTCCGTATGGTTACAATGGGTTAACACCATGGTGTGGTTTCCAACCATTCTGTCGTTTATTGTCGGCACCGCCACCTACTTCATTGACCCTCAATTGGCTCAAAACAAAGCATTCCTGATCACGGCGATTTTATCCGTCTTTTGGACCATGACGCTGATCAATCTAAAGGGGGTCAAAACATCCGCCGCCTTTGCGAATCTTTGCTCGCTCTTTGGCATGGTCATTCCTATGCTTTGCATTATCGGCATGGCGGCCTTATGGGTCATCCTAGGCAAACCCCTGCAAATTGCCTTTACAACCGAAAGCTTAATCCCCTCCCTCACGCACTCTGCCAACTGGATTTCCCTGACTGCCATCATGACCTCCTTTCTGGGGATTGAATTAGCCACGGTCCATCTTAAAGACGTGGATCAACCCCAAAAAACCTTCCCCAGAGCTTTATATTTTTCAGTGATCGGCATTCTCTCCACCATGGTGCTAGGGTCACTCGCCATCGCGCTCATCTTGCCTAAAGACCAAATCAGCCTTGTCAATGGCATGATGCAAGCTTTCTCCAATTTATTCGCCGCTTATCATTTAAGCTTTATGACACCGATCATGACCGTGATGCTGCTGGTGGGCAGTCTGGGCGGCATGGTGAGCTGGATTATCTCGCCCGCCAAAGGATTATTACAAGCCGCGCAAAGCGGTTACCTCCCCCCGCTTCTTTCTCATGAAAATAAACATGGCGCGCCCAGCCACTTATTAATTGGACAAGCCGTGCTTGTCTCACTCATTTGTTTAGCGTTTTTGTTCATGCCCAGTGTCAATGGCTCCTATTGGCTGCTCTCTGACCTAAGCACCGAGCTTTACATGCTCATGTACATCATCATGTTTTTAGCCGCATTACGCTTAAAGGGAAGACACCCCACTTTAGCCAATGCGTTTGTTATTCCAGGCGGCGTCCTCGGCACCACCGTTGTCGCATTAACGGGATTACTGGGTTCATTGGTGACGATTGTGGTTGGCTTTATTCCACCTCAGGGCATCAACACGGGCGGCAGCCTGCATTATGAAACCTTGTTTTGTACTGGCTTGATCGCCATGATCGTGCCAGCCAGCCTGTTTTATATTTACAAAGCTTTCAAACAAGATGATTTGATAAATTCAGGACAATGTAGGGTGGATTAGGCGTTTTTTGCCGTAATCCACCAACCTCAGGACAATGTAGGGTGGATTAGGCGTTTTTTGCCGTAATCCACCAACTTAATGTTCGTTATCGCTTTTTAAGTTCAACCTGATTAACCGGCAAGGGCAATGCTTTTCCTTGCTCAATCAAATTTGAAATAAACACGTCTGTCTGGCTAGATGACTTAAAAAATAGTGCTTGCCATCGTGCGCCAAACAATCCTAGGCTATTACATAAAATAGCCCTCGGTGTCCAATCAGAAACACCGCTCCATTGTTTATCTCCTAAAAAGGTTTCTATCCATTCACCCACATTCACGGCGGCTGGATAGACTTCAAATGCCTTGGATTGAAGCATACCCATCAGCTGGCTTAACACCGCTAATTTCAAACGCGCTGTATACCAAAAAACGCCTGATGACAAGCATTGCATTTGCCCTGATATTGCCATACACATTTCATCAAGCGGCATGGTCCCCGTTTGATTGGACACCCATTCAAATTGCTTTTCCCATCCGGCTTCCAGTGATTCAAGTGCTGGCTGCATTTCACCCTGAATGCGGTAAATATCAATCAGCAACTGCTCCATCAATTGTAACGAGGACATAATGGATAAGTGGCCATGCTGATTGAAACGCTGGCATGAAAAACAATTTTCTGGTAACACGCCATTTTCGGGTGCGACAATGGCATCCTGCCCAGCCGTGTAATAACAATATTTTGCGTCAGACTGCTTGATACCAGCCGCAAGCTCCTCCAAAAAATCACTTTTCTCCTGCATTTGCCTGACTGATTCAGACCAGAAAGTGAATGGCGGCAACGCTAAGTGCGACCCCTTAAAAGGCGAGCAAATTCCCATGACCGCAAGCACCCTTATCCCTGCTTGACGTGATAAATTCACCTCAAAATACGCAGCCACCGCACCACCTCGTGAATGCCCCATCAAGATGACATCACGATGCGGGTTAAGCGAAATTTTATTTTTTAATTGATTAGCGAATGAAGGAATGCCGCACCCAAAACCGCGAGAATGAAACGAAATCAAATGAATCGCTGCGACGGATGACGGCAAGCAACCCAAAATACCCCTAGCCACTTCAACAAAAGCACCTACCCTATCGGCCGTACCATGGATACAATAAATGGCGATACCCGCGTCATCTGGCCCTGCTGGCTCAAAGTTTGGATTTTGAAACGTGATATCCTCACCCTTCGTCATCAACCACTGGTAACTGTGCGTGACAATACCAGACACACTAGACCACCCTGTTTGCATGGTGCGTGCCTCCATTCCATTCTCCTTTATTTATTTAACGCATAGCATGGCTTAACCTGTCGTTTATTGAAACAATTTTCCCTGCCGCGCCGCTCCTGATTCATTCTATGAAAACCTTATGTTAGTCTACGTTAAATTTTAACGAGGAATAACCGCCGCAATGAAAACAATCTGGCTTTATTTACTTCTCCTTCTTCCCTTTTCTACCAAAGCGGTCTCACCCCCTCCTGTTACCGCAAAACATGCCATGGTTGTGACCGACCAGGCATTGGCCTCTCAAGCCGGCCTTGCCATCTTAAAAGCAGGGGGCAATGCCGTTGATGCGGCGGTGGCCGTGGGTTATGCGCTTGCCGTGGTGAATCCTTGTTGTGGCAATATTGGCGGCGGCGGATTCATGCTGATACGCTATCCAAACGACAAAGCGGTTTTTCTCAACTTCCGTGAACGCGCGCCCCTTGCCGCCACCCCGACTCTCTTTTCAACGCATCCCGATGCGGAAAAATTAAGCCCTTACCTTTCAGTTGCGGTACCAGGCACCGTCCTTGGACTCGATACGGCTTTAAGCCACTATGGCACCATGACACGCCAGCAAGTCATGGCACCTGCGATTAAACTGGCAGAACAAGGATTCATTTTGAGGCCTGGCGATGACAAATACCTGACACAATTTACCGATGACTTTCGTCAACAACCGAATGTTGCCGCCATTTTTCTAAAACCGGATCTGACACCCTGGCAAGTGGGCGATCGACTCATTCAAAAAGACCTTGCCGCCACGCTGAAACAAATTGCCCAACAGGGGCCCCGCGTATTTTATCGGGGTGATATCGCGCACCGCATTGTGAAAGCGAGTGAAACACAGGGCGGCATTCTGACACTGAATGATTTTAAACACTATTATGTTGAAGAGCGCAAACCCATCACCTGCCACTATCGGGGATATGCTATTTTATCGTCACCCCCACCCAGCTCAGGCGGCACGACCCTGTGTGAAATCTTAAATATTCTGGAACATTATCCGTTAAGCACGGACGGGTTTCATACGGCAACCACCATACACCACATGATAGAAGCCATGCGCTTTTCCTTTTATGACAGAAATAATAAACTGGGTGATCCGGATTTTGTTTCCAATCCCATTGCTCACCTGTTGTCAAAAAAGTATGCGGCGGCAATTTATCGGCGCATCAAGGAAAATCATAGGACACCGGCGAGTGAGTTTGGCACCATCACGCGCTCTCATGAAAAACAAAACACCACGCATTATTCCATTATCGACAAAGAGGGTAACGCGGTTGCGGTCACCTATACCATCAATGGTGCGTTTGGCGCGAAAGTCATAGCAGGGAACACGGGTTTTTTTCTCAATAACCAAATGGATGACTTTTCCAAAACACCGGGCATTGCCGACCCGAATGGCCTCGTTCAGAGCGACAAAAATAACATACAATCGGGTAAACGACCTTTAAGCTCCATGGCGCCCACCATTATCACGCGCGATCATCAACTGTTTATGGTCACAGGCAGCCCTGGCGGGCCACGCATCATCACCATCACACTGCAAACCATTTTAAACGTCATTGACTTTGGCATGACCATTCAGGAAGCCGTCGACGCGCCGCGTTTTCACCATCAATTTACACCGGATGCCGTTGACGTTGAACCATTCGTGTTTTCAACTGACACGAAAGACAAGTTGAGCAAAATGGGGTATCAGTTTACCCCCGTGAACCCGTGGGGGGCGGCAGAAGCGATCTATGTAGACCCACAAACCCGACAATTAAAGGGAGGATGTGACCATCGTCGTCCCGCAGGGGAAGCGGTAGGCTATTAGGGTGTTGTCCGTTCTGATGATGCTTATCAAAAAATTTAACTGAATAACCTGACTGAGCCGCGAAATGTAGAAATGTAGGGTGGATTAGACGCGCTTTTAGCGTCGTAATCCACCAATATTGCTGAATTACCTGACTGACCCGCGAAATGTAGAAATGTAGGGTGGATTAGACGCGCTTTTAGCGTCGTAATCCACCAATATTGCTGAATTACCTGACAGACCCGCGAAATATAGAAATGTAGGGTGGATTAGACGCGCTTTTAGCGTCGTAATCCACCAATATTTGAACCGGCGGGCAACTCTTTCGGATGATCAAATAATCCACTTGGATAACCCAACCGAGACGGCAACACTTTCTCATTAACGCTAACTGACTGAGCCTCGACATGAATTTCATCCTGAACGGAAGCTTGCTTACCCTGTTCAGGATCATCCCTACGATAAACTGGTGACCTATGCTGCTCATTACCCGACCCATTCATCAATGTCTGGCGAATTTCATAAAACTGCTTATTCTGTTTTTTTAAAAAGACAATACGCGCATCCAGTGTCTCCACAAAATAGCGCTTGCTTTCTTGCTTGCGATTGTAATGCAGGCTCGCCAACCTCAAACCGATTCCGACCGCCGCCATGGTCGTTGCAATGACCAAAAAGGCAAGCAAAGCAAAAGGACCAAAAAATAAACTCATGCCTCCCGCGACAGAACCCGCCAAAAATAAGGAGCGCGCCACAAAAATCCAGGTTTGGCCCGCATTCACTGCCGAATAAACACGTTGCGCCACCTTCTTCACGCTGGTAAACGCTGAGGGTGATTCTTCCAGTGTTCTGAAGAAACGGTCATTCATCACGCTGTTTTGGGTCAAATCCAGCGTCAATAAATACTTATCCTGTGGGGTGCGGTCTGCCTTCTTCTTGTTAAGAATCTCTTTTTGTTTTTGCTTCAAAAGATCAAATAACGTACCATCGCCCTTTATTTGGCGATAGCCCTGATTTGCTTTAAATAATTTATCAAACACCTCATGTTTCGGCTTGCCATTCAAGAGCGCATCCTTCTCTTTGGCTGAATGATACGGCGCAGATAATTTGACTAACACCGCCTCATCAAAAGCCGCTTGCGCTTTTTTGGCATTCACCACCCAGCGTAACGATGACAAAGCACCGATGAAGCCGCCAAAAGATGCGCCTAAAATGCCGCCCAACACCACCGTTGCAACGGCACCAATCGCAGCTGCGGCAGGCGCAAAAACGCTCAGTGCCGATCCCACCAACCATAAAATAAAACTGGCAGCGGTATATTGGTTGATAGCCTCATTGATGGCATTGATCGCAATGCTAGCCCGCCTGGCGGATGCACTGCCGATGAGAAATTGTTGAGCAATCTTGCTATCTCTAGCTTTTTGTTTATCATCTTCGGTCACCGCCTTGCCCTCGTTTGCGGCAGCCGCACCAGGAATCAAATAAGGACGCTTTGATTTCTCATCCAAGAAAAGTAAAGATTTATTTTCCCTATTCACCCGCTTTGCCACTTTTGCTTCTAGCGGCCTAAACAATCCCATCACATATTGATGCTTTTGCCTAATAAAAAGCTGCTGCCCTAGTTCAGCCTGCATCTGCCGTAAATTTTCAGTGTCTTGCTTAAGCTGCTTCACGGCTTCTTTTGTTGGGGCAATCTCATTGCGCGCCTGAGCTGCCTTTTTCTTTGCGTGACGTTTTGCCAAATACACAGAAACATGAATGGCGATCGAGACCGCAATGGCTGCGCCCACCACAATACCCAATACAAAGGGGCCGCCAGCCGCGCCGATACCCACTACCAAAACGGCAATCATCCACGCAGGCCAAAACACCATGGACGTTCGGTTGAGGACATTCCACACCCGATCCGCCATGCTTAAAGCCTTTTGAGCGTTACTTTTCTTTTCAGCGACCGGAGCAGGCGTCGGATGAAACTGGACCGCCGACTTATCCAGTAAATGTTGGCCAGCCCGAAGTACCTCCTCGATGGTCACAGGATTCCCAGGCATAACGCGGTTAAGCTGTTCAAGCAGATGATCCATCCCTAAACGCTTGCTTGCTTTATGTTGATTTAAGATTGACAGCACGATACCAACTGCAAGCGGCACGAACGATAACATGGCAAGTGACCATGCCACGGGGGGCTTGGACATTCCTTTATAACAGGAAGTCTGTGGATTTTCCTGATCACTATTGCTGTGATTGGCGATCACATTCGCAACGACTTTCACCAGTCTGAGAAACGTGTGAAAACCCACGTCCGTTACATCTAGTCCCTTCCAGAAAGCGGCATTTAAATCAGTTACCCCAATAGCGCCGTCGTCTGCTGGCTCCCCCGTCTTTTGCAAGGCTCTTCGACGCGCCTCATACTCCGCCGCGTTCTGCTGCTGTAGTCTGTTAAACTGCTGGGTATTAAATAGCCTCAAACACTCGGCTTGCTCCTCATTATGAGCCTGATTAACAGGAGAGACTGGCATCATGTACCCTCGTTCTTAACATTATCTTAAGATTGATAATTTTTATATTATATCGTGAACCCAGTAATACACTAAAATACCATATAATTTCAATATGAACAATATCTATGCTGTGAAATTTATACTGTGAAATGGCTTATGCATCGGCTTTGGGCGTTGCTGGTTAAATCATAACTCCCTAGCTTGTCGCTCCGAGCAGCCTAGCCCCTCGGGGCGGGTCAACTATCGGAAAAGAACAGTAAACCGTTCATGCCGAGGAGGGTGCGAAGCACCCATCTCGAGGCATTTTCTAGGGCCTGCCGTCAATTAGTCAGCATGAATTTCGGACCATTTACATGGTCTAATTTTAAATCTATTAACTGTGTCATTCCCGCGAATGAATAAAGAAAATGAAATTTGATTTGGTGGATTACGGCAAAAAGCACCTAATCCACCCTACATGGTCTAATTTTAAATCTATCAACTGTGTCATTCCTGCGCGGGAATGACACTTCAAGCGGGAATGACACTTCAAATTGTACATTTTAATCAAATCTGATTTTTTTATAATTTAATCATTCGCAAAAAGATCGTGGAAATGTCGGTTCCGAGCACAGCGAGGAATCTCCCTACTCCCTAGCGTGGCATAGTCTTTAACATAATGTGCCCCTTATAATTGCGAAGCTGACCTTTGAATCGCCTTGCCATTACTTTGCATGTCTTGTCCAAGACCGGAAACGGTATGTTGGCAAGCCGTTAAGAAAGCCACACCCATCAAGATGACACCTAACAAAAACATGTGCTTTTTCATTTTCAACATTTCCTTCCTATTATTTATTCAGGCCCTACCAGAGTCAGGGCATCATCATATGATAATGCAAGTTAGACATAATCCACAATGAGCCGGCGACAATCGCCGTTAAGATCACGCCGATAAAAACAAGCGACATCACATTGGTACGAGCTTGTTCGGTTTGCGTGTTAAGCCGCAAAAAACACAGCACCTGAACCACAAACTGCACACAAGCTGCCATATAAATGATGACAAAGGTTTGTCCTTTATCAAACTGTTGCGACATCACCGCCCAAAACGCCGCCACCGTCAACAAGGAACAGGCAATCATGCCCACCGTATAGATGCCAAGCTTTTTATGCCCAACGCCAAAATCAGGCTCGCAAACGTCATGATGCGCCATGTTAAATTGCTCCCACCAGATAGACAATGGTAAATACAAAAATCCAGACAATATCCAGAAAATTCCAGAACAACCCCAGGTAAGTCATTCGACGCTTGGTAATGTGGGTGATCTTTAAAAAAGACAATTGAAAAATAGTGAACAAAATCCAGCATAGGCCAATACTCACATGCAGCCCATGCGTCCCGACCAGCGTGAAAAAAGAGGAAGCTTGCCCACTGATATCCCACCGAAACCCCACACTGGCAAGATACCTGAATTCTTTTAATTCCATCGCAATAAAGCTCGCTCCCAGCATAAAGGTGGCCATCAGCCAAACTTGAACGTTAAGCAATTTATTTTTATTCAGGTTTAACGCGGCGAGGCAAAAGGTAAAGTTTGAAGCCAGCAATAAAAATGTTTCTAACATGACATCTTTTAAATCCATATAATTTTTTAGCATGGCGCCCGGCGCGCCTGGCGCATTTAACACAATAAAGGTGGCAAACAGGGAACCAAACAAAATGCAATCTGTCAGAATATAAAGCCAAAACCCAAATACGTCAGCGGCATCCGTCTCATGTTGGTGGTGAACCTCAAGCACTCGCTCTGCCTCCATCAGACAGCCTCCCTCATATGTGCCAATTCAGTTTGCTTGACCGTTTCAGCATCTAGATAATAATCAGTATGGGTATTAAATGATTTCACAATGATCGTGGCAATGATCACGACAAAACTAACAACGCCTGGTATCCACATTTGCCAAACCAGTGAAAAACCCAATATACCCGTAAATAAAGCAATGATGAATCCTGCGGGTGTATTCTTGGGTAAATGAATGGGCTGGTAATGACGCTCTGCGCCATCCGGCAAGCAAGTGTGCCGACCCGCCTCTTTTGCCGCCCAAAACGGATCAAGCTCGCAGACGGTGGGTAAAATGGCAAAATTATAAATGGGCGCGGGCGATGACACCGTCCACTCCAGTGTACGGCCATTCCACATATCCCCCGTCTTGTCTCGCAACGCATCGCGATTTTTAATGCTGACATACAACTGGATCAATTGCGTCACAATGCCCATGAATATAATGGCGGTACCGATGGCGGCAACAATCAAATAAGGCTGATACATGGTATTGGCATAATGATTCACGCGTCGCATAAAGCCACTTAATCCCAGAATATAAAGCGGCATGAACGCAATATAAAATCCTGTCACCCAAAAAGCAAAAGCCCACTTCCCCCATGTTTCATCCAGCCTGAAACCAAACACTTTAGGGAACCAGTAAATGACACCCGCAAAGTAACCAAACAACACACCGCCGATAATGACATTATGAAAATGCGCCACTAAAAACAAACTATTATGCATCTGAAAATCAACAGGCGGGACTGCCAGCATGACACCGGTCATGCCGCCAATGGCAAACGTGGTAAAAAAGGCCGTCACCCACAACATCGGCGTCGCTAAAATAATACGTCCTTTATACATGGTAAACAGCCAGTTAAACACTTTGACACCCGTAGGAATGGCAATCACCATGGTGGCTATACCAAAAAAAGCATTCACATCAGCGCCTGCGCCCATGGTAAAGAAGTGATGCAACCAGACAATAAAAGACAAAACGGTGATAATGGCCATGGCATAGACCATGGTGGTGTATCCAAATAATTTTTTCTGGCTGAAAGTCGCGACCACTTCTGAAAAAACACCGAATGCGGGCAAAATTAAAATATAAACTTCAGGATGGCCCCATATCCAGATGAGATTGACATACATCATGACATTGCCGCCCGCAAAGTCGGTGAAAAAGTGCATGCCCAGCATTCTGTCTAACGCTAACAACGCCAGCGTGACGGTCAAGACGGGAAAAGCAAGCGCCACCAAGATCATGGAACAAAGCACCGACCAGACAAACACGGGCATCTTCATCAACGTCATGCCTTTGCAACGCATTTTAACAATGGTCACAATAAAATTAATGCTTGCCAGCAAGGTGCCGACACCGGCAATCTGTAACGACCAAATAAAATAATCCACCCCAACCCCTGGGCTATAATATAGTCCGGATAAGGGGGGATACGCCAACCAGCCCGTCCCCGCAAAATCGCCAATGACGAGTGAGGCATTGCATAACATAGCACCCACAAACGTAAGCCAAAAACTTAAGGAATTTAAATAAGGATACGCGACATCTCGTGCGCCAATTTGTAACGGAACCACCATATTAAGCAGTGCGAACATGAAAGGCATGGCCACAAAAAAAATCATGATGACACCATGCGCGCTGAATATCTGATCATAATGTGAGGGTGGCAGATAACCGGTTGACGTACCCGCTGCCAATGCTTGCTGGGACCGCATTAAAATGGCATCTGAAAACCCGCGAAGCAGCATGACGGTGGCCAGCATCAAATACATGATGCCAATTTTTTTGTGATCAACCGACGTCACCCAGTCATGCCAGACATAAGACCATTTTTTTTCATAAGTGATATAACCTAACACACCGAAAAAAAAGATGGCCATGAACAGTCCGGCCCCCATAATGATGCCCGAATCAAAGGGAATGGCACTTAATGTTAAATTGCCAAAAATTAATTTTTCCAACATGGTGATCCCTCTTGTTAGTACGCTTGATGGTGATACTTGAGCTGCTGACTGCGCGGATGCGACACACCCGTACTATTTTTATAAAGATCAATGACTTGTTCAAATAAACCCGGATCCACACCCGCATAAAATGCGGGCTCATTAGCAATGCTTGGGTTAAGTAGCAGATGATAAACAGCTTGATTTAAAGGTTTGCCTGTCTGTTGCAAGCGACCGACCCAGGCTTTCATGTCTGCTCGCGATACGCTATGCACAGCAAAGTGCATGTCAGAAAAGCCTTGCCCATTGTACTGGGTATCCAACCCTTCAAACACCCCAAGCTCATTGGCCAACAAATGCAAGCGGGTACGCATACCGGCCATGGCATAAATTTGACTTCCTAACTGCGGCACAAAAAACGCACTCATGGGCACATTATCCGTCGTTATCCAAAGCTCTACTTGTTGCCCGACGGGAATTTCAAGAAAATTAAGCGTAGCAATATTTTGCTCCGGGTAAATAAACAGCCATTTCCAAGGTAAGGCAATGGCTTGAATGACTAAAGGTGCCTCTGTATGACCCGTGATGGGCTTATAGGGATCAAGATCATGTGTCGCTTTCCAGGTGATGACTGCCAACACAACAATGATGGCGCAGGGAATTCCCCACCAAAGCGACTCCAAAAAATAACTATGCGCCCAATTGGGCTGATAATCTTCTGTCTGGTGAGAGGCCTGGTAGTGATAAATAAAGGTGAGGCTCATCACAATGACTGGCAGCACCACAATTAACATGAGCGCGAGCGTATCAAAAAAAAGCTTGCGCTCCTGATAAGCCACCACCCCTTTCGGTGCCAGGACACCCACCAAATGTCCGCTACAGGCAGTCAGGCTTAACAGTGAGAGACACAGGGATAGCTTTAAAATAAACTTAATAAACCAGCTAAATTGGCCAGTTTGGGCAATACTGCTTCGCATCCTAGCGGCCATATGAACTCCTGAGTCAGCGATTCCCGCTGAACATGTCGCGATCGGGGATTCCAAAGGGGGAGATCGCGGTTCACCCCCTTTTGGTGCAAGCAAAAGCGTGGCTTTTGCGCAGCATAAAAACAAGGAAGGCTTCCCGCGTTCTTTAGCGGGAATGGCTGCACCTGAATCGTTTTCCTTTGCATCATTCTAATATAATGCTAGGATTTTATGTAGCATGAATTGACATTTATGGACTTTTTTATTTTATATGGATTGATGTGATGACCTGTCATATGTTTGCCCGATGGTTTGGCGTTGTTTCCGTTCTCCTGTCCCTTGGTATCTTGTTTAATCTTGATGACGCGCTTGACATGGCAAAAAACATGGTGAAGACCGAGACTGGGTACATCATGGGCGGCGTACTCCCCATTATTTTTGGCAGCCTGTCTTTGCTTTTCATGGATTGTTTTCACTTCAACTGGCACTTGGTTGTCACCATTGTCAGCGCCAGCATGTTGCTGGCTGGCACTTATCGCGTTATTTTTGTTTCGCACTGGAAAGCCCTGATGACGAAACATCTGGAAGATATTCCCTTTTTATTTAGTTTATTTGGTTTAATGCTAGGCGTGGTGCTACTCTATGTTGGTTTTATTGCAAACACATTCAACGTCACTGTCAGTTAAGTGGCCGTTCCCACTGAGACATGCCTCCTGCAACAAGGTCTAACCAGTAGACTTCACTCCCTATAGTAGGTAACCTAGCTTAGGTTACAAAAATGAGCTGTCGTTCTGAAAAATGAGCTGTCGTTCTGAGCAAAGCGAAGAATCTCCTAAAAAACACGAGATCCTTCGTCGCAAAAAACGCTCCTCTGGATGACAGTTGCAACCTAAGCCAGGTTACCTACTATCTATACTTCAACAACCAGGCCAACAGCGCGTTCGTAAACGCTTCAGGCTGCTCCATTAAACTCATATGCCCCGCCTTTTTAATGATGACCAGTTCAGCATCAAGCATGTGAGAGACCAACTGTTCACTATCACTCACCCCAAAGATGGCATCCTCCACCGAATGAATCACCAAGGACTGGCACGCAATCGTCTGCAACAAAGGCACGCAGTCTTCACGCATCAGCATCGCGCGCTCCTGAGGAATCAATGCATGCTGGTTGCGAAACAAGATGGACTTGACGGCTGGCAAACACGCCTTTTGATAGACAAACCGCCGAGCTAGCTGGTCAATTAAGGGAGCCGTGCGGCCTTGCTCTGCTTCATTGATCATGTCGCGCCTTGCCTGTGCTTTTTCGGGCGAATCCAATTGCGCGCTGGTATTGGCGAGACATAGTTTTTGCACGCGCCCGGGCGCATGTCTCATCACTTCAAGGGCGACCCATCCACCCATCGAATGACCAGCCAACAGGAATGAATCAGGCGCAACGTGAAGGACGGCGGCAACCATAGCCTGAGGTGTGCTCGCTCGCGATAAATCAGGCACAATAATATTCACAAACTGGCGCAGGTGATTGATCTGATCACGCCACACACTCGCATCACACATCAAGCCTGGCAATAGCAACAATGAGGACTGCATCTGAATCCCCCTGGTTATAGTAAGTAACCTAGCTTAGGTTACACAAATGGGCTATCATTCTGAGTAAAGCGAAGAATCTCCTAAAAATTACGAGAAAAAATATCAAAAACATTGGCACTTGTCACCCTTTAAATTTGATGTGAGGCTGCCTGACCGAGTCATACCTGACACAAGATGCCTCAATCTCTTTTATCAGTTCATGAATAGGTCGCGTTAAATGATAGGCAATTTGGTATTCAGTATTAATGCGATAGTCGCCTCGTTTAAAAACATCCAGAAGCACAAAACGCAAGTTTTCATTATCGCAAAGCTTCTCAAGCGTCATTTCATCATTTTTAAAACAAAAAATCATGGCCGCAAAGGATGACTTTATTTTCTCCTGATAATCCACGTTCAAATTAAAATAAGAACGTTCATTGTGTCCGCGAAAAGTATAAAAAATATTCTTAAATCCTGCCCTCGCTAACGAATCAAGAAGCTGAACACTTCCACCACCACGATACATCAAAACACCCTCATCGCTTAACTGATGAATGACATTTTTAAATGACACCGCATACAGATCATCCTGAGCGGGGTTCGCACGATTATAAATCGCACCACTATAGTAAATAATAGGGAATTTTCGTTCATGAAGAAACTGGAAGGCGTCATCCAAAAAAAAGTCAGCGACATAATCCACGTCCTTTCCATCCAGGATGTTCAATTGATACAAAATCTTGCGTGGGTCATCGATCAAGTAATTTTTTTGGTATCGTTTAATATCGCTGCTGTCACCGCCCATCACAAGCACATCGCCGCCAAATAAGGTGATATCTCTTTTCATTTGCGGCATCTCCACGCCCCCCTCTGTTTAACACCCCACACTATCGCGACATGCCTATCCTTAGTATAGGTCAAAAAGACACCCCACATCTGACATTTCCACGATCTTTTTGGAAATTTTAATTTTAAATCAATTAACTGTGTCATTCCCGCGCAGGCGGGAACCTATTTCTAATTTTACGTCTGTCGCCTATTCAACATGGGTTCCCGCCTGCGAGGGAATGACACTTCAAATTGTACATTTTAATCAAATCTGATTTTTATCATTTAATAATTCACAAAAAAATAGCAATGGCTGAATCGCAACCCAGTGTAAAATAACCCCGCACCTCTTGTTGGGAAGCTACCGCTTCTGATTTCGTCTTTTCCCAATAGTGTAATAGCTGACGCGCGTGCAGCACCAATTGCTTACTCGTATGAGTATAAATGATGTGATATCATAATAGATAACCTAGCTTTGGTCTCAAAAATGAGCCGTCATTCTGAGCGAAGCGAAGAATCTCCTAAATACACGAGATCCTCCGTCGCAAAAAACGCTCCTCAGGATGACAATTTCAACCTATGCTAGCTTGCTTACTATATTCAAAATCTACTTCATCTTTTTAGAAGAATTGATATGTATAAACTTAAAAAACCTTTTTTTAGCATAATGAAAAAAATTTCGTTAATAATGTTGAATGCATTTCGTCTCGTGATTCCTCAAAACGCCATGGCACCAAACACAGGAATAGTAAAAGTTAATGACATTAACATGTATTATGAATTACATGGAAAAAGCAATCTTCATCCTATTGTTTTAATTTCTGGTTTCGCCTGTGACCACACTTTTTGGGAAAGCATTCTCAACCATTTGAGCGATAAATATCAAGTATTAATTTTTGATAATCGTGGAATAGGACAGACTGATAGCCCCAATCATTCTTATTCTATTGATATGATGGCTGATGACGTGATGGAATTGAGTAATAAACTGAGCTTGACGAAACCGATTATTATTGGTCAATCGATGGGTAGCGCAATCGCACAAAATATTGGAAAACGATATAAAAATCAAATTAACAAAATCGTGTTAATGAATACTTTTAATCATCTGACTAAAGCGCCCGAAATGGCATTTGAACTGACAGGTGAATTACAACGCATGAATTTTCCAATAACGTATCGTGTACAATCTCTTGCGCCATGGGTTTTTTCTAGTGAATTTCTTTCTCAAGCGAATCAATTAACAAATCTGATTAAGATCGCGCAAGATAACCCCTATCCACAATCTTTAATTGGATATGAACGTCAATTGGGTGCATTAAAATCGTTTGATTCACGTTCATGGTTACATGAAATTAAATCGCCTACCTTGATTATTGCTGGCGAGGAAGACATTATTTCGCCCTTAGCTGGATCAAAAGAGGTGCAGAATGGTATCGGAAATAATACACAATTGCTAATGATACCAGGAGGACATGCCAGTCCGATTGAGCAGCCTACTCTGGTCATTAAATCGATCTTAAATTTTATTGATAAATAGTAATTTTTTTATGTACTATAGTAGGCAACCTAGCTTATGCTTCATAATGAGCCGTCATTCTGAGCGAAGCGAAGAATCTTCTAAAAAACACGGGATCCTTCGCCGCAAAAAACGCTCCAGAGGATGACAGTTGCGACCTAAGCAATATAATGGAATAACATGAGAATTAAACTAGGAAGTATTATATTTTATAGTATGGTGGCACTTCTCCTGTTAGCCATCGTTTCATTTTGGGGATTTTATTGGGCAGTCAATCCAATCAAAATCAACAGCCTGATAACCCCACAACGATTAAACATGGCATATGAAACCATTCATCTTAAGACTGCTGATAATATCAAGCTAATTGCTTGGTACATTCCTTCAAAAATTAAAACCAATAAAGCTATTATTTTGTTGCATGGGTACCCAGCCGATAAAGGCGATATTTTGCCATCTACAGCATTTTTGCATGAGAAATACAATTTACTTTATCTTGATTTTCGATATTTTGGCCAAAGTGAGGGGCATTATTCTAGCATTGGAAAGCATGAGGTATTGGATTTGCTGAGTGCGGTTAATTATTTGCATGTAGAAAAGAATATTTCGCACATCGGTGTGTGGGGATTTTCCATGGGCGGAGCTGTTGCACTAATGGGCGCGGCACAAACTAAGTTGATAGATTCAATCGTTGTCATATCACCCTACGCTAGACTTGATTGGATAGCGGATGAATATTTCAAGATACCTATCCTACGTTATCTTTTCGCAAAACTATTATCATGGTGGGCATATTATATTTTGGATATTGATATACACCAAATATCACCCGCTCAATCAATTAAAATCATAACCATTCCTGTGTTTTTAATTTATTCGAAAGTCGATAGTGTTGTTCCTTATCGCCATGGAAATTTAATAGAGAAAAATATGCCCGTTAATGATACGTCTAACGTGAAAGTCTTTGACATTCTTGAACATGGCCAAATACCATCATCACTTAACCATGACATTACACAATTTTTTGACAAAACGTTGTAGTGGCCTGCGGCATGATTGCAACAACGCCTTGAATTTATGTTAAGGTGAATGATCTTTTAGCGACCTATTCTTCATGGCTAGCCAACTGATTATTAACCCAACACTAACAAAGACTGCGGCAGGAATAATATTGTGAAGCGGTAAAAATGCAATGGCACTCAGGTTCAATACGACTGCTAGACAGGGAATAAATGTTGGAACGTAAAAAACTTTTGAACATTTTTTTTCTCCCCTCTCTTTAAACTTAATTGCTATCAAAGCAATACTACTAAATGAAAATACGGTCAAGACGATCGCGCTAGTCGAACTGGCAAGCTCTTCAAGTGTACCTACTAATCCTAGTCCAAGCACCAATGGAAATATAGCCAAAATAGCAATATACGGTGTGCGGTACTGACGATGAACAGACTGTAAAAATGTTGGCATAAGCTTGGCTTTTGACATACCATAAAGCAAACGCGATGCTGTAATATAATTCAATAGTGTTGTATTAGAAACTGCAAAAATTGCAATAAATGAAAATAGATAGCTTGGCATAGCTGGATAAGACTTGCTGACTACATCTAACAACGGTGCCTCTGATTGGCTAAGTTCACTACCTGGAATAATGGTTGTCGCCATCCAGCTCACCCCTAAATATAAGAGTCCAGCAGCACCGAGAGAAGAAAGCATGGCACGCGGTAAATTTTTTTCTGGCTGCTTGACCTCTTCTGCAACATTTGCAAGATCTTCAAAGCCTGTAAATGCAAAAAACGCTAGCGCGGCACCTTGAAGTACATTTGTAATGCCAGGCATACTGCCTGGTTGTGTGACGACGGCATAAGTGTTTGATTTTGACAAATACCAAAAACCACAGACAAGCACGATGGCTAAGCCGCTTACTTCAATCGCGGTACTAACTATATTCGCAATGGATGATTGCTTAATTCCGCGTACATTGATCAAAAGTAAAATGATAAAAAAACAAGAGACACCAAACCAATCTGGAAAATTAAAACCAAACGTCCTGAGATAACCTACAAATGCTTGCGATAACGTTGACATTGAGAAGATAGTTGCACTAAAGAGAAGTATGCCCGAAAAGAGTGAGAGCCACTGACGACCAAAAGCCTCTAGAATATAAATTGAGACTCCTCCACTCTTAGGGAAACGGCTGCCCAGTTCGCTGTAGCTCCCCGCGGTGAAAAAAACCACTCCCATGGCTATCGCAAATGAAAGCCAAGTCAAGGGACCCGCGTGTCCCGCAATTTTTCCAACAATGGCATAAATTCCAGCACCGAGTATATCACCCACGCCATAGATAATTAAGGCACCTAAACCGAGAGCTCGAATCAAGCCGCTCTGAGATTTTTTGTCCATTTGAATATCCTTATTATATTTTACGTGTTTCTCCAATCGTCTGAACTATAGTAGGTAACCTAGCTTCGGTTGAAACTGCCCTGAGGCGCGTTTTTTGCGACGAAGGATCTCGTGTTTTTTTGGAGATTCTTCGCTTCGCTCTGAATGACGGGCTTCGCTCAGAATGACAGCTCATTTTGGTAACCTAAGCCAGGTCTAACATTTCCACGATCCTTTTAAAAATTTTTTAATTTTAAATCTATTAACTGCGTCATTCCCTATTAACTGTGTCATTCCCGCGCAGGCGGGAACCCATTTTGAATAG
>Ga0155556_119_pt2 | contig 32951 bp, 25 predicted proteins | sample RifCSPhighO2_12_FD_107213 | JGI IMG/M metagenome (GOLD analysis project Ga0155556, IMG submission 107213) | Gammaproteobacteria bacterium RIFCSPHIGHO2_12_FULL_45_12
CATCCACTAATAAATAACGCAGGGAAAAAGGCTGTGCCATGCGCACAATGGTATCGTATACGGCCGTGTCGCCATGCGGGTGATATTTACCGATGACATCACCGACAATACGGGCGGATTTTTTATAAGGCTTGTTCCAGTCATTTCCCAGCTCATGCATGGCAAACAAGGCCCGACGGTGTACGGGTTTCAAGCCATCACGCACATCGGGGAGCGCGCGCCCCACGATGACGCTCATGGCATAATCGAGATAAGATTTTTTAAGTTCACTTTCAACGCTTACTTTCTGTACTTCTTTTGCGATTGGAGTATCCATAGTGGGCTGCATTCTATGTCAAATTGAGTCGGCAAATTGTATCATAACTCTTTTATTTTCTACAGTATTAAGTGGCACCATCAGCTTCAAATGAGAGTAATATTGGTGGATGACGACGCTAAAAGCGCGTCCATATACACCCGACATTTGCATCAAAATGGATGTGAGGCAATTGGGGAGCATACCAAGGCGGCGTGAAAGTTTGCGTCAAGTGCCTGTTGGCTGTGCCTTAGCTTAAGTGGGTTTCAATGCCCGCCTCAAAATTTTACCCACATTCGTTTTCGGTAACTCATCCGTAAACTCAATGTATTTGGGGACTTTGTAGGGCGTCAGGTGTTCTCGACAATATTTAACCACCTTCTCGGCGGTTAACGCGGGGTCATCTTTGACGATAAAGGCTTTGACGGTCTCACCCGAGTTCTCATCACTGACCCCGATGACAGCGGCCTCAGAGATACCGGCCAATCGCGTGAGGACATCTTCAATTTCATTGGGATACACATTAAAACCAGACACTAAAATCATATCTTTCTTGCGCTCCAGCAATCGAAAGAAACCCTTCTCATCCATGGAGGCAATGTCTCCCGTTAATAGCCAGCCGTCTTTTGTAAAAACCTTTTCAGTTTCAGCCGGATTGCGCCAATAGCCCTTCATCACCTGGGGACCCTTGATGCCCAGCTCACCTGCCTCACCCACTGGCAATTCGCACCCCTCCTCATCCAGAATAATTAAATGAGTCGAGGACACTGGCAAGCCAATGGACCCGTTATAACTTTTTTCCGTGACAGGATTGATGGTGACACAAGGGGAGGTTTCCGTTAACCCATAGGCTTCAAGCAAAGGCGCACCGGTGATGGCCTGCCATTTTTCAGCCACGGCACGCTGTACCGCCATGCCGCCTCCAAGTGCTAGGCGCAAACAACTAAAATCAAGCTTGGAAAAAGCCGGGTATTTAATTAAGGCATGAAACAACGTATTCACGCCGGTGATCGCGGTAAACTTGAATTGACGCATATCACGTACCATGCGGGGAATATCCCGCGGGTTGGCAATTAAGACATTTAATCCCCCAATTCGGGAGAAATACAGGCAATTCGCCAGCAATGAAAATATATGGTAAAGCGGCAACGCCGTAATAATAATCTCATGACCAGGTTCTATGATGCTTTTAAACCAAGCATCCGCTTGCTGCATATTCGCAATCAGATTGCGATGCGTTAACACCGCCCCTTTTGATATCCCCGTTGTGCCGCCGGTATATTGAAGAAAAGCCGTATCATCAGGGCTGATGTCAACGGGACTGAGCGGCAAGCGTTTCCCAGCAAGAATAGCCTGCTTAAAATGAATAACACCTGGAATGCGCCAATGAGGGATTTTATGATAAACATATTTTAGCACCAGGTGTGTCACGAATGCTTTCGGCCAAGGTAACAGATCGCCAATATGGGTAATGATCACGTGTTTCAGTGTGGGAACACGCGCTAATGCCTGCTCAACCGTATTGGCAAAATTCGCCAAAGCAAGAAGGGTCGTCGCTTCTGCGTTTTTCAATTGTTCAGCCAACTCATCCGCGGTATAAAGCGGATTAATGCTAACCACCACCAGACCAATACGCAACGCTGCAAATAATGCCACCGGATATTGCAACACATTAGGCAGCATGATCGCCATCCGGTCGCCTTTCTTCATCTGTAAGTGCTGTTGCAAATAAGCCGCCAATTCGCGGCTGAATGCATCCACCTCAGCAAAGGTAAGCGTCACGCCCATACTATAAAATGCGGGGCGATCACGATAAAGCTCACAACTTCGCTGAAAAATTTGCGGGATATTTCTGAAGGCGTCAGGATCAATTTCAGCAGGCACGCCGGAGGAGTAACTTTTTAGCCAGACTTTGCTAGCACTCGCTGAGCCCTTCGTTGATTCCGTTGACGGCATAAACTGAATTCCATCTTTATATCGGGACGGCCGGATTTGAACCGGCGACCACTTACACCCCATGCAAGTGCGCTACCAGACTGCGCTACGCCCCGATGATACTATTCCAGCGTTAATGACTTGCTGTCACATCAGCCTGCAGATTGTGCAAAACACTTTCCAGTTCTGCAATCACTTTTTTCACTAATGCGTCAACTTTTACGGATTGACTGACCGTTTCGGGGAGTTGAGTGAGTCTGGCACGCGCTCCCTCGATGGTAAAGCCGTCGTTATAAAGCAATTTTTTAATCTGCCGGATTAATAAAACATCTTGCTGTTGATAATAACGGCGATTACCGCGACGCTTGACGGGCTTTAATTGCGGAAACTCCTGCTCCCAATAACGCAATACATACGCTTTGACAGCGCAAAGCGTGCTCACTTCACTAATTGTAAAATAGCGCTTATCGGGAATGACGGGCAAATCCTGAGTGGCATTCTGTTTACGACTCACACGCTTCCCCCAGATGATGATTTACTAACATTTTTTTCCACGCGCATTTTTAGTTTCTGTCCGCAATGGAAAGTGACAACACGTCGCGCTGTCACGGCCACTTCTTCACCCGTTCGTGGGTTTCGCCCTGGTCGTTGTCGTTTATCATGCAGGGTGAAATTACCAAATCCGGATAACTTGACAGGAATGCCATTTGCCAAGGTATCGCTGACATGGTGAAAAAATACTTCTACAATTTCCTTAGCTTCCCGATTGGTGAGACCAATTTGCTCATCAATGTGTTTAGCCAAGTCTGCCTTTGTCAATGTCATCATAAACTCCTTCATTCCTTCAGGTTCTAACTCCTTAATTGCGCACCTAATGCTCCCTTTAGCGCCGCCATGACCTTCTGAAGCATGCTTGCCACTTCTTCATCTATCAGTGTTCGGGTGGGATGCTGCAAAATAATGGCCAAGGCCACACTCTTCAAACCAGGCACTACCCCTTTGCCCTGATAAACGTCAAAAATAAAAACCTCTTTTAACCAAGCACCTACCGTCTCCTTTATTGTATCCTGAATCAACACGGATGGTATAGTCTGATTGACGAGAATGGCCAAATCACGTCGAACTTCCGGAAACTTTGAAATATCGGCGCTCTGATAGGAATCAGGCAATTTCAGATATTTTGTCTTAATTTCGAAAACATACACATTGCCAACCACACCCATCACCTGAAGAATGGAAGGATGCATAGAACCAATAAATCCAATTTTATCATTTTTGTAAAAAATATCTGCAGATTGGCCTGGGTGCAACGCCGCCTGTGTGCTGGGTCTAAAAATAAAGTGTGTTAATGGCGCCGATAAAGACAACAGGTTGCAAATGTCCCCTTTCACATCGTGGAAATCCACTTCCCGTGAGGTGTCTCCCCACTGTTCCTGCCGCGCCAATCCGGCCACCAAGCCACCGACACGCGGGCACGCTGCCTCAACTGAGGCCTCAAGGTTAAAACAGTCGCCCATCTCAAATAAGCGCACCCGATGTTGCTGCCGGCTTGTATTGTAAAGGAATGCATTGACGAGGCCTGGCAATAAATTGGTACGCATCACCGACATATCTGAGGTGATCGGATTCAAAAGCTCATAAGGCTTCGCCGCCGCATCAAATAGCTGTTGCTGCTGGCTGTCAACAAAACTGTAGGAGATGATTTCATGATACCCCTGATGACTCAGTGCCAGGCGAACATGCTGCCAATCCTCACTGGTTTTTACCCGACCCGTCTCTGGGTGCAAATTAGCCTTAAGGGGTATCTCCGGAATCTCGTTATAACCCCATAAACGGGCCACCTCTTCGATCAAATCTTCCGGTATCTGAATGTCCGGCCGATAGGTGGGAATGGTCACTTTAAAAGACTGTTTCAGTCGTTGGCATTTAAATCCCAGGGCGTCAAAAATGGACTCGACCCGACTGTCCGGAATCAAGACGCCCAGTAATTGCAGAAGATGCGACTTCGTTAATTCAATCAACCGTTCCCTCGGTATGTTAATGTCATCCCTCTGCTCCATGAGGGGGCCAGGCTGCCCTCCGGCAAGCGTCATTAACAGATGTGTCGCGCGCTCCATCGCCGCCACCTGAATGCCCGCATCCACACCCCGTTCAAAGCGATAAGATGAATCTGAGGTTAATGCGTAATATTGACGTTGACGCGCAACGACCTCCGGAGAAAAATAAGCACTTTCAAGCAGGATGTCTGTTGTTGTTAAAGTCACACTTGAATTAAGACCGCCCATCACACCCGCGATGGCAAGCGGACGCGCGTGGTCAGCCACGACCAGTGTCTCGCCATCCAACTCTTTTTCACTGCCATCCAGCAAGGCTATCCGCTCGCCCTGTTTCGACAACCGGACTTCAATGCCATGCTCAATGGTTGAGAGGTCAAAGGCATGCATGGGCTGACCCAGTTCAAGCAGAATGTAGTTGGTAATATCGACGGCGATATTGATTGAACGTATGCCGGAACGTCTTAACCGCTCTTTCATCCACAGTGGGGTGGGCGCCTCCATGTGAATGCCGCTGACCACACGCCCCACATAATGGGGGCACGCCGCTTTTGCGCTTACCTTGATGTCCAGTTTGCCGCTGATGACCGGCACAACGGGTTTGATGGCTAGCGCGTGAAAGGGTGCGCCTGTGATCGCGGCAATTTCACGCGCCATTCCCTTCATGCTTAAACAGTCACCACGGTTCGGAGTGACTGACACATCAATGACATAATCATCTAAGTTAAAGTATTTTCTAACATCAAGGCCGAGTGGGGCATCTGCGGGCAAGACCAGCAACCCCTCGCTTTCCTGAGCCATGCCAATCTCAGCGGCCGTGCAAAGCATCCCTTCTGAATCCGCACCCCGTATGTTGACCGCCACAATTTTTTGCTGGTTGGGCAAGATGGCGCCCAAGGTTGCCACGGGCACTTTCATCCCCACTGAGATAATGCGGGCACCGCATACAATATTCAGCCACTTATCGGTGCCAATATCCACTTTGCACAAGTTTAATCGATCTGCTTCAGGGTGCTTTTCTAACTGTTTTATCTCGCCTACGACCACCCCGTCAAAGGGTTCGGCGGCGAGTGTGGCGTCTTCCACTTCAAGACCCGCCATGGTCAGCGCGCTGCATAACGCTTCTCTGGATAAGTCAGGTTTAACCCACTCAAATAACCACGATTCCATACATTTCATAGTCGTATTCTTATGTCATTTAAACTGCGTTAAAAAACGTAAATCATTTTCAAATAAGGCGCGCAAATCACCGATGCCATATTTTAACATGGTCAGTCTATCGACCCCCAAACCCAATGCGAAGCCTTGGTATTGTTGACTCTCAATGCCCGCCATCGTGAGTACATTGGGGTGTACCATACCGCAACCCAACACCTCCAGAAACCCAGTCTGCTTGCAGATGCGGCAGCCTTTGCCAGCACATTTCAAACAGCCAATATCCACTTCGGCAGAAGGTTCTGTGAAAGGGAAATACGAAGGTCTAAAACGGATAACCACCTCCGACTGAAAGAATGACTGCAAGAACTGTCGGAGCAATCCTTTTAGGTGCGCAAAGGAAACCTGCTCATCCACCATCAAACATTCCATCTGGTGAAACATAGGCGTATGCGTTAAATCAAAGTCACGGCGATAAACCCGCCCCATTGCAACCATACGAAAAGGCGGACGCAATTGTTTCATTGTTCGAATTTGCACAGGTGACATATGCGTTCGTAACAAGCGGCCGTCCGGAAAATAAAAAGTATCTTGCATCGCACGCGCTGGATGGAGCGGCGGAATATTTAAGGCGGCAAAATTATGATAATCGTCCTCTATCTCTGGGCCATCCATAAAAACAAAACCCATTTCTGTAAAAATACGTCTTAATTCAGCCAGTGTTTTAACAAGGGGGTGTATGCTGCCGAACTCGGTTGATCTGCCAGGAAGCGTAATATCAATGGTTTCGCCAGCCAGTTGTTTTGCAATGTGAGCCTGTTTTAACGCCTCACCGCGCTTTGTAATCAGCGACTGGATGGCCTCCTTTGTGCTATTTATTTTTTGACCGATAAGGGGGCGATCTTCGGGAGAAAGACTACCCAATGTTTTCAGGTACTCAGACACTTGGCCCTTTTTGCCGAGATACTGTACTCGAAAATGATCCAAGGTTTTTAAATCAGCGGCCGTGTTAATAGCGGATTCTGCTTGTTGAAGAATGTCTTCCAAAGCTTGCATGGGTGATATGCTCCTTCCAAATAATGTGGCCTCACGAATCACCCGAGGTCAACAGCATCGGGAGACATCACACTGATAAAGCCTGATCGTCACGCGACTGCTTGCAAAGGGGATAGCAGCACAGCAACATGCCGCTAAGCAGCCGCTGCCAAGCTTGCCTTAACCTGCTCTGCCAACACAGTGAAGGCTTCCTTGTCATGCACAGCAATGTCTGCCAACACCTTACGGTCAATCTCGATCGCTGCCACTTTCAGGCCGTGCATGAAAGCACTGTAAGTCAAGCCATGAACTCGGGCGGCGGCATTAACACGCACAATCCACAAGGACCGAAAGTCACGTTTACGAACCCGTCGATCACGATAAGCATATTGGGCCGCTTTGATCACGGCTTGCTTGGCAACGCGATAAACGCGGCTGCGAGCGCCATAATAACCTTTGGCTTTGGCTAAAACTTTCTTGTGTCTCGCCCTGGCCGTAACACCACGTTTAACTCTCGACATAGTCTATTTCCTCAATCAACTTATTGCTTTAACTATCAATTTTTTACGCAAAAGGCAGCATTTGTCTCACATGCCCGACATCAGCATCACAGACTTGATGGGCTGCCCGTAATCCACGTAAGCGCTTGGTGCTTTTATGGGTTAATATGTGATTACGATGTGAGCTGCGGCACTTGAATCCACCATTTCCTTTGGCCCGAAACCGCTTTGCTGCGCCACGCTTTGATTTCAACTTTGGCATTTATCTCACTCCAACATAAATTGCATAAAAATAGCTATTTCTTCTTTGGCCCCAGCACCATCACAATTTGACGGCCTTCAAACTTGGGATGCTGCTCAACTGAACCCTCTTCTGCCAAGGCCCCCACCAGTTTTTCCAGTAACTGCCTGCCCAATTCAGGGTGCGCCATTTCCCGTCCGCGAAAACGGACCGTGACTTTTACCTTGTCGCCGCTCTCCAGAAATTTTTTAATGTTACGCAGCTTCACCTGATAGTCTGCTTCTTCCGTTCCGGGTCGAATTTTAATTTCTTTAATCTGAATTTGTTTTTGTTTCTTTTTGGCAACCGCTTTACGCTTGCTCATTTGAAACTTATACTTGCCATAATCCATGATTCGGCAAACCGGAGGCTTAGCTTCTGGTGACACTTCGACAATATCTAACCCAGATTCTTCACTTAATTTTTTCGCTTCCTGTATCGACACAACGCCAAGTTGCTGGCCTTCTGCACCAATCAAGCGAACCTCATGAGATTTGATCTCATCGTTTACGCGAGGCTTCTTTTCTATACTAATCCTACCACCCTCCTATTCAGATCGACCCCGCCTTGCTATTTCAGCACGGATAAATTCGAGAAATTGACCCATGGGCATGACACCAAGGTCAGCACCCTCTTGTGTTCTAACTGAGACGGTTTTTGACTCAACTTCTCTGTCCCCTATGACCAATAAATAAGGAACACGCTCCACGGAGTGTTCGCGGATTTTAAAGCCGATCTTCTCATTTCTCAAGTCCGATTTTGCCCTAACCCCGTGTTTTTTTAACTCCCGGGTCACTTCTTCCACAAAAGCCGCCTGTTTATCGGTGATATTCATCACCACCGTCTGAACGGACGCGAGCCAGACCGGTAGATTGCCTGCGTAATGTTCCAGCAAAATACCCATAAATCGTTCAAGAGAGCCAAGAATAGCACGATGCAACATAACTGGCACCTTTTTACTACCATCTTCGGCAATATAATAAGCATCCAGCCTTTCGGGCATATTATAGTCAAGTTGCAAGGTACCGCACTGCCACATTCGACCCAGACAGTCTTTCAGGTGAAATTCAATTTTAGGCCCATAAAACCCCGCCTCGCCTGGCAACACCTCATAATCAAGACCCACCAGACGCAGTGACTCAGCCAATGCTCGCTCTGCCTTATCCCAGGTTTCATCTGTTCCAATCCGTTTGTCGGGACGAGTTGACAGTTTGACCACCACCTCATTAAAACCAAAGTCTTTGTAAACATCGAGCATTAAACGAATAAAACTGGCTGCTTCAGAGGCCATCTGAGCTTCGGTGCAAAAAATATGCGCGTCATCTTGTGTTAACTGTCGCACCCGCATCAAGCCGTGCATGGCGCCAGTCATTTCGTTTCGATGGACGCAACCAAACTCTGCAAACCGGAGGGGCAAATCACGGTAACTCCTCAACCCCTGGTTAAACACCTGCACATGACAGGGACAATTCATGGGTTTGATGGCATATTGTCTTTCATCCACCTCCAGACTAAACATGTCACTTTTAAACATGTCCCAGTGTCCCGATTTTTTCCACAATATAACATCCACCAACTGTGGCGTGACAATTTCCTGATACCCTTGCTCTTCGAGCCGCATGGCAATGTAGCTTTTGATCGCGGAATAAATGGCCCAGCCATTGGGATGCCAGAAAATCATGCCGGGCGCTTCTTCCTGAACATGAAATAAATCCATGGTTTTGGCCAGCTTGCGGTGGTCTCGTTTTTCGGCCTCTTCCAGATTGTTGAGATACCCTTCCAGACTTTTTTTGTCTTTCCAAGCAGTGCCATAAACGCGCTGCAACATTTCATTTTTAGCGTCGCCACGCCAATAGGCGCCTGACACTTTAGTTAATTTAAAGGCTTTCAGCATACCCGTGCTTGGCACATGCGGCCCGCGGCACAAGTCAGCAAAACCATCTTGCTGATAAATGGTTAAGGACTCACTTTCCGCAATGGCCTGAATAATCTTGACTTTGTAATGCTCGCCCTGTGCCTCAAAAAACTGAATGGCCTCCTCGCGACTCACCACGCGGCGCGACACACCGTAATCCGCTTCCGCCAACGCCTGCATTTTTTCTTCAATTTTCGCCAAATCTTCCGTGGAAAAAGATTTTTCATAGGCGAAGTCATAATAAAAACCGTTCTCGATCACAGGCCCAATGGTCACCTGGGCTGCGGGAAACAGGCTTTTCACGGCATGGGCCAACAAATGCGCGGTGGAATGCCGGATGACTTCCAGCCCTTCTGCATCCTTGTCCGTCACAATGCGAATTTCCGCATCCTGATCAATGACGTGAAAGGTATCAACCAACGTGCCATTCACTTTTCCAGCGATCGCCGCTTTTGCTAAGCCGCTGCCAATAGAGGCGGCGACCTCTGCAACCGTCACCGGCTGATCGAATTTTTTTTGGGTTCCATCTGGCAAAGTAATTAATGGCATACGCTGAGTGCTTCACTACTATCGTTTTTAAATATTCGTTTATAAATATTTTATATTAAAATTTAATATAAAAGGCGTCTCTGGATTCATCACGCTGGTAGGCACGAGTGGGATCGAACCACCGACCACCACCATGTCAAGGTGGTGCTCTACCACTGAGCTACGTGCCTGTCATTTAGGGTGCTTACAATATCACTATCGCTAGAAAGGACGCAAGCAGTTGACATCCTACCCGGCCTAAAGTCCGAGGATTCCTACCGCGCTCACGCAACGAGTGCCTGAGTCACTTCGGCGGGTTCCTCGTTCACAGAGTAGCCTTAAAGCGCAGTCTCTCCGGAGGCTTAAAATCCCGTCTGCCCGACGGTATACTTTTTAAAGTGTGGAGATTTTAACATGGAACATGTTAAAAGCAAGACGCCTTTTGCGTCTACGCTATTCATCCCCGCCATGAATGACGGGGCTTTCCGCGAAATTTTGGTAAATGGTTTTTCTTTTCAGGAATCAGGAGGCACAACGGACTGGCAAACGCTCTCCGACAAAGGAACGATGGCTAACCGGCAAGCAAATTGACCTTTAAGGCCTTAATCTGGTTTCTAACACTTGCCGCCTCTTCAAACTCCAGATTATGCGCATGGTCATACATTTGTTTTTCCAGCGTTGAAAGATAAGCCGTCAATTCATCCATTGACATGGCCGCATAATCAACATTCGCCTCACCCACTCTTTCTTTTGGAAATAAACGTCCACGCACCTGCTTGCCAGAATAAGCCCCTTCCATGACATCATGGACAGCCTTGGAAATGGAAACAGGCGTAATACCGTGCGCCTGATTAAATTGATGCTGCTTTTCCCGACGGCGTTCCGTTTCCTGCATGGCGCGCTGCATAGAGCCTGTGATACGATCAGCATATAAAATGGCTTTACCATTGAAATGCCGTGCGACACGTCCAATGGTTTGAATGAGCGAGGTTTCAGAGCGCAAAAACCCTTCCTTATCTGCATCCAGAATGGCAACCAGCGACACTTCTGGTAGATCCAGCCCCTCACGTAGCAAGTTAATACCGACCAACACATCAAACTCCCCTAAACGCAAATCTCGCAAAATTTCCACGCGTTCAACGGTCGGCACATCTGAATGCAAATAACGCACACGCACTTGATGCTCTTCAAGGTATTCGGTTAAATTTTCAGACATACGCTTAGTCAAGGTTGTGATTAAGACGCGTTCATGCTTTTGAACGCATTTCGTTATTTCAGACAAGACATCATCCACTTGCGATGCGGCGGGACGCACTTCGACTAGAGGATCAAGTAAACCGGTTGGCCTGACAAGCTGCTCCACCACCGCACCTGACTGCCCTAGCTCAAAAGCGGCAGGCGTCGCTGATACGTAAACTGTCTGAGGTGCCCTGGCACTAAACTCTTCATAACGTAAAGGGCGGTTATCCAATGCCGAGGGCAGTCGAAACCCATATTCCACCAACGTTTCTTTACGCGAGCGATCACCACGATACATGCCATGCAGCTGGGGTACAGTGACATGCGATTCATCAATCACCAATAAAGCGTCTGTTGGCAAATAATCAAATAAAGTGGGCGGTGCTTCGCCTGCCGCGCGGCCTGACAAATACCGCGAATAATTTTCAATTCCCTGGCAATATCCCAGCTCTTTCATTAACTCAAGATCATACAGCGTTCGTTGCTCCAAACGTTGCACCTCTACCAATTTATTTAACTGATGCAATTCTTGAAGACGCAGCTTAAGGTCAACCTTGATGAGATCAATGGCTTTCACCACGGTCTCACGCGGTGTGGCATAATGTGTTTTGGGATAAATGGTTAAGCGCGGCACCCGACGAGACACTTCACCGGTTAACGGATCAAAATAAGCCAAACTTTCAATTTCATCGCCAAGCAACTCAATACGCACGGCTTCGCTATCTGACTCTGCCGGATAAACATCAATCACATCACCACGCACGCGGTAGCTTGCACGGTGCAGCTCCATATCATTGCGCTTGTATTGCAATTCTGCCAGACGACGCAAAATAAAACGTTGATCGACTTGGTCGCCGCGATCAAGGTGCATCACCATGCTGAGATACAAATTTGGATCACCCAAACCATAAATGGCAGACACCGTTGCCACAATCACCGCATCACGCCGTTCCAGTAATGCCTTGGTGGCCGATAAACGCATTTGCTCAATGTGCTCATTGATCGATGCATCTTTTGCAATATAGGTATCTGAGGAGGGCACATAGGCTTCTGGTTGATAATAATCATAATATGAAACAAAATATTCTACGGCATTATGTGGAAAAAATTCTTTCATCTCCCCATAAAGCTGAGCCGCCAGCGTTTTATTGGGAGCGAGGATCAAGGTAGGACGACCCAATTGCTGGATCACATTGGCCATCGTGAACGTTTTCCCTGAACCTGTCACGCCCAACAACGTTTGATATGCAAGCCCCTGCTTCAGCCCCTCCACCAATTGACGGATTGCTTCTGGCTGATCGCCTGCTGGTTGAAATTGAGCCTTTAATTCAAATGTCTGTATCATAAGTGTAGAACTGCTTCATGAAATTAATTATAATCTCGCCGATATTGCACGAGACCTTGTACACTATACGCTAAAGGGTCACATTTGAAGCGCGCACCCGTAAAAAAAATAACTGAGTATAAACGACACAATGCCACGGCACCCCATTAAACCTTTTCAACTCACGAGAATTCAAGCATGACAATGAATAAAGATTTAGCACAAACCCTCGCACAACGCGTAGAGCGCATTAAACCCTCACCGACGCTTGCTATCTCCGCCCGTGCGACGGAGTTGCAGGCACAGGGGAAAAAGGTGATTAATCTTAGTGTTGGAGAACCTGATTTTGATACACCACAGCCTATCAAGGACGAAGCCATCCGGTCGTTGCAAGCAGGTCACACCAAATACACGGCCGTCGATGGCACCAAAGGCTTAAAGCAAGCGGTCATTCAAAAATTTGAACGTGACAATGGCTTGCACTATCAACCAAACCAAATCCTGATTTCCTGTGGCGCCAAACACAGTTTTTATAATTTATTTTCCGCTTTGTTAAACGCGGGCGATGAAGTCATTATTCCAGCGCCTTACTGGGTATCTTATCCAGACATGGTCAAGTTATGTGATGCTGAACCTGTCATTGTTAAAACCGATCGTTCAGAATCCTTCAAAATGTCACCCGCCAAACTGGCTGCCGCCATCACGAATAAAACCCGTATTGTTATTCTGAACAGCCCCTCCAATCCAACGGGTCTCGCCTACACGCGTGAAGAATTAAAAGCATTAGGCGATGTCATTCTCGAACATCCGGCCATCCTCATTGCCAGTGACGACATTTATGAACATAATCTCTGGAAACACATTCCCTTTGTTAACATCATCAATGCTTGTCCAGCGCTTTTTGACCGATGCGTCGTCATCAACGGTGTCTCAAAAGCCTATGCCATGACCGGATGGCGCATCGGCTATGCAGCAGGACCTGCAAAAATCATTGCGGCGATGAAAAAGGTGCAGTCACAAAGCACCTCTAATCCTGCCAGCCTATCGCAAGATGCTGCGCAAGCAGCCCTTGAGGGTGATCAAACTTGCGTCTCAGAAATGCGTGATGCTTACAAGGCGCGCCACGACTACCTAGTGGCGGCCTTGCAACAAATTCCCGGCATGATTTGCACACCCTCAGATGGCACCTTTTACACCTTCCCCTCGATCGAAGGCTTGTTAAATCCCTCAAAAGGGATTACAAATGATGTGGAGTTCGCTGAATTTTTATTGAATGAAGCTGACATTGCCATTGTACCGGGAACGGCGTTTGGGGCACCTAACCATATACGCATCACTTATGCAACCAGCATGGATAACTTAAAAGAGGCTGTTGCAAGGCTGCAGCACACACTGGAAAAACTCACAACACGGTAGATAGAACATGTCATTTGGCCTATTAACTGAGACGGATAATACCAAAAAAACCAGGAGCGGTCCGCCGCCTTTACGGTTGCAAACGTTTTATCCCTCCCTTAAAACCGCCATGCCCACTGTGGATGAGCCTTACAAAGCATTATTGCGGCACCTGTCCTTGCAGGAAGCAGAGCCTGTTTGCACCAGCCTGTGCCAGGGTACGCTTTTTACTGGCTTGACCGCCAAAAAAGGGGGTCGCATCCTGGTATTCCCACAAACAGCCCCTCAAAACGTCACACTCTGGGCCGCGCTCACCCATTTTGCCAGGCAACAACAATTAAAAATTGGCACGCTTCAATTGATCACGCACGCAACGTGTCATTCCATGCAGGCCTTTGAAATGGAAGCGTTCCTCATTAACCCTAAACTGCTTAAAGCAGGACAATTACTTTACACGCCACCGGCTACCGGCGTTGTTGCATAAATTATTTTTTGAACAGAATCGTCGTTGCGAGGAGCGTTTTGTGCGACGAAGCAATCCAGAATGGATGCAATATCATGATTTTTGACGATGTTCTGGATTGCTTCGGCCAAAAAGCGGCCTCGCAACGACGAATGATGCAACAAAGCCCCGGCTACCTAGCGTCACTTCTTTGAAAATAGAGAAAAATTCTATTGACGACTCGGGTATCCAATATTAGTATTCCCCTCACCAAATGCTATATTCCCCGGTAGCTCAGTCGGTAGAGCAAGTGGCTGTTAACCACTGGGTCGGCGGTTCGAGTCCGTCCCGGGGAGAAAATAACACCGCGTTCGCCTCCCGACATCTGCACACCAGAGCACACAAGGAGTGTTTCACATGGAATTTTCTGGGCTTCACCAAGCACTTGTTCAAGAATCGCCGTTACAAATCGCAGGAACCATCAATGCCTACACCGCGCTCCTCGCAAAACAAGCAGGTTTCCGCGCCATTTATCTTTCAGGCGCGGGCGTGGCCAATGCTTCTTATGGATTACCTGATATAGGCGTCACCACCTTAAACGATGTCGCCATTGATGTGGAGCGCATCACCAATGCCTGTGACCTGCCATTGTTAGTGGACATTGATACGGGCTGGGGCAATGCCTTCAATATCGCTCGCACGCTCAAAACCATGATCAAATCTGGCGCAGCCGGCGTCCACCTCGAAGACCAGATACAGGCTAAACGCTGTGGTCATCGCCCTAATAAAGCCATTGTCACGACAGATGAAATGTGTGACCGCCTCAAAGCAGCCGCTGACGCCAAATACAACCCTGAATTTGTCCTGATGGCAAGAACTGACGCGCTTGCGAGTGAAGGCATGGATCGCACCCTTGAACGAATCACCGCCTATGTTAACGCAGGTGCTGATATGATTTTTTTTGAAGGCGCGACCTCACTTGAACAATATCAAATGATCACAAAAGCCTGTCCCGTGCCAGTCCTTGCTAACCTCACCGAATTTGGCGTCACGCCATTATTTACCAAAACGGCATTACAACAAGCCGGTGTCAAACTGATCCTCTACCCCTTAACCGCTTTTCGCGCCATGAACAAGGCGGCTGAAAACGTTTATGAATGCCTGCGACAACAAGGCACTCAAGCCGCACTCATTGACACCCTGCAAACACGTGAGCAACTCTATCAAACATTGAACTATCACGAATATGAAAAGAAATTAGATGAACTCTTTGTGAAAGGAATCGAAAAATGAACGTTAAAACAGGCGGATTAGAAGGTATTGTCGTTGGCAATACAGCCATCTCGACAGTCGGCAAGGAAGGGGTGGGTTTAACCTATCGCGGTTATGATATTCATGATCTCGCCAGTCATGCTGCCTTTGAAGAGGTGGCTTATCTGCTTATTTACGGAAACCTCCCCACCGGCGCACAACTGCAAGCCTATCGCGACAAATTGGTACAACTACGCCGCTTGCCGGATGCGGTAAAATTGTTACTGGAAACCATACCAGGCACCGCTCATCCCATGGAAGTCTTGCGTACCAGCGTCTCTATGATAGGCGCGCTTGAAGCAGGACACGCCTCCACAGAACAAGATATCGCTGATCGCCTGATTGCCTGCACACCCGGCATGCTACTCTATTGGTATCAATTTCACCGCCATACAACACGTCTTGACGAGAGTGAGGCCAGTGAAAATTCAGTCGCGGGTTATTTCCTGGAATTACTGCACGGCAAAAAACCGGATGATGAACATAAACGCGCTGTTGATGTCTCACTCATTCTTTATGCCGAGCATGAATTAAACGCTTCAACCTTTGCAGCGCGCGTCACCGCCTCTACACAGGCTGATTTTTATTCGGCGGTGGTTTCAGCCATTGGTACCCTGCGAGGTGACTTGCACGGCGGCGCCAATGAAGAAGCCATGCGGCTTATTAGCCAATTTAAAACACCTGAACAAGCAGAGAAAGGTGTCAGGGAGAGGCTGGCAGCCAAAACCAAAATCATGGGATTTGGCCATCGTGTTTACAAAATCTCTGACCCCCGTTCAGACATCATCAAAGCCTGGTCTGAAAAACTGTCGCGGCAGGCTGCGGACGGTTACTTGTTTGAGGTATCAAGACGCATTGAAAAAATTCTATGGGATGAAAAGAAATTATTCCCCAATCTGGATTTTTACAGTGCGACCGCTTATCACTTTTGCGGCATCCCAACGTCATTATTTACCCCCATTTTTGTCATATCGCGCTTAAGTGGCTGGAGCGCACACATTCTGGAACAACGTATTAACAACCGTTTAATTCGTCCAGAAGCGCATTATGATGGCCCCGCGCCTCGTCCATTCCCTCCGCTAGCAGACAGGCGATAATCATGGAAATGTTAACCGCTGATGAAAACACACGACCGGCACCTGATGCCGCATTAGTCGCCATAGCAGATTACGTTGCCAAACCACCTGTCTTAAGCAAACTGGCGATGACCACCGCGCGCCATTGTTTAATGGATGCATTGGGTTGCGCCATGCTTGCCTTGCAATATCCCGCCTGCACAACATTACTCGGCCCCATCATTCCAGGGACAATGGTACCGATTGGCGCACGTGTCCCTGGCACCCCTTATCTGCTGGATCCCATTTTAGCCGCCTTCAACATTGGCACGCTCATTCGATGGCTCGACTTTAATGACACATGGCTTGCCGCAGAATGGGGACACCCTTCTGATAATCTAGGCGCCATTCTGGCCGTCACCGATTACGTGAGCCGGAAAAACTTGCAGCAAGGAAAACCGCCTGTCCTCGTCAAAGCAGTCCTTGAAGCCATGATCAAAGCACATGAAATCCAAGGGGTGCTGGCACTTGAAAATGGATTTAACCGTTTGGGCTACGACCACGTCATTCTTGTCAAGATTGCCTCAACAGCCGTTGCCACACAATTACTGGGTGGTACCAAATCGCAAATCGTGAATGCACTTTCACAAGCCTGGCTCGATGGCACTTGCTTGCGCGCTTACCGTCATGCACCGAATACCGGCTCACGAAAATCCTGGGCCGCCGGGGATGCGACCAGCCGTGCCACCCGTTTAGCCTGGTTGTCACTGCAAGGCGAAATGGGTTACCCCAGCGCATTGACCGCCCCCAAATGGGGATTCAATGATACCGTTTTAGGCGGCAACACCTTACGTTTCCCACGCCCTTTTGGCAGCTATGTGATGGAAAACGTCTTGTTTAAAATCGCCTATCCTGCTGAATTTCACGCACAAACGGCAGTGGAGTGCGCCATTCAACTTCATCCCTTGCTAAAAGATAAATTCAATGACATTGAAAAAATAATATTAACAACTCAAGAATCCGCCATTCGGATCATCAGCAAATCAGGGCCGCTGCATAACCCTGCTGATCGTGATCATTGTTTACAATATATGGTGGCCGTCGGTTTGCTGTTTGGCGAGTTAAAAGCCGAGCATTATGAAAGTGACACAGCAAACGATGCCCGCATTGATTCATTGCGTGCGAAAATGGTTGTAGAGGAAGATAAACAATATTCCCGTGATTACCTTGACCCTGACAAACGCTCCATTGCCAACGCCATTGAAATTTATTTTAAAGATGGTTCACGCACTGACAAAGTGGAAGTAGCCTACCCCATCGGTCACAACCGCCGCCGTGAAGAAGGTGTCCCGTTACTGTATCAAAAATTCAAACAGAATCTGGGTCAGCAGTTTGCTGCTAGCAAAATTGAACATTTCATCGCACTCTTTCAGGATCAACATGCACTGGAAACCTTGGCAGTGAATGAATTAATGGACGGGTTTGCCTGTTAGGGCCTGTCGTCAATTATTGCGTATACGATTGAATTTGCGACCCCACATTTTGCAGCGTATCGCCAAACTGCGTTTTCAAATTGGCCAAGGTGGGTGAGACAATATTATTTAACCAGACAACGGCTGGTTGATACATCCCCACCAATTGGGACTGGCCCCACCACGGTTGCCTCGCAAAGGGGGTTAATTGCAACAAGAAAATAATGACCAAATTAAAAATAACGCCGCGTGCCAAGCCAAACACCCCGCCGAGCAAGCGATTTCCCAGTCCTAACAAACCGGTTTGAAAGGCCAGATTAACGACATAAGTAAAAATGGCGCCTGTCAATAAAGTGCCTGCGAACAATAATGAAAAACTGACGCCAATCGCCGCATAAGAAATGGGCTGCGCGGCATTCACACCGATTGCGTTAGTCGCCTCGGACACCGCTCCCTGAACCGACGGGGAACTGGTAAAAGAGGCTGCCAGCGATGCTGAAAACATGGACGCGACGACAAATGCCGCGATCAAAAAGACCAGCGACAACACTTCCTTCACAAAGCCGCGCATTAACCCAAACAACCCCGAGAAAAGCAAGATTGCAATGAAGATGTAATCTAACCAATTCATGCCTGTCATTATTTGTCCTTCAGTTCCATGAGCAAGAAAGTTCATTATACCAAATGAGTAAGCCCCATGACTATCTTGTCTGGCACATCGCTAAACACGGCATCCACTCCCCAGCTATAAAGCTCATTGGCTCGCAGGGGATCATTCACGGTATAGCAAAGTAGCGTTTTGCCAGCCGCCTTGATTTCCTGAGCCCGCTTAAAGGTTAGCAACACATGATTGACGTGCAACGACACGGCAGACAGGGACTCGCAAAGTTTCTCCCAATCCGGGCGCCACTCATGAATTAACAATCCAATCAAGCTGTTAGGTGAATTTCGGCGTAATATCCGCAGCGTTTCAATGGAAAAGCTGGAAAAAAGCACTGTGGCCGTTGAGGTGGCAAGATAAGCCGCCATCTCGTCAACCACCCTGAGCACGAGCGATTCCTCATGGCCTGGAAAGGGCTTGATTTCAATATTCGCACACATTTTTGACGTTTTTAAAAAATCCAGCATCAGCGCCAACGATGGAATGCGCTCACCGGCATAAACAGGCTGAAACCAGGCACCCGCATCCAGTGTGCCCAAGTAGGCATAAGGGTAAGCGTCTACCCGGCCTGAGCCATTGGTGGTGCGATCCAGTTCCTCATCATGAAAGATCACCGGCTCACCACAAGCCGCTTGCATCACATCAAATTCGACCCAGTGCATCCCCAACTGGGCTGCTTTAGTAAACGCAATCAAAGTATTCTCAGGGGCATAGGCGCTTGCTCCACGGTGTGCAATCACGGGGGGATGAAAGGTCAGTAACTCACGCATTGCGCTACCTCTCTCAAACGACTCTAACGACAGATTGGGAAGAATGCGCCGCATTCTCCTGTAATTTGGCAAAAAGTCTTTTACTCACCTCTTCAGGTTTAAAAAAACTCATTGTCATGCCGGTACCTGCGCCCACACTCGCGCCAATGAGTGTTCCGCCTGCTAACAGTAACGCCATTTTGGACGGGTCAATCACCACCAATATGGCCAGAGGAATGGTCACACCCTGAACGATAACGGTTCCTGCAAGCACCTTCCACCAATGCATCTCACAAAAAACACGCGCATGCTCTCTGAGCGTCACGTTATTCTCCAGATCATTTTCCAAGTCAACCTGAGCCCTCTGCAAGCTAGCCAAACCGGCTAACCAGATTGTCCTTGTTTGTTCAACCGCTTGAGTGAGTGTCGTTACCCTGCTTTTTAATGCATCGACCTCCGTGTTGAGAGCGCAAAACGAGTCGTGAATTAACTGCATCTTCTCTCTTAATGCCGCTTCAACTAACTGGGTTTGTTCGGACAAACGTGCAAGGGCGAGATCAAGCGCACTCTGTTGCAAAGCGACCACACCCATTCGCTCTCCCATCCCGGCCAATAACGAAAAAAGATAGACTCCGACTCCCGCCTCTTGAGATTGTTTTGTCACGGGTTTGCTTAAAATAGCAAGATGCCATCCTTGCGTTAACTGATCTTCCATGGGGGGGATCGCGGCCATCTGAACTTCAATTTGGCGTAACTGATCTGCCAGCGCATCACTTTCCACTTTATATTGCACCAAGCTCGCCTCAATGTTTGTTAAGAGGGCGGTCACCGCATCGCGATATTGTCCCCAAAAAATCGCCCTGTCTGACTTGCTTTTCGTTGACACCGCGTCATAAAGCTGCACACAGGAAGGCAGCGCCAATAGCCCTTCATTCAAGTGATCCGCTATTTTCACATCTCGCATCACGAACCGCGCAGACAATAATAGCTTATCCCAATCAGCCTTGAGCGAATTCTGAACCCGCCCATAGCCTTTCTCTCCCAGACAGTTATCTAGGCGATTACATAATATAGCCATTCGGGCCAACTGCGACATCGCGTCTGAATGCACTTGACGAATCCACAGAGGCAAACCCATCAAGACAGTTTGACACTGATCCATGACCTGAAAAAGGGATTGCGTTTTAATCGACAGTAACACGCATTTCTCGCGCTCAAGGGCGTGAAAGATGAATACCAACTGTTTCAATGTCGCCCAATCTTCTGGCGTGATCTGCCCTGCTGGCAGCATCTGCTTTTGTGGATCCATTTCATCCAAAGCGGAGGTGACATGCTGTTCCAATTGCTGCATAAAGTCATTAACCTGCTCATCCAAACGACTCAAGCCATCGCTGCTTGAAAGGGATTCATTTAAGCTCCGCCAAATGGTATTAAACACGACCAGTTTATAGGGATTTAAGGCGGCAAATGGCGCAACCAGGTGATTTGATGCAAACTGTTCGGAAAATTCTTGGTATAAAGCCTTTTGCGCTTGAAGAATCAAGTCCGGCAATATGCCAACTTGCTCATTTAAATTTATCCCCATTGGCATGCTGACCTCCCATTCAATTTATGCTATGTTACTGCAACTTTTTATACCTGTCATTCCACGTAACTTTAACTTGACTAGAATTAAACAGCATGCCAATAGCCGACCCATTTCATCCCCCCATTCCAGACCAAGCCGGTAAATGCTGCCTATGGGGTCATCTGCATGGCGCAAGTGTTGGTCTTGCCATCAGCCATGCGCTCTTATCCAGAACACAGCCCATGCTGATTATCGCACCGGATAGTTTATACGCATCACATTTAATTGACACGCTGCATTTTTTTAGCAGTGAACAACTGGCGTTGCTGGAATTTCCTGATTGGGAAACCTTACCTTATGACCACTTCTCCCCTCATCAGGACATTATCTCAGACCGGCTGACGGTGTTGCATCAACTGCCGCATATAAAACAAGGCGCCATCATCACCACCCTGTCGACACTGCTGCATCGTCTTCCACCCAAAGATTATTTGCATGCTCACCGTTTTATTTTAAATAAAGGTGACACTTTAAAGATAGATAGCTTGCGCGCCCAACTTGTTAGTGCAGGATACTTTTCAGTGGGTCAGGTGCGTGAACACGGTGAGTTTGCCATTCGAGGCTCACTCATTGACATCTACCCCATGGGCAGCAAACAACCCTTTCGGATTGACCTGTTTGATGATGAAATTGATTCCATCAGGCTATTTGCACCCGACACACAACGCTCACTTGAGCGGGTTGATCGCATTCACCTCCTGCCCGCCAAGGAGTTTCCATTAACAGCCGCCGCAATTGAACATTTTCGGGATGCCTGGCGTAGTCATTTTAGCGGTAATCCTGTGCGTTGCCCAACTTATCAGGATATCAGTGAGGGCATTTGTTCACCTGGCATTGAATATTACTTGCCATTGTTTTTTGATCACACCGCCACCTTATTTGACTACCTGCCAGACAACCTGTTAATCACCACCATTGGCGACACTGAAGCGAAACTGGCCGAATGCTGGCGCGACGTTGAAATACGTTATGAACATGGCCGTCATGACACCCTACGACCCCTATTGGCACCCGATCAATTATTCCTCACCAAAACGGAAGTTAATGAAGCCTTAAAAAAACATCCCCGCATCAAAATCAACCCCATTAACAAACAGCATTTACATGACTTTGCGACAAAGCCTGCACCCGCGCTGGATATGGATCGCAAAGCGTCCCAACCTTTGGCATCACTGCAAGCCTTCCTGACGCAAACCACTGGCAAGATCTTGTTTTCGGCAGAGAGCATGGGAAGACGCGAAGCGGTTTTGCAAATGTTAAGTCATATCTCACTCTCACCCACTTATTTCCCAACGTGGCAAGCATTTTTGACAAGTGATGAAACCGTGGGCATGGTGGTCACGCCCATTGAAGAGGGGTTTTGTCTGGCATCGCCCGAACTTGCGCTCATCACAGAAACACAGCTTTACGGTAAACGCGTCATGCAGCGTCGGCTGTTAAAAAAATCAGCGCAAAACACAGATGCCTTGGTCCGCGATTTAACCGAATTGCAAATGGGCGATCCGGTTGTTCATATTGATCACGGCGTGGGGCGTTATCTTGGCCTTGAAACACTCACCGTGAGCGGGCAAGCAGGTGAATTTCTTGCGCTGGCATACCAGGGTGGGGACAAACTTTATGTTCCGGTTGCCGCTTTGTATCTGGTAAGCCGCTACACCGGCGCGAACCCGGAACAAACGCCCCTCAACAAATTAGGCACCGACCACTGGCAAAAAGCGAAACGCCGTGCTGCCTTAAAAATACGGGATGTCGCCGCCGAACTGCTTGAGCTATATGCAAAACGCGCTGCCTGTCCGGGTCACGCTTATCTGCTTCCAGAAGATCAATATGCTGTCTTTGCCAATGCTTTTCCCTTTGAAGAAACACCGGATCAGCAACAGGCCATTCATCAGGTCATCGCTGACATGGCATCAGACAAACCCATGGACAGAGTCATCTGCGGCGATGTTGGTTTTGGAAAAACGGAAGTGGCCATGCGTGCCGCGTTTTTAGCCGTGCAAAACAATCGACAAGTCGCCGTGCTTGTGCCAACCACGCTACTCGCCCAGCAGCATTATCAAAATTTTCAGGATCGGTTTGCAGACTGGCCCATACAGGTGGAGTTGTTATCTCGCTTTAAAACCGCCAAAGAACAACGCGCATCCCTGATACACATGGAAACTGGCACCGCTGATATTGTCATTGGTACACACAAATTGTTACAAGGCGGCATCCAGTTCAAAAATCTTGGCTTGATCATCATTGATGAAGAACACCGTTTCGGCGTCAGGCAAAAAGAAAAACTCAAGGCACTACGCGCAACCGCCGACATTTTAACCTTAACAGCGACACCTATTCCACGCACCTTAAACATGGCGCTTGCTGGTGTTCGGGATCTCTCTATCATTGCCACGCCCCCCTTACGCCGCTTATCGGTTAAAACCTTTGTCCATGATTATCAAAATCAAATCATACAAGAAGCCATACAGCGCGAAGTCATGCGTGGCGGACAGGTTTACTTTTTGCATAATGATATTAGCACCATCGCGCAAAAAGCCGAAGAAATTGCCCAGTTAGTGCCAGAAGCACGGCCGACAATTGCCCACGGCCAAATGCACGAACGTGAACTTGAACGGATCATGGCTGGGTTTTATCACCGCCAGTCAAATGTTCTGGTATGCTCCACCATCATTGAAAGCGGCATTGACATCCCAACAGCCAATACCATCATCATAAATCGCGCAGATAAATTTGGCATCGCACAACTGCACCAGCTACGCGGACGCGTGGGCCGCTCGCATCATCAGGCTTACGCTTATCTCTTGATTCCTTCGCGTCAAAGCGTCAGTCGGGACGCGATTAAACGGCTTGATGCCATTGCTGCCTTTGATGATCTTGGCATTGGCTTCACACTTTCCACCCATGATCTGGAAATTCGCGGGGCAGGTGAACTACTGGGTGAAGAGCAAAGCGGTGATATGCAGGAAATTGGGTTTACACTTTACATGGAGTTACTATCACGCGCAGTTGAAAGCCTGAAAACAGGTAAGGAACCTAGCGATGACACCGCCCTGCTCTATCATGGCGCCGAAATTAATTTGCACATTCCGGCATTCATTCCCGACAATTATCTAGCCGATGTTCCGTTACGTCTGCAATTCTATAAACGGATTTCACATGCCAAACTGCCCTCTGAACTAGATGATATTCAGGTTGAGATGATCGACCGATTTGGTTTATTACCGCCGTCTTTAAAAAATGTTTTTGCCATGGCTGAATTAACATTACAAGCAAACACCTTAGGCATTACCAAACTTGACGCGCATGAAAACGGGGGCAAACTGGAATTCAATGACAAACCTGACATTAAGCCAGAAAAAATTATTCATTTAATCCAGACTGCCTCAAACCGCTATCAATTAGAGGGTCCAAAACGATTAAAATTTAAGTTTGAACCACACGCTCCTGACAAACGAATTGAATTAGTGCAAACACTACTTGAGGTTTTAGCCACTTGAATGAGGGACCGTGATGACAACCACTGCTGTGATTTTGAGTCTCATGGCACCCATCAAGGTGACAGGAAAACAATCCACGAAGGTGCTTGCGATATGACTAAATCATCATTATCTTCTTATGACCTTTTATTTCAGCAATTTGATTCTCATACCACCTTATTGACACCCAACCGACGATTATCCGCCTATTTGCATCAGGTGTTTAAGGATCGTCAACGTGAACAGCCGTCTTCTTGCTGGTCGACACCTGATATTTTGCCGCTCACTAGCTGGCTTGAGCGATTATGGCAACAGTCTGTTTGCCAGACATTTAAACCTGCCCCCACCTTACTCAGCGCGTCTCAAACGGACACGGTGTGGGAAACCATTTTAAAGCACGACAAGGAAAATGAAGCCTTGTTGCAATTATCTGAAACGGCCGACATGGCACAATCCGCCTGGCGCCTCATCAAGGAATGGCAGCTTAATTTTAAAGATGCTAGCTTTTTAACGACACCTGACACAGCCGCTATGCAGCGCTGGGCAACCCATTTCACCCAAACATGCCATGAAAAACAATGGCTGGATGCTGCCTGCTTGCCAGAGAGGCTGGCTGAAAAAATGTTATCTGGCGACATCCATCTACCTGAAAAAATTTTACTAACCGGCTTTACTGAGTTACCCCCGCAACATCAACAACTATTTTCACGTTGCCGCGAAATGGGTACCACGGTGACATCTGTCAATCAGACGCTGCCTCATTCAAACCATCGCCGCCTCAATCTGGCGGATCAGGAAAGCGAAATACTGACCTTAGCACGCTGGGCAAAGGCCACCTTAACCCAGCATCCAGAGGCTTCCATTGGCTGCGTCATTCAAACACTGGACAAGACCCGTGATCGTGTCTGGCAAATTTTTTCTGAGGTCTTTGAGACGACAGACAGCCGCTTATTTAATATGACAGCTGGAAAAAGTTTGTCGCGTTACCCCCTCATTCATACCGCCCTGGTATTATTGAATTTACATCAACGCAGTCTGTCCACTCAGACAGTGAGCTATCTGCTGTCGTCTCCCTTTATAGGTGAGGCTGAACAGGAACAGATGGCGCGCAGCATGCTGGATCACCATATTAGAAAAACCAATATTAACCAAATTGATTTATCTGAACCAAACGATGCCATCAAAACGTATTGTCCCAAACTGGCAAAACGCCTTCAGGACTTTTTTATTTGTCTTCATCAGACAGACAGCTTGCAATCCTTTCAAGCGTGGGCGAAAACCTTTCATGATTGTTTAACCTTGCTGGGCTTTCCTGGTGAGAGAAGCTTAAACAGTGCTGAATATCAAACCGTAGAGCAATGGTTGACACTTTTGAATGAACTGATGACGCTTGATCATGTCGCAGGTGCCGTCAATTTCAAGCAAGCACTGCATCATCTAAATAAGCTTGCCGCAAAGCGCAGCTTTCAACCCAAAACACCCGATGCGCCGGTACAAGTGCTTGGTTTGCTTGAAGCCGCCGCGCTCCCTTTTGACTATTTATGGGTAACCGGCATGGACGACATGAGTTGGCCTGAACAAGCCAGACCCAACCCTTTTATTCCCAAACGATTACAGCGTGACTTAAATATGCCGCATGGAAGCGCTGAACGTGAGCTCGCATTTTGCCAACAACTGACCGCCCAATTTAAACAAAGCGCACCCCATGTTATTTTTAGCCACACTGATAAACAGGATGAACTGGCGCTTGAAGCGAGTGCCCTTATCCTTGACCTGCCAACACAACGTTTAATGGATTTGGCACTGCCTCCCTTTCAATCGATTAACGATATCGTGTATGACAGCAAACAACTTGAATCTTTACTCGATAACACTGTTCCTATCTCGGTCACCGACAGCAAGACACCAGGCGGCGTTAACCTTCTGAAACTACAAGCTCTGTGCCCTTTCAAAGCCTTTGCGGAATCGCGTTTACACGCAAAAGCCCTTCACGCCCCACTGCCTGGCTTAAGACCTAAAGATCGTGGCAATACGCTTCATAAATGCCTGGAACTGCTTTGGAATACCTTACAAGACCAGGCCACATTGCTTCAGATGGAAGATGAAACGTTAAACCAGTTAATTGAACGCTGTATCCTGAACGCGCTGGCTGAAGAAACACCGCCGCATCACTTGAACACTCACTATTTAATGCTGGAAAAATCGCGGCTGCATCAGCTCCTCTCGCGCTGGCTCGCGCTTGAAAAAAAGCGGCCCGCCTTTAAAGTGCTGGCCAATGAAGCCGCCATACAATATACACTGGGTCACTTAACCTTATCCGTTAAAATTGACCGAATAGATGAAATTGACTCAGGAAAAAAACTGATTATCGATTATAAGTCAGGAAAAAATAATCAGCTTCATCACTGGTTTGGCGCAAGACCTGAAGAACCACAACTGCCTTTTTATGCTTTAACCGATACTCATCAGGTGGCAGGCATCACCTACGCACAAGTTCATACGGCTAATTGCGTCTTTAAAGGTATCAGCCAAGAAACACTCGACATTGACGGCATCAAGCCTTTGAGTGACGTGAACATGGCTGAATCACTTAGCTGGCCAGAACAATTAACGGCGTGGAAAACCGTACTCACCCACTTAAGCGATCAAATTTATCAAGGTGTGGCGGATGTTGATCCCAAAGACCCGGGACAAACTTGCACGCATTGCCATTTAAAATCACTCTGTCGAATTAATGAAGCCTTCCCATGACAATTGACTTATTACAAGAAGATACCAGACAGCGCCAACAAGCCCTTGACCCCAGCCAATCATTTATTGTGCAGGCTCCCGCCGGTTCGGGAAAAACGGAGTTACTGATTCAGCGCTTACTTACCCTGTTAGCACACGTCAATCGGCCTGAGGAAATACTAGCGATCACCTTCACGAAAAAAGCCGCCAATGAAATGCGCGCCAGATTGTTAAAAGCGTTGAAGTCGGCCGCTTTTAACCCGGCACCTGAGTCAGCACATGCCAGACTAACCTGGTCATTAGCGAGAAATGTTTTATCCCGCGACCAGCAATTAAACTGGCAACTACTGCAAAATCCCAACCAGTTACGGATACAAACCATTGATTCACTGTGTTCCTTTTTAACCAGACAATTACCCATGCTATCGCATTTTGGGTCTCAACCAGACATTCAAAATAATGCGCTCAGTTTATATCGGGAAGCCGTACAAGAAGTGCTAACGCATCTGGAAGAAGGTCTTGCCTGGTCAAGTGCCATTGCACAATTACTCCTTCATCTGGACAATGATCTAAATAAATTGCATGACTTACTCATTCATCTGTTAGCGAAACGCGATCAATGGCTGGCATTTATTCAACTTGACACCCATGACGTGACCATACGCAAACAGCTTGAACACCATTTATGTTTGGTCATTGAGGATAGCTTAAACAGCTTGAAAGACCCGTTCCCAAAGTCACTTGAAACAGAAATCATGTCTCTCGCGCGTTATGCGGCAGCCAATTTAAAGCATCAAGGAATAGATTCCGCGATTTGTCGCCTTGAAAACAACCCTACCTTGCCAGACACACGCGCAAGCGATAAACCGGCCTGGCTTGGCCTCGCGCAGTTACTGTTAACCCATGAAGGTCAATGGCGAAAAACGTTTGATAAACGCACCGGATTTCCTGCGCCTTCACAAAGTCAGAACCCCGAGGAAAAATCCTTGTTTTCGGCCTATAAAACACGTGCCATGGCACTCATGTCAACCTTAAGAGAGCATGAAGCAATCAGGCATCATCTGGCTGCCATACCCACCTTGCCTCATTCACGCTACGATGATGAGCAATGGGAAATTTTAAAAGCCTTATTACACTTATTAAAAATTGTCGCCGCACAGTTGCGCGTCAGCTTTCAGCAACATGGGAAAATTGATTACATTGAAAATGCAACGGGTGCGCGACTTGCCTTGGGAGATGAAGCCTCGCCAACCGATTTGGCTTTATCGCTGGATTATCAAATCAAGCATATTTTAATTGATGAGTTCCAGGACACCTCCTTCACACAGTATCAGTTAATCGAAAAACTCATGACTGGCTGGGAACCACAGGATGGCCGCACCCTTTTTATTGTTGGCGACCCCATGCAGTCCATTTATCGTTTTAGAGAAGCGGAGGTGGGCCTGTTTCTTCGAATGCGACATGAAGGGATTGGGCAAGTGTCATTAACACCTTTAACATTATCTGTGAATTTTCGTTCAACAGCCAAGCTTGTCAATTGGAATAATACCCATTTTTCCCAATTATTTCCTGCCTTTAATGATATGGCAACCGGCGCTGTCTCCTATAGCGCAAGCGTTGCGAATGCGACAGAAAAACAACTAGATGCCACCGTTGACATTAAGGCGTTTCAGGAAGATGACCATGAAGGTCAAGCCGATTACATTTTAAAAATAATTCTTGCGACTAAAAAATCCTTTCCTGACGATAAAATTGCTATCCTAGTGAGATCTCGTTCACATTTAGAAAGACTTGTTCCTGTCCTAAAAAAAGCAACCATACCGTATCGTGCGGTTAATATTGATCCGCTTGCTTCGAGACAATGCATTCAGGATTTACTGGCCTTAACCGCTGCATTACTGCGCCCTGCTGATCGAGTGGCTTGGCTTGCCATCTTACGCGCACCCTGGTGCGGCCTGACTTTAAGCGACTTGCACACCTTAGCCCATCCACATCAGGGCAAGATAATTTTTGAGTTGATTCAAAAAAAGGACTTGCAGTCACGCCTAAGCCTGCAAGGCTTAAAACGCCTAAAACGTTTTATTGGCATCATTAAATCCCAACTCGCTCAACGGGAAAGGGTGGCCTTACGTGAGTGGATTGAAAGCACGTGGCAACAATTAGGCGGGCCTGCCTGCCTCAGGGAGAACACGGAATTAGAGGATACAAATGCCTACTTTAAATTACTCGCCGAGTTTACAGAGGACGACCTCAGTTTAAACCTTGACCGATTAAATGAAAAAATTGAAACTTTATATGCCGATACACCGGGCGAAGATGACTCATTACAAATCATGACCATCCACACCGCCAAAGGGCTTGAGTTTGATACGGTTATTTTACCTCACCTAGAACGCAAAATACCTCACAATGACAATGCCTTGTTATTATGGATGGACAGGCCACTTGCTAATGATCGCAACGCATTATTGTTGGCACCCATTAGCGGCACCGGAGAAGCAACGGATCCCATCTACCACTACATTGCCAAACAACAACAACTTAAACTGGGATATGAGACTGACCGATTGCTTTACGTTGCAACGACACGCGCCAAAAAACGCTTACATTTATTATTCAATCAAACAGCAAGCACCTCAGGCAGTTTATTGAAAAATCTGCTGCCCTGTCTCACACCCGCCTTACCTGGCAATGAACCTTTTTATCAACCTGATGTGTCTCAACCCGCACCCAAAATATTACGAAAATTACACAGGCTGTGTGACGAATGGAAGCATCCACGCTCACATGTTGCATCACCGCCCATGGTGACTCACCCGCCTGCTAATGGATTTTCATTATTAATGCCAACCGCTCAATACACAGGCGTGGTGATCCATCAAATTTTACAGCGCATCAGTGAGTCAGGCTGCGCATGGTGGCAAACTGAAAGCGATGAAGCAAAAACACACTATATTCGTCAGCTTTTCATGTTGCTGCGCTTACCCGCCAACGCCCTGCCAACGGCCATCCATAAAACTAAAACCTGCATCCACAACACGCTGCAAGACAAACGAGGGCAATGGATATTGCATCCGCATCAGGATGCGCATTCGGAATTAGCACTAAGCGCCTGTATCAATGGTAAAACTGAAAACATCATATTGGACAGAACATTTATTGATGAAGAGAATAGACGCTGGATAATTGATTATAAAACAAGAGACGCGGAAGAGGATCATTTTGCCCTTTACCAATCTCAAATGAGAAAATATCAGGAAGTCATGCGCTTACGGGAAGATCGGGAAATCCGGCTGGCACTTTATTTCCCTGCCATCCCGCTCTGGAAGGAGCTAGAGTCTGCCATCCATTAATACCCTTGTCATCCTGAGCATTTCACTGTTGTCATCCTGAGCGAAGCGAAGGATCTCCTCGTGAAATGTCAGCAACCCCTAAAGCAAAGTCAAAGCCTAGGTTGCTTCGTCGTAAAAAGCACTCCTCGCAATGACAAGCTAACTCGCAATGACGAACACATGTCAGGATGACAGCGTATGCCTGTGCCTGCGCGGGCATGTCAGCGTTGTTCTATGCTCTTACGTCTGGCATGTGTGACTTTATGCATGCCTGCTGTATAATGACGCCCTCACTATACTACCGTGTCGCTGGTGCCGAGCGTTCATCGATGTTTTTTGCCAGCACATGCAGCCGGGCTATGGCTTGCTCTGTGGTGGTTTGTTTGCGATACCAAAAGCTTAGTCGACTGAGTTGCGTTTTAATTAATATTTCATTCGATTGATTAGAGGCGGGACTTTGTGACTGCAGCCAGCGCTGAATCGTTTCGGTTAATAACGTGTCGCCTGCGTTGACAATCGCGACGCGTAACGCCAATAGCGCATCATATTTTTCCTGCCCACTTTTATAAAAAATCGTGCTTCTATCGCTAATTCGATATCTCTCTTGGTCAATCAGGGTCAGCAGTGGCGCTAGTTTATTTATTGATTCCTGTTCAGGTGGATCATCTGAATAACAAAGCACTTCTTTTAAGTATTTGGCCACACCTTCTTTCGCTACTTCGCCACGTGGTGCGTAAGTATCATCAGGAATACAAGGAAACGCGGGAATGACTGCAGTTAGCTTAAGGTTCGGGTATAGCATGGTAACGGGTGATTTCTTATTGCGGCAGGTGATGGCAACATCGGGTTTTGGGCGAAGATGCCAAACTTTTTAAGGGGATTTCTTATTTCGTCATCCAAAAGATCCCGCTCCTTTTCAGGAACGTTGACAGGAATGTCAGTTTTTTCTGAGCCTGATTCTAAAGGGATCTCGCGCTTCTTTTCGTCTGATTCGACTGAAAGTCTACTCTCATCTGAGTTTAACTGGATGGCGAGCCGCTTAAATAAATCAATTGTTTCTAGAATGTGAGGACGATCCTTGGGATGAAAGCTGGTCATTTTTTTCAAATGATCTTTGATGGCTTGTCTTGCCATGACGACATCATCCTTTTTGCTCTCCATCGCATTTAAGTATGCATAAAAGCCGCCCTCCACTGCTACGTGCTGCAACAAGCTATCCGGGTCAAAGCACTTGTTTTTTACTATAAACTTATAAAAAAATTTGAGGACCTGACTATTCAGATCCTCGGTTTGAGTCAACAGATATTCATCAATATAAAACCAGGGATCAAGCAATAAGTTAACACATGACACCAGCAATACGCCTAACGAATAAATGTCTCTTTTAACGGATACTCTTCTAGTATTCACCGTAAAAAGTTCGGGTGGGGCATATCCTGCCGTACCAGAAGTAGTGTCCATGTCTCCCACTAACATCGCATTATCCACATCAATGAAATTGACAATGGTTTCATCCTGACTAAAATCTATCAGCACATTTTCTGGCTGAATATCGCGATGAACGAGCCCGGTCAGATAAATTTGATCGTAATAGGCTTCAATCAGTGGAATCAAAAGTTTATTTAAAACCGCTGCCGTGGTCGGCCGAGGATATTGCCGACTATAGTGCTCGAGCGCAGCGCGCATAGGTTGTCCGGGCATTTTTTTCATCACGGAATAACTCTTTTCATGCTCTCCCCTTTTTACGCCAATGGGTGCCTCCATCTGCAAATGTTTGAATCGATTGATTCGTTCAAATTCTTCCTCCGCCAGTTTATGGCAATATGGACCGCATGCCTCTTTGTTCGCCTGATGGCTACGATTTGGATTTCTGACTTTTAATGCCTTCCCTCCCTCAAATTGATACTCAACCTTGCCATCTGCGCCTACCTCAATGCTTGCAATAATTTCTCTAATCCGATTAAACGAACCTTCGCCAAGTATATGCTCTGGCGCATTTGAAATAACATAAAATAGTGTCTTGTCTGGCCGTTCTGATTTAATCAGGTTTTTTGTAAAATGCAGTCTATCCCCCTGATGAGTATAATCGCATTTTTTCCTGATAAACCGGCGCGGTGTCTTCGCCAGAAAATCGCCCATCTTTTTTTTGGTTTCCTCTGTTAATGATTCCAATTCATTTGGATTAATTTCAATAGTTGCCATACATCACCTCTTGAAGTTAGGACTATATTAATCATCTACAAATATATCGGGATATAACGGTACCAACGCATGCATCGCATATTGACGAAAATTGGTCACACCGCGTTCTTTCAATAGAACTTCATCAATAAAAAAATGGCCGGTTACCTTGCGGCTATCGCTGGTTAAAATTTCATAGGCCGCATCGGCCACAATGGCGGGCTTGCGGCTCGCATGATAGATCACCTTGGGGAAATTGG
>Ga0155556_113_pt2 | contig 31534 bp, 34 predicted proteins | sample RifCSPhighO2_12_FD_107213 | JGI IMG/M metagenome (GOLD analysis project Ga0155556, IMG submission 107213) | Gammaproteobacteria bacterium RIFCSPHIGHO2_12_FULL_45_12
TATAGTGTCTTTACGGATAGGGCAATTAAAAAATACGCGTTTGCCGACCTATTCATTGCGCGCGACGCACCAGATGGTCAAGTGTTTGGCACCTTTTTTCTTAAGCAATTGGCATAATTCCCGGAGTGTATGGCCGGTGGTCATGACATCATCAATGACAGCAAGGGAGCGATCGGTGTAGTCCTCGTTGCTGGCAAACGCGTGAGCAACATTCTGCTTTCTTTGGCGGGCAGATAATCCGCTTTGCGCGGCGGTGGGTTTAATCCGTCTGACGCCGGTTAAATCGAGCGGGATGGCAAAGTGTTTGGCGATGGGTTTGGCGATTTCAACGGCCTGATTGAAGCCGCGTGCTTGCAAGCGTGCAGGGTGCAGGGGGACGGGTAGTAATAAGTCAGGCAAGGGTTTGCTTTGATACCAGTGTTCTTGAATGCGAGCGCAGAATAAGGTTCCAAGGGCCTTGGCGTGGCTTAATTGGTGTTGAAATTTAAGCTTTGTGATGAGCTGGGTGATGGGTGCTTGATAAGGGAATAAGGCATGGGTTTCATCGAATGGAGGTGGATGGTTGAGACAGGCACCACAGGTGGCAGAGGTGCTATGTAATTTTTGTGCGCATCGAGGGCAGTTTTGGGTTGAAATGGGCAAGTCTTTGTAGCAGTCTGAGCAGAGAGAGTGGGGGTTGCGGGTTGAGGTGCCGCACAAGAGGCAGCAAGGCGGTAATAGGGTTAAGGTGATGGGTTGGATGAGATGAGAATACAGCATGATGAATTTATCTAAAAACATAAGTGGGTCTCCGGTTGATTATGCGGAAGCGTCAATTTTGGCGCGGGAAGTGGGTGGTGAAATGCTCTCGCGGCTGGATTGGGTGACGTTGAAGCCGCGTGTGATTGTGGAGGCGGGATGTAAAACGGGGTGGGTGAGCGCGCGTTTGGCTGAGCGTTATCCGGATGCCGTCATTGCAGCGGTTGATTTGTCCGCGCCAATGCTCAAATGGAGTCAGCAGCAAAAAGTGCCTGCTGTCTGCCTGCAGGCAGAGGTTAACGCATTGCCGTTTCAAACGGCCTCAGTTGACCTCGTGTGCGCTAATCTGGTGCTGCCTTGGGTGGCAGATTACCAGGCAGCATTAAAAGAGTGGCGCCGTGTCTTGAAACCCAATGGTTTGTTGATGTTAACGGCATTTGGGCTGGATACCTTGTGTGAATGGCGGGATATGTTTTTTGAGGAGCACCTGCCCAACTTGTGGGATATGCACGATTTGGGGGATGGGTTGGCGCAGCAGGGGTTTGAGGAGCCGGTATTAGATGTGAGCCACTATACCATGACTTATCGAGAGAAAGAAAAATTTATTCATGAATTAAGGGCGACAGGCATGTTGGTGGGCGCGCCGGATTTAAGGGGGTTGCAGGCAGTTCATTTGTCGGAAGGTGACGTGTTGTCCGTGACGTATGAAGTGGCCTACGCACATGCGTTTGCTCCGGCACTGCGTGCAACAGGCACCTCATCAGCCGGTGTGGTGAGTATTCCGTTAAGTGCGTTACGCCGCCAATTAAATCGGTAAGTTAGCGGCGCCAGATGGTTAATGATAGGAGCGAGGACGCTTACGAGCAAAATTACGCTATTATTTTCCTAGGTTTAGAAAATAGATTTTGGCTGTTGTTTTTATTAGGGCTAGAGGGGGCGGAATAATATCATGGTAATAGCAGTGGTTGTGACTGGTGCCAGTGCAGGTATTAGAATGACAAACATAGTATCTTCAGATTGTTCTGGGAAATTTTTAAAATCTTCTCTCTTTAGATCATTGAAAAGTTCAAAATACATAACGACTGCGGTAATCTCAATAGTTAGTGTTATAGCGGGAGTGTTGATTGAAGAAATATTGTGTAAACAGTAATTGTATGTCTATAGAGTAGAAGCAATATGGCGTCGCTTGGGAAAAAAATTAAGTTGGTGACAATAGATTATTGGGTGATGCTGGTAATGCTGTTCATCATGAAAGTTGGTCAATTCATGATGTTTCCATTTCTGGCAATATATCTTTCTAGCTATGCTCATATAAGCGCTGCAATCATCGGAGTTGTGGTGGGTGTAGGTCCAGTGGTATATGGAGTCGTCAGCTTGGTGGCTGGTGTGTTTGTGGATCGCTATGGGGTGAGACGTGCAATAGCCTTTTCCTTATTTTTTAGCGGGATCCTCATATATTTCTTTTTTTATCAGCATTCAATAATCTGGTTTTTTATTATGAGCGCATTAACAGGTGCTACTAGGTCATTTTTTGATGTTGGTTTTAAGGCATACAAAATTTCAGAAGCAACTCCAGAAATGAGAAGGTTTTATTTCAGTCTGCGCTACAGCGTAGCAAATAGCGCGGCAGCAGTTGGGCCGGTGTTGGGGGCATATTTTGCGACTTCAAATTCAAATTTACCTTTTAAAATAATTTGTATCACATATCTTATTCTGTTCGGCATTTCCATGATTGTGCTACACGATAGTGCTCATGCGCAGCAATCAAAGGTTTCATCCGCAAAACCTCTTCAAGATTTATTAGTCACCATTAAAAATGATAGGTCATTATTGTTGCTGGTTTTGATTAGCACAATAATATTGGGAATATATTCTCAGCTTGACTCAACATTGCCCCTATACCTTAGTTCCACTTTACCGAAGGGTATTCAAATTTACTCACTTATGCTGATCATTAATGCAGTTGGTTGTGCCTCACTTCAAGTGCTGGTTAGTCACGCATCTCAACATTATGAAGAAAAAGCAATATGTATCTACGCTATGATCTTATTTGCAACAGGGTACTTTATCATCACATTGTCTTTAGCAGTGCCAGCATTGATATTGGCCTCATTAATTATCGTGTTAGCTGAAACTCTGATTATGCCGCATAATGATCTATTAGTTAGCAAAATTGCCCCTGCTAATCGTATAGGCACCTATTATGGAACGACTGGCTTGGCGATGATTGGGGTAGGTGTGGGGCCAATGATTGGTGGGTGTATCTATGACCTGCTTGGCCCGCAAGCGGTGTTTTTTACATTCGGCTTCTTATGTCTTGCAACAATTTTCTTGTATATAAAGTTGTTGCAAAGGATATCAAATAGTGCGGCTGTTAACGATGGAAAGCTGAGTCTTGCATGAAGATCATTGATTTGTGAGACGTGATTAGTATATTGATGAGTGCTATATTGGCATGATCTTTATAATGCCATGCCAGTTGGCGGCTGACAGAGAGGTTAGTAGTTGTGCTAAAAATTAAACATTTTAAATCATTCATTCGCCAAACATTTGAGGTTTCGTTGAATGTATATGCGTGGGTCCGGTCAATAGATAAGCATTACATTCGTATTGAGGAAATTAATACGACTACTCAGGAGATTGTAGTTCATAGCCCAGGTATGCGTACAATTTTAAAGCTTTCTATTGCTGAAGCAATTGGTGATCCCAATATTCTGTGTCGTCTAATTCCAATACAGGCTTGTTGGCTGGGCTACTACTCAAGTTTGTCACCAGAAGAGTGCAAAGGTCTTTTTGTGGAGCGAAAAGGATTATTGCTGCGTTTTAAAAAGGGTCGTTACAAAATGCTATCGTTAGATAGAAAGGGTATGATTTCATTCTTGGATGCGCGGACAAATACCACTCATACACAACGCCCTGTTTCTATCGCTCAAGATCCTGCCCTTATTAGTTCATTTGATCCATCGCAGGCTTGCTATATAGGTATGCTTGCTGGAATCGATAGATTGAAAGGCAAGCCAAGCTCAATAATTGGATATCAAGCGCCAAAATTACGCCTCGTTAAATAAGAAGTTTTTTGCGGAAATCGGGTGTACTTATAGGTAGTTTTGTGTTACATCTTCTTTTGAAGATATGTTAATTGTGTAAAAATGAAAATGGTTAAGGATAATACAATGAAAGTTAGCACAAGATTCAAAGTCAGGTATGTTAATGTCAGTATTGCAGGAAGTGCCATGCCTTATTAGCATGGCTGTTATTTGTTCTATATATTTATGTCGGTAATCTAATGAAACCACGGCTTAAACCATTCGTTGAGTATTGCTACAGCAATGGCAAAATTTCATTTTTTGCTCGTCCTGGGGTAGCCATCGAAATTGATGATCAGAATAAGTATGTTCTAACAGCATGTCAGTTGTTGGATGGTTGTCGTGATATTCAGGATCTTAAATCTAGTCTGTCAAAAATTTACCCTGAAGATGCAGAAAATATCGAGGAGTTGCTTGAGCTTCTTGATTCGGAAGGGCTTCTGGAAGATGTCTCTACTTTTGATCGTGGGGGCTTGACTGAGTATGATGTCGAGCGATGGTCAAGAAATGCCGAGTTTTTTGGAGCATATTGTAAGTCTAATGAAAACAAATTCTCTCATCAGAAAAAAATCAAGAATACAAAAGTTACGTTGCTAGGTTTGGGTGGCGTTGGTTCAAGTGTATTAATGAACCTTGCAGCATTAGGTGTTAAAAATATCCGGATAGTTGACTTTGACAAAGTTGAGTTGTCAAACCTTAATCGGCAGGTAATTTATAATGAAGCTGATATTGGAAAATTCAAAGCCGAAATTGCTAGGGATAAAATTCTTGCCTTTTATCCTGACGCAAATATAGAACCTGTCTCTTTAAAAATCGCATCATCGTTGGATATAGAAAATTTAATAGATGGGCGGGATTTTGTAATCAATGCGGCAGATCAGCCAAGAGGCGAAATGATTGATTGGTTGAATGTTGCGTGTGTTAATAAGCGGAAGCCATTTATTTGCGGAGCTTTAGATTATAGGTATGCAGTCTGCTATTCAGTTGTTCCGGGTCAGTCAGGTTGTATTGAGTGTTGGAAGGTGGGTGCTAGACAGTCTAGTCGCATTTTTCAAGATTACTTAAATCAGGATGGATTTTTCCCAGCTCCATCACTTAATGTCGCAATCATGCCTTTTATTTCAATTGTCGGTGGTTTGGTTGCTGCGGATTTCTTGAAAATAGTGACGGGCATCAAAAAACCCGCATCGCTTGGAAAGTTACAATCATTTGATTTTGAAACAGGTCATATTTCAATTATTGAAAGCTGGGAAAAGAATGCAGAATGCCTCATGTGCGGCGAATTAGTTAGCGCGAATTAAGTCTTTGAACGGGTTCAGTTCTTTATCGTAGCTATAAACATCTATTCCTTCTTTTTCTTTTAGCAATTGTGCAATCATTTGGCCTATTGGCGATACAAAAACAGCAAAAACCATCTTGTAAATATAAGCATAAAGAATAACATACATAATAGTTTTGATAGATAGGATGCCACCAAGTGCGATTAGCACTGATATAATTAGTGCAAATCCCTCCCCAATAATTGACGAGGCAATACTTCGAAGCCAGAAGTGTTTGCCTTTTAAGATTACCTTCCATTTTGACATGCAGTAAATATTCGTAAATGCACCAATAAATATACCAAGTGTTTGAGCTGTAATGGCTCTTAATAATGGGTTCAGTACTACATAGTAGGCGTTATATTGATTAGCTGTGGGTGAGGGGGTTAGGGATACTAGATAAGTGAGAATGGTAAACACAAAATCGCATAAGATCCCGCACCATATCATGTTTTTTGCTATTTTATATCCATAAACCTCAGTAACGATGTCACTAATTATAAAGGTTAGTGGAAAAATGATGGAGGAGGCCATCATTATAATAAAGCTTAAGCTGATTTCTTTATATGAATAGACTAGTGAGGCAAGGTCAACAGTGATATACAGCATCACTAGTGGCATTAAAAATTGAAAGTTTTTTATTTTTTTATTCATTCGCCCCAAACCTGTTTGACAACGCGCATGAAATTTCCGCCCATGATAGCTTGAATCTCATGAGCTTTATAGCCGCGATTGGTAAGTTCATTGAGTATTGCTGGTATTTGTTCAGGTATTAATAACTCCACATTAGTAAAATGTTGCTCATGTGGAAATAGATGTGGGCTCGCTTTTACAGCGGCTTTTACCTCATCATGATCCAGAATGTAATCTAATCCTATGCCAACGTGGCTTGAGCCAACTAGCTGGGTAACATATTCAATGTGGTCTGCAACTAGGGAGACAGTTGGTTCTTTGCTTCCCAAAAAGATACTAATTCCGTTTATGCCAATTACTCCTCCTGTTTCGGCGCATCCTTTAATTTGTTCATCGGTTATATTTCTGGGGTGTTTATGCATACCCATGGGATTGGCGTGTGAAAAGACAACGGGCTGTGCAGACAGTGTAAATATGTCGAATGTTGTTTTTATCCCTGCGTGGGAGCAGTCTACTACTATGCCTGATTCGTTCATTTTTCTGATAATTCTTGCGCCAATAGTTGTTAGGCCCGTGTCATTGTCAAGGCATCCACCGGCTGCGTAATTATTTTTATTATAAGCAAGTAGCATTTGTTTTACGCCAAGTTTTTTGTATGTGTCAAGCATGTCAATATGGTTTTCTAGTGAGTTAACCCCTTCGAGATCAAATGCAACACCAAGTTTTTTGGTTTGTTTGCAGTGTTCAATATCCTTTGCCGTTGTAACTAAAAAATACTCATTTGAGTTGATCTGGATAAAATCTCTAAAACGATGAATGATGGACAGAACTTCTTCCAGAGACATGTCACCATAACCAACATTGACAGAAACAAAATTAACGCCGGATGCTTTGTATCGCGCGAGGCCTGATAGATCTTTATTAGGCGCAAATGGCGGGCATGCATGCGCGTCATAAATAATGCTCATATTGGTGTTGTATTGGCTAGTCATCAGTGGGACTGTCTCGTTTGTGAAAATATCTTAATTTTTGTTATAACAATAACGCTTAAAGGGATAATCAACTGCTTCATTTTGATTCAATAACGCCATTTAGCCGGACTGTCATGCAAAGATCCGTTGATTTAAGGTGCTGCATATTAATCTTCGCTTCTGTTAATAATAAGATAAAACCACCTAAAATGTAAAATAAATATGCTGAATTATTCTAGGAAATAAATAACTTCCATGGATCTCCTATGTTTGATCATTTTGTTGCCTAGTGAAATTTAAATATTGATTTAACTAATACACCCAAATCTCTTATCTCTGCACTAAAAGTCTCAGGAGAGGAGTTTTTGCATATGGGGACTAGTTGCTTTACTGGGCCATCAATAGACAGCTCGCGCAGCGTTGCTTCACTCGTGTTAGGGAAATGGACAACAATTAGATCCCCGTCTTCAGGCGTGATATTTGGATCAATGATAAGCGTCGACCCTATTGGGAAGCGAGGTTCCATGGAGGGTTTGCTGGTTAAAGCAAATGCATTAGTTGATGAATATTCGGTAGTGATCCAGTTGTCCCAACTCACCGAATCTAACGTTCTTATAAGCTTGCTGGCCTCAAGGCAGTCAGACCAAGAAATAATGGCGATTGATTGGGTATTTGCAGCGGTAGTTGTCATTGGTGGTACTGATGCGCTACCTGTTAGAAGCATATCAATTGTTACACCAAAAAAATCTGCTAATGCTTTAAGGGTCGAGGCTCTTGGGTCGCCAGTTTTTCCTGACAAAATTTTATGCAAGGTTGGTTGTGGGATGTTGGTTCGCCGTGCCAGCTCAGCCTCAGTAATATTTCTTTCATCCATAAGCCGACGGAGTGTATTTGTCAGGTCATCGATTGATCCCAATGTTATCGCAAGATTTGTCATTTCGACCACTCTATACCTAAAAAATAATTATATAAGGAATTATACATCATATTTTTGATTTAACAAGAATTGAGTACATATGAAGTTTTCACATAACTTATTGTTAAATATTATAAATATGAAAATACAAAAATATAGATTATATATCAAAATTACTTTATTACTTTTTAATTCTAAAAGTAATTGACAGTATATTCCTTTTAGACTACTTTTAACTCCTTAAAGACTTAGTTGTATATGAGGGCGCTTAAGAATGCTTGATATGCCAAGTCATAAAAAAATAGATGAGCAAAAGTATTATGGAGCTACGAGATTGTGATGGGTCCTAAAATAAAAAAAGAATACGAATATAAAAATATAGAGAGTCCCTTTACTGAAATATTTTCGCTATTGAAGCGATATCAGGTTTTATCAGATGGACTAACAGCACTGGTGTACAACTCTGATGAGTTGATTGAAATGCATCAGCATATTGAAAGTGTGATTGAGACACTTCTGCAGGGCTTGCAAAGTTTAGGTCAAGTTGTTGGCGAAGCGACTAACCGTAAGGTGATTCCCATTAATCGTATTGGTTCAATAGGGTATTTAATATCATCAATATCAAATCTGACTGAATCATTAAATACTTTAAAAGCTGATGCAAGTTTTGAGTTACGACGGCGTGGTTTAAAGGATTTTTAGGAAGTCAGTAGTTTAAAAGCAATGGAAGACATTAAAGAGATTAAAAATATGAAAAATAATAACAAAAGTTTAATAAAGGTATTTGTGGTAGGTGATAAATTTAAATGTTTTGCAAAAAATAAAAATATTATAGGTATATCACAGCTGGAAAAGATGGTTAGCAATGGAAATATTACACTGAACAATCATTATCAAATTTACATTGGTCAAGGAGTCTGTGAAATGCAAATCAAAAAAATACATCAACGTATCAATAAAATGAAACTAAATAAGAGGTTTGAAATAATTTTCCCTGATTTTTATCAAAAAAGTTCTAAGTGTCTTACGCACAAACAAAAAAATGAAAATATTATGATATCTGACCCATTGAAGCTTAGTGATGGTGAATTTAAATGCCATTTAATGCTTAACGACAACTGTGCAGAAATGAGTGATCACGTAACTGGCCACCATATACAAGGCATGGTTGTAATTGAAGCTGCCAGACAGATGGTGTTGGCCATTTCTGAGAAATATCTAATTGATGGAAAATCTGGAAAGCCAAATTTTTTAACCAATAGCGTTAACGCTGATTTTAAAAGATTTATATTTCCACTACAGGTAGAAGCAATAGCCAAGATAGTAGAGATAAAAAAATCTATAGGTAATAACTTAATATGCAGCATGTTAATTACTTTTATTCAGAATGAAGAAGAATGCGTTAGTTTGATATGTAAGTCATCAATCCTAGATTCAAATTATGTTGAAGAAAAAGAATCAAATCTCGCGGCCCAGTGTATTAACACTTACTTGAGTTCAAGCCAAAGATTAAATTAAGGGGGTGGTGATGAGAGGCAATATTTTGATAGTTGGTGCGGGTCCAGCAGGAATGGTTCTGGCATGTATGTTAGCGAAAAATGGAGTTAAGGTTAAAATTGTTGATAAACGTCAACACTCATCATCAATACCTAGAGCTATAAATATAGCATCTCCAGTGCTAAAAATATTCGATGATTTGGGAATTGGGCAACGTATAGGTAAGAATGGACTTAAGCTTGATGAGTTGAACGTATATTGGAATAAAAACCCCTTTATAAATATAAACTATAAATATTATAAACCAGATTACCCATATTTCTTTCATTTAGAGCAGTCAAAAATAGAATGCTATCTGAGTGACAAATTACAATCACATGGTGTTCATATTAAACGAGCTGTTTCTGTTAATGATATAAAAGTAAATCCAAGTGATATACATGTGAACTTTTCAAAATTGAATGGTGAAACATGGGGTGAAAGCTTCAACTATGTAATTGGGTGCGATGGTGGAAATAGTACTGTTAGGGAACTGGCGGGTATTGGCTGTGCTCAAGAGAAATACCCTGCTCATTTTATGTTAATTGATGGAGAGATAATCCATCAATTTAAAAACAAGATAAATCATCTTCATTATTATTTATCTGAAAATGGATATTTAATTGTTGCTCCCCTCGCAAATGGAAAGTGTCGCATGATTGCCTCGGTGAAAGGCGTTCAATCTGGAAAGCAGACAGAAGGCCAGATTTCTGAAAAGTTTAAAGAGATTTTATTAGAGAGAGCGCCGAGCAATCTTAAACTTAACAAAATACTATGGGGAACATCAGGAAATTATTTCCACCGTATTGCTGATGTTGCAAGCAAAGGAAATGTTTTCTTAGCTGGGGATGCGCTGCATCAATTTAGTCCTGTAGGTGGAGCCAATATGAATGTAGGTGTGCAGGATGCTTCTAGTTTGGGAGAGAGATTACTTAACGAGATACGTGGAAAAAGTTCAGGAAAAAATTTAAGGGAATATAGCAATGAAAGATTATATGTGGCTTGGCGCTACATTAAGGAAACTGCGTCTATGACTCGTTTATTAACAAGATACGAAAGTATAAATATGTCTGAACACGAGAAATATTTACCAAATATGAAAAATAGAAAATATATAAAGCACACACTTCCTGAGATGTTTTCAGGCGACTATTTCATCAATTAATTATTACTATACAAATCAAAAAAAAAGGGTATTACGTGAGTGTAAATGAAAGTAAAAAATGGACGTTATTTTTCTTGATAACCGTCATATTCATAGATTTTATGGGTATGGCAACTGTAGTTGTTATATTTCCAAAATTATTACTGGAATCAAATTTTATATTCTCAGTAGCCATGTCGGATTCGCAACGTTTATGGTGGATGGGAGTTCTTCTTGCAATCTACCCTTTTGGTCAGATAGTCGGTGCATCAGTATTTGGTAAACTCTCTGATTATTATGGCCGTAAAAAGCTGCTTGTTAGTACACTACTCGGCACATTGGTTGGCTTTATTCTCTCTGGCTTTGCTATTGAGATGAGTCTGCCAATAGTGTTGTTTGCAAGCCGTTTACTTGCCGGTCTTTGTGCGGGTAATGTTGCCATTGCACAGGCGAGTTTATCAGATATTAGCAATGAGAAAACAAAGACAAAATATATTGCTCTAGGGCAAACTGCCATGGGTTCAGCATATATTGTGGGGCCAATTTTAGGGGCAATTTTGTCTGAGTCAACGACAGTCTCCTGGTTTAATAGTGCAACTCCATTCTGGTTCTTTAGTTTGCTGCTGGCTTTACTAACCTTAGCAACAGCATCTTTATATAAAGAAACACTGGTGCAACCAAAACGTGAAAAAATTGTACTTCTTGGCGGATTAAAACAAATATATTCTGCACTTACTGATTCCCGTCTAGGAGGTGCATTTTTAGTCTGGCTAATATTTGTGAGCGGATGGTGGTTGTTTGAATCATTTATGCCGGCCTTCTTGTTGCAGAATTTCCATTTTTCTACTGTGCAAATAGGAAATGTACTTTCTTTTAATGGTGCATTATATGCAGGGTTTCAATTCCTCGTTGTTCAGCGAGTGGCTCAGTATATAAAGCCAGAGTCTATGATTAAATATTCTGGTTGTTTTGTAGCATTTTCTATCATCTCTCTTGCTTATGTTGGTAGTACATTGGAGCTATATATGGCGATGTCCGTCTTTGTAATGTCAATGGGCTTCATGATACCAGGCTTAATTTCCTATATATCAAGTCAAGCAAGTGATAATGAACAAGGGCAGGTAATGGGTATGGTTAATTCAATACAAGCAGTTTCAACGGTTATTGTCATGATGTTAGGCGGGTATCTGAATGCCATTAATAATGGGATTACAATCCTTGGTGGTGGATTGCTGGTGTTATTTAGCTGGTTATTATTCATTGGGTTGGTAGGTAAGAAAACTCAAAGATCGGTGTATGCTGCAGATGCTTAATATTATCAATAATATAAGTTCGAATGAAACAAAATATTACGCATTCTTTGATGTAGATGGAACTCTTGTAAAAGGCAAGCCAATGCTTGATTTTTTAAAGTTTTATTATGAAATGCGGTATTCGAAATCGCCAATAATAGGGCAATACAAATATTCACTATTTCGAGCAAAAGCGTTTTTACTTGGTTTGTTTACTCGTTCGAGAGAGCTTCAAAATAAACTTTACTATAAATGCTATGCAGACCAAGAAAGCCATTTTGTTAAAATGGTTGGCAATAAATGGTACAAAAATTCAATAGTAAATAATTCATACTATAAAAATGTTGTAGATGAACTGATGCAGCATCAAGAAAATAAAGCTGAAATTGTGTTGGTGTCGGGATCATTTTTACCTTGCTTAAGTAGAATTGCTGAAAAATTGAATGTGAATTATATCCTTGCTACTTCATTGGAGGAAAAAAATGGACGGTATACAGGGAGATTGTCATGTGAGCCTGTCATTGGAAGTGGAAAGTGCAATGCAATATTTGGATGGATGCGAAGGTTAGGGAAAGTCGATTTAACCACCTGTTATGCATATGGCGATCATATTAGTGATATTCCAATGCTGTCACTAGTTGGTAATCCTGTGTTGGTTACTAGAGATGTAAAATTAAAAGAAATAGCAAAAAACTTAGACTGGAAAATTATAGCACCAGTTTGATTACTGAGAGGATATGACAATGAAAAATAAAATTGAAAAATTAATTCTTAATGCTGCAAATGAACTTAATATTTTACTAGACCATAAATTAGAAATTGAACAAAAAAGTGAATGTAAATTGTATGGGCAAGGTGGGGTGTTAGATTCAATATCGTTGGTTACTCTAATTGTTAAAGTGGAAGAAAAAATTGAGGATGAATTTAAGTCATCTATCATTCTTGCAGATGAAAAAGCCATGTCACAAAGGCGAAGCCCCTTCCTCACAGTCGGCACATTGTCTGCATACATTGAATCATTATTAAACGCGGAGGTTGTTTATGGATAAGCCAATAACATTAATTACAGGGACTAGAAAAGGGATTGGTAAATACTTGTCTGAATATTATGTTGAGAAGGGACACATAGTCATTGGATGTAGTCGTTCTTCAATAGACTGGTCCTTGCCAAATTATAAACATTTTGAACTTGATGTATCGGATGAGAAATCTGTGCGTAATCTATTTAGATGTGTTCGCAAGGAATACGGAAGAGTTGACAATGTGATAAATAATGCAGGAATTGCATCAATGAACCATGCCCTAATTACTCCTTTATCTACTGTCAATGAAGTTTTAAAGACTAATTTTATAGGAACGTTTTTGTTTTGCCGAGAAGCTGGGAAAATGATGACAAAAAATAAGTATGGACGAATTGTTAATTTTACTACCGTTGCTACACCCTTAAAGCTTGAAGGTGAGGCGGTATATGCCGCATCTAAGGCTGCAATTCTTTCGCTAACTCAAGTGTTAGCGCGAGAACTCGCTCCATTTAATATTACCGTAAATGCTATTGGGCCGACACCAATAGAGACGGATTTGATTCGTTCAGTTCCAAATGAAAAAATGCAAGCCCTTGTTCAAAGACAGGCGATAAACCGTTATGGCGAATTTCAAGATGTTTCAAATGTCATCGATTTTTATATAAACAAAAAAAGTGACTTTATTACAGGTCAAAATATATATTTAGGTGGCGTGTCATGATTATCGATGAATTGAGAGGAAAAATAATTAAATACGCAGCTGCTCAAGCTATGGTATGGAAAGACATTTGCTACTCATATCATGATATTAATGTCTTGATTGAAAAATATTCCCTAGTAATAAAAGATAGGAGAATGGCTGGAGAATCAGTGGCTATAATAGGCGATTATTCGCCGTATACAGTCGCTTTATTTATTGCATTATTACAGCATGGCTGTGTGGTGCTGCCGTTATCAAACAGGTCAGAATATACAGTATCTGAATTTTGCAAGGTAGTTGAATTACAGCACAGCATTCAATTTGAAAGCGATGGTAAATTAATTTATTCAAAAATTGGCCATGTTCAAATGAACGATCTGATGATTAAGTTTAGAAAAAAAAATCACCCAGGAGTTGTAATATTTTCCTCAGGATCAACAGGTGTAAGCAAAGCAATCCTTCATGATGCTTTTCCTTTACTTGAAAAATTTCGTGTAAATAGAAAGTGTGTTCGTGCCATCAGTTTCTTATTGTTTGACCATATTGGTGGAATTAATACGTTGTTTTATACATTATTTAATGGTGGATGTTTGGTCATACCAGATGATAGATCAGTCATTGCAGTATGTCAGGCTATTGAGAGGCATAAAGTAGAGGCGCTTACAACCACGCCTACTTTCTTAAATCTGCTGCTTTTGAGTCAATCAACGGACAGTTACTGCCTGGAGAGCTTACGGGTTATTAATTATGGCACTGAAATAATGCCAGAATTTCTTCTATTGAAATTACACGATTTGTTCCCTGAGGTTAGGTTATCTCAGGCATATGGTTTGTCAGAAGTGGGTGTACTGCCTGTCCGCTCAATTTCTCCTACATCCTCTCTCATTAAAATTGATGAAAGTGATGAATTTAATATACGAATATGTAATGGAATGTTGGAAGTTAAATCTAAATCTTCAATGGTTGGTTATTTAAATTGCGAAAATACGATGGCAGATGGTGGCTGGTTTAAAACGGGCGATTTAGTCGAAGAATACGGTGATTGCTTGAAGATACTTGGGAGGAAGTCCGACATTATTAACGTCGGTGGTTCCAAGGTATACCCTGCTGAAGTTGAAAATGTATTAAGGCAGATAGATAACGTTGAAGACGTGTTAGTTTTTCCCATTTCAAATTTGATAACTGGAAATATTGTTGCTGCTAAATTTAGGCTGTCTGAACCTGAGGATTTGATGAGTTTTCATGGCAGAATGATTAAATTTTGCAAGCCAAAACTATCAAACTATAAAATCCCACAAAAAATTGATTTTACATCCGATATTTTTCATGGCGAAAGATTCAAAAAAACAAGAATAACTGGAGTTATTTGAAATGAAAAAAGAAAATTTGTTAAGTGAGATAGCAAAATTCCTTGAGATAGATAGGTGTAATCTCAATGATAAATATGATCTTAAAGGGCATTCCATTGATTCCTTAGTAGTTATATCAATAATTGCAGCGGTTGATATTATTTACAGCGTGAGAGTGCAGGGTTGTGAGATTGATAAATGTGAAACGGTAGGTGATATCTTTAGTTTAATTGACCTTAAGCTGAAAGCATTATGAATACCATTATCGAGAATGTGAAAGTCAGTTCCATTGCAGTCGCGATGCCAAAAAATCAGCTTGACCTTGAATCACTTAAGTCAGTTTATGGTGAAAATGAAGTGGTTCGAATTATGGAAAGCACTGGGGTAAAAAAAGTAAGAGTTGCTGAAAAGCATATAAAAACATCCGATTTATGCTATGCAGCTGCTAATCACCTTATGGTGACTAACCAGATTGCCCCGTTGTCAATTGACGCGATAGTACTTGTAACGCAAACATCTGATGGTGTTATGCCCGCTACCAGTGTCAGGTTACAAGATAGATTAGGTTTATCCACGCATGTTGTCGCTATGGATATCAATTATGGTTGTTCAGGATATATTTATGGCTTGTATGTCTCATCGTTATTAATCGCATCAGGAGGGTGTAAAAAGGTTTTACTGTGCGCTGGTGATGTCATTACGCAACTAATTAACCCGAATGACCGGAGTGTCCGTATGGTTTTTGGAGATGCTGGTTCGGCAACTTTAGTTGAAAATGGTAAAGATAATATTGCATTTTCAATCAAGACCGATGGTTCTGGCAAAGAATTTCTTAAAACAATACAAAATGATGACAATAAGCCTGAAATATTAATGGATGGAGCGGCAGTGATGAATTTTGCACTGCGAGATGTACCTTTTGTTATTGAGCAATTACTTGGTGTTAAAGGCTGGAGTTCAGATGAAGTGGGTGTATATGCACTTCATCAGGCTAATTCCTTTATGCTCAATTATCTTCGTAAAAAAATGAAGATAAATAAAAATAATTTGCCTATTGAAATTGAAAATACTGGGAACACAGGTTCGGCTTCAATACCGCTTCTTTTGACACTAAAACAAAAGTTTCTACAGCGAGAAGGCATGTTATTTAAATCAGTTTTGTGTGGATTTGGTGTAGGGCTTTCATGTGCCGCTGCGGCATTGAACCTTTCCAATACAAAAATGTTAGCCCCAATTGAAATTTAATTATTTACTTAAACTAGGAGATATAAAATGTACTTACTAAACGTTAGTTATACCGCGCTTCCAGAAAATGTACTACTTCATTCTGAGTCGCATTCTGCATGGGTAAAAAAATATTTTGATAATGGAACCTTTTTATTTGCGGGGCCTAAAAAAAGTAAACTGGGTGGCGCTATTTTGGCGAAGTCAATAGATAAGAAGCTCCTTATGAAAATATTATCTGAAGACTCATATGTAAAAAATGATGTTGTTGAATATCACATCACTGACTTCGATTGCAAGCTCTTGTCGCCTGAGTTGCAGTATTTGAGTGGTTGCTAATTAGCTAAATGAGTGGGCCCATGTATGATTAAGTCATTGTGGGCTCACATTAGGAGAGTAATGATGATGAGTAAGAGAAATTTAGAGTTAGACAAGCTCAGAGCATTTGCTGTAGTGATGACAATAGTCGTGCACGCTGTTCGTGTATTTTTTCCCTGGTCTTTTCATCCCGACTACGTTCATGGGTCATCTGTAATGAATATATGGGCTAATAGCTGGACAGGTGTTGATCTGTTCTTTGTTATATCAGGATTTATCATCTCTAAAATGATAGTTGAAAAAATAGATGAGCTGAAAAATTCGCCACAAGGTCTTGCTTATTTCGTTAAAAATTTCTTTTTAAGGCGTATTTATCGCATATATCCCGTTGCATGGATTGTATTCATGTTTGTGCTGATTTGCGCTGCGTTTTTTAATCAAAGTGGACAATTTGGCACATTTCAAAATACGATCGAAGCCGGCATATCAATTTTCACCTATACCTTTAATTATTACTTCGCATATGGGTCGTATAAAGCTCTCACGTTATCTCCATATTGGAGTCTGGCAGTAGAGGAGCAGTTCTATCTGATATTCCCTTTATTCCTAATTTTTACGACTAGTAATCGACAACGCGTTTTGATTTTATTGGCTGCAATTTTGATGATTACTTTTTTTATTAGGCCATTTTCTAAATTTGAGAGTCTTTTCTTAACGCAATCAAGATGTGATGGCCTGCTATATGGGTGTTTAGTTTACTATTTATCAATTCAGGCATGGTTCAAGCAATTATTTTCACGCGTTGAGAATAATGTGTTCAGTTCTACGCTGACACTACTACTTGTTTTAGTTCTATCTAGTGTCACTGCATTAGGGTTTTCTAATAATATTGTCATACCTTTGGCATGCCTAGTTGCATCTGTTTTGGTTGGTTTATCTGCAATGGAGAAAAATGTTATTTCTGTTTATACGACACTAAACCCAATATCTGACTACCTCGGTTCTCGTTCTTATAGTCTTTACATTATTCATTTTCCGATGATGACGTGCACTCAAGAAATAATGTATCGAGCAAGTCAATATTATCATTTTAAGATCAGTTCAGATTTAACCGTAGCGTACATTTTGTTGGCATCCATGCTAACTATTTTAGGTGCAGAAATACTTTATCGATATGTGGAGGTTCCATTCATTAAAAAAGGGAGAATATTATTCGGTGCTTCAAATGTTAATGTAAAGCAAGATGAAAAAATATTGGGTTTGCAAGGTTCTTTTAATTAATCAAGAGGTAAATTTATGCCAAATATTCAAATAGAAAAAACAAACTACTATTATGAGCTGCACGGTAACGGCGATCCAGTGGTTTTAATTAACGGCCTCAAAGCTGATCACACTGGATGGATGCCTGTATTAGACATGCTTGCAAAAGATCATACCGTCCTAGTATTTGATAATTTAGGCGCGGGTCAGACCACGGATAATGGAGAGCCATTTAATGTGGAAAAAATGGCTGATGAAACGATGGAACTGGTTAAAAAGCTTGGTCTAGATATGCCGCATATAGTTGGACATTCTCTGGGCGGGGCTGTGGCTCAATCGATAGCATATCGATATGCCAATGATATTAAATCTCTCGCATTATGTAATACTTTTATTAAATTTAACGATGTCTCCAAGTCTGTCTTTACTGCTGTGCTTGATATGCATAAAGCAGGGGATTCACAGGCGAACATTATGAGTAAGATTCTTCCTTGGGCTTTTTCAGAAGAATTTTTGAGCCCAGAGTTAGAGGAGATCGTTCGTCAGGGCAGTAATGACAATCCCTATCCTCAAACAACACTCGGTTACGAGAGACAGTTAAATGCCTTATATTCGTTTAACGCCGAACCTTGGGTTAGTTCTATTAGTCTGCCTACACTCATTGTCTCTGCTGAAAAAGACAAGATTGCACTTCCTTCTGATGCTCAGGAACTTGCTGATCATATAAAAGGCGCTAAGTTGGTTAAACTTAACGCTGGTCATGCATCTCAGGTCGAAAGGCCGGTGGAGTTCATCGCTGAATTAATGTCATTCTTTAGTGAGTTGACATGTGCTTATCGTCCATATTAAGTGATTCTCTATCATCTCTACGCATAGCTATTAATATGGCTATGCGTAAGAGAAGGTTACTTTGAATGACAAGTTATATTGTGGGTAATTACGCCACGGATACAGTTGCTATCTTGAATTTTGATCATAGGGTATTGTTGGTTCAGCGGCTTCAGAAATTGTGTTCCACCATCTAAGACATACTGCTTAAAGGTCAACTCTTTTGTTTGAGGTAAGATGGCAATGACAAAATCACCATGCTTAGGTTTTCTTTCTACATCAATAATAATAATGTCACCGTCATGGAAGCTTTTATCACCGGAGGAGGTGGTCATCGCGTCACCTTTGACACGTAAGGCATACCAATGCGCTTGATCGGTATAAAAGTGGGGTAAGTGCTCACTGTTTTTAGCTTCGATTATTGTACGGCCATCATGATTTTTTGCCGCCTGCTCCCAAGAAATTATAGGGACACGGTTATATACTTTATCTACCTTGGTGTTATTGCTGGGTGTGGCGGCCTTAGTGTCACTCGGGCTTACACCAAACTGCAGCCAAGCAGGGGTAGTCTTCAACACTGTAGCAATCTTATGAAATTGCGCCAATGGCGGTACACGCCTGCAAGCCAGGTAGTGAGTAACCGCCCCTCGTGTAATGCCAAGCTTGGCAGCTAGCTCTTCCTGTGTCAGCCCCAGTTCTTTAATGCGCAATCGGATTCTGTTTGCCCATGTGCTCATTATGTTTTCCGGCTGTTTTAAGTCTGCTAACGATACCAAATGTATCGCATTATAACAATGATACTGAAAGTATCAATAAGTATTGACTATATGTATACATATAGTATCATCTTGGCCCATGAGTTTACCTGAATACATTTAAAAGCTAACGAGGCAGCAGGCTGTTCGATTTAGTAACACGTTGATTGCCAAGCTAAAGATCTCTGCGTCATATGCCCGTCATTTGTGTAACGGTCGTAATGAACTGCCTTCCAGGTATGCGATTGCCATTGACATTTAACCAATGGCGAAGTGCCTCGCTATGTATCAGCGCCTGATCATTACCCTGTAACAGAATACGAGGACAGCAATGCGTGAATTTGCAAAAGTGTCACCACAAATATGGACAAGTAATATAGGCCGTAAAATTAAAAATCTTGGAATTGAGGGGCGTATTGTTTCTTTATATTTGCTTACAAACCCAATGAAGTCGGGCGCTACTGCTGATGAATATAGAGCTGTTATTGCGCGTAAGTACCGTGATTGGCATGGCACGGACATGCAAAAATATCTTCGTCCAGCAACACTGTTTAATCCTATTAAATTTGAGCAATACCTCGGTGAATGTGTAGTCATAGAGGAGATTCTAGGTAGAAAATGCAAAGAAGGATCGCAGAATGAAAGTAAGTAAAGTTTGTCAGGAGTGTGGAAAAAGATATCCAACGCCACCAAAGCAATGTATGTGCGGATGGCATTTTACAATGGAGGTGGAAAGTAATGATCCAGCATTCTGCCAATACTTTTCAAATGGCAGACAATGCGAAGAACTTGGGAGTGTGACATTTAGTGCCAGAAGTAAAGATTGGTACTGTGGAGATCATGCGAGAATGCTGAGAGAAGAGAGTTTTAAACGGTAAAACTGAAGGATTTTTTTATGAAGAAAATAAAGCTTGTTTCTTACTCTTTATTGTTTGCTTCTTCACAGCCTGCTATGGCTAGAGGTGGTGAAACGCCCGTCAGTGAAGGGTTGCGATATATCACTAACGCTATGTATGGGGCGACAGGCGTCACCGTTGCAACAATTTCAGTGATGATCGTAGGTTTATTATGCCTTAGTCATTTCCTCAAATGATCTACGCTTGGGTACACAATTATGGGTATCTCCATTATTTTCGGTGCTGGGTCTATCGTTGACGGTATTTTATCCCTTGTCGGTAGATATTAATGATGAGTGATGTATACCAGAAAGAACAAGATTATTTAGCATTGGGATTAACGCGCCCCCCTGTGTTTATGGGCGTTAATCTCAGGATTTTTTTTGGAAATGTCGTTTTGTGCACATTTATTTGCATAAATGCGCATACTTTATGGGGTGTTCCATTGCTTGTCGTGGTTTTTTAGTTCGACTCTGTCGTTAGAGGCACTCAGGCTTGACGCATGTCTGTTCCCATACAGGGTGAATGGGCTGTTAGTAACAGAAGCATTGGAGCGGTCGCTTTCTTTGCTTGTCGTTCTGGCCTTAATAGGAATAGGGGAAGAAAGGTGTTGGGGTTGCTTAAAGGTTTTTGGGATAGTGGGCAGTTTCATAGGGGTGGAAGGCGATGGTGCTTTGTCTGACCTGTGGCCAATGGCCGCGCCTATGCCCGCACCCACGCCAATGCAGCCAAGCATGGTACCAATGGCGCCAAAAATGGCACCCGTGATCCCTAGCGTTTGGATGGCAGCAATTAAAGTGAAAAACACAATGGGGGCGGCTACGCCGCCAGAGAATAAAGCGGCGGCAGCAATGCCGCAGACCACCAAAAAGATACCGAGCCCAATCGCTCCGCCAATCAGTGCTTTCTTTAAAACGGGATGACGCCCAAAAAAACTTTTTGGGGGAGTGGGTAATGCATTTTCAATCATGATGGCCTCGCTTGGGTGGGAGGATGAAGATGAGCTCTTTTTGGGAATGGCTATTAATCCTCGTTGAATAGATTGCTGGCTAATATCAATGCTCACGACGCGTTCAGGTAAAGCGTTTAAGCGCAAGCATTCCGTTAAAAATAAAGGCGTAGGCGGGATGCTCAGATCACGAAGTGCCTGGTACAGTGCTGGGATGCCACCGGATGGTTGCAGTCGGTTTTTGTTTTCGGCATGTTTTTTTAAAGCAGATAACAGGGCGATGTCATCTGCATTTTGCGGATTTAAAATGATCTCAAGCAAATCGTCTATATTATTTGGAATGTCATAAACCGTCCCATTCTTATTGACGACTTTTGATTGAAAGAAACGACAATACTTTTTCCAGTGAGCAACGTTTAAAATGGCGTTTACCAGAATGTGCCGTAAGAAATAAGTGCGTTGCTGTTCCTGCTCTTTGGTAAGCGAGGTGATGATGTCATTTAACTTTTTGAGCTCAGGTTCTCTCAACGAGGTGATCGCTTCTTCTAGTGTGGTTGGCTTAGGCGCGTTTGATCTAGAGAGAAACAGGATGCGTTTCAGGGCAGTCTCTGCCATGACATGGCAGATAGCGTAATGATGTTCCACCTCGGCTAACAGTGGCTGGTTAATGGCCGTGCCTATCGGTAGCTTTGGCAGTTGGCGCGCGTTCGTAATGTCTGACAGGGCTTGCTCGCAAATTTTTTGATATTGTTCAGGTTTTTGAAGTAATGTCATAACCTCGGTCAGTGTATGCGTGGTTTCAGTTAATGCAGTTGTATTCCGTTTCATTTTCTGGATCGTGTCAGTCAAAAAATCAACGATGTCAGTGAAAGGTTGCAATCTATTTTTATCAAGCTGGTAAAATGTCATCAGCTTTTGTTCCGCCAAATCAAAGTGTTGAAGTGCGTTATTGTCTTCGCTGCATAAATCGGCGTTAGCCTCAAGGATGTGCTGTTTTTTCTTTTCAGCTTCTATGATCAGCTTGTTAAAGTCAGGCCACAATTCATCAATGCCGCCTAAAGAAAGTTGTTGGAATTGAGCTATAATAGCCTCCCGTTTTTGGCGGATGGTTTCATAAAGCGGGGTTGCGCTTTCTGCTATTTGCGTTGCTTGCTTGCTGAGTTTAGACATTCTTTGTTTAAGAAGTAGCACCTCTCCATAAATGCTAATATTGTCATGTAAGGCTTGCATGGAGTTGTTAAGCAGACTAACCTGTTGTACACCTTCAGGGCTAAGTAATTTCTTTGAATTAACTGAAAAGTGATTGCTGTTTAAATTGTTTAAGTCTTTAAACGTTTTAGGGGCAACAGCAAAATTCAGGCCAATTTGTTTTTCATGCTTTAACGTGGCCTCCGTAAAGGTGAAGTAAGTATTCTTGTAGGAAACTCTGCTCGCCATGTCAAAAGGCGAGTAACCCAAAATTTTTTCAAGCTCAGTCCTAAGCTCATTCAGTTTCATATATAGTTTATATGAAAAAGTTTCTTTGATAAGATACATTGTTTTGCTAGGTTCGCACTGATTCGCAATGTCATTAACGTAATCGGCAAAGCTATACAAGGGCAGGTCAATGATGGCTTGCCGAGGCTGCCCATTTGCTTGAACCGGTTTTTGAAACATTTCTTCAAGGGTGGGCAGTGTGCCAATGTCACTCAGCTCTAGAAAATTGCAAATATGGCAGCTAAACTCATCAGCATTTTTTTGATGTAACTGTTCTTTTGAAATGGAACCGGCCAGCATTTCTGCGGCGGATGTTCTGTTCCATACGTGAGTTAAATAGTCGCAGCTAATGTCATACATCGCGCGAATAATTTCCTTCTTGATGAACAATACCAGCTCGACACTGTTACCAAATTCAAACTGGGTTAAATAGTCAAGCGCGGTATTCGGTAAGTTCTTGATTAATTCATCGACACGTTTTTCCTCATCGCTTGGTGTATCCAGCGTGGTGAGCGTTTCCTCTATCGCACCCCGGTACAAGGTCAATCCTGTCGAAGCATATTGCTGAAGGGCGCATAAGTTGTCATTGGACAGTTGTAGGTTGTCCGTCATCAATCTGTTGATGGCTGCTAAATGGTTTCGTGCTGTCTTTTTGAGTGGTTCCCGTTGTCCTTCAATTTGTTCGGCAAAAGCGGCACTCATGGTCTGAGCTGACGTGGTAAGCAAGCCATAAATGGTGCCCTTGGGCAGTTCTAATCGGGTATCCATCAGGCGGGCATTGTCGATGGTTAGTTCAAATGTTTCTTTGGTAAAAAGGGAAAGAGGCTCGCGCTCTGGCAATGGCGGTGGTAAAGGGGCATGGTCTGCTGCATACACGCGGTTGGCCATGCCAGTTTTTAAACTTTGTAATTGTGCGTCGCGAGACTCATTGTAAAGCAGCTTGTTATGGAATTCAGGTGGTAATCTCTCCTTTGGGGTGGGAAGATCATAAACGACAGGGAGCGAACTTTCGAAAAACTCCCTCTGAATGGTTATGGTGCGTCTTTCAAAGAGTGTGTGATCTGTCTGAGTGATGAGGCCCAAATAATTTGGAAGCGCAGGGTCACTATCACGCTGGATGATGGCTGTCACATAAATGGTGCTGGAAAATTTTTGTGTTTGGGCCCATGCTAAAGCAAATGCTCTTAAAAATTTATTTTCATCTTCCTTGGTTGCCGGTTTAGGCGTTAACAAACTTAAAACATCGCAATCGAAATAAAGTTTGCACTCACAGTTTCTTTTTGAAATAGTGATTAGCTTCATGTTGCCTCCTGCTCTTGTTGTTTGATTTTTTTACATTCCGCATTCCTCGACAAATCATTTAGTAACAATAGACTAAAGTTGTTGTTTTGCAAACCCAATCTTGAGTTATGATACAGCGATTCCCGCTGAACATATCGCGATGGGGGGTTCCAAAGGGGGAGATCGCGGTTCTCCCCCTTTTGGTGCAAGTAAAAGCGTGGCTTTTGCGCAGCACAGAAACAAGGAAGCCTTCCCGCGTTCTTTAGCGGGAATGGCTGGTTATGATAGTTGATTCAGTCAGACTTGAGGCATGAACGTGTCAACACAACATTTATTTATCGGCGTTGACGGCGGTGCAACGAAATGCGTGGTTCGTCTGGAAGATGAAGCGGGTCAGGTGCTGGCCAGTGCTGTTGGCGGGCCTGCGAATATGCGTTTGTCGGTTGATCAGGCATGGCAATCCATTGATGAAGCCGTGAATGGCATGCTGCAGTCATTATCCATTCCGCGCGAGGGAAAAGGATATTGTTATCATGCTGGAATGGGCATAGCGGGTTGTGAAGTCGTTCAAGCGTATCAGGCCTTTATCAAGCGCCCACATATTTTTACGACGCTCAAGGTCGCGTCTGATTCCCAGGTGGCTTGCCTTGGCGCACATCAGGGCGGGGATGGCGCGGTGATTGTTGTCGGCACGGGCGTGGTGGGGTTTTTGCAGCAGCAAGGCCAGGTCGCTAAAGTGGGCGGTTGGGGATTTCCGCATGATGATGAGGGGGGTGGCGCGTGGTTGGGAATGGAGGCTGTCAAAGTGACGCTGCATTGGCTGGATGGTCGTCTGCCTTTATCAGGACTAGCGAGTGCGGTCTATCAGTCGTTCAATGAAAATCAGTCTAACTTGGTGACGTGGGCGAATCAGGCTAACTCGACGGCTTTTGCTGAGCTTGCACCGCTTGTGATGGCACAAGCGGCACAAGGTGATCAAGTGGCTGTTAGCTTGTTACAGCGTGCCGCCTGTGCCGTTGACCAGATTGGTTTGGCGCTTGAAAAGAGGCAATGCCATCAGGAGACACGGTTGCCCTGTTCGTTAATTGGCAGTGTGGCCCCTTTTTTAGGGCCATTTTTGGCGTTGCATTTACGTTCTCGGCTGTCTGCCAGTTTATCAACGCCTGAGGCGGGGGCCATTTTGTTAGTGCGACAATATTTAACGAGTCAAAAGGAAAACAAATGACGGATGTGACACGCAGTATTTATATGGGAATGAAAGTCTTGATCGGGCAATCTCTGATAAGTGATCAGGCAGTGATTGTGGAGGAGGATAAAATTCAGGCCATTATTCCGGTCAATATGGTTAAGCATCATTTGCCAGCGATCAAATATGAATATCCAGCCGATCATTACATGGTGCCTGGGTTTATTGACTTGCATGTGCATGGCGCAGAGGGTCATGACGTCATGGATAATAGTGTGTTAGCCATGCAAGGCATGTGCCGTGCTTTGGCCAGAGAAGGGGTGACAGGATTTTTGGCAACGACCCTGTCAGCTTCACCCCAGGAAATTGAAGCTGTTTTAAGCACGGTCTCTGAAGCAGCCGCCTCGTTGGAGGGCGCGGCCATTTTAGGGGTGCATCTTGAAGGTCCATTTATTGCCAAAGAAAAAAGGGGTGCGCAGCAAGGTGAGCGGATGTTACCTGATATGGCATTAATGCGTTCCTGGCAAAAAGCCGCAAAAGATACTATTAAGGTGGTGACGCTTGCGCCTGAGCTCTCGGGTGCTTTAGCGTTTATTCAGGCACTGAGTCAGTCAGGTGTGATTGTCTCAATCGGTCATACCAATGCAACTTATACAGAAACGTGTGCAGGCATTACAGCAGGGTGTACGCAGGCAACCCATTTGTTTAATGCCATGAGTGGTATGCATCAACGGGAACCAGGCGCGTCGGGTGCGTTGTTGCTGTCAAATGAAGTGGTGGCAGAGTTAATTGTGGATGGCATGCATTTGCATCCGGCCATGGTGGAGCTTGCGATGCGCATTAAAGGTAAAGACCGTTTATTGTTGGTGACAGATGCCATGCGCGCTAAATGCAGGGGGGATGGCCAGTATGATTTGGGTGGTCAGCCAGTCACCGTGAAAAATGGCCGAGCCACGTTGACTGACGGAACGCTCGCGGGCAGTACCTTGCGCATGCCGCAAGCCATTAAAAATATGGCTGACTTTGCACACTGTTCGTTGGAGGAAGCCATTTATATGGCGACTTGCACGCCAGCCAGAGTGTTGGGTTTGTCGCGGCAAAAGGGCAGCATTGAAGTGGGTAAAGACGCCGATCTGGTGATATTGAACGATGCTTTTGAGGTGGTGTCAACGCTCTTGGCAGGTCATGCCTTATTTTAGTCGTCGTTGTGCGGTTTGTAACGCACGACACGAATGACATCCTTGCGCTTGCGAATTTTCAATAAAATGCGTGCCAGATGTGAGCGGTTGCGGACGGAGATGGTGACATCCACATGAAAATGGTGCCGATCACTTTCTTGCGCGCGTAGATGGACAATGTTGGATTCGGCTTCAGAGATGGCCAGTGTGAGCCCTGCCAGGCTGCCGCGTCGATTGACTAGGTCCACTTTCAACTCGACAGAAAAATCACCCTCAATATTTTCTTCCCAAGAAAGGGTGACGTATTTATCAGGTTGATGCAGGTAACTTTCAAGCGTGGGACAATGCAGCATATGCACTTCAATGCCTTGTCCCATTTTAATCAAACCGCCAATGTGATCGCCTGGAATGGGGTGGCAGCACTTGGCAAAACTAGTGACTAAGCCTTCTGTGCTTTTAATGATGAGAGGATGCGCCACTTGATTGTCACCGCTTTCCATTCTAGCCGGTTCATCCAGTTCTTTGGCGATCTGTTTAGCGACTAACAGCGCGGGACGGTTGCCAATGCCAACTTCTTCAAACAGATGCCCAATGGAGTCCAGTCGGGAAGTGTTGGCAATGGCTTGCAGCGTGGATTCGGTGATTTCTTCAAAATGTAACCCATAGATGTGCAGCGTTTTTTCGACCAGACGCTTACCAAGGTCCATGGATTCTTCGCGTTGTTGTTTCTTTAAGTAATGCTTGATTTTGCTGCGTGCTTTTCCGGTGACAACAAAATTGAGCCAAGCAGGGTTGGGTCTTGCGCCGGGCGCGGTGACAATCGAGACTTGCTGTCCGCTAATCAAGGGCGTGCTAAGCGGCGACAAGCGTCTGTCAATGCGTGCTGCAACGCATGTGTTGCCAATGTCTGAGTGAATGGCATAAGCGAAATCAACGAGGGTAGCGCCTGCTGGCAATTCGATGATTTGGCCTTTTGGTGTGAAGACATAGACTTCATCAGGAAATAAATCGATTTTGACATTTTCAATAAATTCAAGAGAGTTTTTGGAGCTTTTATCCATTTCAAGAATGTTCTTTAGCCATTCCTTAGCGCGAGATTGTGCTTCGTTTAAGCCTTTTTTCTCCGTTTTATAAAGCCAGTGTGCCGCAATGCCATTTTCCGCCATTTTATGCATTTCTTCAGTGCGAATTTGAACTTCAATGGGGACGCCATAAGGGCCAAACAAGGTGGTATGCAGGGATTGGTAGCTGTTGGCTTTGGGAATGGCAATGTAGTCTTTGAAACGTTGTGTAAAGGGTTTGAATAAACTATGCAGTACACCCAGCACGCGGTAGCAGGTATCGACTTTATAGACAATAATGCGGAACCCATAAACATCCATGATTTCTGAAAACGGCAAATGCCTTTCCAGCATTTTTTTGTAAATACTGTAAAGATGTTTTCCGCGACTGCCCAGGGTGGCAGAAGAAACAGTTGCTTTTTTTAAGGCATCACGAATTTGTAAATTAATCATGTCCATGATTTCTTGACGGTTGCCCCGTGCTTTGGCAACCGCGTCTTTTAAAATTCGATAACGCATGGGGTAATATGCCGCGAACCCTAAATCTTCTAATTCAACTCGAAAAGCATGCATGCCAAGCCGGTTGGCAATGGGCGCAAAAATTTCCAGCGTTTCAAGAGAGATGCGGCGGCGTTTATGGGGTGGAAGACAAGCAAGGGTACGCATGTTGTGGAGGCGATCGGCAAGTTTGACGAGAATGACGCGTATATCAGTCGCCATGGCCATTACCATTTTACGAAAATTTTCTGCCTGTGCCTGCGCGTGGTTTTCAAAATGAATTTGGGTCAGTTTGGTGACACCATCAACAAGATCAGCCACTTCCTTGCCAAATGTTTCTAAAATGTCAGCTTGTTTTACCTCCGTATCTTCAACAACGTCATGTAAAATGGCGGCCATGATGGTGGGTGCGTCCATGCGCATTTCAGCCAGGATTTGAGCAACGGCAAGTGGGTGAGTAATATAGGGTTCGCCGGTCAGCCTTGCCTGCACGCCATGTGCTTTTTTGGCAAAATGATAAGCTTTCTCTACGGATTTGACTTGTTCGTGACTAAGATATTGGTTTATCTCGTCATGTAATGTGTTGAAGTCCGTCACTATTGCCTCAAGGAAGGAAGTTATATGCTACTATATTATAGTATAGCCGATAATAGGAAAGGCTAACGTTAACTTAAGGCATGGAGGTGTTTGATGCACGGTAAAAAAGGTTCAGGGTTGTGTCCGGTTTCTTTTGGTGTGGCATTTGGTTTGACTTGTGCGTTAGCCGTATTGCTTTGGTCCTTATGGGTGAAAATGTATGGTATGCCAGCCATGATGTCTGCCGATCACATGGGCTTGGCGACGACCTATATGGGGGATTTACTCCGTGCGTTGGTGGTGTTGGTAAAAGGATTTGTGTTTGGATTTGTGTTTGCCCTGCTTTATAACGGCATGATGCGTTTTTCACACAAACGCTGCTGTAAAAAATCAGAGGGTGGCGCGGCCTAAGCAAACTTTGTGCCTCAGCGTCTTTTCTGCCTGTCTCCCCTCCCCGCCGTTTGGCTTGATGCGCGGGGAGGGCGAGCGGCCAGCGATTCCCGCTGAACATTTCGCGATGGGGGATTCCAAAGGGGGAGATCGCGGTTCTCCCCCTTTTGGTGCAAGCAAAAGCTTTGCTTTTGCGCAGCATAAAAACAAGGAAGCCTTCCCGCGTTCTTTAGCGGGAATGGCTGGCGAGCGGCATTGATATTTTCATGACCGTTAGTTACCATCTAACTTATGTCGAAATTTAATTTTTCTAAAGTTCAGGTTCGCGTCATGTGGTTGTTGGGGCAATTTATTGTCTTGATGGCGTGTGTTTTTTTCGTGGGATATAGTTACAAACTGTATTTTTTGCCTGATATACAAGCGAAAGTAAGTTTTCAGCAAATTAACTGTTTCATGATTAGCAAAAAGCTGACAACGCATGGGCATGCTGCTTATCAATACCGTCCTGATTTTTTAATTAGTTATCATGTGAAGGGTGTTCAATATAATCGTTGGGTATCGAATAATGGACTGGACATGTCGTTTAGTCGTCATCGCAAGGCAACAGAAAGTCAGTTACAGCAATTTACGGTCGGTAAAACATATACGTGCTGGTATCATCCTTTGAATCCGTCAGTCGCCATATTAATTCCAAGGCATCATTGGCTGTCGGATTTTTTCCTGATGTTCCCCGCCGTTATTTTTGTGATGACTTTATACTTTTTCATTCGGAATGTACTGCGTTTGACGCAGAGGCACAAAGCTCAGGCTGGTACGCAGATAAAGAAAAAGAAAAAATAGGCAAATTTTATAATGAAAAAACAAAGCATTCACACCGATAACGCACCTCTGGCGATTGGTCCTTATTCGCAAGCCGTTCGAGTGGGTGAGACCGTCTACTTTTCCGGCCAAATTGCCCTCGATCCCAAGACCATGGCCTTGGTGGCAGGCGATATTGAGGCACAAACAAGACAGGTGTTTGAGAATTTGCAGGCGGTCAGTGAAGCGGCTGGCGGGAGTTTATCGGATATCGTTAAGCTCACTCTTTATTTGATTGATTTGTCCCATTTTTCCAGAGTGAATGCAGTGATGGAAACGTTTTTTTCAAAGCCTTATCCGGCGCGTGTCACGCTGCAAGTGGCCGCGCTGCCTAAGGCAGCACTGATTGAAATTGAGGCGGTGATGGCGGGTTAAAGTGGTTTATCGTTTCGCATAATTGAGCATATAAACGGTTCTTAAGATTTTTAAAGCTTCAAATAGCTGGAAGTCATCATTGGCAAGACCCATGTCATTTGAATTTAAAAGAGTCTCCATTGAAGTCGCTTCGCTGGTAGTGGTGGCGCCTGGCAAGTGATTTTTCAGTTGATATTCCTTGATGGGTTCAATCATGGTGAGATCCGGGTCGTTTTTGTTTTTCACCACGGTTAAGTCCTCAACCCGTACGTCAGGTTTAATGCCAACGTTTTGAATGATGCGGCCGGAAGGTGTGTGATAGAGTGCTGTCGTCAGTTTTAAGGCATGGTTTTTGTCTAGGGGGATCACGGTCTGCACGGAGCCTTTGCCGAAGCTGGTGGTGCCAACAATGAGTGCGCGGCGGTAATCTTGGAGGGCACCGGCGACAATTTCAGAAGCAGAGGCGGAGCCGCCATTAATCAGTACGACAATGGGTGCGCCATTCAAGATGTCTTTGCCCGTTGCTTTTGCGCTGTATTGTGCTTCAGGTAATCGTCCTTCAGTGTAAACAATGGATTCCTTGAATTTGTTGTGAAGTTTTTTACTATCTAGAAAGTTATCGACGACTTGTACAGCCGTTTCGAGTAAACCACCAGGATTGTTTCTGAGATCAAGTACAATGCCTTTCAGTTTGCCCTGGTTTTTTTTCTGTAACGCCAAAATGGCATCATGCATGAGTTTGGCGGTAGGTTCCTGGAATTGCGTAATACGCACATAGCCAAAGTGACCATCCAGCATTTTTGTTTTGACGCTGGCAATGTGGATGGTTTGTCGGGTGAGCTTGAAGGTGAGCGGTGTTTTTTCTCCTTTGCGTAAAACGGAAAGGATAAGCTGTGAGCCAGGTTTGCCGCGCATTTTCTCGACCGCATCTTGCAGGGACATCTCGCTCACTAGCTTGCCATCAATGGCGACAATGTAGTCACCCGCTTTAATGTTGGCTTTTGCGGCAGGCGTGTCATCAATGGGCGAAACAATTTTGAGTATGCCAAACTCGGGGGTGACTTCAATGCCCACCCCGCCAAAAGCGCCGCTGGTGGTCATCAACAGGGTTTTGTAAGCCTCTTTGTCAAGGTATTCAGAGTGTGGATCAAGGCCGCTCACCATGCCGCGAATGGCATCGTCCAGCAAGCTCTTGTCGCCAACTTGTTTGACGTAAAAATCCTTGATCAGCACAATGGTATTGGTGAAGCGATTGATGTCTTCATCACTCACGCCCTGCGGCTTGTCACGATTGACCTCTTGAGTGATGGCTGGTTTCACTGTCTCGGGAGGGACTTGTCCTTGATCGAGTGATTGCCTGACAGGCAAAGCATCCATGGTTTCTGCAAGGGCTTGGAAAGTGACGCTGCCTAAAAGAACGGAAACGCAGATAGCTGAGATAGCAACACGAATAGTCATTTTTAAGTATCCGTTACCTGTTTAGCCTCAGTATAGCATTTCGACTTGGCTTTAGGTTAGTTTTAGCAAATTTTTCCCCGTCATGTCCGTTGGGGCGGGTAATGCGAGCAGATAGAGCATGGTTGGAGCAATATCAGATAATTTGCCATCTGTTTTGACAAACTCAGCACTGCGCCCTAGGTATAACAAGGGCACGGGGTCACTGGTATGAGCGGTATGCGGCTGGTTTGAGGCGGTGTCCCACATTTGTTCGGCATTGCCATGATCCGCCGTGATGAGTGC
>Ga0155556_106_pt5 | contig 30579 bp, 28 predicted proteins | sample RifCSPhighO2_12_FD_107213 | JGI IMG/M metagenome (GOLD analysis project Ga0155556, IMG submission 107213) | Gammaproteobacteria bacterium RIFCSPHIGHO2_12_FULL_45_12
TTAAATTCCAGCCTGGATTCAGAAGTATTATTGCAGTTGCTGGCAGATAGTCTGGCTACTGGCTCTTATGCGGAAAAAGATGAGAATCTTTTTTTTCAGCAATTAGGCGATGCGTTAAAGCATATTTTTGATAAGGTTGAAGGTGCTTATTCCGTGGTGGGACTGGTGATTGGCAAAGGATTGATTGCCTTTCGTGATCCGCACGGCATTCGTCCGCTGGTGTGGGGGGAAAGGAAACGCGCAGATGGTCGAAACGATTATATTTTTGCTTCAGAGACAACGGCTTTTTACGCATTGGGTTTTGAACCGATGGGTGATTTGCAACCAGGTGAAGTGGCTTATGTGAATCAAGCGGGCAAATTATTTAGAAAAATCCTTGTTAAGCAGCCATTCACGCCCTGTGTCTTTGAATATGTGTATTTTGCGCGTCCTGATGCCACATTAGATGGTGTCAGCGTCTATCGTTCACGTTTACGCATGGGTCAGAATCTGGCAAAAAAATGGAAAAAAACGTTTCCGGATGTCATTCCGGATGTGGTGATCCCCGCGCCTTTCACCGCGAATACAGCGGCTTTATCGTTTGCGCATGAAATTGGCGTGCGTTATTCAGAAGGTCTCTATAAAAACCCATTTATCGGCCGGACCTTTATCATGCCCAATCAACAGGCGCGTTCACAAAGTGTGCGTTATAAATTAACGCCGCAGCGTACGGAAATTGAAAATAAAAAAGTGCTGATTGTGGATGATAGCATTGTGCGTGGAACGACCTCGCGTGAAATTGTGAAAATGGTGCGTGAATTTGGTGCGAAAGAGATTTCCTTTGTGTCTACTTGTCCGCCGATAAAAAATCCTTGTTTTTATGGAATAGATATTCCCTCGCGGCAAGAATTAATTGCAGCAAGGTTGAGTGACCAGGCCATTTGTGAATTTCTGGGCGCAGATAGATTGTTATATCAAACGCAGGATGATTTAGTGGAAGCGGTCACAAGACGCGGTCAGCATCACATTGAGCGTCCTTGTATGGCGTGTATGGATGGCAAGTATATTTGCGGTAATATCACGGAAGCAAAATTGACCCAGCTTGAGCAACAACGGGCATTGGAGAAAAGCTAGTTAATGACGGAGTTAAAATGAATATTTTAATTGTGGGGTCAGGCGCGCGTGAACACGCATTGGCGGCGGCATTGCATCGTTCACCTAAGCGGCCAAAGATTTTTTGCTGCGCCGTGTCAATGAACCCGGGCATCATGCAAATGGCGCATCAGTATTGGGTTGGTGATATTACGGATGTGACGGCGGTTAGTGCATTGGCCATGCAATGGAAAATTAGTCTCGCGATCATTGGGCCTGAGGCACCGCTTGAAAAAGGATTGGCGGATGCATTATGGCAAAATGCCGTGCCCACCATCGGCCCTAAAAAGAAGATGGCGCAAATTGAGACCAGTAAGGCGTTTGCAAGGCAATTGATGGAATCTCACGATATTTCAGGCTTGCCGCGTTTTCGCGCGTTTGAAAGCATGAATGGTGTCGATGAATTTTTAAAAGAATTGGGTGACAATAATTATGTCGTGAAAGCCAATGGTCTGATGGGCGGAAAGGGCGTGAAAGTGGCCGGCGATCATTTGTTTTCCTTTGAAGGTGCCATCGCGTTTTGTCAGGAAGTATTGGGAAAAGGCCAGACATTTGTCATTGAAGAAAAATTAATTGGCCAGGAGTTTTCGATCATGTGTTTTTGTGATGGGGAACATATTGTGCCGATGCCAATTGTGCAAGATCACAAGCGTGCCTTTGTCGATGACAAGGGGCCCAATACGGGTGGCATGGGAAGTTACTCGGATGTGAACCATAGTTTGCCATTTTTGGAAGAGTGGGATGTGCAAAAGGCACTTGAGATTAATGATGCGGTGTTGTGTGCATTGACAAATGAGGTAAAAGACAAATATATCGGCATTTTATACGGCAGTTTTATTGCCACACGTCAGGGTGTTTATGTGATTGAGTTCAATGCGCGTTTTGGCGATCCTGAGGCCATGAATGTGTTAAGTATTCTCGATTCGGATTTTGTGGCAATTTGTGAAGCGATGGTGATGGGGAATTTATCGGCAGATCTCGTGACCTTTAAACATCAGGCAACAGTCTGTAAATATGTTGTGCCAAATGGCTATCCTGATGAACCGGTGGAGCGCGCACCCATTGATATTGCGGCTGTCAAGAATAAAGCTTGCTTGTATTTGTCGGCGGTTGATCAGGTGGATGGCAAGCTTTTAGCGTTAGGTTCGCGAACGGCTGCTTATGTGGGTGTGGGGAACTCCATTTCTGAAGCGGAAGAAATTTCAGAAAAAGAAGTACGCGGTATTGGCGGAGATTTATTTCATCGGGAAGACATTGGCACTGAATGCCTGATCCAGCGTCGTGTGGATGCCATGAGAAAGTTGCGCGCACCATGATCCGGCTTGGCATTCTAGGCTCAACACGCGGCAGCAGTATGGCGGCAATAGTAGATGCGATACAAGAAAAAAAATTAGCGGCTGAGGTCGTTGTGGTGTTGAGCAATCAGGAAGAGGCGCAAATTCTAACGCGCGCGAGCGACTATCAAATCCCCGCTTTCTATATTGATGCCAGTGGATTGACGCGTGAAGCTTATGATGAAAAGCTCACCGCATGCTTGCAGCGCTACGGTGTGGAATTGCTTGTCTTGATCGGCTACATGCGCATCTTGTCAGACAGTTTTGTCAAAACATGGGAACATCACGTCATGAATGTCCATCCTTCCTTGTTGCCCGCGTTTTCAGGAATGATGGACATGCAGGTGCATCAAGCGGTGATTGATGCGGGCGTGAGTGAAACGGGTTGTACCGTTCATTATGTCGTCTCAAAAGTGGATGCAGGGCCGATAGTGTTACAAAAAAAGTGTCAGGTGTTGAATGGTGACACCGCTGAAACATTGAAAATTCGCGTGCAGCAACTAGAGCGCGAAGCATTGTGCGAAGCCATCGCACTTTACCAAACGGATGCACGCTTGAAATAAGCTGTTTTACAAGGCCGAACGGCTCGAAATGTTTGCCGTGTACGGGGTCTTTTGGTTATAAGGTGTTGCGTTGTTGGAATAACTGACATTTCCAACTATGGATGCTGTGTTAAATGACATCTGGCATCATTGTTTTGAACTCCCCTATCCGGCTTCGCCACCTTCCCCACCTTCCCCTAGAGGGGGCCTTCTAAGGAGCATTTGTAACAAAAATAGGAGGGGTCATTCAACTGACCCAAGCAGTATCTGTAAGTCATTCATCGAGAACGCTGGGCCGCCTTTGGCATCGTTGTTTAACAGGCTTTCAGCCAGTGCCTGTTTACGCTGTTGGAGCTCAACAATCTTTTCCTCAACCGTACCCTGTGTAACAAGTCGGTATACAAACACTTTTTTATCCTGTCCGATCCGATGCGCACGGTCTGTCGCTTGATTTTCTGCGGCCGGATTCCACCAGGGATCGTAATGAATCACGGTGTCTGCTGCCGTCAGGTTTAATCCAGTGCCGCCTGCTTTCAGGCTGATGAGAAAAATCGGCACTTTCCCAGCCTGAAAATGCTCAACGGGTTTTCGACGGTCACGTGTCTGCCCTGTCAGGATGACATAGGGCATTTGAATAGCATCCAGTTCTTTCTCGATCAGACTTAACATGCCTGTGAATTGGGAGAACAGCAAAATTCGTCGACCTTCCTCCACCAGATCAGGAAGCATGGACATAAGCAGGCTAAGTTTTGCAGAAGATAGCTTTTGAGCGGTTTTGTTTTCCTTCAGCAGGCGGGGGTCGCAGCATATCTGGCGCAGCTTCAGCAGGGCATCCAGAATCATGATATGACTGCGTGCAAGTCCCATTTTTTTGATCGATTCACGCAGTTTTTTCTGCATGGAAAGACGGATTGTCTCATAGAGATCCCGCTGTCCTGTATTAAGTTCAACCGTCTGCACCATGATTGTTTTATCCGGCAGTTCCTTGGCAACATCTGTCTTTTTTCGTCTCAGCAGGAAGGGGGAGACAATGCGCGCAAGATGCTTACGTCTGCCTTCATCCTGATTTTTTTCAATGGGGACACGGAACAGTGCTTTGAATTTTTTTTCTGTGCCCAGAAAGCCAGGCATCATGAAATGAAACAGCGACCACAGTTCGCCAAGATGGTTTTCCATGGGCGTTCCTGTCATGCAGAGCCGGTGTTTCGCACGAAGTTGTATGACAATATGGGCTGCCTGTGAGCGTGCGTTTTTAATGGCCTGTGCTTCATCTAGTATCAGCAGGTGAAACTCATATTTTAAAAGAACCTCTTTATCCCTTGCCAACAAGGGGTAAGTTGTCAGCACCACATCGTATTCATTGATCCGGTCATGATGCTGCCGGCGTTGTGCGCCGTGCAGGAGCAATACCCTGAGATCAGGCGAAAATCGCTGGATTTCAGACTGCCAGTTGAACATCAGGCTGGTGGGTGCCACAACGAGAACTGGACTTTGAAGACGTCCTGCCTTTTTTTCGACACTGATATGCGCTATGGCCTGAATGGTTTTTCCGAGTCCCATGTCATCTGAAAGAATGCCGCCGAACTGATACTCTCGTAGAAACTGCAGCCAGCTCAGACCTGTTTGCTGGTAGGATCGTAGTTGACCATGAAATATATCTGGAACCGATACTTCCGGAAGCGTCTCTATTTTCGAGAGTTTTCTCGCGGTTTCCAGAATTTTTTGACCGCCGTGCCAGCGTAATGCAGCCGCATTGAGTGCTTTTTGGAGTTGAGCCAGCCGCATGGCTTCAAGACGGGAGAGACGAAGGGTGTCAACGGGCCCTGTTGTGCGGCTGAAAATATCGATCAACGTGCCGGCGGCATTTTGAATTCTTTCCATGGGCAGAGAGATTTTTCTCCCGTCATCCAGATGCGTGATCATCCTTTTTAGGTTGGAAGCATCTTTTGGCGGGTTTGTAAGGTAACGCTGCAAAATGGGCAAAAGATTTATCTTTTCGCCGGAAGGCAACAGGATACCAAGCTCCAGTCCAAACCAGTCAATGCCACTGCCTTCCTCCTCGAGATCGGCATACCACTCATCCATGGAAACATCCATAATGTCCCATGGATAATCCTTGTCAACGTCCACTTCCCAACCGGATCGGCGCAACTCAGGCAGTGTGTCGAGCGTAAAGGCGGCTGGATCCTGGTCCTGCTTAAGAAAAAAAGCATTGGCAGTGTGCGCATGAGGTGCAACAGCTTGCGCAGCGACAGGCGTGAGGTGGTGGGTCTCTGTTATTTGGCGAAGAGCCGCTTCTTCAGCAGAAAAATCTCTTTTATACCGCACTATATTTTTTCCACTCAGGGAATAAACAGCTTCCCTTGTATTTTCCCATGGAATATGAGCATCGCCATAACGAAAGCTGACTGTGGCAACCGGAAGTTTTGCATCCTCATATGACCACCCGTCATTTGGAATACGCACTGTTTTTTCTGTGAGGTGCAGGCGGGGTGAAGGCGTGCCTGATTTGGATTGTTTTATTTTGTAGGCGACAGGGAGCAGATTCTTGGGCATGCTTTTTTCAAGGACCTGTCTGGCTGTTACCGATTTTTCAGGAGGAATATCCGGAATATTAACAATGTGCTGGATAACAGAGGGTGGAATACTGGTATTCACGCGCCCGATTTGACGGGTGTCAGGATCAAAATACCATGGATTCTCAATGCAAAACAGCCGCAGTGGGGATTCATGATCGTGCTTTAACCTTTGTGTTCCATCAGGCAGCGTGGCCCAGTGAAAGGACAAGGTGATGCTGCTTCCTAGTGCCACATCATCATCCGATCCCGACCAAAAACACCGGCTTGTTCTTAAAATATCAATAAAAAGTAGCTCACCTGCCTCCTCCCGCAGTTCGATACTGTCCCATTGTCCGGCATGACTAGCCCACTGATGTTCAGCCATCATTCTCCCAAGAAGCGTCTTGTCATCTCTGGAAAAATGCATCTTGTTAGACTCAGTAAACAGGGCTCTTTTTGTTGTTTTGCTTCGGCCTCCGGACTTCAGCATTTTGAAAAGAATGGGTTTACAATACGTTTTTTTGCCGCGCCATGATTCGGGCTGGGACAATTCAAAAAATACCTGGTAACTTTTGTCACATTCAAAGAGAGGTTTTTCTTTAAGATGGCTGATGTCATTCAACCATGTATCCACTCGGGTGGATTCGCTGGTATATCCGGCGGTATATTGAAGCATCTGACGCATGTCATTGAAATTAACCTCTTGTATCATCTTGCCGCTCTGGGCAATCACCTTTAACAGGGTGGCAACGACATGTTTACAGTTAATGCGCATTGGACAGTCGCATTCCCCACGAATAAAGAACCGACCTCCTCTTTGTTCAATGTGTATTTCGACATCATAACTGTATCGTTTGCTGCCCTGTACTTCCGCATCCACCATCCACCGATGACTTTTTTTCTTGCGAATATCGATCAGTGTGACTCTGCCCTCTGTATAATATTGCTGACCACGATGAAAATAGATATCGTTGAACGCGGATTTAACAACTTCTGAAGTCAGGGTGATGGGGATCATGACAGTTCTCATTGATAAAAAGGTAAATTCAGTCGGTCTGGTCTTCCAAAGGTTTTTCCCTGTGATGGCGGATCAATAGCTTCCTGCGCAGGTAACGTGGCACATAATATAATTCCGAATCTCATTTTGACACAAATATTTTTATAAAAAATTGTCTCTTGTACATGGCAAAATTTTCACCCGTTCGTCCTAAGTAGCCTAGCCCCTCGGGCGGGTCACATATTTGACAAGAACAGCGCTCCGTCCGAGACTGCACTCCAATGCAATTCTTGTTTGCATCCCGTCTAACGCACCATGACATTTCACTGAAAACCGATAATATAGTAGGTAACCTAAGCTTAGGTGACAACTGTCATCCAGAGGAGCGTTTTTGGCGACGAAGGATCTCGTGTTTTTTAGGAGATCCTTCGCTTCGCTCAGAATGACGGCTCATTTTTTGCGCAGCATAAAAACAAGGAAGCCATTCCCGCGTTCTTTAGCGGGAATGGCTGTACTGCCTGTCATGCTCATGACTGGGAGTATCGTATCAATCAATTGCATGTTTTCTGACTAATTTAATATAACCCGCTGATAGTTATCCAAAGTCCAGTCAATAGATGGGAAAGTTATTTCGTATTCGTTCATTAGGTGGGATGGGTTTATTGAAAGTCTCGAAGCCGCCGAACAGGCGGAAAGTTGGATTGAAAACTTTTTTTTCCTGGCTCATTGGCGGTGCTGTGCTTGTTAACAGATGGATGACTTCACCCAGCCGTAATTTTTGTTTCCCCAGTATTCTTTCTATTTGCTGCTCAACCGGGTCAGAGAGGTCTGGATCATTGTGGATGATAATGTCAGTCATAAATTCAATGTGTGCTTCAAGAGTGTCTTTTAGCTGTGTTAGCAAAGCCTGGTGTTTGTGTTTAAAGGACTTGTTAAGTTCAGTTTCCTGCAAGCCTGTAAATTGTAATCGATAGGGGTTGAAAGGGCATTCTCTGATAGCTATCCATTGAATGTTGTCTTTAGCCTGGTCGTATTCTTTTGAAAGTTTTGTTAAGGCTGTCTCCAGCTTTTGTAAGGTTTCGCGTTCGGTCAGGAAGCGTTCAATTTGTTCTGTTATTTCAATTTCCAAGTTATAGCGGTCAATGTCGGCTTCCAGTTGGTGGATAGTTATTAGCAGACGCAAGAGGGTCACTGCTTTTTTGTAAGGAATGCCACGTTTAGCGAGTGCAGTGAGCTGAGTGAGATAGACGGCTTTTTTTTGAAGTTTTTCTTGAGAGACGGGCCATTTATTTATTTTAAACAGTTTTTCTGCCTCTTCCAGTGCGGTTGTCATGTCTTCATTGTTTAAGCTTGCCGCCTGTAACGCCTGATTATGTTTTTCCAGGCATGGGTCGTTAAGTTTGCTTGAGAGGCAACGCTGATAGCTGATAAATGCTTGACGTGCTTTTTCAAGCAGGTTTGTTAGATTAATAAACGGATAAATGGTATTGATATGGTTTTTGAGAAGATTAATTTTATCATATTGTTGTTGTTTACTGAATTGAGTCAGCGGATAAATGGGTTGTCTTGAGTAGGGGTTTAAACGCAATCCGCTCTCGTTAATGGCTCTAATTTCTTCAAAGGTCTGTTTATCAATCACATGAGCTTTAAGAAGGTCAATCATCATGGGCGTGTTGAGGGGTTGGCAGGAGATGCTGCAGATAAAGGTAATGGGAAGTTTATCGCTGTCTGGTTCATTATGCTTGTCCACTAGGCCAAGTGCGATCAGGCGCTGATGGTTAGAGGGGGTGTTGGGTGATTTATCCGGTCGCCTGTCAGGGTAACTCATCGAGCCTAACTGGCGTAGTGCTGCCATGGTGGTATTGTAAAAGTGGGTAAAAAGTCCAGTTAACATAGTCGCTTCCTTTCATCGTTTAACGGTTAAGCGTTTACTAGCAAGGTTTGTTTATCTTGCTATGCCTGTCACGAACTGTCCCCGCAGATCCTGAGTGCGGATTAAAAATCAAAGCGTCCCAAAATGCGTAACTTAATGTTTTTCATGAGTTATCATGGGGTGTTTTTCATTTGGCTAATTGACTATCATAAGGCATTCTGAATTAAATGTGTTAGGTACTGTTGAGAATTTTATCGAAAGGGGGCTTGCGTTGATGAGGTGGGGTCAGCTAGAAAAAATGGCATGGATTGACTTCGCTACGCTTCATATGGATGATGCGGTGAGATTAAGTGATATCGTGTGGTCAAGTGATAAGGAAAAATGATGAATATGACTCCCGTAAAGCGCGCGTTATTATCTGTTTCTGATAAGACCGGTCTGGTTGCATTTGCCAAAGCACTGGCGGCACTCGGTGTGGATATCATTTCAACGGGTGGAACCAGTCAGTTGTTGCAGCAAGCAGGGATTGCCCATCAGCCTGTCGAGGCGGTGACAGAGCTTGCTGCCATGCTGGATGGTCGGGTGAAAACGCTGCACCCCAAAATACACGGCGGCATTTTGGGGCGCCGCGATGTGCATGCGGAGGAGGCAGAGCAGCATGGCATAGAGTGGATTGATCTGGTCGTCGTGAATTTTTATCCCTTTGAGCAGGGGGTGGCTCAATTGGGGCCGGCTGATTGGGAGAAAGTGGTAGAATTGATTGATGTGGGCGGCCCCACCATGGTGCGTGCCGCAGCCAAAAATTTTAACTGGGTGGGCGTTGTGGTGAATGTGGGCGACTATCCGTCAATTTTGACGGAGCTAAAGCAGCAAGGCGGTCTTTCATATCAAACCAAGCAACAGTTAGCAGGCAAAGCTTTTGCGTTGACCTCACAGTATGACACAGCCATTCATGCTTATTTTCAGGCAGTGAGCAAAAAGACGGATGCCTCAATTTATCCGGTGCATTTGAACTTACAGTTTGAAAAACATCAGGCGTTGCGTTATGGCGAAAATCCTCATCAAACAGCCTGTGCGTATCAATTGAGTGGGAGCCAATCTGGATTATTGTCTGCGTTGCAGCATCAGGGGAAGCCGCTATCATACAACAATATTTTAGACGCAGAAGCCGCTTTAACCTGTGTGGGCGAATTTACCGAGCCTACTTGCGTGATTGTCAAACACGCCAATCCATGCGGTGTCGCAACGGCCGGTGAGATTGAGGCGGCTTATCAATATGCCTATCACGCGGATGCGTTATCGGCATTTGGCGGCATTGTGGCATTGAACCGTCCCTGTACTCAGGCAATGGCGGAAGCCATCTCGGGTATCTTCATGGAAGTCGTGCTGGCACCTGCTTATACGAGGGAAGCGTTGGCTGCTTTTTCAGCCAAGCCTAATTTGCGTGTGCTTGAAATGTCGCATTCACAACTTGATCGGCTGGAAATGAAATTTATCACAGGCGGTGTGTTGTTGCAGGAAAGGGATCCGCAGTGGATGGATGTGAATGCCATTAAAATTGTGACAAAACGACAACCTGAGCGAGATGATATCGAAGCCATGTTGTTTGCGTGGCAAGTTTTAAAGCATATTAAATCAAACGGTATTTTGATTGCGAAACAAAACATGACTGTCGGCATTGGTGCTGGTCAAGTATCACGTATTGATGCAGTCGATTTAGCGGTGCGTAAAGCGGGCGAAAAAATTCATCAGAGTATTTTGGCTTCGGATGCTTTTTTTCCATTTCGTGACAGTATTGACAGGATTGCCAATACAGGTATACGCGCAGTCATCCAGCCTGGCGGCTCAGTGCGTGATGATGAAGTGATTGCGGCCTGTAATCAACATGATATTGCCATGGTCTTTACAGGGAAGCGTTGTTTTAGACATTAATCAGGGGAGGTGGATATGGCTGACATTTTAGTCAGTATTTTAATGGGTTCAAAATCCGACTGGGTGGTGATGGAAGAGGCAAGTTTGATGCTGGATAAACTGGGCGTTCCCCATGAGGCACGCGCACTGTCGGCACACCGGACGCCTGATGCGTTGCTTTCGTATCTTGCCTCGGCTGAAAAACGCGGTGTAGAAGTCTTTATTGGTGCGGCGGGTGGCGCGGCGCATCTGCCAGGCGTCATTGCGGCGAACACCTTGTTGCCTGTTTTAGGGGTGCCCATGGTGTCATCCACGTTTGTGAATGGTCTGGATGCGTTATTGTCGATTGTGCAAATGCCAGCGGGCATTCCAGTGGGTACGCTTGCGGTGGGCAAGGCGGGGGCAGTGAACTCGGCAATCCTCGCGGCCAGTATTTTGGGGAACAAATATCCAAAGCATCAGGAAAGTGTCCGTCAATTGCGTCATGAGCAAGCGCAGAAAGTATTAGAGAACTCTCAACTAAAAGGATAATGATGATGTTTGCACCGATTTTATTACGCGATTTTGATCCTGAAATTTGGCTCGCCATTGAAAATGAAAAAAAACGTCAGGAAGAACATATTGAATTAATTGCCTCTGAAAATTACGTCAGTCCGGAAGTGTTGGCCGTGCAAGGGTCGGTCTTAACCAACAAATATGCAGAAGGCTATCCTGGCAAACGGTATTACGGCGGGTGTGAGTTTGTGGATGTGGCGGAAACCCTGGCGATTGAACGTGCTAAAACCTTGTTTGGCGCGGATTATGCTAATGTGCAACCGCATTCAGGTTCGCAAGCGAATACAGCAGCCTATGCCGCCATGTTGAACCCAGGTGATGTGGTGCTTGGCATGAGTCTGGCACATGGCGGTCACTTGACACATGGTTCACCGGTAAATTTTTCGGGTAAGCTTTATCACTTTTATTCATATGGCTTGCATCCTGAAACGGGTGAAATTGACTATGATGAGGCAGAGAAATTAGCGAAAAAATATAAACCAAAATTAATTGTGACGGGTTTTTCGGCTTATTCGCGTGTGGTTGACTGGCAGCGATTTAGAGACATTGCCGATAGCATTGGCGCTTACATGATGTCTGATATTGCGCATGTCGCAGGGTTGATTGCAACGGAATGCTATCCCTCGCCGGTTGGGATTGCCGATGTAACGACAACGACAACACACAAAACCTTGCGTGGTCCGCGTGGCGGAATGATCATGGCGAAAGCCAATCCCGAATTGGAGAAGAAGTTGAATTCCGCTGTTTTTCCTGGTGGGCAGGGTGGGCCGTTAATGCACGTGATTGCGGCGAAAGCGGTGGCGTTTAAAGAAGCGTTACAGCCGGATTTTAAACTGTATCAGCAACAAGTGCTGGTCAATGCCAACGTCATGGCAAAGACATTAATAAAACGTGGTTATACGCTTGTGAGTGGCGGCACAGATAATCATTTGATTTTAATTGATTTGATGGATAAGCAGATCACGGGCAAAGAGGCGGAAGCGGCGCTGGGCCAAGCTTATATGACGACAAATAAAAATGCGGTTCCAAATGATACGCAATCACCCTTTATTACCAGCGGGTTACGCATTGGCTCGCCAGCCATGACTACGCGGGGCTTTAAGGAAAAAGAAAGCGAACAGGTGGCGAACTGGATGAGCGATATTCTGGATGACTTGCATTGTGCGGAGACAATTAAGCGGGTGAGAAAGGACGTCATCGCGCTTTGTCAGCGATTTCCGGTTTATGGCAATCAGGAGGGTCGTGATGTTATTTAGTGATTTTGCTTAATGCTAGGGCAAGCCAAGGAGTGAAGCACCGAGGGGTGGCGGCAAGTTCCTGTTCCAGCGTGGTCACGCTGACCCAGCGAATGGCGTGTACTTCCTGTCGGTTGGGCTGAATCAGCGCACCTTTGGCGAGCGTTCCGATCAAAACGTGATCAATTTCATTTTCTGCCAAGCCATTCGCAAAATGAGCATTATAATGGAACCATCCTAGGTTTTTTAAGGTGGATTTAATCCCCAGTTCTTCCTGCAGGCGTCGTTCACCTGCCTCAATAATGTCTTCGTTTGGTCGTGGATGCGAGCAGCAGGTATTCGTCCACAGCCCAGGCGAATGATATTTGTCCAAGGCGCGTTGCTGTAATAGCAACTGCGGCTCCGCTTCTTGATTGAAGATGAAAACGGAAAAAGCACGGTGTAGCAGGTTGTTTTCATGGGCGTAAAGCTTTTCAGCCCGACCTGTTTCCTGGTCTTGCTCGTTGACTAAAATAACGTCTTGGTGATGAAGCTGACGATTGCGGGTTGTCATGATGGAAGCCTGTACACGTGTATAGCGATCTATTGATAAATCCAGTAGAATGGACGCCATTTATAGCCTGATGGACTGGTGATTTCAAGAAAAATATGCGCTGGCAAACTGATAAAAAAATAGCCCCCATTCCCATGCGTGTGGTTGGGCCAGTGAAAATTGTGAGTACGGAAGTGAATGAGGATGTTTACTTGCCTCTCGCAACACTGGAATCGCCCCTTTGGCCCTCCACCCATCGCGGCGCACGGGTATGTTCGCATGCCGGTGGCATTCGTGCGGTCATGATTGATGAACGCATGACACGTTCAGTCCTGGTTGAGGCGGACACGGCGCAAGCGGTGTATCAGGTGTATCAGTCAATACAGCAGCAAAAAGAGCAACTTCAGGCGGTGATTAGTGAAACGAGCCGCTTTGCAACGTTAATTGACATGCATGCGCAAATCATTGGCTCCATGCTGTATTTGCGTTTTGAATTGTTAACGGGTGATGCGGCAGGACACAACATGGTGACGCTGGCATCCGATCGCATGCTGGAATGGTTGTTATTGGAGTATCCCCAACTACGTTATGTCTCCATCTCAGGTAATTTCTGTTCCGACAAAAAAACATCGGCTGTCAATGGCTTGTTTGGCCGTGGTAAAAATGTGATTGCGGAGGTGACGCTGTCCCGTGCTATTTGTCGCGGCATGTTAAAAACCACGCCTGAAAAAATGGCGGAAATTAATCTGAAGAAAAATTTACTAGGCAATATTGTTGCCGGTGGTTTGCGAACGGCCAATGCACACTTTGCCAATATGTTGTTAGGGTTTTATCTGGCAACGGGTCAGGATGCGGCCAATATTATTGAAGGTTCGCAAGGGATTGTTCACACTGAAGTGCGCGGCGATGACTTGTATTTTTCCGTGAGCTTGCCAAATTTAATTGTAGGCGCGACTGGAAGCGGAAAAACGTTACCGTATGTACAGGAAAATTTACAATTACTGGGATGCCTTGAAAAAAGGGCGCCTGGTGAGAATGGCAGACGCCTAGCCGTGATTGCGGCAGCCGCGGTTTTGTGCGGGGAGTTATCCTTGCTGGCGGCGCAAACCAATCAGGGTGAATTAATGCGAAGTCATCTGAAGCTTGAACGCAGTTCACATTTATAGCGTCATGCAGTTTCTTTAACCAGAAAGAGGATAAATTGTGGTGAAAGTCGGTATTGATACGTTAGCGATCTACTCTTCCCATTATGTTTTTGAGCTAGCGGCATTAGCCCGAGCGCGAGGGATGGACCCTGATAAATATCATGTTGGTTTGGGGCAGCGCACCATGTCTGTTCCGCCGCCAGGAGAAGATATTGTGACCATGGCAGCCAATGCCGGTTGGCAGGCATTGCAAGATATTGATGTCAATGAAATTGAAATGCTGCTGTTTGCAACCGAGTCAGGTATTGATCAGTCCAAGGCCGCGGGTATTTATGTGCATGAGCTGTTAGGGTTGCCACCCCGTTGTCGTGTGGTTGAGTTGAAACAGGCATGTTATGGCGCAACGGCTGCGCTGCAATTGTCATTGCCCTTTTTGCGAGAAAACACGGATAAAAAGATTTTATTAATTGCGTCAGACAACGCGCGTTATGGATTAAATACGCCTGGCGAATCTTCGCAAGGATGCGGCGCGGTAGCCATGGTTTTGTCTGCGTTTCCAAGAGTGCTGGCATTTGAATCGGAATATGGTCTTGTCACTGAAAATGTCATGGATTTTTGGCGCCCAAATTATTTGCGTGAAGCGTTGGTGGAAGGAAAATATTCCAGCAAACTTTATTTATCCATGTTTGAAAAAACATGGGCGCAATATACCGCCTTGTCTGGCCGGGGGTTTGTCGATCACGCTTATTATTGTTATCACACGCCGGTGCCGCGCTTGGTTGAAAAGGCGCATCAAAGTTTAGTGAGACAAACGGGTTTTGGCCATTTACCGGCAGAAGTATTAAAGCAGCAAATTGATTTTTCATTAGAGTATGGTCGGCGAATTGGAAACAGTTATACCGCCTCGTTATATGTTGGGTTGGCATCGTTGCTGGATTTGGCGCCGGAAAATCTTGCGAATAAGCGCGTTGGTTTTTACAGTTATGGATCAGGATGTGTTGCTGAATATTTTAGTGGTATCATACAGCGAGACTATCAGAAAGCATTGCATACGGCATTTCATCAGCAAGGGTTCACAGCGCGAAAATATCTGGATTATGATGAGTATGTTGAATTTTATTCATTTCAATATGCGGAAGACGGCAGTTTGCAAGAAATCCCCGCGCATGAAACTGGGTTATTTCGTTTGGTCAAACTAGATCAACATAAGCGAATTTATGAAAAAACAGGGTTGCATCTGGTTGCATCGTCTGATTTAAGCAGTACAGAGCCGCACGCTGTCAAGGCAAAGGGACTGATATGAAAGTGTATGCGCCCGGCAAGATCATTCTTTCCGGCGAACATGCCGTTGTTCATGGGCAACCTGCATTGGCGATGGCAGTGAATCGTTATGCAACCGTCACCGTGACAAGAGAATTGCTGCCCCAGATTTTATTTGATTTGTCTGATATTGCGCATCATTCCCGATTGAGTTTTCATTCATTAAAAAATTTGAAAGCGCGTATCAAGCGTAAATATCACAAATTTATTCGCGGCGAATATTCCATTCGGGAAGTATTGCAAAAACCTTTTGAATTGGCGCAGTTTGCTTTAAGCGTGTTTGCTGACTCCTTAAGTATTACCATTCCGCATGGTGTTAAAATTCATTTGAAATCCAATATCCCCATTGGTTGCGGCATGGGCTCATCTGCCGCCACCATTTTGAGCGTCATGCAAGCCATTGCCATGCACTTGAAAATTCCTGTTTCGGCTGAGACCTTATTTGCGCTAGCGTTAGAAGCGGAGAATATGCAGCATGGCTATTCCAGCGGATTGGATTTGCGCGTTGCATTGCAGGGCGGCTGCCTTTATGGACGCGGAGAAAGCTGGCAGCCAAGAGCGGTGCCAACGCTGCCTATGTATTTGGTGAACACGGGGATACCCCAAAGTTCAACGGGGCAGTGTGTCACAGAGGTGGCATCTTTTTTTAAGTCATCTTCCTTAGGCACCGCGTTCGCGGATGTGACGCAAGCGATGGATATTGGGTTGCAGCAACGTTCAGGTCAAGTGATACGTGATACCATTCAAGCGAATCATCGTTTATTAATTCAGATTGGTGTCGTGCCTGATCGCGTGCAACAGTTTATTACCGCCATTGAGGTGTTAGGGGGCGCAGCGAAAATATGTGGTGCTGGCGCCATTTTTGGTGATCAGGCCGGCGTGGTGCTGGTGTTGCTTGAGGATGACACCGTTTTTTTTAATCTCTGTCAGCGCTATGGCTATGCTTATTCTCCATTAATGGGTGAGTCGCGAGGTGTGCATGTCGTTTAAAGCGTCAGCACCCGGTTCCATGATGCTGCTGGGTGAATATGCTGTCTTGCATGGCAAGCATGCACTGGTGTGCGCGGTGGATAAGCGCATGGTGGTCACGATCACGCCCCGTGCGGATGATCGTATCTGTATTCATTCTGCTTTAATGGGAGATGACAGCACCAATCTGGCGGGACTCAATCAACCGCTTGAAAAACCTTTTCACTTTATATTAGCGGCATTAAAACAATATCAAACACGTTTAAGGTATGGATGTGACATTGATATTGTTTCAGACTTTTCTGACAAGTGGGGACTGGGTTCATCGGCTGCCGTGACGGTTGCAACCTTGTCGGCTGTTGCGGCCTGGTTAAATGTCCGGGTGAGCTTGCTTGAATTAGTGCGTCAAGGGCGCAAGGTGGTGCGACAGATTCAAGGGGTTGGGTCTGGCGCCGATATCGCCGCCTCTGTTTTTGGCGGCATGGTGGCTTATCAGGCTGAGCCATTGGCGGTGGAGAAATTTTCCGTCGTTTATCCGCTAACGGCCGTCTACGCGGGGTTTAAAACACCGACGGTTGCGGCCATTCAGCAGGTGAACCAACGGTTTGCGCCATATCCTTGCCTGTTTCATAAGCTATGTCATGGAATAGACCAATGTGTCCTTGAAGGAATGGAGTTGGTGCGCAAGCAGGAATGGGCTAAACTGGGCGTAGTGCTCAATATTCAGCAGGGGCTGATGGATGCCTTGGGCGTTAATTCACCTTTAATGCATGCGTTGGTGCTTGGGCTTAGAAAGTTACCCGGTGTGTTGGGGGCAAAAATTTCTGGCTCAGGACTAGGTGATTGTGTGATTGGCTTGGGTGAATCAACGGAAACGGCTGTCTTTGACTGTGCAGAGGTCGGCATGCACGCTATTCCAGTCTGCATGACCTTACAAGGAGTGTATTGTGAAAAAATCTGATGTGGTGCATGTGTTATTCCGTTCGGGTCTGGATAAAATGCCGCCACGTGAAACAGGCGAAGCGTTTGCTCCCACTAATATTGCGTTATGCAAATATTGGGGTAAGCGCGATGCGGAATTAAATTTGCCCATGACGTCCAGTTTGTCCATTTCACTCGATCAAAAGGGGGCGACAACCAAACTGTCCCTGCTGCATGACAAGCCACATGATGTGATTACGCTAAATGGCAAGGAAGTGGCGTTAGATAAACCGTTTGCCAAGCGCATCACCGCGTATCTCGATTTGTTTCGTCCTCAAAAAAATTGGCATTTACAGGTGGATACCACCTTGACGATTCCGGTTTCGGCGGGTCTTGCTTCATCAGCAAGCGGATTTGCTTCCTTAGCGTTGGCACTGAATGATTTATTTGACTGGAATTGTTCCAAACGCAATTTATCCATTTTAGCCCGTTTGGGCAGTGGAAGCGCGACACGTTCATTGTGGCATGGGTTTGTCGAGTGGAACGCGGGTGTGCAGCCTGATGGCATGGACAGTTATGGCGAACCGTTAACCGTGGAATGGCCAGAATTTTGTATCGGCATTTTGATGGTGAGTGACAGGGAGAAGAAGGTTTCTTCTCGTGAAGCGATGCAGCGTACGATGGATAGCAGCATGCTGTATGGCAACTGGCCGAAGAAAGTAGCAACGGACCTGGTTATCTTGAAACAATCGTTAAAAGTCAGAAATTTTTCCTTGCTGGGCGGGGTGGCTGAGTCAAATGCATTGGCTATGCATGCCACCATGCTCTCAAGCTGGCCGCCAATCTGTTATTTTTTGCCGGAAACGGTGCAAGCCATGCATAAAGTATGGGAAGTGCGCGGTAAGGGGCTTGAACTCTATTTTACACAAGACGCAGGCCCCAATTTAAAATTAATGTTTTTGGAAAAAGATATCGGGAAAGTAAAGGTGCATTTTCCATTGATGGAAGTGATCAAACCATTTGTCCTGTCCTCCTGATGCTGACCTGCCTGAGTGATCATCTGCGCTTTTGATTAAAACGTACAATTTAAAGTGTTATGCCCGTAACTGTGTCATTCCCGCGCAGGCGGGAACCCATTATGAATAGGCGACAGAAGTAAAATTAGAAATAGCTTCCCGCCTGCGCGGGAATGACACAGTTAATAGAGGATTTAAAATTAAAAAATTTCCAAAAAGATCGTGGAAATGTCAGTTAAAAACAGACAAGCTCCAGTAGGACACTTATAACCAGTCTATGCTCAGAATGACAGCGCTTAGGTTGCAACGGTCATCCAGAGGAGCGTTTTTTGCGACGAAGGATCTCGTGTTTTTTAGGAGATTCTTCGCTTTGCTCAGAATGACGGCTCATCGCTCAGAATGACGGCTCATCTTTGTAACCTAAGCTAGGTTACCTACTATACCTATTTGAGCATGACCGGTGAGCCTGGTGCGGCAGTCGGCTTGGGGGGCTCTGGTTTGACTAACATAAAGTCATCGATCGAAAGTTTTTTTTGCGGAGGTCTTTCCGGCTGCTGCTCGATATATTCGTGGGTTTTCTGGTAAATTTCCTGATACTTTGTATGTATTTTTTCAATATCAATCTGTACTTTTTGGTAAGCATTCTGTTGTTCAGGTGTCTGATTGTGTTTGCGCTCTTTTTTCCCGTAGTAAGCATTGTGCCGTTTGAAATCTTTCTCAATTTCGTCCATGGCCAGGGCGCCATATTTTTTAAGAAAGCGATAAAATTTTGGCAGCCTGATGAGAACGGTTTCAAATTGTTTGATGCGTTCAACCCGATTTTGTACGATTTCTTTAATCATTTTTTCAGGCGTATCCAGATGCTCTGTTTTTCGGGCGGGCGTGGTCTCAGGAATATGTAGTCGGGCGAGGTTTCGGTAGTGATTGCTGCTCGTTAACAGAAAATGTAAGAAAGTTTTGTATTTATAAAATTTAAATACTTTGTTGGTAGCAATTTGTTGAAACACCGCACTCTCTTCCGGCAGAAATCCATTTTGTGACAGTGGCGGCGCATCGGTAATCAGTTGAGTGGTTCTCGCCAATTCAGAATGGGCCTGATTCAGGGCGTCAATCAAATGTCCCATGTAGCCACGGGCAATGGTTGGCCAGTAGGCAGGTGGTGTGCCATCTAAGAGGTTGGGAAAATGGAGAATATTGTTGCAAGTGACTTTCAACGTGTCATGGGTGGGAATACGAGGATCAATTTGGCGCGCTAAAAAATTTCTATCCTTATAGTAAGAAAATACCTTGGTGCAAAGCTCATCAAAATCAATACGCACACCCATCAGATTGATATTGTTACTGTGTAAGTCACCTTCTTCGTGTGCGTAACTGGCTGAGATGCCGATCCCAAGGCCACGGTTAATACGTGTGTTCCGTAAATCTTGCACGGAGATGCTGATGGTTTTTAGACAAGGGTTTCCATCCGAGTCAGTAGACGTTATTTCTCCCTGAATGATGGCGTTATCATCTAGCACACTTATGTCCTGACGGATACGGTGATTCAGTTTAATTAAGTCGGTGAGCGTTATTTCATCCCGATCCAGAATGCCAATTTTCAGGTGTGATTTTTGTAGCGGTTGATGACGTAAGGAAATAAAACCAGAAATACGTTTAGTAATAACGCCAGTATAGTGACCTTGGTCGTCAAAGACGGCTTTTGAAATGGCAGCATGTTCTGGTGCGATGAGACGGAGAAAAGCACTGCCGGTTGCTTCAAGGATGCACATGTTAGGCGAGTCAACTTTTTTAAATAAATGCGTGGATGGCTTTTGTTCGTTTTGGATCTGCTGTTTCGTTTTATTAACCGGAATGACAGCATGTGATGACCGATCAATGGGTGCAGATTCATGGGGTGTCTCGATGGGTGCGGAAAAAAAGGAAAAGTTAGCTAGCAGACTTGCAAGACTAAAGGGATGGCTGGTCTGGTCTGACTTCTGTTTGTCTGGCGGGGCGGGTATTTCGGTATAAAGATTGATAGGCGTGTTTTCAGGGGGAGGCGTATAATATTCCTCTAATTCAAATGGAATCAGTACGACCTCAGGGTTGCTATTCTCTTTTTTCACATCGTGAATGCGCGGTCCAGAAAGCATTGAGTGATTCCTATCCCAAAATGAAACCAGTCTTTTTAACATAGCAGAAAATCATTAAGGTAGTATTATTTAGAAGATGAGCGCGTGTGAACGTTGCCGTGTGCGTGGAAACGGACAGTTTGCTTTAGAATGAGTTTTGACAAACCCCGCCCAGCAGGGTGATATTGCGATCAATGATGTGAAATCTGTTTATTTAGAACTCAGCTAGACAGTAGGTAGATGGCAATCATCGCGGTCAGAATGCCAAGCATTTGTTTCAGTGTGATGGGTTCTTTTAAGATTAGGAAAGATAAGATGATGGTGACTAACGGATAGAGCGCAGTGAGTGTGACCACGGTGATGAGTTTGCCTTTATCAGCCGCCATGAAATAAAAAAAGCATCCCACACCATAAGCAATGCCAGTGAGTAAGCCAAAGCTTAAGCCTTTAAAGTCAGTGGATGGTTTGAAGTGGATCAAACTTAAGGTCACCAGTCCGACCATTAATACACCGATGGATTGAAAGATTAACGCGCTTTTAGAGTCAATATGGGTGATGGCTAATTTGGTGAATAAGCCCCAGACACCAAAACTAAACAACGCAAAAATTGAAGCGGGTAGCCATGCTGTCATAGTAAATACCGAATCAGTTGAATGCCTATCATGGAAAAAAGGCCTGCCACCACATCATCCAGAACCATGCCAAAGCCGCCAGGTACTTTCTTGTCAATGAGTTGAATGGGCCACGGTTTGACGATATCAAAGAATCGGAATAACCCAAAACCCAACGCTACCCACAGTGAGCCTGTTGGCGCGTTAATCATGGCCACAAAGAAACCGGCAAATTCATCAATGCACATGCCAGGGTGATCGTGGGTATGCGTTGCACGGCTGAGATGTTCAGAAAGCAAGGAACTGGCCGCGATGAAGAGAATGACCACGGCCAGATAGGGCGCAAGCGGCATTGGACGCATGAGCAAATAAAAGGGGATGGCCATGAGTGTCCCAAAGGTGCCGGGTGCAAACGGCATGGCGCCGCTGCCAAATCCAAAGGCAATGAAATAAAGCGGGTCTTGCCAGACGGCGAGAGGGACGGGCGGTATGGGTTTGGAGCGGGATTTGAGATAAGTCAGCATGTGTTTTGCGTCCATTCGTGATTCGTTTAGGTTGAAATTTCAATGGGTCGATGTTGTTTTGCGACACGATCAAGCAAGCCGTTAACAAATTTAAATCCTTCAATTGAGCCAAATTTTTTGGTGAGTTCCAATGCTTCATTGATGATGACACGGTAAGGAACATCAGCGCGTTTAATGAGTTCAAACGTGGCAATGCGCAGCACGGCTAATTCAACCGGATCAATCTCCTGAATGCTGCGTGATAAAAAGGGTTTTAAGGCGTTGTCAATGTCCGCCTGATTTTCTGGCACGCCATGAATTAAGGTCTTGAAATAGTCAAGATCCAGTGATCGATCAATTTGGTAATTCACAAATTCAGCCTCAATGGTGCTAATCGGCGTGCCTGCTAGTTGCCATTGATACATGGCTTGCAAAGCATAGCGTCTGGCGTGGTGCCGATTCGCCGCATGGGAGCCATTCGTTTCAAGTGTGACTGGTTCTTTTTTTGGTTCGTTTGGCATGTTTGGTTAGTCTATTAATTTCTCGGCTAAATTCATCAATATCTTGGAAGCAACGATACACCGATGCAAACCTGACGTAGGCAACTTTATCAAGTTGGTGTAATTCTTCCATGACCCATTCGCCCATCTGGGAAGATGGGATTTCTCTATCACTGCATGTCATTGCTTTGCGAATAATGCGTGCAATGGATGTTTCAATTTGTTCTATGCTAACGGGTCTTTTTTCAAGGGCTCTTAAAATGCCGCCACGCAGTTTTTCTTTGCTAAACGGCGAACGTCTGCCATCCCGTTTGATGATGCGCGGCAAGGATAGTTCGGCGGTTTCATAAGTCGTGAACCGTTCTTTGCAGTCAGGGCATTCGCGCCGTCGACGTGTCTGATTGCCTTCACGGATTAAGCGTGAATCAATGACTTTCGTATCATTGGCGGTGCAGAATGGGCAGTACATAACGCTCTCTGTGCCATGAATTCTTAATGTGCAAAGTTTATCCTGAAATTGCGTAAAAGAATAGAAATATCATCAATCTTTGTCAATCAATTATTTCTGTACAACATGTGCCCAATTAAAGCTCTTAATAATTGTGCGCGTTGCCCTAGGTAGTTGATTTCTTCCAGCGCTTGCTCATAAAGCGAGCTAACCTTGGCTTTTGCGTGATTGAGCCCATGCATTTTTGGGTAGGTGATTTTGTGGTTCACCTGGTCTGTGCCTTGACGTTTGCCAAGGGCTTCGGTGCATGTTTCAATGTCTAAAATATCATCCTGAATTTGAAAGGCGAACCCAATGATATCGCCAAAACGCTTCAGGGCGGCTTGGTTGATATCGTTGTCATCTTCTCCGGCCAGTCGGCCAAGTTCAATGCAGGCGGAAAGCAGGCAGCCTGTTTTAAGGTGATAAATCTTTTTGAGTAGCTCGGCTGAAAGGCTGGTGTCATTCATGACGGTGATATCAAGGGCCTGACCGGCAGCCATGCCGTAAGGGCCGCAGGCTTTGCTTAATACGGACATCATCTGTAGGCGCCGCTCCGCTTTAAGCAGAGCAGGATGACTCGCCATCATTTGCATGGCAAGGGTGTGCAATGCGTCCCCCGCCAGAATGGCGATGCCTTCGTCGTAAGCTTTGTGGCAGGTGGCTTTGCCGCGACGAAGATCGGCATTGTCCATGGCGGGTAGATCATCATGAATCAAGGAGTAGGTATGAATCAGTTCAACGGAGCTTGCGGGAATATCCAAGTTTTCAAGGGGTGCATTAAAGATTTGCCCCGTGGCGTAAATTAACAAAGGGCGAATGCGCTTGCCGCCATTTGACAAGGTATATTTCATGGCGCTTTCAAGGTCAGGCGAGGCAATGTTGTCCAGGTAATGAGAAAAAACAGTGCTTAAACGTTGTGAACAGGTGTCGATTAATTGTGTCAGGCTTAGCTCAGTTGTGATTGTCATGCTCGTCTGATCCTTGGTCGTAAGCGGTGAGTGAATCGTTAGGGCTGTTTCCAATTAAAATTTGCACTTTTTGTTCCGCTTCTTGTAGTGTTTTTTGACAATGCCTGATTAAGTGAATGCCACGTTCAAATTGCGTTAAAGCTTGTTCCAGTGAAAGCTCGCCATGTTCCATTTTGTCAATGAGTTCAGACAATTCAGTGAGTGAGGCTTCCAGTTGGGGCAGTTGTTCAGTTTTTTTAGCCATGGCGAATGATCCTCTTTGACGGGTGAAAAAATAACGCAAATTGGACAAGGATGCAATGCTATTGTCCTTGCGCCAGACTGAAGCCTAATTGGCCATCAAAGGTATAAAGATTTTCCGTTTTAATGACATCATGACCCAGCGTTTCAAACGCATTTAATAGTTGAATGATGTCGTGATGACTCACCGGTTTCAGCTTGCTCAGGTCGTTTGTAGATTGAAAACGGCAGCAGCAATGTCGTAAATAAGGTGCCTCAATGGTGCTATCAGGCCAAATTTTCAAACCGCGGCTAGTGATGATGATCAGTGTCAGCTTTTCACTTAACTGGCTTAGACTGGCCGCCAGCGTTTCACCATCAATGTCTTTCGGGTTATCAATGAAAATATCTACCCCAACCAGTGTTTTTTGGCTGCGCGGTTTCGGGCGGCTACCGTAGCATTCAATTTTGGTATAAGCACCTGATTGATAGTTTGCGGGCTTGAAATGGGCCGGTGTTCTCCCTAAGCGTTCAATCACTGCCAGGGCAAAAGCGCGCGTGCCAACTTTTTGCTGGCTGTGCTCGGCTGAGTAAATGTCGCCCGTGTGTATGCCGTCTTCCAGCGTGGTCAGCCAGGCATTTTCGATGATTGCGGCGGTGTCAGGCTGATTGATGTGAATGAGCATTTGAATGGCTGCGTTTAACAAGCCAGAGGGATTGGCGATGTCCTTGCCAGCAATATCGGGTGCTGAGCCATGAATGGCTTCAAACATGGCCATTTGATTACCAATGTTGGCTGCGCCTGCGAGTCCAACAGAACCTGCGATTTGTGCGGCGACGTCAGAGATAATGTCGCCATATAAATTCAAGGTGACAATGACATCAAAGCGCTCTGGGTTGCTTGCGACCAACGCCGTGCCAATGTCGACGATCAAGTGTTCATGTTGAATGTCGGGGTAGTCTTCGGCGATTTCATTAAAGACATGATGAAATAATCCATCGGTCATTTTCATGATGTTATCTTTGCTTAGGCAAGACACTTTATGGCGATTGAATTTGCGCGCATATTCAAAGGCATATTGTATGATGCGTTCGCAGCCTGGTCGGCTTAAGAGTTTTAAGCATTGAAACACTTCTTCGGTTTGGCGGTGCTCAATGCCAGCATAACAATCTTCTTCATTTTCCCGCACGACGACTAAATCTATATTGGCGCAATGGCTTTTAATATAAGGGGTGAAGGTCAGACAGGGGCGAACGTTCGCAAACAGACTTAAGGTTTTTCTGAGCGTGACATTTAAGCTTTTGTAGCCGCCGCCTTGTGGTGTGGTGATGGGGCCTTTTAATAATATTTTGGTGCGTTTCAAGGTGTCCCATGCTGCATCGGGAATGCCGGAAGTGTACCCTTCCCGATATATTTTCTCACCCACTTCGATGAGTTCAGGCGCAATATTTGCGTGAGCGGCGGTTAAAATGTCGAGTGTTGCCTGCATGATCTCAGGGCCAATGCCATCACCATAGGCAACTGTAATGGGGGTTTTAATGCTCATTGATTATTGCACCAGTCGGGAAACCACTTTATCCATTTGCATGGACCTTGAGCCCTTGACAAGAATGGTGGTTTGGTTGCACAAGAGCGGCAGTAATGCGCTCACCAGTTTTTCTTGTTCGCTGAAGTGATAACTGCCATCTCCAAAGCTATGTGAGGTGTTGGCGCTTAACTCGCCAAAGGTGAACAAGAAATCAATGCCCGCTTGCCGCATGTGTTTGGCGGCAGTTTGATGTAACTGTTTTGCTTCGCTGCCTAACTCTTTCATGTCGCCAAGAACCATGATTTTTTTACCATTAAAACTGGCCAAGGTGTCGATGGCGGCAGCCAGTGAAAAAGGATTCGCGTTATAAGTGTCGTCGATGATCTTAACGCCATTTTGCAGCGTGTGCATTTGCATGCGGCCAGGTGCCGGTTGAATGGTTTCGATGCCCTGTTTGATGGCGGGCAAATCAATGCCAACAGCAAGGGCGGCTGCTGCGGCTGCGAGCGTATTTAAGAGGTTGTGCGTGCCAAGCAGGGGCAATTGAATCTCCATGTTGCCTTTTGGAGTGCGCAGGAGAATAGGGTGCAGGTTGTCAGGATTTGGCGTGGCGGTGACATCCGCCTCTGGGTGAAATCCAAATGTCAGGCAGGGATGCTGGCCAATCTGTGTGCGCCAATAGGGGTAGGCTGCGTCATCACGATTTAAGACAGCCATACCGTCTTCAGATAAGCCAGTAAAGATTTCAGCTTTGGCGCGCGCGACACCGGCGAGATCGCAGACACCTTCAAGGTGTGCGGCGGCGGCGTTGGTAATGACAGCGACCTTGGGGCGTGTGAGGCGGGTTAAATATTCAATTTCACCAAAATGGTTCATACCCATTTCAATGACAGCATAGCGATGCTGAGCATTAAGGCGGGCAAGTGTTAAAGGCAGTCCGAGGTGATTGTTCAGGTTGCCTTGAGTGGCTAATACGGGCGTGTCATCACCCTGGCAGGCTGCCTTCATGATGGAGGCAATCATGTTTTTCAGCGTGGTTTTACCGTTGCTGCCTGTCACAGCGACAATGGGCAGCGTAAATGGATGACGCCAGGCGGCGCTTAACGTGCCAAGGGCGAGTATGTTGTCCCTGACCATGATCTGTGGGAGGGGGCTATCCGTTTTGCGCGTGACCAGCGCGGCGGCGGCGCCTTTTGCGCGTGCCGCCTCGATGAAGTCGTGTCCATCGACATGTTCGCCTTGAAGAGCGACAAAAAGTTGGTGTGGTGCCACGCGGCGGGAGTCAATGCAGATGCCCTGAAAGGCAGCGTCATTCGGGACGGTGGTTATATTAAGTGCGCTAGCGATTTGCGCGGGCGTCATTTTTATCATGCAATAGGCATCCTGTTGTTGGCGGCCATGATACCATTTTTTGGGCGAAATAGCTTATATTATCTTGTTTGTCAGGGCGTTGCGGGGGTTAAATAAGGCCCCTGTTTCAAGCAGTGCAAGGCATAGAGAATGCGGCCAACCGAGAGGCCTGTCAGCAGCCCTAGTATCCCTGCGATCTTAAGCGCGTGATCCGGTTGTGCGAGGAGGCTCATGTCAATGGTCAGTGACCAGTTATAATAAGTGCGCAGGAAGCCAAAGACGATGAGGGCAATGAGCAGCGCAGGGCTGCCTGGTATCCATATTTTGGGTTCATGAAGGATGGCTTTGATTTTCATGAGGCGAAATTGTAGTGAGCCCAGCAGCATGCCTGTTAAGACGCCAGTGAGCCAATAAGCGATACGGCCAGACGTGAAGGAGGGAGTGGCGAAAAGGGTGATTGCTGAGACCAAGGCACAGAGGATGGGAAAGGGGATGAGGCTTTTGAGGGCCAGGATCTGCGGCTTCAGGCTCGAGAAACTGATGCGAATCATGAAAAAATAAGCGGCGTAAAGCCACCAGGGCGTGTTTGCCAGTGTATTCCAGATGGAGTTTGTCATGTTGACACTCTTTCAGCTTGAACGGATCCGTTTTGGGATGGCCTGGTCAAAACTGGGCGATAGTGGTTTCGAACCACTGACCCCTACCGTGTGAAGGTAATGCTCTACCACTGAGCTAATCGCCCCAGTCTCCAGGGAATCACATGAACTGCCAATTCTAGGGCGACTGGCAACAAAGGTCAATTATTAAGGTTTTCAGCCAGCCATTCCCGCTAAAAAACGCGGGAAGGCTTCCTTGTTTTGGAATCCCCCATCGCGACGTGTAAAGCGGGAATCGCTGGTGGCGCATCATCATGGTTGCCTGCCTCACAGGGTTCAACAGGCGTGGCGTTTGCTCCAAGCCGCATTGGGATGCTTCACATTTCCCTTAAATCCAGCCGCTTAAGCTGATACAATTGCGCGCTTTCTTAGGCACGAATCCATAAAGGTAACAGGCGCACATGACGATGGTTAGAACACGATTTGCTCCCAGTCCCACTGGGTTTTTGCATATAGGCGGTGCTAGAACAGCACTATACTGCTGGCTCTATGCACGAAAAACACAGGGAACGTTTATTTTACGCATTGAAGACACGGACATTCTGCGCTCAACACCTGAGTCGGTGGCGGCAATTTTGCAAGGAATGGCTTGGTTGAATCTTGCTTACGATGAGGGCCCGTTTTATCAAACAAAGCGTTTTGATCGTTATCGCGCGGTGCTTGAACAATTAATTGCCGAAGGTCATGCGTATCGTTGTTATTGCAGCAAAGAGCGTCTGGAAGCATTGCGTACAACGCAACTCAAGCAGAAAGAAAAGCCCCGTTATGATGGCTTGTGCCGGCATCTGACTGAATCGCAGCCGGGTCCTTTTTGCGTGCGGTTTAAGAATCCAGCAGAAGGAGTGGTGACGTTTGATGACTTGATTCGCGGCACGGTCACGTTTGCGAATAATGAATTGGATGATCTGGTGATTGCACGCACGGATGGGACGCCGACTTATAACTTTACCGTTGTCGTGGATGACTGGGACATGAAGGTGACTCATGTGATACGGGGCGATGATCATATTAATAATACGCCGCGCCAAATTAATATTTTGCGTGCCTTAGCGGCCACCCCGCCATTCTATGCGCATGTCCCCATGATTTTGGGCAGTGATGGCAAGCGCTTGTCAAAGCGGCATGGTGCAGTCAGTGTGATGCAGTATCGGGAAGAGGGTTTTTTGCCGGAAGCATTATTGAATTATTTGGCTCGCCTTGGCTGGTCGCATGGCGATCAGGAGATTTTTTCCATCGAAGAGCTGGTTGAATATTTTGAAATTAAAGACATTAATCGCGCTGCGGCAGCCTTTAATTTAGATAAATTGTTATGGTTGAATCAGCATTACCTTAAAACCAGTGATCCTGCTTATGTTGCGAAAGAGCTGTTGTGGCAAATGGCGCGGCTGGGGGTGGATGTGAGTGACGGCCCACCGCTTGAGGAGGTGGTGCGTGTGCAGTGCGAGCGCACCAAAACGCTCCAGGAAATGGCGGAACGCAGTCGTTATTTTTATGAGGAAGTGCAAGTGAACGATGAAATGAAACGGCATATTGTGCCAGATATACTGCCTGCGTTACGGAGTGTGCGTGATCATTTGGCAAGCTTATCTGTCTGGACCAAAGAATCGATTCATTTGGTGTTGACTGAGACCGCCGCAGAAAATGGCCTGAAGCTTGGGAAGTTAGCGCAGCCTCTTCGGGTCGCCCTGACGGGCGGCACGGTATCGCCGCCGCTTGATGCCACCTTGTTTTTGATGGGAAAGGCTAGAGTGATTGAAAGAATCAATAAAGCAGCCGCAATTTGTTGACAAATAGAGGCATGCTTCATAGAATCGCTGCTCTCTCAGAAAGAAAGGGGCTATAGCTCAGCTGGGAGAGCGCTTGCATGGCATGCAAGAGGTCGCCGGTTCGATCCCGGCTAGCTCCAGTTTTTTTAGTGACGTGTCTACGTCCCCATCGTCTAGAGGCCTAGGACATCGCCCTTTCACGGCGGTAACAGGGGTTCGAATCCCCTTGGGGACGCCAGTTAAACAAAACCTGCCAAATGGCAGGTTTTTTTTAACTGCTGTTTCCTAGCGGATGAGAAGATTTGTCGGGTTCGACAAAAATGCAGGAATGCATTTTTGCACGACCGCAGGTCGCCCGGAGGGCGAGCGCCAAGGATGGCGCGAGTGAATCCCCTTGGGGACGCCAAATTATTCAATAGGTTAGCTTGGCGTTAGCAAAATCCAATCCGAATTTAGTCAACTTTTAGTTAAAATCCAGTTTGTTAATCTTAGAATTTTTTAGCGCCAATCTTGCCTTTTTGGTAGTTATGTTATAATTTATGTAGATCATCCCAAGATGGTTCGCCTTCTTGGACCCGGTTAGCCAGTGCTGCCGGGTTTTTTCATTTTTAGGGGCAGAGAAATTATAAATGAAGCGTGTTAAATGTTTTGTAGATGGTTTCAATCTATATCATGCTGTTGCCGATTTAAAAATTAATCATCTGAAATGGCTCAATCTCCGTCAGCTAGCTCAAGCGTTTATTAAACCTACGCAAGAGGCGCTGGATGCTGTTTTTTACTTCTCTGTTTATCCTACTTGGCTTTGAGGGTTCTTATAGGCGTCATCAAGTATATGTAAAGGCATTAGAAGCAATGGGGGTGACTGCTGTCATTGGTCATTTCAAAGAGAAACAGAAAAAATGTTTAAAATGTGGTGCAAAGTGGTGTGCCCATGAGGAAAAGCAGAGTGATGTAAATTTTGCACTTCATTTGCTTCATCAGGCGCATATTAACGGTTTTGATAAAGCTTTTCTCATTACGGCTGATTCTGATTTGTGTCCGGCGATTGATTTAGTTTTGGATACCTTTCCAGAAAAAGAGCTTGTTATTTTGACCCCGCCAAATCGTTACCAAATTGCGCGTGAGATTCGTAGCAAGGTGAGTACTTTTAAAATTAAACAAAAACATTTAGCTGTAAGTTTGTTGCCTGAAAATATATACGATGATGAAAATAAGGTAATTTGTGTGAGGCCAACAGAGTATACTCCACATGTACTAAGAAAAATACAAATTACTGCAACATAATTGCACCAGTGCGAACTTAATTGCACCAATTGCACCAATTGCACCACATTGAGAATAATCACATTATTGGTGAAATTAGTTAATAGACATTATAATCTCTATACGTGTTTGTCATCAGCAGGTTTGGATTGATGCAACAAGCCCCTCTGCACTGAACGAGATGCCGCTTGATTCAAAGCCCAGGTGCCTTCTGATGCTCAAGCTGTTCTAGGGATTGTTCGTCCCGTGTCTGTGCGGAGTGGCAGTTTGCTAGCGTTTGCGTATTGACGGATAATTCCAGCTTGCATCTTGATAACTCGCTATAGATGTTAACAGCTTCAGTAAAACAACTTTCCCTAGTAATTTGTTGACCGGCTTCGGGAGCGTCTAAGGCTTCCTGTAAGGCATCCAGACCAGCTTGATTGTTTTTCAGTGCATTAAGAATGTCTTTGGGGGAGCCTTCATCGTCACAACAGGCACCAAGCAGTCGTATGACGGCGTTGATATTGCTTTTTTGTGCTAAGACTTTGTCTGATGGAAAATCAGGAGGCAGGGGAGGTGGCGGCGGTGGGGC
>Ga0155556_141_pt1 | contig 29220 bp, 24 predicted proteins | sample RifCSPhighO2_12_FD_107213 | JGI IMG/M metagenome (GOLD analysis project Ga0155556, IMG submission 107213) | Gammaproteobacteria bacterium RIFCSPHIGHO2_12_FULL_45_12
ATTCAAGCTTATTTTATGCTGTCGTCCCGCGGCTTGTCCGGGCTTGTTGCATAAATTCAAACTTGGTGGATTACGGCAAAAAACGCCTAATCCACTCTACCCAGTTTGGATTGATGCAACAAAGCCCTAAGTTAGCGAATCTGTAAAAATTAATTTTAAAAACAAATCATTAGGGTGTCCGTGTTTTTTAGCGGGAATCGCTGCACACCATCTCAGTGCATGATAAAAAATCTGTACAGAAGAAACCCACTTCTTCCTATTGTCAAATCCCAAAAAAGTCTTTATAATTCCAAAGATTTTGCCCGACCTTTTTATACATTTAAAATTTTAGGGAGAAAAAAGATGCAAGATATTTTCGCTTACAACCACATCATCAAGAAAATGCGCCAATTTTTCCAGGATCAAAAAGGGTTCATTGAAGTTCCCGCCCAACCCAGACTCTCCATTTTAGCGGCTTGCGAAGACCCCAAAACCATTACTCAATTTATTTTTAGCGGGGTGAACTACCCTCTGCCACAAACCGGACAAATGTGGTTAGAGCGTGAGCTTTTAAAAAACCCCAGCATTCCTGGGGTTTTTTGTATCACCACCAGCTATCGTAATGAGCCCTTCCCCATTCCCGGCCGTCATGACAAAATTTTCCCCATGTTTGAATTTGAATCCAAAGGCGGCATGGAGGCAATGAAAACACTTGAAAAGGAATTGCTGGCTCATTTAGGATTTCCCAAACCAACCTCCTTTTTGTACAACGATCTTTGCCAAAAATATGGGGTGGATGAATTAAGCGCCAAGGAAGAACTGCTCATGCAGCGCGACTTTGGTGACGTATTGAGTCTGGAACATTTTCCACAACACACACATCCTTTCTGGAACATGAAACATGGCAAAGATGGCATTTTCAATAAGGTTGATGTCATTCTTTACGGCATGGAGACCATTGGTTCGGCTGAGCGTTCCACCAATGTAGAAGAAATGCGCGACAACTTTTTCACCATTTCAGAAGGACAATATGCTAAATTGCTATTCAGCGCGTTTGGGGAAGAGCGTGTCTTGCAAGAGTTAGATGAATATCTAGCTCTCCCCATGTTCGCGCGCTATGGTGCGGGCATTGGTGTCACCCGAATGGCACGCGCCATGAGTTTAGCGGGATTATTAACACCCGCCAAAGAAGTAGCGGCTTAAGTCACCCAAGGTGATCAGCGGCGCGCAACCTCTCCTTGCGTGCCGCTGATTTTATAAACCATGACAGAGACATAAACTGATGCTAAATCATTCGCTAGTGACATCTCTTTATCAAATAGGGGCCATACAATTTGGTCATTTTACTTTAAAAAGCGGCCAGACCTCTTCTATTTACATTAATTTACGAAAAATCGTTTCTTATCCCAATTTGCTGCGCTCTATTGCAATCGCCATGTGGGATAAAGTAAAACATTATCAGTTTGATTTAATCTGCGGCGTACCCTATACCGCACTGCCCATTGCAACCTGCATTTCCCTTGAACATCACATTCCCATGATTATGCGGCGCAAGGAAAAAAAAGATTACGGCACAAAACAATTAATTGAGGGCGAGTTCAAGCCCGGTCAAAATTGCCTGATTATTGAAGACGTCGTCACCACTGGCGGCAGCATTCTTGAAACCTTTGCCGACATTGAACAATCCCAACTGACCGTCACTCACCTGGTCGCGCTGATTGATCGTGAACAGGGAGGAAAAGAGAAACTGGAGGAGAATGGACAGTTTAAATTGCACACCGTTTTTACCTTAACTGACTTATTGCAAATTTTATTAAAAATCGCCGCCATCAATTCAGAAGAGCGCTGCATGGTGGAACAGCTTATATTGGAAAGGTCTCTATAAGTGATGATCTCCTCTTTAACCTATGCCAAACGCGCCAACACCTGCCCTGCGCCCCTGGCCAGCCACTTGTTTAACTTGATGGACAGCAAGCAAACTAATTTGTGCGTTGCCGCAGATGTGAATTCCGCACCCGAATTACTGGCGTTGGCAGATGAAATTGGCTCTGAAATTTGCTTATTGAAAACACACATTGATATGCTGGCTGATATCACGCCGACCTTTTATCCCCAATTAAATGCATTGGCAAAGAAACATGACTTTCTCATTTTTGAAGATAGAAAATTTGCAGACATTGGCAACACGGTCAAACGGCAATATGAAGGCGGTAGCTTTTGCATTGCTGATTGGGCGCACATTATCAATGCGCACAGTTTGCCCGGGCCTGGCATCCTTCAAGGCTTACAAACCGTAGGACTTCCCAAAGGCCGGGGGTTATTCTTGCTTGCCGAAATGAGTTCCGCCGGAAATTTACTGGATGAGGCTTATGTCCATAAAACACTGGCCATGGCTAAATTATTTCCTGAGTTTGTGATTGGCTTCATTACGCAACACGGTATCAGCCCAGAGCCGCACTGGATCAACGCCACACCAGGCGTACAGCTTAATATCAGCACGGACAGTTTTCATCAACAATATGTCACACCGGAAACCGCCATTCTTGACAATGGTACGGACATCATTATTGTTGGCCGCGGCATTTTGACCGCTAACCATCCTCTCAAAACAGCGCGCCAATATAAAAAGCGCGGTTGGGATGCCTACCTTGCGCGCACCCGTTAAGGCGCGCGGTGGATTAGACGCTTTTCACCGTCACGCAAAACACCCTCAAGCCGCAAAAATAGCTTTCCCTATTCTGATACAAGTTGCCCCCTCAGCAATAGCGGCTTCATAATCCTGCGACATGCCCATGGATAAGGTATCAAGAGATGGAAATTGCGTTTTCAACGCCAGATAAAGGATAGAAAGCCGATGAAACACCTGACGTTGCTGCGTGACATGCTGGCCAGGCCTAGGAATACACATTAACCCACGAAACATCAGGCGCGGCAAACACGCCATCTTTGCCGCAAGAATGGGTGCTTCTTCTATCGACACACCCGACTTACTGGCTTCTCCATCCAGATTGACTTGCAAACAAACATTGAGTGGCGGCAAATGCGCTGGCCGTTGCTCACTCAATCGTCTCGCCAGTTTTTCACTATCCACACTATGCACCCACGCAAAATGTTCTGCAATTTTTTGAGTTTTATTCGCTTGTAACGGACCAATGAAATGCCATTCAATCGGGTAAGCTTGCAAGGCCGCAAGCTTAGGCCGTGCTTCCTGCCAATAATTTTCACCAAACATTAACTGGCCTGCTTGCACGGCCTGTAAAATATGCTCCACCGATTGTTGTTTACTGACTGCCAGCAATGTCACCGAGTGCGAAGGACGCCTATATTTTTTTTCATAGGCGGCCACTTGAAGCCTGACAGCATTTAAATGATCTGCGATAGAAATAACGTCATCCTCATTCGCCATGTCGCAACTGTCTTCTCAGCCATTCCCGCTAAAAAACGCGGGAATGGCTTCCTTGTTTTTATGCTGCGCAAAAGCCAAGCTTTTGCTTGCACCAAAAGGGGGAGAACCGCGATCTCCCCCTTTGGAATCCCCCATCGCAAAATGTTCAGCGGGAATCGCTGCTGTCTTCTCACTAAGCGTCAAGATAATGAAGGCCCTGCCTGCCTAATCGCAGCACTCACTTCAAAACGTTTGAAGTTTTCAACAAAGAGCTCAATCAAGGTGCGCGCGTTTTCATCATGTGCAGCGGTATCAGCCCATGCTTTACGTGGATTCAATAAGCTTGCATCCACACCTGTCATGGCGGTTGGGACTTCCAACTGAAACCCTGGCAAGGTTTCATAATTGGCCCGCTTTAATTCACCCTTCACAATGGCGGTCACGACAGCACGCGTGGTTGGAATGGGGAAACGATGTCCACCCTCACTATGAGAGCCGCCTGTCCAGCCCGTATTCACTAAATAGACCTGTGCATCATGGTGTGTTAAACGTTTCATCAACAGTTCTGCGTAAACCCGCGGCGGCAAAGGAAAGAATGGCGCGCCAAAACAAGTGCTAAAGGTTGGCTTAATGCCACTGCCTTGCCCTACTTCGGTGCTGCCAACCAGCGCCGTATAACCACTTAAAAAATAATAAGCCGCTTGTTCCGTTGACAGTTTAGCAACGGGTGGCAACACACCAAACAAATCGCAGGTTAAAAACAAAATGGCATTCGGTTGAGCACCGCCATTACTTTCCACACGCTGTGGAATAAATTCGCGTGGATAAGCCGCGCGCGTATTTTGCGTCAGGCTTGCATCTGCGTAATCCGGTTGCTTTGTCACGGGATTCAAAACGACATTTTCAATCACCGCGCCATATTGAATGGCATTCCAGATAAGTGGTTCACGCTCTTCTGACAAATCGATGCACTTGGCATAACAGCCGCCTTCAAAATTAAAAACGCCGTCTTCGCCCCAGCCATGCTCATCGTCACCAATGAGAAAACGTTCGGGATCCGCGGAAAGCGTGGTTTTGCCCGTGCCCGACAAACCAAAGAAAAGGGCGGTGTCGCCCTCTTTGCCCACATTCGCCGCACAGTGCATGGGTAAAATATCGTGCTGTGGAAACAGGAAATTCAACACGGAGAACATCGCTTTTTTAATTTCACCCGCGTAATGCGTGCCGCAAACCAAAATGCGCCGTTGCTCAAAATTCAAAATGACCGCCGCGTCACTGTTCACTCCGTCTGCCGCACCCTCTGTCTTGAAACCAGGCACACTTAAAATGGTCCATTGATTGGCTTCCGTCGTGGTATGCGGTGTTTCAGGACGAATGAATAACACCGTCGCAAATAAATTTTGCCAGGCAAACTCTGTCATCACTTTCACCGGCACACCAAGCGTTTTATGCTCCCCCACTTTTAAATAAGACACAAAGTACGTATCTTTGCTATCCAGATAATCGCTCGCCTTTTGCCAGAGGGCATCAAACCGATCGCCGCTAATAGGTTGATTGGTGGCGTTCCAGTCAACTTTGGTGTCCGTCACCGGCCCTTTCACAATATATCTGTCTTTCGGAGAGCGTCCGGTACGCGCGCCGGTTTTCACCACCAACGCCTGATTCGCCGCCAGCTCAGCCTCACCCCGTATCAGCGCGGCTTCCACTAATTCTTTTATAGACAAATTGATGCGTGGTTTGCTCGCGGTGTAAAACATTTCATTAACGGAATCGACCATTTGCGTCTCCTTCATTGGCTTGCTGATGCTTATTTGAAACTTATGGGGGGTATTGTAACCAAAAACCCTGCCAGAGGCACTAGTCGTCAATCACCCTTCTTGGCTGCAAAACGAATAAAAGTAGGGTGGATTAGACGCGCTGTTTGCGTCGTAATCCACCAAGGCTAAGCTACACAAATCAAATGTCGCCCATTTTGATGCAATTTGGTGGATTACGACGCAAACAGCGCGTCTAATCCACCCTACATTTGCAATAATTCACGCACCTTTTGCAATAACTCACGCACCTTGGCATCTTCAACCTGGTCAAAATGCTCGTACCAGGCACCCACCGCGCCCAATGAATCCGGCGTGAGTGGGCAGATGAGGTGATCAACCGATAAGGCTATGCGCTGACAGACATTTTTGTCGGCAACGGGCACAGCCACCACGATGGCCGACGGGTCATATTGCATCAAGGCATTCACCGCCGCCTGCATGGTCGCGCCCGTTGCAATGCCATCATCCACTAAAATGACATGCTTATTTTTCAAATCAGGAAAAGGGCGATCTCCTCGGTACGCTTTTACACGACGATCCAGTTCTTGCTTTTCTTTTGCAATCACATTCGCCATGTCCTCGGTGGAAATGGACAAATCCTGAATAATGTCTTCATTAAAAACGCAGGTGCCGTCCATGGCAATGGCGCCCATGGCAAGCTCATCATAGCGAGGCACGCCTAATTTTCTCACCACAAACACATCAAGCGGCGCATGTAATGCTTGCGCCACTTCAAAGGCAACCGGCACACCGCCGCGCGGCAATGCCAGCACCACCAAATCTGGCCGGTTCACATAAGACGATAAAGCTTGCGCTAGGACGCTTCCGGCCTGCTCTCGATCGACATATTTCTCCATGTCCTCTCCTTTATTTTCCGACGCAAAAACTCGAAAAAATGCGGCCCAGCAAATCATCCGCCGTAAATTCGCCGGTAATGTCATTTAACGCTAACTGCGCCAAACGCAAATCTTCGGCTGCCAGTTCACCCGCACCGGCGTGTTTTAATTGCGCCAGACTACTTTCAACATGCTGCGTGGCTCGCCTGAGCGCCTCTAAATGGCGGCGTCTTGCGAGATAAAGGCCCTGGTCACTTCCATCAAACCCCACTTGTGACTTAATGCACTGCCTCAGTTGCGCGATCCCCTCACCCGTTTTGGCTGACAGGGAAACAACCCATCCTTGTTCATTTTCAATGAGCGAGGCAGGCTCATCCAGCAAATCAATTTTATTTCGAATCAGAATCCTTTTCCTGGTTTTGATCACGTTAAACGGGGATGCCTCTTCAGACCCTGGATGTCGCGCATCCTGCAAATATAACACGATATCCGCTTTTTCAATTTCATGATACGCCCGGCGTATCCCTTCTTGCTCCACCACATCGCAACTATCACGCAAACCGGCCGTATCAATGAGGTGCATGGGCATATCGTCAATTAAAACATAATCGCGCAAAACATCGCGTGTTGTGCCAGGAATATCAGTGACAATAGCCAATTCTTTTCCGCTCAAACAGTTTAATAAACTGGATTTCCCCACATTAGGCGCACCCGCAATGACGGCGGTAATGCCTTCTCGTAAAAAAGAACCTTGCGTGGCATTTTTCTGAATATCCTGCAACTGATTTAACATTTCCTGCATGCGCGCCAACATTTTTTTATCGCTTAAAAAATCAATTTCCTCGTCAGTGAAATCAATGGCGGCTTCCACATACATACGCAAATGAATCATTTTTTCAAGGACAGCGTGAATCACCGCTGAAAATTCCCCTTGCAGTGAACGCACCGCCAAACGCGCTGCCTGCTGGGATGAGGCGTCAATCAAATCGGCGATGGCTTCCGCTTGCGCCAAATCAAGCTTCCCATTTAAAAACGCCCGTTCAGAAAATTCCCCGGGTCTCGCTAATCGCGCGCCGGCCTTCAACACACATTGCAACAACAAATCCACCACCACCGGCCCGCCATGGCCCTGCAGCTCTAAAATATCTTCGCCTGTAAAAGAATGAGGATTCGGAAAAAAAATGGCAACGCCCTCATCAAGCGCCACGCCTTGCGTATCTCGAAAGACAACATACGTCGCCTCGCGCGGTTTTAATTCACGCGCTGTCACTTGCCGCATGATATGGCACACCAATGGCCCTGAAACACGCACAATGGCAATGCCGCCGCGGCCTTTCGGCGTGGCTTGTGCAACAATGGTCTCTTCTGAATGGAATGGTGTCATAAGACAATCAGGGCGGCGGATGATACCGGAATGCGTCATCCGCCGCTCACTCTATTTATCAAGCGAGCGCATCACATACCACTGCTGCGCGAATGACAAGGTGTTATTGACAAACCAGTACAGCATCAACCCGGCTGGGAAGCTGGCAAATAACACGGTGAAAACAAGGGGCATCATCATCATCACCTTGGCCTGAATGGGATCGGGCGGCGGCGGATTTAAACGTTGCTGTACAAACATGGATAAACCCATCAACACGGGTAAAACGTAATAAGGGTCTTGCTGAGACAAATCATGTATCCAGAAAATAAACGGGGCTTGCCGCAACTGCACACTTTCGACCAACACCCAATAAAGTGCAATGAAAACCGGAATCTGAATCAACACCGGCAAACACCCACTCATGGGGTTCACTTTTTCCTGACGATATAATTCCATGGTGGCTTGCGTTAATTTTTGTTTATCCTCCGCAAAACGTTCTTTCAGCGCCGCCATTTTGGGCTGCAATTTTTTAAGCACGCTCATGGAACGATAACTTTTGGCTGATAGCGGATAAAAAATCAGCTTAATGACAACCGTCACCAGCACAATCGACCAGCCCCAGTTGCCAACCACCGCATATATTTTTTGCATCGCCATAAAAATCAAGGCCGAAATAAACCAGAACCAGCCATAATCAATGGTTAACTTCAACCCGGGGGCGGCTTGCTCCAATAAATCAGCAATGGCGGGGCCGGCATAGAGTTTCACTTGTGTGGATACTTGTGTCCCGGGTTGAGCGGTCAGCGCTTGCCCAATCATGCCAATGGTGTACAAGCCATCCTGAGTGACTTTTGAATAATACGTTGAGACAGCTTCTTTGGGCGGCACCCACGCACCCACAAAATAATGCTGAATCATGGCCACCCAGCCATCTTTAACGGCTTGCTCCAGGTTTGTTTTATCCATCTCTTTAAAAGGGACTTTCTGAAACGCTTTGGCTGGCGTGGTAATGGCCGCACCGAAGTAAGTCGCTAAATTGACAAATCCGCCATGGCTCACGGGCGGTGTATTTTTACGCATTAGCTGCGTATATAAGTTGCCTGCCCAAGGTTCGCTCGACTGGTTATTAAGCGTATAACCCACTTTGATTTCATAACTACCGCGTGTGAAGGTAAAGGTTTTTAAGACCTTAATACCGTTTTTCTGCCAGCGCAGCGTCACCACCACGTCATTTTCACCTGGGTCCAATGAATAGTCACTGTGATCCATCGTATAAAGTGCTTGTCTGTTTGAGGTATCCGGCCCCATTTTGCCTAGCAAACCGCTTTCTGCAATGTAACGGGTGCTTGAATCATTGGTCAGCAGGGTAAAGGGCTGCTTTGACCCTAATGATTCGGGATAAGCCGGTAATTTCACGCTCACAATGTCACCACCGCGCGTATCAATGGCGACATCCATCAAATCCGTCTTGACTGAGATCAGCTGGCCCGTGGCAGGAGCTGCAAGCCCCGCTTTGACCCCTGCGGGTTCTGTGTTGGCCTCCCTTGCCGTTGTGTTCGCACTCTCATTCCGCGCACTCGCATCAGGGGTAAAATGACTAGGGGTCTCGGCCACGCCGGAAGCAGCAGAAGCCGGAGGCGCCGCCATGACAGGATGCTCACGCTGCCAAGCCTGATAAAGAAAGAGGCCAATGACGACTAACAAGGAGTACAGGGCAATTCTTAGGGTCTCTAACATGGCGTTCAACTTCTACTTAATAAATTTAAAGGGTAATTTTTGAGTTTTGGGTGCCGGCTGCCCCGGCTGCCGCACGGGGTCAAACCCACCAGGACACCAAGGGTGACAACGTAATAAACGCCCGCATGCGAGCGCCCCTCCTTTCAGACAGCCATGCAGGGTAATCGCTTCCATGGCATAAGCAGAGCAGGAAGGTTCAAAACGACAGCACGGGCCTAACAGTAAGCTAAAAACATAGCGATACAGGCGAATCAGGCGGATTAAACAGACTGTGAGGAATGAATGAAGGGCTGCCATAAGTGATTGATATCTTCCCGTAATGCTTTTTTGTCAAAAGAAGAGCAGCTTGCGCGTAAAATGACGACAAAATCTCGCTCCAACAGGGCTTCTCGGTGGTGCCGGAAGCTTTCACGCAGGATACGTTTCACCTTGTTCCTGTCAACCGCCCGCCTGACATGCCGCTTGGCGATGTTAACGCCTAGCCTAGCATGAGACATCCCATTTGGCCGACTTAACACTAGCAGATAGTGATGGGCCAATTTGCTGGGCCTAGCCGCAAAAACAGATTGAAAATCTGACTGGCGAATCAGCCTGTCCTGCCGCGAAAAACGTAACATGGCTTATGGTGTAAGCCTTGCACGACCCTTGGCACGACGACGACTAATCACCGCCCGGCCGTTTTTGGTGGCCATGCGAGCGCGAAACCCGTGGGTTCTTTTTCTTTTCAAAACACTCGGTTGGAACGTTCTTTTCATGACGGTCTACTCAATGCTGGTTCACTATTAACAGGGGGCTTATGTTAGGGGTAAGCTAGGCGATTGTCAAACAAAAAGCCTTAAAAAAAACAGGGGGTTCGGGTTGTTCAGGTAAGATTCTGTTAAGGCTAGTGAGGTATAATTTTCTATAGTTGAGTCAGATGTGGTTAAATAATATACTAAATGAGGGGTGGGCAATGCCGAGAAAATGGGGGAAATCGTCGGAAGAGGGTGTCAAGCGGCCTCCGTCACGCGATGATCTGGTGGTGGCGTATTTTACGGAATGTTTTAATGATAAGGATGTCCTGGATAAATTTCAGGAGGACATAACCCAGATAGCCCAGATAAGCCAGAGAAACCCTGGTGACGGTTTAAGTCGAATTTTTGATCCCTTTCCAGAACTAGATGCGCAGCTGGCCTTGCCCCTAGACGAATCCATGCTCAAAACGTTGCGGGAAACGATGAAAGCGACCCTTAAGGAACTCAAGCCAAACCAGCGTCCCTCTGACATAAACCCCATGGAGCTTGCCACGCTCCTACTTAATAACGTACCTGACTTAAAAGCATTTACGAATTGCTTTTTTTACATCGCGTTCCGTGATCTATGTGATGAAAACGGGAAGTTGAAAAACCCCTTGGCAGTTCTATTTAATATTAATTCATTACTTTCAGACAATAAACCTAGTACCCTCATCAATGCTTATGTATCGAAGATGCTCCTCCCGAAGGCATTTTGGGACCTGCTTTTTGAGGTTGCCGAAAAAGGAGACGATGGTAGTATGATGCCTTTACTTGCTGGGGTTCCTGCATCGACCTTCACCGCCCTTATAAGCAATTCGCTTAATCATTACGCTTTGCCGAAGTATCAATCAGCGTATGACCTTCATTTGATGTCAGAAGCTGAACCTAGGCCAGGTGAATTACACGTACAATGTGATGCTGACGGATTGAAATATCAGGTGTATCGTCTAGATATACAAACGATTCCGTATAGTAAGCTGCCAGAAAACTTTCCGCGAGAATTTAAAAAGATTGATGATATCATAGAATTTTTGCCTAGTATTCTGGCATTCACATCAAGGAATGGTCACACCCTTAAGTTAGACCCCGCTGTTTTGAAAAATGAGCTTTCTGGTTTTGTTACTAAAAATGTTGGCCTGAGCGCCCTTATAAAACAGGCGCTTTCTGAAGACCACCCATTAGAGAATGTCATTAATCTCGAAGTAAATGCTGAAAATCAGAATGGCGAGCTGGCAGCAGGCAACGAAGAAATTAAACCACTTCCAACGTTTGCTGGGTTTTTAACAGAGAATAATAAGAAATTAAATGAGTATCTAGCTGGTGTGTACAATCAAGGCAATACAAGTACCGTGATGAACCGTCTGTTTGGTAATCCTGACACGCTGCCCTCCTTCACCCCCGCCACCGATAAATTATCAGCTTTAGCGGAAGCTGCATCCGACCCCCACAAACTCCGAGCTTGGGTTCATGATACGCTGCTGTTTGCTAAAGCGCTTTTATTTGATGAAAAGGGCAACATAAAAGATGAAATTCTCGCTTGTTTAAAAGGCGCAGCTCCCGACGGTCTAAAATCGACTTTCGAAATTAACGAAGACAATACGCACATACATCCTATATTCAATAGCTTCTGGACTTACCTGTTCTACACAAAGGAGGCTGATAATTTATTCGAGCAAATAGAAAACGAGAATCCGGATAGGCCTTTATTAAAAAGGGAGCTAGACGCATACAAAAATCAATTTTTGAAGGATGACACAAAATTAGATGCAGCCTTTTCCCGCCTGAATATGCTCAAAAAGCAATATCATGAGACTTATGCGAGCTTGGAGCGGGAACTTAAAAAAGAGTCGGAGGGTAGCGAACTACGAAAGCTTGCCGCGAAGGTGAAAAATCAAATCGACTATTTTCTCAGTCGTAAAAAGGAAAAGCTTAGCGCGAATGATTGGAGCATGCTCACACATACCCTTAGCTGCACCGAAAATGCACTTGCCGACCCTACTAATCTCGAAACGGCGGCAGCAGCAAAACGGCAAGCAGACAAATTAAACAAATTCCCTTGGGGCAAAGCCATTGGCGGCGCACTCTTAATTCTGGCATCCGCGACACTCATCGTAGGAAGCGTCTTACTGTTGCTTGGAACATTTGGATTATCCGCGCCCATTTCCCTGCCTGCCTTTATTACGGGTGTGACAGGCCTTGGATTAGGCCTTGGCATTGCCAGTGCGGCACTTGGTATAGGTAGCGCGATTGGTGGCAGTTTCTTGTTTCATAAAGCTGCCAAGGAAAATTCGAAGCCATTAGACGAGGCAGACGACAAGACCTATAAAAATGGCTACATTCCGATTCAGGTAGGGCCGCCAGTAAGATAGAGCCTGTTGACATTCGCATGGATATTGCATCATTCGCTCATCGTTGGAGTAGCCTAGCCCCTCGGGGCGGGTCAACGATCGGAAAAGAACTATTATATTAGCTAAATATAGGGGGTAGGATCTGCCAGATTAGCCTCATCAAACCCTTTCTTTCTCAATGCGCAACTATCGCAAACACCACATGCCTTACCATCAGAGTCGGCCTGATAACAGGAAACGGTCATACCATAGTCAACCCCTAGAGAAAGGCCAAGCTTGACTGTTTCAGCCTTTGAGAGATTCATAAGAGGCGTATTAATAGTTATCTTCCCTTCCTCTACTCCCGTTTTAGTGGCTAATTTAGCTAGTTTTTGAAAAGCCTCAATATATTCAGGTCGACAGTCAGGATAGCCAGAAAAATCAACTGAACTAACACCAATAAAAATATCGTCCGCCTTTAGAACTTCAGCCCAGCCTAATGCAAAAGATAAAAAGATAGTATTCCTGGCAGGCACATAGGTAACCGGAATTGTATTGTCACCTTTATAGTCCGGCACATCTAATGCCGTATCGGTTAATGCCGATCCGCCTAGCTGAGCAATGGGTATCTCAACGATATGATGGTCAGCATCAAAATGAGCAGCAATTTTTTTAGCGGCGTTCAATTCAGCTGAATGGCGTTGGCCATAGTTAAAGCTGATTGCATGGCACTTAAAACCTTTAGATTTTGCATACGCAAGGCAAGTTGTGGAATCTAAACCGCCGGAAAATAGTATTACTGCATTTTTCATATAATGATCCTAGTATGAAGTTATTTATTATAAAATTTTTTGCAATCGCTTTTCCTAATGCCTCGAGACGGGTGCTTCGCACCCTCCTCGGCATGAACGGTTTACTGTTCTTTTCCGATAGTTGACCCGCCCCGAGGGGCTAGGCTACCCCTAAAGAACCAGCTATATAATCGCTCAATGATCATAGGGTTGCAATTACCTTAACACCTAATGATTCAGCGATATCGGTAAGCGTTATATTCGGGCCTGCCGTCAATTAGTCAGCATGAATTTCGGACCATGTAGGGTGGATTAGGCGCTTTTTGCCGTAATCCACCAAATCAAATTTCATTTTCTTTATTCAAAAGTTTATCAATTAACGGAACCGTTATCTCAATTCTAATATGTTTCAAAGCCTTAAACTGATCCTAGACAATACTGACCTTGATTAGGTTGTACTAGATAAAGCTTGCGATAGCGGAAAAATGCTTCATAAAAAACGGGGCGAAAAGAAATGAAATTTGATTTGGTGGATTACGGCAAAAAGCGCCTAATCCACCCTACATTATCCGGAATTCATGCTGAAGAAAATGCCCCGAGGGGCTAGGGCACTCGCAACGACAGGAGGAATGGCAAGGCACACAAAAAAGCCCCGTGTTCGTCAATGAACGCGGGGCTTTTTCAAGCATGCAAGCTTCAAACCCAATCAAGTACCCGAGATCTCAATCTCTTTCATGCTCAAACGAATGCGGCCCTGTCTGTCAACCTCCAGAACCTTTACCCTGACCACTTGGCCTTCTGCCAACCGGTCGCTCACATTGGCAATGCGTTCATTTGCAATTTGGGAAATATGAACCAATCCTTGTTTGCCTGGCAAAATGGTCACTAACGCACCAAAGTCCATTAGCTTGGTGACGGTACCCTCATAAATGGTACCCACCATCACTTCCGCCGTTAGCAGTTCAATACGTCGTAATGCTTCTTCACAGGCCGACAAATCAGCCGCCGCGACTTTCACCACACCGTCGTCACTAATATCCACCACCGTACCCGTTTCTTCGGTCAGGGCGCGAATGGTCACGCCGCCTTTTCCAATGACATCCCGAATTTTATCCGTTGGAATGCGTATGCTTAAAATGCGTGGCGCATAAGCCGACATTTCCTGACGTGGGCCTGTTAAGGTTTTATTCATTAAATCCAGAATATGCAAACGCCCATCACGCGCCTGATCCAGTGCGTTTTTCATGATTGCTTCTGTGATACCATCGATTTTGATATCCATTTGCAATGCGGTCACCCCTTCTGCCGTTCCCGCCACTTTGAAATCCATGTCACCCAGATGGTCTTCATCGCCCAAAATATCGGTTAACACGGCATACTTATCACCTTCCTTGACGAGCCCCATGGCCACACCGGCAACATGCGATTTAATGGGCACACCCGCATCCATCAAGGCCAGACTGGTTCCACACACCGTTGCCATGGAACTGGAACCGTTGGATTCCGTAATTTCTGACACGACGCGCAGCACATAGGAAAATTCTTTCAGGTCAGGTAACACCGCCGCCAAACCACGTTTTGCCAAATTACCGTGGCCAATCTCACGTCGTTTTGGACTGCCCACCATACCCAATTCACCCACCGAATAAGGAGGGAAGTTGTAGTGCAGCATAAAGGTTTCCTTATGCTCGCCTTGCAACGCATCAATTGTCTGGGAGTCACGTTCAGTGCCCAGTGTTGCGACCACTATCGCTTGTGTTTCGCCGCGGGTAAACAGGGCGGAACCATGTGTACGGGGTAGCAAACCCACTTGAATGTCAATGGGTCTAACCGTGCGCGTATCCCTGCCATCAATTCGCGGCGCACCTTCCAGCACGCGCGTACGCACAATGCTTCGCTCCAGTTTGCCAAACACGTTCTTGACGTCTTGCACCACGCCCAACGCGTCTTCCTTGCCTGCCAACACTTGCTCAAGCACACGCTCACGAAGCTCAGCAATCGCTTCCTGGCGTTCCATCTTATCTTTAATCTGGTACGCTTTTTCCAGTTCCGCCCGGCTTAACTCAAGCACTTGCTTTTCTATGGCCGCATCCACCGCTGCAGGCACCCATTCCGCTTTCACCACACCCGACTCGTCCACCATTTCTTTAATCACCGCGATCACCGACTGCATTTCCCGGTGGGCAAACATCACCGCACCCAGCATCACCGCTTCTGACAGTTGATTTGCCTGTGATTCCACCATTAAAACGGCGGTCTCTGTCCCCGCCACGATCATGTCCAGCCCAGAGGTCGATAACTGCGAAAAAGTGGGATTAAGAAGATAGTTGCCTTCCTGATAACCGACACGCGCTGCCGACAAAATGTTGAGCGCCGGCATCCCTGAGAGTGCTACCACGGCTGCCGCGCCAATCATGGCGGGAATATCAGGGTTAACCTCGGGGTTCATCGACAACACGGTCGCAATCACCTGCACTTCGACATTAAAGCCTTTTGGAAACAAGGGGCGCAAGGGTCGGTCAATCAGTCTGGACGTTAAGACTTCTTTTTCACCTGGGCGGCCTTCGCGCTTGAAATATCCCCCTGGAATGCGGCCTGCCGCATAAGTCCGTTCCTGATAATTCACCGTTAATGGGAAAAAGTCTTTTCCTTCAACGGCGCTGTCCGCGCAAACGAGTGTTACCAGCACAACGGTATCATCCATCGTCACCATGACGGCGGCGGTTGCTTGACGGGCAATGTTGCCCGTTTCAATGGTTAAGGTGTGGTTACCATAACGTAAAGTTTTTTTAATGGCTGTCAAATTAGTCACCTAAATATTCAATTTATTGGGTTGCCGCTATTCTTGAGTGCGGATGTCGCGAATGTCTAACGCTTTGATCAACTTGATATAACGCTCTGAGTCTTTGCTTTTCAAGTAGCGCATCATTTTGCGGCGCTGGCTCACCATGTTGGTCAGGCCATAACGGGTATGAAAATCATGTTTGTTGACTTTTAAATGCTCAGTTAAAGCGCTGATGCGGGCGGATAAAAGCGCAATTTGCACCTCGGGTGAACCGGTATCTTTATCAGCTTGTTGATATTTCTTAACAATGTCAGCCTTCGCGGCGGCAGTTAGCATGTACACTTCTCCACTTTCTATATAGAGTTTCTTTAAAAGGCGGGTATTGTAACGGGGAGTTCAATGAGTAACAAGCCTTTTCCTCGCATCCTCAACGCGATGTTGCTTGTTTTGGTAAAATGCTTGATTGCACGGTTCACCTTAAAAAGGTTACCTATTTCTGAAACCCTGATTTCCTGATAGCATTAAAAGCCAATTAAGTGCTTATGGGTCACCCATTAACCATGCCACGTCAAACAGTGAAGCGACACATCCTCTGCCTGTTGCTGGCCAGTTTTTTGCCAGGCATAAGCCTTCCGGCAACGTTGCCCAAAGGGGACAGCCACATGCAAGCACTTTATGACCAGCATCCTTGGTCCCTGATGTATTATTATGGTGTCACCGTGAACAACCCACTGATTCAGGTGCTCACCTTCAACCACTTAAATCGCTGGCCTGAACACATTCAATCTATTGAAATGGCTAAAACACTTAACGAAGATAATTTTTTACGCAAGCTTGTCAGCCCACTGGTCGGCGTGGTGCAACTGGCTTTCAATCTGACCGTACGCAATGGCAGCGATCAACATACCATTTATGAGTTTGATCCCTACCTCATTTTCCGCTGGGCAAATTTACCCTGGAACAAGATACTCACCACCTCCTTTGCGCTCGCCGAAGGCCTCTCCTATGACTCCTCCATTCCCGCCATTGAAAAGCGTGAAAATGACAATACCAAACGCCTGTTAAATTATTTAATGTTCGAGGCCACTTTTGCGCTACCCCCTTATCCCAGACTACAGCTTGTCGCCCGCGCGCATCATCGCTCAGGGGCTTATGGGTTATATCACGCAGGGAATACAGGCTCTAACGATATTGGCCTTGGCATTCGCTATTTATTCGACTCATGACATGAAAACAAACCCCCTCTTGCAAATCGACCACCTTTCTTGTGTCAGACAAGCGAACCCCTTATTTCTGGACTTGTCTTTTCATCTAGGGGCGGGGGATGTCTTGTTGGTTGAAGGTGCTAATGGTTCTGGCAAATCCAGTTTATTACGTTTGCTAGCTGGCCTTGCCTCTCCTGATGCGGGTGAGATTCGCTGGCAAGGAAAATGTATTCACGCGCATCGTGCTGATTTTTTAGAACACCTGCATTTTATCGGCCACCCAAACGGTCTCAAACCGAAACTAACGGTTTCTGAAAATTTAAAACTGACGAGCCAGCTTCAATTGACGCCCGTCTGCCCGCCGCTCACCGACATTTTGACGGCCTTGCAGTTAACAAACCATCAGCACACCTTGGCACACGAACTTTCTGCGGGTCAAAAGCGTCGGGTCGCGTTGGCGAGGTTGTTACTGGTTCCCAAAAAACTCTGGTTGCTGGATGAGCCTTTAACCGCTCTTGATACGACAACACAACATTTTTTCCTAACTTGTCTCACGCAACATTTACAACAAGGAGGAATGGCTGTCATCAGTTCTCACCACCCCATCACCCTGCCTCATGTCTCGCCACAAACCATCAGGCTGCCATCATGCTAGCCGCCTTTCGATATGTGCTTTACACCGAATTACTTTTACTGTTGAGACGCTCACAGGAATGGTTGCATCCCTTGAGTTTTTTCATCATTGTCATTTGTCTTTTTCCCTTGGCGTTTACCCCTGACACCCGTTTTCTGCAAACCTATATGCCAGGCTGCATCTGGATTGCTGCCTTGCTGGCGAGCTTGCTATCGGTTGAAACTATGTTTTATACCGACATGGAAGACGGCCATCTGGAACAACTGACTTTAAGCCAGCTACCCTTAACCGCCATTATGCTGGCGAAGCTTGCCGCACAGTGGCTAATCACCCAACTACCCCTGGTTTTGTTGACTCCCGTCTTAGGATTATTATTTCACTTGCCCTTTACTGTGACGCTGGCATTAGGATTAAGTTTGTTGCTTGGCACACCCCTATTAAGCCTGCTTGGGTGCTTGGGTGTCACCTTGACGCTGGGATTAAAACAACAGGGCGTTTTGTTGAGCTTGCTTATTTTACCCTTAGCAACACCCGTATTAATTTTTGGAGTGAGCATTGTGCAGCAAGCACAAGCGGGCCTTAATATGGCCGGACCGCTTGCGTTTTTAGCGGGGTTATCTGTCTTTGCCATGACACTATTGCCCATCGCCATTGCCTCAATGGTGAAGGTTAGCTTGGACGACTAACCTCCCTTTCAGGAGGCGTTGTTGCATCAATCAAATGTTATCCATTTTGATGCCATTTGGTGGATTACGGCAAAAAACGCCTAATTCGCGCCCTACATTTACTAACCCTTTCAGGATACATTTCCGAGCGGTTTAAACGCCTGAATGCCGGTTTGCGCGCGACCCAGCACCAGCGCGTGAATATCCGCTGTCCCTTCATAGGTTTTAACCGTTTCCAGATTCACCATGTGCCGCATCACATGAAACTCTTCCATGATGCCATTCCCGCCATGAATGTCACGCGCTTCACGCGCAATGTCAAGCGCGCTCACGGTTGAGAAACGTTTCATCATGGAAATCATGGGTGATGCCGCGCGCCCTTCATCTTTTAACCGGCCTAATCGCAAACAACCTTGCAAGCCTAAACTAATATTTGTTTGCATATTGGCTAATTTAAATTGTATTAACTGATTCGCGGCAATGGGCTGATTAAACTGAACCCGATCCAGCGCATATTGCCGCGCCGCATGCCAGCAAAATTCCGCCGCGCCCAATGCGCCCCAGGCAATGCCGTAACGCGCGTTATCAAGACAGCCCAACGGCCCAGACAAGCCGTCTGCTAATGGCAATTCATTTTCATCAGGAACAAACACATCCTCCATCACAATTTCACCCGTCACGGACACACGCAAACTCAACTTTCCATGCATCACAGGCGTAGACAAGCCTTTCATGCCTTTTTCCAAAATATAGGCGCGAATCCGCGCCTTTTCATTCCGCGCCCAGATAATAAAAACATCGGCCACCGGTGAGTTGGTAATCCACATTTTGGTGCCATTTAAAAGATAACCTCCCGCTACTTTTTTAGCACGCGTGTCCATGCCTGCCGGATCAGAACCATGATTGGGTTCAGTCAAGCCAAAACAGCCCACCCATTCACCTTGCGCCATTTTGGGTAAATATTTTTGCTTTTGCTGTTCGCTGCCATAAGCATAAATGGCGTGCATACTTAAACTGGACTGCACACTCACCAATGAACGATACCCTGAATCAACGCGCTCCAGTTCTCGCATGATCAATCCATAAGACACATAATTCACCCCTGCACAGCCATAACCCTGAATGGTCGCGCCCAACAATCCTTGCTCGCCCATCTGCCGCATGAGCGCGGCATCAAACTGTTCTTCCCGAAAAGCAGCGAGCACCCGAGGTTGCAACTGACCTTGCGCAAATTCGCGCACCGAGTCACTGATTAGGCGTTCTTCTTCCGATAATTGCTCGTTAAAAAATAAGGGATCATCCCATTTAAAAGCAGACATGGCTGTGTTTGACATATCCTGTTCCCTGTCTTAATGCTGCAAAATTAATAGAGCCTGCCAGCCATTCCCGCTAAAAACGCGGGAAGGCTTCCTTGTTTTTATGCTGCGCAAAAGCCACGCTTTTGCTTGCACCAAAAGGGGGAGAACCGCGATCTCCCCCTTTGGAATCCCCCATCGCGACATGTTCAGCGGGAATCGCTGAGAGCCTGCCATCTTTCATCGTGACCACGCGTTCACAACGCTGACTGACGGCTTGATCATGCGTTATAATAACAATGGTTCGCCCTTCCTGGCGATTTAAATTTGCCAACACCGTCATCACGTCCTTGCCCGTTTCAGAATCGAGCGCGCCTGTTGGCTCATCCGCCAAAATAACGGCGGCATCCCCAACCAGTGCTCTAGCGATGGCCACACGTTGCTGCTGTCCGCCGGAAAGCTGGCTGGGTCGATGTTCCGCTAAATGCGCCACGCGCATTTTGGCAAGTGCCTGATGCGCTTTTTCCTGCGCGAGTGCGCGCGGCAGCCCGCGATAAAATAAGGGTAACATCACATTTTGCAACGCTGAAGACCGTGGAAGCAAAAAAAACGACTGGAATACAAACCCGATTTTTTCATTTCGTAATGACGCTAACGCAGCCTCTGACAACCCAGATACTTCTTGGCCTAAAAACCAGTGATGACCTTCGGTTGGCCGATCAAGCAAGCCAAGAATATGCATCAACGTTGATTTGCCTGAACCAGACGCCCCCATAATGGCTGTCATCTCGCCGCTGTTAAGCGTGAAATCAACGGCGTGCAACGCTGCAATGAGGTTATCGCCTAATCGATAGGTTTTGGAAACCCCTTGTAATTTAATCAGGGATGACAATTTTATCGCCCTCCTTTAACCCTGATAAGATGGCCACGTCATTGACAGTCGTTTTGCCCGTTTTAATGGCGACTCTGATCACCTTGCCTGATACCGGATCAAAGCGCTGCACCGAGGCTTCATTGCCCGTCTCGCTCACGGCTGCGAGCGGCACCATCATGGCGGCTGCTTCATCGACATCAATCTCCACCTTCGCGCTCATACCAGGATGAACATCACGTTGTTCAGCCGCACTTAAACGGGACACCACCACCTCAACCGTAAACGTTGGCATACCGCCATTGCCGCTTTCGCCTTGTTGATCAACCCGTTTCACTTTGCCGTATAAAACATGTTCGGCAAAAGCGATCCCCGTGACTTTGACTTTTTGCCCCGCTTTTAATTGATTCACCCTTAATTCATTCGCCTTAATTTTGATGGATAACCCACTCATATCACCCAATACGGCCAAAACGTCACCTTGTTTCACCATATCGCCTTTGCCGATTCTTTTAACCTCACCTTCCATTTTATCGGGTGACAACAACACACCCGCACTGAAGGACATAACTTGCAGATTTTCTGCCTCATTATTCAAATGCAGCGCTTGTGCAATTTTATCCACATCTGCAATCGTCAAATCAAAAAGGGCTTTTTCCTTTATTTTTAACGGGTGGAGAAATCCTGACAGCGCATCTTTTGCCTGCAACAGGCTTAACTGCCCTGCATAATAATTTGTTTGCCTTGACTTATAATCATCATCAGAAATCAACTGATTTTGATGTAAAAAAGTCGCTTCGGATAATTGTGTTTTGCCCATATTAAATTCATTTTTGGCTTTAATATATTGCATGAGCGCGGCTTTATAATCTGAAATAAATTTTGAGGAAGACAAAACAAATAATAACTGACCCGATTTTACCGCTTCACCAAATTGAAATGGCATGGCCATGATCACGCCGTCTGCAGGACTCACAATCACTTGCGTCGTAACCGGCTGCACGATACCCGTATAAAATAGCGTATTGGTATATGCCCGCCTGGTTACCACGGATAAATGGCCATGCGGTATGGTTGGCTCGCGCGAACAGGCCTGCATGAACATAACAAACAAGCACCCTATTACTATTTTAAAAAAAAACATTACAACCTCACCTGAACATCCCATGTTTTCAATGTATGGCCCACCAGAAAATCGACATTGACCAATGATTTTATATAATTTACACGCGCCCCCAGCAAAATTTGTTGCGACATGATCAATTGAGTTTGCGCGCCTTGCAATTCCAGACTATCAATCAAACCATGTAAATATTTTTGATAACTGACACGATACGTTTTTTCCTGCCACTTCTCTGACTCTCGCGCAAATCGCAACGCATTTCGTGCGCTAATAACGCTATTCCAGCCATTGATGGCGCTGGTTTGCTTGTTCCATTTTTCCTGTTTCAACGCAAGCTCCGCCTGCTGAATGGCAATTTTGGCCTGTTGAACCGCCTGTTTACTTGCCTGATCGTCAATTGGCACTTGCAAAACCAACGACACACCCTGACTTTGATTAATGCCATTCGTCAAACTATTCCAGCCAGCATTATCTCCCCCGCCAATGCCATTGCCGGTTGATGCTGAAGCCGATAAATTTAATTGCCACCTCGTATTATCTTCAGCCGATGTTAATGCGCGTCTTGATGAACCATTTAATGTAATCTGATCTGTTTGGTATTGTATGTCTTGCTCCAACACAAACGCCTTGGTTTCCTCAAGCGTGGGCATATGATATTTCTGCTGCAATTTGTCCATGTCAAGCGAGGCAAAACTAACCGTTAGATTTGGATCCAGTCCAATCGCGGCTAACAACGCATATTGCATTTGCAATAAATTGTTTTTGTTATTTTCGAGTTGCGTTTTAGCACTGGCCAGATTTGCCTTGACGGTCACCAACTCATTTCCGGCTTTATGTCCCGCTTTAATAAATAACCTTGTTTGATGCACCGCCGCCTCTGCGCGCTTTACCGCATCCTGATCAATTTGAATGGCTTTCTCTGCTGCCACAATATCCAGATAAGCAGAAACCACGGCAGAAACGGTATTACGCAGCGCGCTTTCAATGGCGAGACGCGAAATCATTTCTGAGTCGCGCGCATTATTTAACGCGGTTTGTACAATGGCTTTTCCAAAGCCACGCATTAAAGGTTGCACCACCTGCATTGACAAACCTGGATTAAAGTCTCCATTATCCTGATTGATTGAAGTCACTGTCACCTGTGTTCCAACCGGCGTCAAAAGTGATGCCCCAGGTTGCGCGCTCCATCCCTGCGTCATCACTGAAGGCAACAGCGGCACACTGTTTCGTGTGGTGGTTGCTGATGCTTGAAAAGAAAAATGGGGATGGAACGCCCATTGTTGCACTTGGAGGTTAAACTTTTCAGAAAGATAGCTTAATTGCGTTTGGCGTACGTTTGGATTGTCACGCACGGCTAATTGAATGGCGTCATGCAAAGACAGCCGAATTTTTTTAGGCGTAGGCTTTGAGGTCGCGGCAAAAACAACCGTGAGCGTAGTCATTAACCCCAAAAATACAAACGCTCGCCCAAACTCCCAAATGCTTATTTTACGCATTTGGCCAATTTAACGGGCGTAACTACAAAGCAACTGACTTTTAATCGCATGACGCTTAATCGCCAGTTGAACTAAATGTGTCAGTAATTCTGTATAAGCGATACCAGATGCCGCCATTAATTTTGGATACATGCTGATGCTGGTAAATCCTGGTAGCGTATTAATTTCATTAAATGATAATTGCTCTGTATCCTTGTCATAAAATAAATCCACGCGCGCGAGGCCCTCGCATTCCAAGGTTTGAAAAAGCGACCTCGCCATGGCACGTGCTTCTGTTTGTACCGCTTCAGGAATCGCGGCGGGAATAAAAAGTTCCGCACCCTCACTATCAACATATTTTGCTTCATAAGAATAGAACTCATGTGAAGATCGCACTTCACCCACCACACTCACCATGGGTTCTGCGGCCACATCCAGTGCTTCCAGTACGGCCACCTCAAGCTCAATCACATTCAACCCTTTTTCAACCAATACTTTGCTATCAAAAGTAAAAGCGTGTTCAATGGCATTTTTTAATGTCGCGGCGGTTTTGATTTTGGAAATACCAATGCTTGAGCCGGCGTTCGCTGGCTTCACAAAGACTGGAAAACCGAGCGTTGCGGGGATTTGGGACAGCCACTGAGACTGCTTTTTCTGCCAGTCAGCCCGCTTGATTGATAAATAAGGCGCCACATATATCCCTGACTGAATGGCGAGCCGCTTGGAAATATCCTTATCCATGCCAACCGATGAGGCCAGCACGCCACAGCCCACATAAGGGATATTGGCGAGCTCAAGCAGCCCTTGCAGCGTCCCGTCTTCACAATAAGTGCCATGTACCACCGGAAAAATCACGTCGAATTGTTTTCTCGATGCGCTTCTGACCGTCATGATATCGGTAAGTTCTTGTTTTTTTTCAGATTTTCCAACCCATTCCGGTGTAAACCACGCATGATGCGAATCTTGTAGCGAGGGCACCGCCTGCCGCTCCAGACTCTGGGTCAAAATGTCATTTCCCAGACGCCAATTCCCCTGTTTATCAATGCCAATTGGCACAATATCAAACAAGATGGGGTCTAAATGCTGCATAACATTCGCGGCAGAGTTAACCGACACTTCATGCTCAGGTGAACGACCGCCATAAAGAACGGCAACACGTATTTTTTCGGATGAGGTCATAAAGCATTCACCTAAATTCAAGCTAACATTCAATAGATTAGGACGATTTTGCTCAATTAAGCTGTCTCCCTCCGCGACTGGATCAGGCTTCGCTCAGGATTTATTAGCACAGGCGTTATTCCATAAATCAAATGTTACACATTGTGATGTCAATGTAGGGTGGATTAGACGCGTTTTTTGCGTCGTAATCCACCAATTTGGATTGATGCAACAAGCCACCGCACAACTATACCCGCTTTATATTTGTGCTGCCACCGAAACTGGGCTGTGCAGCCATTCCCGCTAAAGAACGCGGGAATGGCTTCCTTGTTTCTATGCTGCGCAAAAGCCACGCTTTTGCTTGCACCAAAAGGGGGAGAACCGCGATCTCCCCCTTTGGAATCCCCCATCGCGACATGTTCAGCGGGAATCGCTGTGGGCTGTGCCTATTTTAAAACCCCCATACAAAAAATAGTAATAATAGATTGACAAATCATATGTTTATGTATAAAAATAGCCCATCACTAAATAATAAAGGATCATAAAACGATGATGAATAAAAATAATGTCTATTATCTTTTAACCTTGCTCGGCATCAGTCTCTCAAGCACGAGCTTCAGTTTCCCCTGGAACAGCGCACCCAACCACCAGGATTTTGGCAGCAAGGCCTGGATCAGTCAGGAAACCAGCCTTATCCACGCCAAAGCCAGCAACATTGATACCGCCGTGTTAAGACTTGGCTTGATCGCTTACGTCAAAGCGAAAGAAAAGGGCCTGGACAGTAAATCGGTTTTAACCGTCATTGATTACTCCTTGCCTTCCACAGAAAAGCGTCTTTGGGTTTTTGATTTAAAAAATAATAAAACTTTATTTAATACCTGGGTCACCCACGGTAAAAATAGTGGCGGCATCAACGCAACCTCTTTTTCCAACGCATCTGGGAGTTTAAAATCAAGCCTAGGTGTTTTTGTCACCTCAGAAACCTATATTGGCGGCAAGGGTTACTCCCTGCGCTTAAAAGGCCTGGAACAAGGCATCAACGATAACGCCTATAAACGCGACATTGTTATTCATGGTGCATGGTATGCCACTGGTGGTACCATTGACAAATATGGACAACTCGGTAGAAGTTGGGGCTGCCCTGCTGTGAGCCCGGAGACAATCAAACCGCTAATCAACACCATCAAGGACAAAACCATTGTGTTTGCGTATTACCCCGACCGAAACTGGTTAAACCATTCGGCGTTTTTATCTGTTTAACGGTTAAGGATGTTCCATGCGTCACACTTTTTTAAAGCTGGTCTGTTTAATTTTTTGTTATTTTAATGTTAGCGCTGTGTTTGCAATTAGTTATCCTTTGCCAGCGCCCAACACCTCGCTCGTTGGGCAAAAGCAATATGCGCTTACTCATTATGGTGAGTCTGTTATTCAAATGGCAGAGCAGCATGATGTCGGTTTTAATGCCTTAAAAAATGCCAATCCGCATTTAAATTTAAACAGGCGCTTTTTGGCAGATGAAATCGTGCAAATTCCAACGCAACACCTTCTGCCCGATACCAGTCAAAAAGGAATCATCATTAACCTGCCTGAAATGCGCCTCTATTATTTTGCGCCTGACACCCATCAACTATTCACTTTCCCCATTGGCATTGGCAAAATTGGCAACACCATTCCACTTGTCAAAACGGTCGTTACCCGCAAAACCGAACATCCCTTCTGGATACCGCCCAAGTCCATTCGGGATTACAATTTAAACGAGTTTGGCATTGAACTGCCGACGGTCATGCCCGCAGGCCCTGACAATCCATTAGGCCCTTATGCCATTTACATGCGCTTGCCAACCTACTTGATTCACAGCACCATCTACCCTGAAAGTGTCGGCAAACGTGCCAGTTTTGGCTGCATCCGCATGTTTGAGAGCGACATAAAAGAGCTGTATCCTTTAATGAAAAAAGGCATCCCCGTATTCATTATCGATATGCCGCTTAAATTTGGCTGGCAAGAGGATCGTCTTTATATGGAAAAATATCCTTCTCTATCCGAGCGCAAACAAAACAATGCGACCCATTTATCCCAGGTAATTCACCAAATCGTACTAAAAACCCAACATCAAGCTACTTTGGTAGACTGGCAAGGGGTTTCTTATATTGCCGCTGAAAATGATGGCATGCCGCATGAAATTGGAAAACTTATCCCGACAAAGCAAAATGCTCAGAATTGGCAATTCATTAAATGATGGCATTATTGATGCCTATTTGAGTCTCATTATGGCATTAGCAACGCCATTTTGCAGGACTGGGCTGTGTTTTATGTCAAAAGATGCCAATCAGTGCTCCAAGCTTAAAAGACGGATGCATTAGAGCTGCCCCTACGCTACTTTATCCAATTTGTCGTACTTCTTTTTCAATCGCTTTACCAGTCTTTTTACGCGCTATTTTCAGATCATCGTTAGCTTGCAAATTCATCCAAAATTCAGCAGTCATATTAAAATATTGGGCCAAACGTAAGGCGGTATCTGGGGTAATGCCACGTTCCCCTTTAATAATTTTGCTAATGCGCGTCTGCGGAACACAGATATCTTTCGCCAATTTGTAGCGGGAGATTTCCATGGGTTTTAAAAACTCTTCTTCTAGAATTTCGCCAGGATGCGTGGGTAATATATTTTTAAGCGACATATTTTTCTCCTACTTATGATAATCCACAATTTCAACATTAAATGCGTCCCCGCGCTGCCACACAAAACAAATGCGCCACTGATCATTAATTCGAATGCTATGTTGTCCTTTTCGATTGCCTTTTAAGACTTTTAATCGATAAAATAACACCTAAAAATGTTTCTTTACGGGTATATATTGCGTGCTATTTTCCTTTTCCTTTTCCTTTTCCTTTTCATTTTCCTCTTTACCTGATTCCTTTTTACCTGAAAAAAACATGTCTCGGGCAGGGTCTTTAGGTAACAGATCGTGTATGACTTGTAAGGACTCTGGATTGCCTGCGGCATAATGCAGCACCGTCTTGCCATCGGCATTTTTCTTTGTAACCGCGTCAGGTCTCTTATTTTCAGGCAATAGCGCCAGTATGGCTCGTAAGGACTCTGGACTGTCTGCGGCATAATGCAGCACCGTCTTGCCATCGTCATTTTTCTTTCTAACCGCGTCAAATAGCTTATCTTTATCTTCAAATAGCTCAAATATGACTCGTAAAGACTCTGGATTGATTACTGCAGCGTGCAGCACCGTTCCGCCCTCGCCATCTACGGTTATAACCGCTTTAAATCGCTGCTCTTCAGACAATTGCGCCAGTATCGCTCGTAATGACTCTGGATTGTTTTTGGCAACATGCAGCACCGTCTTGCCATTTTCATCTGCCCTTGTAACCGCGTCAAATAGCTTATCTTTATCTTCAAATAGCTTAAGTATGGTTTGTAAGGACTTTAGGCTGTATACGGCAGCATGCAACACCGTCTGAGTATTTTTATCTCCCGCTGTAACCGCGTCAAATCTCTTATCATTAGGCAATTGCGCCAGTATGGCTCGTAAAGACTTTGGCTTGTATGCGGCAGAAACCATTACCGTCCAGCCATAGTTATCTGCCGTTGTAACCGCGTCAAATAGCCTCTCAGGGGGACAAATAGGCAACAGTATTTTTAAGGATTCAGGCTTGTCTGCGGCAGCATGCAGCACCGACTCGAGAAATTTATTTAGCGTTGTCACCGCTTTAAATCGCTGCTCATCATTAGACAATAGCGCCAGTATGGCTCGTAGAGACTCTGGCTTGTCTGCGGCAGCATGCAGCACCGTCCGGCCAAAATTATCTCCCGTTGTAACCGCTTTAAATCGCTCCTCTTCTGACAATGGCGTCAGTATGGCTCGTAAAGACTCTGGCTTGTCTGCGGCAGCATGCAGCATCATCTTGCCATCGTCATTTTTCTTTGTAACCACTTCAAAAAGCTGGCTCAGAGGAATTGAATCAATGGCTAATTGCAACACCTTAGAATGGTTTGTCTGTACCGCCCAAGACAAAACAGACCCAGACGAGTCAAATCGCTTGTAATGGTTGATGATGGCCTTAGCCAGTCGCTCCAGTTGATCGGGCTCAAAAAAACCTTCGCGCATAGCAACAGCAATGTTCGGTAAATGAGGGTTCAATGGATTTTTAAACTGTATATGCTTCAACAATAAGTCATAAGTGTCTGGTGGAAAATTCAATATCAGGTTAATCAGGTCTTCGCTTTGGTCAATCTGGATGTTTTTGATTATCGATTCAGCCAGTTTTGGGGGGAAATTCAGGGGAAAGGAGGTATCTTTGGCAGTGTCTAACGATGACTTGTATCGCGTGACGAGTGCCTTGTATGCCTCCTTTGTCATGTTTGGGATAGTATCCAGCAAGGGATTTTTATCATGCTCCTGCAAAAATTTCGAAATAGCTTCGCCCGTTGTTTCTACACATTCTCCCGCCTGTATGTTTTTAAATATATTTTTAAACGCCGGCAAGTCGTTGAGAGCATTTTGCAAGGGTTCGGGCAGCTCTTTAAAATAATCCATGAAATGTTCAGCAGCTCTTTCTGTCTGCACTCCGGCCCACGCCTTGCTCGTCATTTTGGTGCCGCCTAATATGAACGCCTTTTTTAACGTTGTCAGTGCAGAGCGTGGCGTTCTTCCCTTGTTTTGAAACTCTAAAATATCCTCTTCAAGCTGGTTCAGTGCGGCATTATGCGTATACAGGCGTTTAGCTAATGCGGGGTATTTTTCATGCAAAGCCCTATGCAGGCTTGCATGCACGGCCAGCGGAAACTCCCCAATATCCCTGACATCGAACAGTTGTTTGGCGGTGAACACATAATGCAACAGGGTCTCTAATGAATGAGTCGATGGCACGTCACCCAAATTTAATACATCGGGTGAGACATCAAGATTTGTTTCACCGACATCAAACGGCTGGTTTCGGACATGGTCTCTGAGTTCTTTTAGCGTCTTAACCTTTTCTGGCAGTCTA
>Ga0155556_111_pt1 | contig 29094 bp, 25 predicted proteins | sample RifCSPhighO2_12_FD_107213 | JGI IMG/M metagenome (GOLD analysis project Ga0155556, IMG submission 107213) | Gammaproteobacteria bacterium RIFCSPHIGHO2_12_FULL_45_12
CAAGCTCGTTTTTGGGCGGCAGCGCGGACACATCTCCGAGCAGTCTCGATGGGCGTGTTAAAAAGCTGGAGCAACAGATTGATACGTTCAGAACTACCAATGTGACCCCGAGAGTGGACTCCCTGCAAACAGAGGTGCAAGCTTTGCGAGGGCAGGTGGAACTGCTAACGCATCAACTGCAACAGCTGGAAGAGCAGCAAAAAGCCCAATATGTGGATTTGGATAAGCGGGTGACGGAGGCGGTGGAAACTGCCAGCAAAAAAGCGAAAATGCTGGCCGCAGACAGTGGGCAAAACGTGGCGGCTCTGCGTCGTCAAGTCGTTCAAGCGAAGACACCACCCAAAATGGCGGCGGTCACCGCACCCGTGAAGAAAGAGGAAGCGGCGAAAGAAACGGCGCGAGATGACCAGCCGAATGTCGCAGAAGAGCAGAAAATTTATCAAACTGCTTATACTATGATTAAAGCAAAACAATATGATGGCGCGGTCAAAGTGCTGCAAGATATGTTGCATAAATATCCAACGGGTCAGTTTGCATCCAATGCGCATTATTGGCTGGGTGAATTATTTGGACTGCAAGGGAAACATGAGTTGGCTTTAGTTGAGTTCAAGACGGTGGTGAAGTCTTATCCATCCAGTCCGCGTGTCTCAGATGCGCAGTTGAAGGTCGGTTTGATTTTAGCCTCCCAGTCCAATTGGTCCGAGGCCAAGTCAGCGTTAAATGCAGTGATCAACCATTACCCAGGCACGTCTTCCGCACGGCTTGCAAAAGAACAGTTAAAGCAGATTAAGCAAGCAGGGCATTAGTGGAAAAATTGCGTCTCACTGAAATATTTTACTCGCTTCAGGGAGAAACGCGAACAGTCGGCTTGCCGACTGTGTTTGTGCGTTTGACAGGTTGTCCATTGCGTTGCCAATATTGTGACACAGCTTATGCGTTTCAGGGCGGCGCATTATGTTCAATAGAAGACATTTTGACGGAAGTGGCACAATATAAGGCACATTATGTGACGGTGACGGGTGGTGAGCCGTTGGCACAGAAACCCTGTTTAAATTTGTTAAGTAGATTATGTGATCAAGGTTATGAAGTATCGCTTGAGACAAGCGGAGCAATCAATGTTGGTAAAGTGGATGCAAGAGTAGTCAAGGTGATTGATATTAAAACGCCAGGCTCAAAGGAAGTCGAAAAGAATTGTTGGGAAAATATGGCGTTATTGTTGCCACATGATCAAGTCAAATTTGTCATTTGCGATCAATCTGATTATAAATGGGCCAAAGAGGTGTTATCGGCGTATCAATTGACAGATAAATGTCAGGTATTATTTTCGCCTAGTCACGAGCAATTGCGAGCAGGCGCGTTGGCTGACTGGATGCTGCAAGATCGCTTGTCGGTTCGGCTTCAAATTCAATTACATAAATATTTGTGGGGAGACGTCGAAGGGCGTTGATATTTTTTTCAGAAACAGTAATATAAGCGACTTCGCTGTGTGTATAGTACATGGGCCGTTAGCTCAGCCGGTAGAGCAGCAGGCTTTTAACCTGTTGGTCCTGCGTTCGAATCGCAGACGGCCCAAATTTTATACGCTTCTTGAACTTTCCCCTCCATAAATAGTTTATACTGATAGGCTAGCTGCAATAGTAGGTAACTTAGCATAGGTTACAAAAATGAGCCGTCATTCTGAGCGAAGTGAAGAATCTCCTAAAAACCAGGAGATCCTTCGTCGCAAAAAACGCTCCTCAGGACAGTTGTAACCTAAGCCAGGTTACCTACTATAGCTCGGCGAATAGGCAATCTGAATCTGTCTTGTTGTGCGTGTTGGCTCTCCTTGAGCATGCCTCCGTTGCTAGGAAATAACAGTTAGAGGCGGCCTTGATCTTCCTGAAGTAGCCCTCATCTTTAGTAAATGAAGATGATAATAAAGGTGACTGACAATGAGAATGGATAAATTAACCCGTCAATTTCAAGCGGCATTAGCTGACGCGCAGTCGCAGGCATTAGGCCTCGATCAGTCGATGATTGAGTCGCTGCATGTGATGAAGGCATTAATGGATGAACCAGGCGGCAGTGTGAGTCAGGTGCTGGCCAAAAGCAGGGTCAATCTCCCGTCATTACGAACCGCTCTGGATGATGCGATTGCGCGCTTACCGAAAGTGGAAGGCGCAGGTGGTGAAGTGCATATTTCAAATGACTTAAGCCGCACCTTGAATTTGACCGATAAGCTCGCGCAGAAGCGTCAGGATCAATACATTTCAAGTGAATTATTTTTATTGGCCGCCCTGCAAGATAAAGGCAGCTTAGGTGATTTGTTGCGGCAGTGCGGCGCTAAAATGGACGTCATCGAAAAAGCCATTGAAGAAGCGCGTGGAGGCGAGACAGTGCAGGATGCGAATGCAGAAGATCAACGAAATGCGTTGAATAAATACACCATCGATTTAACGGGTCTGGCGGAAAAAGGCAAGCTTGATCCGGTGATTGGTCGTGATGCGGAGATACGTCGCACCATTCAGGTGTTGCAGCGCCGCACCAAAAATAACCCTGTTTTGATTGGTGATCCTGGGGTTGGCAAGACCGCCATTGTGGAAGGGCTGGCGCAGCGGATTGTGAACGGTGAAGTGCCTGAGGGCTTGCGTGACAAACGTTTGTTATCGCTTGATTTGGGCGCGTTAATTGCAGGCGCAAAGTTTCGCGGAGAATTTGAAGAACGGCTGAAAGCAGTCTTGACAGAATTAGGGAAACAGGAAGGCCAGGTTATTTTATTCATAGATGAGTTGCATACGGTGGTAGGTGCTGGCAAAGCGGATGGTGCAATGGATGCGGGTAATATGTTGAAACCCGCGTTAGCGAGAGGGGAGTTGCATTGTGTGGGTGCGACGACGCTGGATGAATATCGAAAATACATTGAGAAAGATGCCGCATTGGAGCGCCGCTTTCAGCGAGTGCTGGTGGATGAGCCATCGGTTCCAGATACCATCGCCATTTTGCGCGGTTTAAAAGAACGTTATGAATTGCATCATGGCGTGGAAATTGCCGACTCGGCGATTGTCGCGGCGGCAACCCTGTCGCATCGTTACATTACGGATAGAAATTTGCCTGATAAGGCGATTGATTTAATTGATGAAGCGGGCAGTAATATCCGCATGGAAATCGATTCCAAACCAGAGGTGATGGACAACCTGGATAGACGCATCATTCAGTTAAAAATTGAGCGCGAAGCATTAAAAAAAGAAACGGATGAGGGTTCAAAAAAACATTTGGAAAAACTGGAAGCCGATTTAAATAAGCTAGAGAAAGAATATCAGGCGCTTGAGACCATCTGGAAAGCTGAAAAAGGATTGTTGCAAGATTCTCAGGCGATTAAAACAGAGCTTGAGCAGGCCAAAAGCGAGTTTGAATCAGCGCGTCGTTCAGGGGATTTAACGCGCATGGCAGAGTTACAATATGCACGCATTCCAGAACTTGAAAAACAGTTATCTCAAGCGGCCGAAAAGACACCCAAAACAGAATTGCAATTGATGCGTAACAAAGTAACGGATGAAGAAGTGGCGGAAATTGTTTCACGCTGGACGCGCATTCCGGTGACAAAAATGCTGGAAAGTGAAAAAGAAAAATTATTGCAAATGGAAGATGCCTTGCATCAACGTATTATTGGGCAGAGTCAGGCGGTCAATGCGGTGTGTCACGCCATCAGGCGTTCGCGCGCGGGGCTCTCTGATGCCAATCGGCCGATTGGCTCGTTTTTATTTTTAGGCCCAACGGGTGTGGGTAAAACCGAATTATGTAAATCGCTGGCTGAATTTTTATTTGATACCGAGGAGGCAATGATTCGACTGGATATGTCTGAGTTCATGGAGAAGCATTCCGTGTCCAGACTGCTTGGCGCGCCGCCTGGTTATGTGGGTTATGAGGAGGGGGGCTATTTAACAGAACGCGTGCGACGTAGACCTTATTCCGTGTTGTTATTGGATGAAATGGAAAAAGCCCACCCGGATGTCTTTAATATTTTACTTCAAGTATTAGATGACGGCCGTTTGACAGATAGCCAGGGCCGTACGGTTGATTTTCGCAATACGGTCATTGTCATGACATCGAATTTGGGTTCGGAATTAATTCATGACATCTCAAAACACGGTGATTATTTTGAAATGAAAAATGCGGTGCTTGAGGTGGTCGGCAAGCATTTTAGGCCTGAATTTATCAATCGTATTGATGAGATTGTTGTGTTTCATCCGCTCGATGAGAAGCAGATACGAACCATCGCCCAAATTCAGATTAATCGCTTGCGTGCCCGTTTAATGGAACGCGAATATGGCATTACCATTGCGGATGAAGCGTTGGATTATTTGGCGGCAACGGGGTATGATCCCGTTTATGGCGCGCGGCCCTTAAAGCGAGCGATTCAGCAACATGTCGAGAACCCGCTGGCGCAGGAAATATTAGGCGGCAAGTTTGTACCGGGTGATACAATTCATATTGGATTTAAAAAAGATAAAATTGTGTTTGGTAAGGCAACGGCAATGGTGTGATGGTTCCGCTCTGTGGCGGCTTTGTTTTTTAAATACGGTGAGAAGGATAGTGCGCTATGTATAAGCATATTTTGTTTGCGACGGATTTGTCGGAAGATGCAGAGCATATTGTTGAAAAAGTGCGGGGTGTGCGTGGTTATACGGGCGCCAAACTGAGTATTGTTCATGTCGTTGAACCGCTGCCAGGTTACAGTTATGCTTATTTGGGCATTGAAGATATTGAGGGGCAGTTAATTGAAGAGTCTCGCCAATCCATTGCCGCCTTAGGTGAAAAGCTGAATGTGGCGGTAGCGGATCAATTTGTTGAGGTGGGCCCCACCAAAACCAAAATCCTGAAAATTGCAGAAGAAGTGGGCGCGGATTTGATTATTTGTGGCAGTCATGGACGCCACGGTTTGTCGTTGTTGCTAGGTTCAACGGCCAATGCCATTCTTCATGGGGCAACCTGTGATGTGTTGACAGTACGTTTACCGGAAGAAGTGTAACGTTCATTTATTATTGATGTGTTGAGATCCACATGGAATATAAAGATTATTATGCTATTTTGGGCGTGGATCGCAAAGCTTCTGATGAGGTGATCAAGCAGTCATACCGTAAACTCGCTCGTAAATATCACCCGGATGTGAGTAAGGAACTGAATGCAGAAGAGAAGTTTAAAAATCTGCAGGAAGCTTATGAAGTATTAAAAGATCCAGAAAAACGCAGTCAGTATGATCAATTGGGAAGTAACTGGAAATCCGGCCAGGAATTTCGACCACCACCTGGTTGGGAGTCTGCTTTTCAAGGTGGTCATGGTGGTCATGCGGGCGGGTTTGCAGAAGAAGCGGACTTCAGTGATTTTTTTTCGCAAATGTTTGGTCGCGCGCAGGGTGCGGGTCGTGCGAGTGGCGGCTTTCATGGTGTTAAACATCGCGGGCGCGACCAGCAGGCCAGTATCAACATTTCCCTGGAAGATGCTTATCACGGTGCGACGAAAACATTGCAATTGCAGATGCCTCAGGCGGATGCATCTGGCCGCATGCATCAAAACACCCGATCGTTAAAAGTCACCATTCCAAAAGGGGCGTCCCAGGGCCAGCTTTTACGGTTAGCAAAGCAGGGTGCGCCTGGTATGGGCGGTGCGCCTGCAGGTGATCTGTATCTGGAAGTGAATATTGAGCCGCATTCACTGTTTTCAGTAGAGGGGCATGACGTCTATCTCACCCTGCCAGTCACGCCATGGGAGGCCGCGCTCGGTGCCGAGATTAAGGTGCCCACCTTGGGCGGTGTGGTGGGCTTGAAGCTGGCGCAAGGGTCGCAAGGCGGCCAAAAGTTACGGTTAAAAGGTCGCGGCATGCCAGGGAAGACCGCATCTGGCGATCAATATGCCATTTTACAAGTGCTGGTGCCCACTGCGACCACACCAGAGCAACGTCAGGTATATGAGAAAATGGCCGCATCCATGCCATTTGACCCACGGAAAAACTGGTCATCGTAAGAGACGCTTATGAAGAAAGAAGAGGTACTGATCGTGACGGAACATGATTTTTCGACTTCACTGACGGTGTATGAGTTGAGTGAGGCTTGTCATATATCCGTTGCGTTGACACAAGAGTTGGTGGACTATGGAATTATCTGCCCAGAACGGGAAAGGGATCAGGAATCTCATTTTGATTTACAACAACTAAGCCGACTAAAAACGGCTTTGCGTTTACAGCAAGACCTTGAAATAAACTGGGTAGGTGTGGTGGTGGTGCTGGATTTGCTGGATGAGATGGACGTGTTGCGAGAGCGAGCGAAGCTTTTTGAAAAACATTTTTTTGTCAAATAAATTTTTTCTGATGAGATTGTTTGTACCATGTTAAATTGTTTTTTGCGTGCATGGCTTTGTGTTGTTCTTGCGGTGGCAAGTTTGCAAGCCACGGCGCAAGCAAGTTATCCCCCAATTTTATTGGTGTCTGATACAGATAAAGAACAATCGCTTCCAGAAAATTTTCGAACTTCTTCGGATGCCTTGCCAGCCGAAGTGAACCAAGTGGGTTTGTCGGATTTGCACATCGCAGGCAGCGCACAATATTCACCAGACGAGTGGCAGGCGATGATGCAACGGTTTGCAAATCAGCCACTTAAGGTGTTTGATTTGCGACAGGAGTCCCATGGTTTGTTAAACCAGCTAGGAATCAGTTGGTACGGACCGGAAAATGCCGCCAATGCTGGGAAAACACAGCAAGCGGTAAATCAGGATCAGGCCTTGCGCCTTAAAGATCTGAGTCGCCAAGCAGTTGTCACGGTTTTTCAAATTGTCGAAAAGTCACCCGCGGGTGTGGTGGTTCAAGCGATCCCGAGCCAGCACCTTGTGCAGGCGGTTTTGTCAGAGGCAAGGTTTGTGGCGCAAAAAGGGTATGCTTATCAACGACTTTATGTGCAAGATCACCATGCGCCAACGGATGATCAGGTCGATCAATTTATGCTGGCGGTGCGGGACTTCCCGCCCTCACAATGGCTCTATTTCCACTGTCGTGGCGGCCGAGGTCGTACGACTACTTTTATGGCACTGTATGATATGTTGCACAACGCTAAAAAAGTTAGTTTTCACGATATTATGGCGAGACAGGTTGCTTTGGGGGGTGAAGATTTGACAATTCTACCATCGCCAGATTCCTTCAAATATCAACCAGCCTTGGAGAGGCTGCTATTTTTGAAGAAATTTTATCGTTATGCCGCCACCAATCAGGATCAATTTAAAACAAGCTGGCGAGCATGGCTGATTGGGGAATCAAAAGGATGTATTGAGACCAAGACAAATTAGGGATTAATGGCGCGTGTCCTAATTTCCGCGACACTGTCGCGGATTTTCATAATTGGCTATCTATTTGAAACTTGGGGTAGAATTTCCTATTCCACAATTTCATGGCCAATTAACCAGTATGCCTTAACCATATCGACATCGATGGTATGCCGTAAGAACATAGATGATATAAATAGCCAGGCCAGTAAGTTTTTTTGCCTTTTCTCTGGTTTCACAAAAGGCATGGCTGAAGTTAAAAGCATTATGATTGATGATAAATTGAGGATATGCAATATTATACTGTCTCTACCAAATGGTATGTCGAATAAGCTTACTAGCCATATCCAGCTGGATGGTGTTCTTTGTGAAGTTTTATTTCATGAAAAAGACGATATCTTGTTTATTAATGCTAGCCAACATTTTGAAAAAGGGAAAAGACAAAACCAGCTCTTGCCGGAGCATATTGAGAAAATTGTCTCAACCTACCAGTTTCGTAAAGAAGAGGATCGCTATTCGAAGCGTGTTTCAATAGAAGATATTAGAGATAAGCATGACTATAATCTGAATATTTCTCGCTACATTAGCACAGCGGAACCAGAGAAAGAAATTGATCTGCAGGCAGTGCATGCTGAGCTATTGGAGCTTGAGCAGAAAATTGATGTGGCATTCAATAAGCACAATGCTTTTTTGAAGGAACTTGGATAGCCTTTGCTGCCGAAATCTGGATTAAAGTAGCAAAATCTCAGATTTCAGGATTTTGCCAAAAAATACGTGATTGGATTTACACGAGTTAATCCATTTCAATTGGTTTCATTTTCAAGCTTGAATGAGGCCGCTGCGATGACCATTATGTTGCCAAGTGAAGATTAAGGTAATTTAGAACGGCGGGGTCTTTTGACCCCGATGATATTTTATTGAAATATCATCGTGTTTCTTGATTGTATCCGTTTGTAATTTTGCCTTAGTCGTTCGATCAATCCCGTTCGCTCGCGCGCGTTAGCGAGTCCGGTGCCTTTCCTACTGCTCATTCAGCTTATCACATCCGATCACCTTGACAAGGGCTTCGCAAGTCGCTGGAAAGCGCGACCCTTGTCAACGCGCTACGGACGTGACGCTTCATGTTCGCAGTCGGAAAGGCTGCAAAGTTCAAAAAATCAATTTCTAAGGAGAATTTTATGAATGAATTTTGTAATGTGATAGATGCGGATAAGATTATAGCAACAGCGTTAAAATGTCTTGAAGAAAGGTTAACATATGCAGCTGGGGAGAAGTTTGTGAGTTCTCGCCCGGTGTGTGATTATTTGCGGTTGCAACTTGCGCAAGAGAAAAATGAAGTTTTCGCAGCTTTGTTTATGGATAACCAGCACAGGTTGTTTTCATTTGAGAGATTGTTTACAGGAACAGTTAACGAAGCGGTGGTTTATCCTCGGTGCGTTATACAAAAAGCACTACAATTCAACGCGGCAGCGATCATTGTGGCGCATAACCATCCGTCGGGTGCTGCCAAGCCAAGCAGTGCAGATGAGAGTCTGACATCCGAGCTAAAGAAAGTTCTGGAAATCATTAATGTTAAGATGCTGGATCATATCGTGGTTACGCTGACAGAAACTTATTCATTTGCAGAACATGGTTTGTTATAAATAGATTGGCTGGGCAGGCTCAGACTTGCCCAGCAATTATTTTATTCATCTGTAAAGCGTAATATCCTTGTTTTCAGGCTGGAAATAAAATATCAGATCGTCATAAAACCAATATATAAATGTAAAAATAATACCAAACGCAAACATTATTACTTTCACAGCCAACGGCACTTCTGATATTTCTTTGATGTACAGTGTGCACAGCCATGTACCAAGAAGCATGAATGCAAATAGTCTGCTAATACCAAGAATTATCCCGCGGACTGATATTAATATGTGGAATAGTAATAATCTAATAATTGACATTTTTCCTCCGTTTCCTTTCCACGAAGCTTAATTTAATTACATAAAAATCAATTAGATAAGTATGATTTGCGCGATTCTGCGCGATTCTGCGCGATTTCGCCTTAACGTTTTTTCCATAAGGTTGTTGGTCCCTTTCCGATTTGTTCAACTAGAGCTGTGTTTTTAAGCGTGGTGAGATCAGCTTGTACGGTTCTGAGGCTTGTTTTGCTGCTTAATCTGCCCTGAATTTCAGTTGCGCTCATGGTGTTTGTGGTGCCAAGTATAGTTAGGATCTGCTCTTGTCTAGCGGTTAATGCGGGTTGCAGAGCATGCGTAGATTTAGGCACCGTGCTCATCGCTTCCTTGAATCTGAAAGTAACAGCAAAGCCACTTGAGTATTCGCTGAACTCTGGCTCGGGCGTATCATTTTTTTCGCAGTAACCAATCATGCGCAACGTGCCAGTTCCCCAGCCCTCAACCCATCCTCGTTTGTAAAATATAGTGGCGATATCTTCATTTCTTGGATATGACTCATGTGGTTTTTTTAAGTCATCAATACTCAATATTTCTTTTTGCTCTCGCGAGGGTCAATCCCTTTAGATGCGTCGCTTAGTATGGATAGTGCCATATCGCGCGCCTGTGTGGGTGTGAGAACGCCAGCCTTGCCTATGGTGACCCTTTTTCCACGAGCATATTCACACATGTATAACAATTTTCCACCATGTGTCGAAGGTTGGAGGGTTAATTAATATCTGTTGATCCCGTCTATGGAGTTATCGTGCAGGTTTCACGAACCAGCGATAAAAAAATTTTCGATATACCCTTGGATGACCTGATGGTCTGTAACGAGAAATCGGCTGAATATCAAATTATTGAGGATTACTCTTTTTGGGCGGTCAACTATAATCGGGTGTGGATATAATTTGATCTAATCTTGTCCAAAGTCCAAGTCAGGTAAGCGTTATATTCATGCTGACTAATTGGCGGCAGGCCCTGGAAAATGCCTCGAGATGGGTGCTCCGCACCCTCCTCGGCATGAACGGGTTACTGTTCTTTTCCGATAGCTGATCCGCCCCGAGGGGCTAGGCTCCTCAGGATGAACGGCATTGGCAACTGTCTTAAAAGCGGTTTAACTAAAATTCTTTTCCGCGAATGCCCAGTTGACTAGCTTCCAGAAGTTTTCAAGGTAACTTGGGCGTGCATTGCGGTAATCAATGTAGTAGGCATGTTCCCAGACATCGCAAGTCAGCAAAGCTATTTTACCGGCTTTCATGGGGAGATCGGCATTGCCGGTATTCATGATTTCAAGCTCACCTTGATCGTTTTTAACCAGCCAAGTCCAGCCAGAGCCAAACAAAGTCGTGGCGGATTGGGTGAATGCTTTTTGGAAAGCATCAAACGAGCCAAATGTCTGGTTGATGGCCTGAGCCAATGCGCCTGCTGGTTTGCCTGGGCTATTGGGTGTCATGCTGTTCCAGTAAAACGTATGATTCCATATCTGGGCTGCATTGTTGAACATGCCGCCCTGTGCTTTCATGATAATGTCATCCAGTCCGAGCTCGGCAAATTCCGTGTCCTTGACCAGGTTGTTTAAATTATTTACATAGGCTTGGTGGTGTTTGCCATAATGATATTCAAGCGTTTCTTTGGAGAGATGGGGAATGAGGGCGTCCATGGCGTAAGGTAACGGTGGTAATTGAAACATTTTTGCTCTCCTTCGGGGTGTTAAGATTATTCAGTTAAATGAAGTGCATCAGGCATATTGTTGATTACCCAGCTTGTATGGTATAAAGACGAGCTTTAGTAAGCAATCATAACTTAGTAATTAATAGTCCACACGCTTATCAATACTTTTCACTGGGTGCTTTTTGACGGTAGTCAACAAGTTGGTGAACAGGATCGGCGGAGGCTTAACCCAGAGAGGAAATACCATGCAAGTCACCATGCAAACCATGTTAAAAGCCGGTGTCCATTTTGGCCATCAGACCCGTTACTGGAACCCTAAAATGGGAGCCTATATTTACGGTGCCCGTAATAAAATTCATATTATCGATTTGGGAAAAAGCTTGCCATTAATGCAAGATAGCCTGAATTTTCTGGGCAATATTGCGGCGAATAAAGGCAGAGTATTATTTGTAGGCACGAAATATGCCGCACAAGACATCATGCAGGAAGAAGCCGAGCGCTGCAAAATGCCCTACGTCAACCGTCGTTGGTTAGGCGGTATGTTGACAAATTATAAGACCATCCGGCAGTCCATCAAGCGCCTGAAAGATTTGGAAGCCATGTTCGAAAGCGGCAAGTTTGGACGTTTGACGAAGAAAGAAATTCTTAATTTAAACCGCGAAAAAGATAAGTTAATGATTGGTCTTGGCGGGATCAAAAACATGGGCGGTATTCCAGACGCCTTATTTGTGCTGGACGTGGGCCATGAAAAAATTGCAGTGCAAGAAGCGCGCAGGCTCGGCATTCCTGTCGTGGGTGTGGTTGATACCAACAATGATCCAGACGACATCACTTATGTTATTCCAGGCAATGACGATTCAACCCGCGCCATCCGGTTTTATGCAAGCAGTGTGGCGGATGCCATTCTGGAAGCGAGAGTCAGCATGCAAGAGGGCACGGAAATTAATGATGAATTTATTGAGCTTGCGGCGGAAGCGGATGCGGCGGCGAGTACCGAAGATAAAGAGACTGATGCTGGCAAATCCGCTAAATAACAGAGGAGAAGATCAATGAGCGTCACAATTTCAGCGGCATTAGTCAGGGAACTGAGAGAACGTACCAGTGCTGGCATGATGGAATGCAAGCGCGCCCTTGAGGCAACCGGTGGCGATATCGGGAAAGCGGTAGAAGAGCTGCGAAAGTCAGGCCGCGCCAAAGCAGACAAAAAAGCGGGCCGTATCGCGGCTGAAGGAGCCATTGCCATTAAAGAAACCGGCAATCGGGCAGCGATGGTGGAAGTCAACAGTGAAACGGATTTCGTGTCACGGGATGTCAATTTTGCGGCATTTGTGAACGCTGTTGCTGAAACTGTCTTGAAGCACCAGGCGGCCGACATTGAAAAACTGTCCTTATTGCCACTGGAAGGTCAGGCCAAACTGACAGTTGAGGAAGCGCGTCAGCAACTGGTCGCCAAAGTGGGTGAAAATATCCAGATTCGCCGTGCTGTATTAAGCAGCGATAAGGCCAAATCCATTGGCCACTATGTACATGGTAGCCGCATTGGTGTGATGGTTGAGATGGATTGTGATAATAAAGAGTTGGCACGGGACATCGGTATGCACATTGCGGCAAGCCGTCCCATGGTGATTGCACCGGATCATGTCTCAGCCGATGTGATCGCCAAAGAGAAAGAAATTTACATGGCGCAAGCTCTGACCAGCGGCAAGCCGCAAGACATCATAGAGAAAATGGTGGCAGGGCGTTTAAAGAAATTTATGGATGAAGTGAGTTTGGTGGGTCAGCCATTTGTGAAAGACCCGGATGTGACGGTGGGTAGCATGCTCAACAAACAACGCGCCAAAGTGCTGGCGTTTCATCGTTATGAAGTGGGTGAAGGCATGGAAAAGGTGACGGAAGATTTCAAGGAATCTGTCATGTCGCAAGTGCAGGGCAGTTAGCCCTCTCCTTGCTTTTATGTGTGGCTAACCAGCGATTCTCGCTGAACACGTTGCGATGGGGATTCCAATGGCGGAGATCGCGGTTCTTCCCCCTTTGGTGCACGTAAAAGCGTTGCTTTTGCATAGCATGGAAACAAGGAAGCCACCCGCGTTTTTTAGTGGGAATGGCTGGTGGTTAACTTAACGAAGAGCGCAGATTTTATGGAAAATGCCAAGGAACAATCAATTTATAAACGTATTTTACTCAAGTTGAGCGGTGAAGCACTGCAAGGGGATCACCCGTTTGGCATTGATGCCAGTAAACTTGCCCGTATTGCTCAGGAAATTGTGAGCGTGGTGCAATTGGGTGTGGAGGTGGCGGTTGTGGTTGGCGGCGGCAACCTGATTCGGGGTGCTGACCTGTGTGCGGTCGGGTTTGATCGGGTTGCGGCAGACCAGATGGGGATGTTATCGACCGTGATCAATGGCCTTGCCTTGCGTGACGCCTTTGAAAAGAAAGGCTTGCATGTGACCTTGATGTCCGCCTTTGGTATCCCCAGTCTGGCGGATCAATATGATCGGTCTATTGCACAGGAAAAACTGGAGCAGGGTCGTGTGGTGATTTTATCGGCGGGAACCGGCAATCCCTTGGTGACAACCGATTCCGCGGCGGCATTGCGCGGCATTGAAATCGGTGCTGACGTGGTACTGAAAGCAACCAAAGTTGAGGGGGTATTTGACGAAGACCCCATTAAAAATCCTAAAGCAGAGCGTTTTCAAAAGCTCACCTATGACGAAGTAATTGATAAGCGTTTGGGCGTGATGGATCTGACGGCCATCTTGTTGTGTCAGGACCAGGGGTTGCCGTTGCGGGTTTTTAATATGAATAAACAAGGTGCATTAAAGCGTATTTTATTGGGAGAAGACGTTGGAACGCTGATTCAGCAAGCGGGAGAAAAAGGGGATGCATAACATTATAAGAGATGCGGAAACCCGCATGCGTAAAACCATTGAGTCGTTTAAAACTGAAATTGCCAAATTAAGAACGGGCCGTGCCACGCCCAGCATTCTGGATCATGTGCGTGTGGACTATTATGGCAGTGACATGCCCATCAATCAGGTGGCTAATGTGACTGTCAGTGATGCACGTACACTGACCATTACGGCGTGGGAAAAGAAAATGGTGCCCGTGATTGAAAAGGCCATTCTGAATTCAGGTTTGGGATTAAATCCGACTAGCACAGGCGATTTGATTCGTGTGCCCATGCCCGCTTTAAATGAAGAACGAAGAAAGGAGCTGATTAAAGTGGTGCGCGCTGAAGGTGAGGCGGGGCGCGTCAGTATCCGCAATGTGCGTCGCGAGGCGAACGCCGAATTAAAGGAATTACTGAAAGCCAAAGACATGACCGAAGATGAAGAGCGTCGTTTAAGTGATGAGGTTCAGAAAATTACGGATAAGTTCGTGGCAGAAGTCGATCAACTATTATCAGCCAAAGAAACGGACTTAATGTCCATATAAAGTCGGGTGTGGTTTTAACATGACTGAATCAACCTTGCCGCGGCATATCGCAATTGTGATGGATGGAAATGGTCGGTGGGCCAGACAGCGGTTTTTGCCGCGCATGGCAGGCCATCAGTCAGGTGTGGAGGCAGCGCGCCGGATTGTGAAGTGTTGTGCCAAAAAAAATATCAAGGTTTTATCCTTGTTCGCCTTCAGCCGTGAGAACTGGCGTAGACCCGATCAGGAAGTGGGTTATTTGATGCAGCTTTTTCTAAAGAGCCTTGAACGTGAAGTGGGCATGTTGCACGAGAACAATATTCAACTGCGTTTTATTGGCGACCGACAAAACTTTAATCCGAAACTCTGCGATAAAATTTTTGAAGTTGAAAATTTGACGCGCGCCAATTCAGGCATGATATTAATCATGGCGATGGATTATGGCGGTCAATGGGATATTTGTCAGGCAACGCGTCAGTTGGCCGTGCAGGTTGAGCGCGGCGAATTGAGCAGCGCGGCGATTACGCCTGACCACATTACCAGCAAATTGTCGTTTGCGGATTTGCCTGATCCTGACTTGTTCATTCGCACAAGCGGTGAGTTGCGTCTCAGCAATTTCATGTTGTGGCAATTAGCCTATGCTGAATTATATTTTACAAACACATTATGGCCTGATTTTGATGAGCAAGCATTAGAAGCAGCGCTGTCACATTTTGCTGGGCGAGAAAGACGCTTTGGGCAAAGTAGCAGCGATAAGCCGCCACTACTTGGGGAGTAGCACCATGTTACATAAACGCATCCTGACGGCTGTCATTCTGGTTTCGCTGGTGTTAGCGGCGATATTTTATTTGTCCCCCCCTTACTTTTGTCTGGCAACGGCGTTGCTGGTGCTGGTAGCCGCGTGGGAGTGGACGAATTTAATGCGTGTGACATCCATAGCCTGGCGCGTGCTTTATTTGCTGATTGTGTTGTTATCACTTTTTAATGCCTTGTTTGTTCCGGCGAGCGTTATCTTGGCCAGCGCATTTATCTGGTGGTTAGGGGTGGCAGGTCTGGTGATGGTTTATCCGCGCGCGACAGGCTGGTGGTCATCGCGTGCTTTTGTGTGTGGGCTGATGGGTCTCATTGTACTCGTTCCCTGTTGGGCCGCTGTTAATTTTATTCGAAACCAGATGAATGGCATTGCGTTGTTGTTATTTTTATTTGTGTTAATTTGGGGCGCAGATACAGCCGCTTATTTTATCGGCAAGCAGTGGGGCAAAACCAAATTGGTGCCAGCCGTGAGTCCTGGTAAAAGCTGGCAGGGGTTAGCGGGTGCCTTGGTGTTTTCCTTGGTGTTGGCGTTTGCCGTTTTATGGGCAAGCGGGATGAAGGGTGTTATTTGGGGGTGGTTTGTTGGATTTGTGTTGATTGTCACGCTGTTCTCGGTGGTGGGTGATTTGTTTGAGAGCATGATGAAACGCGAGGCGGGCCTTAAAGATTCTGGGACGATGTTGCCAGGGCATGGTGGTTTGCTGGATAGAATTGATAGCCTGACGGCGGCTGCGCCCATTTTTGCTTTGGGCGTTGCTTTATTGGAAAGAACTGGATTTTAAATGAAAAAGCCAAGATAATGGGCCCAACTTTTTGCAATGAAAAATTAATCATACAATGAAGAAACTTGCTTATATTTTAATGTTAGTGTGTCAGTTGTCGTTGGGTGCGTGGGCGCAGCCATCCTTTGTGATTCAAAAAATTGACATTCAAGGCTTGCAGCGTATTTCTCCTGACACTGTCAAGAGTTATTTGCCAGTTAAGCGCGGCCAGACTTTAAAGCCGGGCCAGACAGCTTCCATTGTGAGAGCGTTATATAAAACCGGCTTTTTTGAGCACATTACCTTGTCCCGGAATGGTGGAACCTTAATCATTCAGGTGATTGAACGTCCTACCATTGGGCAATTAAAAATAAAAGGTAACGCCATTATTCCAACTGATAAGCTGACGTCGGTCATGAAGTCGCTTGATGTGGTGGAAGGGCGTGTGTATGACGCAGCCATTTTGGAGAAAATTCAGAAGAGTTTACTGAATCAGTATTATCAACAGGGTTACTACAATGCGCGTGTCGAGGTGAAAGTGTCCCCCATGCCGCGAGATCGTGTCATGGTCATGATCACCATATCAGAAGGTCTGGTTGCCAAAATTCGCCGGATTACCCTCATTGGCAATCATGCTTTTGACGAAAATACGCTGGTGAAACAGCTGGATATGACACCCGTTGGCTTGATTACCTTTTACACTCAGACAGACCGTTATTCAGAAGAAAAACTCGATGAAAGCTTGCAAAAATTGCGTAACTATTACTTGGATCATGGGTATGTGCGGTTTGAAGTGCGCTCAGCCCAGGGCGAGGTCACGCCAGATCGCAAGTCAGTTTATATTAATATGATTGTGAAGGAAGGACAGCCTTACACCATCAAAGGTTATCAGTTGAAGGGCCAGTTGCTTCTCCCGCGCAAGGATTATGACAACGCGATTAAAATGCAGCCGGGAGATGTTTTTTCACGACAGAAAATCATGGATGCGGAGAAGGAAATGACCAGGCTCTTGGGTGAGCAGGGCTATATGTTTGCCAGCATTGGGTTGCATCCCGACATTAATGATAAAACACATGAAGTTTTTGTCACCTTTGAGGTGAAGCCCGGCAAGCGTGTCTATGTGCGCCATATTACCTTCTCAGATAACAACCGGACAAATGATGACGTGCTGCGTCGTGAAATTACGCAATGGGAAGCAGCGCCTGCCTCAACTGTCAAACTGGATGATGCCAAACATCGTTTAAGCCTGTTGCCTTATATTCGTAATGTGGATATGTCGGTTAAACCGGTGCCAGATGAAGACGATGAAGTCGATGTGAATTATAAAGTGAAAGAAGATAGTTCTGCCCAAGCGACCGCCAAGCTGGGTTACTCTCAACTGTATGGCACCATGCTGGGTGCGGGCATCAATCAAAAGAATTTCTTTGGCACTGGCAATACACTGGGATTAAATTTTTCTCGCAGTCAATATGAACAGTTTTATGGCATTGATTATACGGATCCCTATTACACCATTGATGGGATTAGCCGCAGTTTCAATTTATCCCTCTCTCGTGTTGATCCCAAGGTTGGAACGGGTGTCACCAATGGTTATACGACCAATGAATATGATGCGGGCGTGCTTTATGGTATTCCTGTGGGTCAAGAAATGGGGGTATATAGCCGCATTCAGGCGGGGCTGGGATATCAAAATGTTTTGGTGAATTTAATTTCAGGGAATGTGTCCAATCAGGTTAATGATTTTGTGATGCGCCATGGCAGACGTTTTCAGGAGATGGATTTGAAGCTGGGTTTTTCGCGTGATAGTCGTGATAAAGCGGTGTTTGCGACGAGCGGTACTTGGCAGACCCTTTTCCTTGATACCTATTTGCCACTGTCCGGTGATTCCTTGACATTTTATACCCTCAACTATCAAGGAAAATGGTATCAACCCCTGATTGCCGATCAATATATCGTGCTGAGTAAAGCGAATCTTGGCTATGGCAATGGCTTGCATGGTGTCCATGATTTTCCATTTTTCAGAAATTATTTTGCGGGTGGCATTGATTCGGTGCGCGGCTATCAGGGCTATGCGTTGGGACCGCTTGATTCCAAAGGGTTGGCAATGGGGGGTAATATGTTGGCAGATGCCAGTGTGGCACTGATTTTCCCCAATCATCTTTCCGACAGTTTGCGTACCTCTGCTTTCGTGGATGCGGGTAATGTTTATACACTTTTAAATAATCGCGGTTATGGTGGTGAGAGTACGGATGCGGGTCCTATTCGGTATTCGGTGGGTTTGGAAGCGGATATCCTGACGCCTTTTGGTCCAATTGAACTAAGTTTAGCTAAATCGCTGAATAAACAGCATAAAAATGAGGGCGAAGCCTTTCAGTTCTCATTGGGAGCCAATTTCTGATAGACATGGTATTTACACATGTTAAAATTGTGTGCTTTGTTCTGTAACAGATACAAGCTGAGCTCTGTACGCTGAGTTTGGTGAGTGGGCATAAAGTGTGGTGGTGCATTTTTGATCGTCTGTAAAGGGAAACTGTCATTTAATTTTATTTTGGAGAGTAAGATGAAGATCATGAAAAAAATGAGCATTATGGCGGGTGCATTATTGTTAGTCGCCGGCGTGGGTGTGAGTCAGGCGGCAGATACGAGCATGTCGTCAATTAAAGTGGCGGTCGTGAATGTGCAAAAAGTATTGCAAGAGTCACCGCGTGTAACCGAATTGAGTAAAAAACTGGAAGGTCAGTTTAAAGCGCGTCAAACCAGCATTGGTAATGAACAAAAATCACTGGAAGCTGCCCTTGAAGCATTTAAAAAAGAAGCGCCAACCATGAGCCAGAAAGATAGAGATGCCACGCAGAAGAAACTTTCTGATGATAGGGCAACCTTGGTAAAGAAAGTGGTGGCATACCAACAAGACTTACAAAAAGAGCAGGGCAAAATCATGCAAGGTATCATGGGTGACCTGAACAGCATTGTGTCCAAAATGGCAAAATCCCAGTCATTCTCCTTGGTGCTTGATTCCCAGGCAGTTGTATTTGCGGCGGATGAAAGTGATTTAACCAAAGATGTGGCAAAGCAGTTTAACGCTGGAAGTTAATGCTCAATTTATTGCATGACGCGTTCAAGGAATCTCCTCCTTTACAGGGGGAGATTTTTTTGTTTATTTGCAAGTCTAAAAGAGATCAACCAATCAGATGAAGTCATCCCAAAAAGCTTATTCATTATTGGAATTAATTCAAGGGTTGAATGTCACCATCAAGGGTGATCCACATTGTAGGGTCACAGGCGTGGCATCCATTCAGCAGGCTTGTGCTGGCCACCTTACTTTTTTGACTAATTCGCTTTATCGCAAGCACTTATTAACCACCGAGGCATCAGCTGTGATTGTGACTGAGGCGGATGCCAAAAATTGCCGTTCTAACGCACTGATTTGTCAGGATCCGCATTTTATATATGCGAAAATCGCGGAATATTTTGTGCTACCTGAAACGCTTGTGTCAGGCATCCATCCCACTGCGGTGATTGGCAAGCATTGTCAGATTGATGCGAGTGCCAGCGTCGGTGCGAACTGTGTGCTGGGTGATCACGTCGTGATTGGCGCAAATGTCCGCATTGGCGCGGGCTGTCTGATCGGTGACGGGGTGCAAATGGCGGAGGGTGTTCAATTAGACGCGCGTGTCACACTGTATCGTGACGTGGTGATTGGGCAACGCTCCCATCTGGCAAGCGGTGTGGTCGTGGGTGCGGATGGGTTTGGATTTGCGGTCAATCAAGGCACTTGGTATAAGGTGCCGCAATTGGGTTCAGTCGAGATTGGAGAGGATGTTGATATTGGTGCAAACACCACCATTGATTGTGGTGCAACTGGAAACACAGTGATTGGGGATGGCGTGAAGCTGGATAATCAGATTCAAGTGGCACATAACGTCAGAATTGGCGCGCATACCATTATCGCCGGTTGTGTTGCCATTGCAGGCAGCACGGTGATTGGCAAGCATTGCATGGTGGGTGGCGGAACGTGTTTCGCCGGACATGTGATTGTGTGTGATGAAGTGATGATTACCGGCATGACGGCAGTCACAAAATCTATTTTGACGCCAGGTATCTACTCATCTGGCATTGTGGGTGCGGTCCCAAACCATGAGTTTCGTAAAAATAATGCCAGATTTCATCGCATGGAAAGCCTGATTGAGCGTGTTAAAGCATTAGAGTTACAGTTAAAAAAACTAGAAGAGAGAGAAAAAGCATGAAACCTGTGATGGACATCCATGAGATATTAAAATTTTTGCCTCACCGCCCCCCTTTTTTATTGATTGACAGGGTGCTTGAGATTGATTTGGGGAAATCTCTGGTGGCGTTAAAGAATGTGACCATGAACGAAGCTTATTTTGTGGGGCATTTTCCAGATCGGCCAGTGATGCCGGGTGTTCTGATTCTGGAAGCCATGGCGCAAGCAGGTGGTGTGTTGGCTTATAAATCGACGAATACAACGCCTGCTGATGGTGTGCTTTTTTATTTTGCAGGCATCGATGGCGCACGTTTCAGACGTGTGGTTGAACCGGGTGATCAGTTGCGTCTTGAAGTGAAAGTCATTCGAGCGAAACGTGAGATGTGGAAATTGGAAGGCAGCGCTTATGTTGGCGATGAGTTGACATGTTCAGCCGAATTTTTAAGTGCACGCAAAGTCAGTGAAAGGGGTTAACGTTGTGATTGATGCGACTGCGATAATTGATCCAACAGCAAAAATTGCTGAAAATGTTCATATTGGTCCTTATTCTGTGATTGGGCCGGAGGTTGAAATTGGAGAAGGCACATGGATTGGCCCGCATGTCGTGATACAGGGTCCAACGCGTATTGGCCGCGATAATAAAATTTATCAATTCTCATCCGTTGGCGAAGCACCTCAAGATTTAAAATATCAGAATGAGAAAACATGGCTGATCGTGGGTGATAACAATGTGATACGTGAATTCTGCACCATCAATCGCGGCACGGTGCAGGGAGGCGGTCACACAGGCATTGGAAATAGGAATTTATTGATGGCCTATGTGCATATTGCGCATGATTGCGAAGTGGGGAATGACACTGTATTTGCCAATAATGCGTCGCTCGCGGGTCATGTCAAAGTAGAAGATCACGTTATTTTTGGCGGATTTTCGGGTGTGTTTCAGTTTTGTCGTATTGGGGCGCATAGCTTCATTTCCACTAATTCAGTTGTCATCAAAGATGTACCGCCCTTTTTAAAGGTGGCGGGGTATTATGCTAAGCCTTATGGTTTGAATATGGTCGGTCTGCAGCGCCGTGGATTTGCGGTGGAAACGGTGAAAGCACTGAGGCGTGCCTATAAAGTGTTATATCGCAATGGGCTGACACTGGCCAGTGCGCTTGAAGAATTACAAAAACAGGAAACACCGGAAATACAGCAACTTTTTCAGTTTATTCAAGCCTCAAGTGCCGGGATTGTGCGTTGAGAATTGGCATTTTAGCGGGCGAAGCATCAGGTGACTTGCTGGGTGCGAATTTAATTCATTCCTTGCGTGAGCGTTGTCCCGATTTGCAAGTTGAAGGGATTGGTGGCGCGGCAATGCAAGCGGCCGGCTGTCACAGCTTATTTGATATGGAACGTTTGGCGGTGATGGGCTTGGTTGCGCCACTGTTACGCTTGCCTGATTTAATCAAATTGCGACATGATATTGGTGAGCACTTCATTAAACACCCGCCCGATATTTTTATCGGGATTGATGCGCCTGATTTTAATTTGGGGCTTGAACTCAAGCTTCGTCGTGCCGGTATTCCAGTGGTGCATTATGTGAGTCCCAGTGTGTGGGCATGGCGCCGTTACCGCATTAAAAAAATTGCCAAAGCAGTGGACTTGATGTTGACGTTGTTCCCCTTTGAAGCCGCGTTTTATGAAGAGCATCATGTGCCGGTTCGCTATGTGGGGCATCCATTGGCAGATCAGATTCCATTAAAACCGGATACGATGGCGGCTCGCAGAAGTTTGTGTGTGGCTGAAAAGGTAAGGTATGTGGCATTATTGCCAGGCAGTCGCCGCCAAGAAATTCGGTATATGGCAGAGCCAATGTTGCGCGCGGCATTGCTCGCGTGGCGCGCGAATCCCGAATTAAAATTTATCACCTCGCAAATTAACGAAGCGCGTTATCAGGATTTTTATGCTTGCTATCAGCGGGTGGCGCCAGAGTTGCCGCTTCAGTGGTTTACTAGGCGTTCTCATGCGGTGATGGCGGCAGCCGATGTGGTGTTGGTCACCTCAGGCACGGCGACACTGGAAGCCATGTTATTTAAAAAGCCCATGATCATTGTTTATCGCATGTCAAAGCTAACTTATTTTCTGGCGAAGAAATTAGTGAAAATCCCCTTTGCAGGGTTGCCAAATTTATTGGCGAATGAAGCATTGGTGCCTGAGTTCATCCAGGATCAGGTAACGCCTGAGGCGCTGTGTGAGGCAATGCTGAATTATTTGCAGCACCCTGAAAAGGTAGAACAACTTCAAGCAAGATTGACAGAGCTACACACCTTGTTAAAAACAGATACGGCCTTGCGTGTGACGACAGCGTTGCTGGAATTGATGAAAAAGTAGAGAGGTGTCGGGCGTAGGTTGGCACTCCAACGAAGGCCCTCTGCTATATCCTAGCTAGGGGCTGGGCTGTTGACAATTAGTCAGCATGAATTTCGGACCATGTAGGGCGCGGATTAGGCGCTTTTTGCCGTCATCCACCGAATCAAATTTCATTTCTTTTCGCCCCGTTTTTTATGAAGCATTTTTCCGCTATCGCAAGCTTTATCTAGCACAACCTAATCAATGTCAGTATTGTGCAGGATCAGTTTAAGACTTTGAAACATATTAGAATTTGTCATTCCCGCGAAGGCGCATAGGCGTCAACTTAAGGATAATGAAATAGAAAAATGTCTGAGTACTGGAAAAAGTGAATGAAGTATCTAATGCCGATATTTCTACGATCTTTTTGCGAATGTACAATTTGAAGTGTCATTCCCGCGCAGGCGGGAACCTATTTCTAATTTTACTTCTGTCGCCTATTCAATATGGGTTCCCGCCTGCGCGGGAATGACACAGTTAGCGGGAATGACGCATCAAATTGTACATTTTAATCAAATCTGATTTTTTATAATTTAATAATTCGCCAAAAGATCGTGGAAATGTCGGCTATAAACATTATATTGCAGCATAAAACTTTTCTCATGGATAGATTACTGAAGATGACAGTGAAATAGGTTCCCGCCTTCGCGGGAATGACAGAGAGTACAACGAATTGAGATAACGGTTCCGTTAATTGATAAACTTTTGAATAAAGAAAATGAAATTTAATTGGTGGATTACGGCAAAGAGCGCCTTACATGGTCCGAAATTCATGCTGACTAATTGACGACAGGTCAGAATATAACGCTTACCGATATCGCTGAATCATTAGGCGTTAAGGTAATTGCAACCCAATAATCATTGAGTGATTATATGGCCGGTTCTTTAGAAGGAGTGCTTTTTACGACGCGGCAATTTAGTCTTTATTATTTCGTCGTTGCGAGGAGTGCTTTTTACGACGCGGCAATCCAGTCTTTGACTTTCTGGTAACCCAGCGCATAGATCATGCAATTAGGATTTATTGATTCAACAAGAAGAATTTTATTTTTTCTTCTTTGGATGGTTGTCATGATATAAATGGCTAGTTATAAATAATGACGATGAGTCATGGCATTTTGTTGTTGATACAGTCAGAGACATACAATTGCTTCGTCGCACAAAACGCTCCTCGTAATGATGGTTCTGTTCAAAAAATAATTTATACAACAACGCTAGAGAACCGCTATTTTACGGGTTTTCTCTCCGTAGTTCTTCAACTAGGCTTTTTTCGCATAGATGAAAATATTGATAGGTCTTGAATAATGCGGCTGTATTGAAACCTGCTTTTTGATGTTTCTGGTAATATTCTTTTAACGTATTTTTTTTGTTAACGGATGTATCCAATGTGGTAGCATCAAGTTCAAGACGAGTTTGACACATTTTTAATAATTTCGGCGGTGTCTTTTCTGGTTTAAGAATAGCAATAGAATCATGTTCACTTTTGAAATTTTCGCGTTTATCAACGAGGGGAAAAATTTCATTTCCATGCTTTGAAAAATACATCAAACTTTTTATAGCAAAAGTCGAACAGCTTGAGTAGTCTCGTTGTAATTGAGTGGAAGTGATAAATATTTTCGAAAAAGGTAGGGCGCGTAGTATTGTTTTCAGATATGAATCATCATAAGCATTATTTGAGGGCTCAGAATCGACTAATAATACTTTTATTTTTCCATCAACGTTTCGTACATAGCAGGTTGTGGCATGACAGTGGTTCACTATAATAAATTTAGCGTCTTCACCAGATGCTAGATTCAGTTCAAATAATTGTTTTGAAAAAGCATTCTTATCATCATTTATGTTAATGCAAAATAGGTTGTTAGCGTTATAATGCGAGTTTTCGATTTCCGATTTTTGACGGATTTGAATATCAATTAAACGTTTTAATAGCGAAATAGTGATGTAGTATTCACCTTCGTGTTCTCTCGTTTTATTGGCCGCATCAATATTTCCTTCCTCAAGTAAGGGGTTATTGGGTGATTCGCGTAAGGTTCTTTGAACGAGTTGGTGTGTATTAAAAAAGAGTTGACGTGTGCGGCTTTTAACAGATAGCGTCTTCTTCATTTGACCAGGGTTAACATATGTGTCAATTCCGTATGTGATGGCGAGATCATCTTTTTTAACGGATACTGCATTGTGATGAGGAAAGCGTTTACAATAGGCTTCTATATTAAAAGCATTGCAGTCAGGGCTAACCAGTATCCACTGTTCATTGGCATCACCATACCGATACCCACTCGCTGGAAGAAGCGGATTTTTTGCTGAATCAAGCTGCATTGTTAAGTGCCGGCTGGGTGTTCCGCCCCCTTTTCCTAAATGAATGCGCTCAATGGTTTTGTTTTTTCCATCAATTTGAACGAGTTGACCCTTCATTTGATAAGCAGCGGCTATAAAAAATTCAACAAGGCGGGGTGCATCTTTCCGTCTTAATGTTTCGAGTGAATCAAACACTAGGTTTCCTTCTTCACTAAGCCAGGCGTAAGATTGAGCAACAATATCATTAGTTTTTGTATCGCAAATGACATAAAAACAAGCGATTGGAGATAGCATGCCCTCAATCACAGCTTGTTCCGCATGCCTCCCTATGGATTGACAGCATCCCGTGTAGTGCCCAAGAATCCAACCTCTAGGATCGTTCTTGTCTAATTTGACAAGATACAAGTTATCTTGCCTTAATTCCTTACCTTCAATACGAATGTTTGGAAGAACATCTGAAGCTTCAGGTTGCGTTTCATGCATTATAGTTAAGATGTCATTAAAAATACTTTCAGAAACGAATTGTTCTATACAGAGATGCGCAAGGAGGGGATTTTCCTTGTGGCGTTTATATCCAATTTGAGCTGCTTTTTCTAGTAATTGACTATAAGAGATTAATGTGATGTCTCTTGATATGAGTTCATTTCTAGCACTCTCTATGGTCACTATTTTCTTTGCAGCCTTTTTTACGGCTTTTTTGCTCATTTCATTGGATTGACTAAGCTCAACTTTTTTTCTGTTGAGTGACGTATGATAAATGTCTCTAATTAATGCCTCTTTAATAGAAGTTCTTTTAATGAAATTACTTTCTTGAGCGTATTTCCGTTCATGAATAAGTCGTCTGGTATGAATTGGGTGGTAATTTAATTCCTGTTCGATTCGGGCTGCGCTGGGTAAAATTTTCATTAGTTTAGGATGCTTTAAAACAATATCGCTCCATGATTTTACATCCCAAATACCATAGTTAGGTAGATCAAATTGGCAGGCATCATGAATGGGGGCTGCGGAATGAGGGTTGTTTTTTTTATAAATTTCAAGATACTGCATAGCTTTTTCAAAGCTATTAAACAAAACAGTCAGTTGACGCGCCCACTTTACATGACCCCATGTGTTTTCTATTTGACATGCTATAGCAGTGACACACAGTAGTTTTTGGTAAACCGTTTGATCAAAATTATCCTTGGGTTTTTCTGCAAAAGAATAGAAGACATATTCGTTGGGGGATAAAGAAAAACTCTCACTGCATTTCACCGAATTGTTAAAAACAGTCTTTATCGAATCACTTTCTTTACTATCGTCAAGTTGTGCCAGTAATTCCCTAGCTTCTCTAACAAATCCTGACTTTAAAAGAGACTCAACCTCCTTGCCTGTAAATTTTAACTTTTTTAACCGTGCAAGAGCAACCAAGGGATTTAGTTGCCCTTCTTCATCAAAGCACGAAGGTTCGGTGGATAGCTTCCGTTTGTTATGCAAGCCTAGGATGATATCGATAATATTTGATCCGGTAAAAGCCACCTTATCTGTCCATAAATCAATAATTTGTTTTTCTGTAAAAAAATGACCGCTTTTCATGGCAAAATTAAACTTCATGATATGTTCATTTGTAAATTCGACGCCTTGCTCTGATAAAAATATGATTTGATCAGTCGTAAAACGAATATTGTTATTTTGGGATAAATGTATTTGGTATATTTGCTCTCCTGTCAATCTAACAAGGTCGTTATTCCAAAATGCCAAAAAATCAATACTATTTAGCCGACTCGAGTCTTTTTCGATAAACATTTCAAGCGGCATAGATTGTAAATAAAAACTTTGCATTAACGCCAGCAACGAATAATAATCAGTACCGATATTTGACAGGTAAGTTTTAGGTAACTTCATGAGCGCATAATAAATATCGTCGCTTTTTGGTATGTATGTTTCAGGATTTACCGTAGATTTTTGTTGACTATTAAAAAGTCGATCACTCTTATGAGAAATGGTTATATTATCAGATTTTTTGGAATAAAAGCCTTTTTTGATTAGAAAACTAAAGCAATGTAATTCAGATGGAAGCTGGTTAATAGGTGTCCGTAATAAAATTTCGTTAATTTCAGATGGGTTTAAATTCCTGTAATCACGACATTTCTCCTTTGCCGTCATGATTTTATTTAATAATGAAGTAATATCTTTTTCAGTTCTATTCTTCATGCGTAGATCTTTTAGAATTGAAATTGGAATTAAATCATATAAATATTTTAGCGATTCAAGTTCTTCTTCTTCTACAATAGATATGATGGCTTCTAAAATCCGAATCAACCAGACAGTGTCAATGTTATTGACTTCTAATTCTTTTGCTAGCTTGAAATTTTTATTAATTAGAAGTTCGATATATAAATCTGATTTCGATATCTCTATCCTCTCGGGAGGAAAAATACTCTTTAAAATTTCTAAAGAAGGGACTGATTTTATAAACTTGTCTTCTGTAACGCTGTCGCAAATGCCTAATAATTCAAATCGGAAATTTTCTTTATCATTTTCTTTTAAGTAATTCAGGATAAAATTATATATTTTTTTATAAGAAGGATCAGTTATCACATCAACTTCATGGAGTATGTACCACAGGAGATAATAACCAAATACTTTCTGTGCTCTTAAGAAGTTATTAATGTTTAATTCATCGTTATTTTTCAATAATAGGCTGGGCTTCATTTTAAGTATTTCAAGTAACCATAAAGCACTATAAGGCAGATTAATATGTACTAAAAAAGCCGGGATCTGTTTGAATAACCATTTTTGTTCCATTTCAGAAAATGTGGCATTGCCTGCATCCAGTTTTTGTAAAATAGAAATAAACATTCGTCTATTCGCCTCCTGATATCCCATGCGGTTGATTAAGTGGGTGCTGTTGCTTTTATCGTCATTTTGATGATGGCAACCTTCATGAAATTTTAGCTCGTTCAGTTAATATTTCAAGCAAACAGTCTTTCATTAATGATAATTTAGGCTTTGTTGTGTCATTCGTCGTTGCGAGGCCGTTTTTCCGCCGAAGCAATTGTAAGTCATAAGTCATTATATTGCATACATTCTTCCGTCGTCGCGTAAAACGCTCGCGCAATGACGATCCTGTTCCAAAAATAATTTAGGCAACAATGCGGCAAAAATTCTTTATCTATTTGATTAAATTGAGTTTAATTGTGACAAGGCTTTGGCGGGGCTTTGTTCCATCAATTTAATGTTACACATTTTGATGTTAATGTAGGGTGGATTAGACGCGCTTTTTGCGTCGTAATCCACCAATTTGGTGGATTAGGGCAAAAAACGCCTGATCCACCCAGTTTGGATTTATGCTAAAACGCCCTTTAGGGGCACCAAAAAGGTGGCTTGCCAAACAAGGCGAACGCATCTGCTGTCTGTAAAATAAAACTTTCGTAAGATTTTTGAACATGATAGAATCTCTTGAACAAATAACAATAAGCTGTTTTTATCAATATCAGAGGGTTTTTCGTGGGTTTTCAATCATTTCAGTTCGATGCGCGTCTTAACGCTAATATTAAGGCACAAGGTTATACGCAGCCAACACCCATCCAGGCACAAAGCATGCCAGCCATTTTGGAAAAAAGAGATGTCATGGGGCTCGCGCAAACGGGTACCGGTAAAACGGCGGCGTTTGTTTTGCCAATCATACAAGGGTTATTAAAAGATAAAACCACAAAAGGTGTGCGTGCCCTTGTGGTCGCCCCGACACGGGAATTGGCGCAGCAAATTCATGAAGAAATTGTAAAATTATCTCACGGCACAGGGCTTGGCAGTGTCACGCTTTATGGCGGTGTTAATATCAAGCCGCAAATTAAGAGCTTGCAGCAAGGAGTCGATATTGTCGTCGCATGCCCAGGCCGTTTGCTGGATCATGTGGAGCAGCGCACCATTAATTTAATGACAGTCAAAACCCTAGTGCTTGATGAAGCAGATCAAATGTTTGATATGGGTTTTCTGCCGAGCATACGCAGGATATTGCGCTTTGTACCAAAGCAGCGCCAAACGTTATTATTTTCAGCAACCATGCCAGAGGCGATTCATGAATTGGCGCATGATATTTTAGTGAATCCGGTGATGGTGAAAGTGGCGGAAAGCAAGGCTGCCAAAACCGTGAAGCATACCCTGTTTCCTGTCGCGAAACATTTAAAAGTTCCTTTGCTGATTGCGTTACTAAAGTCAACCACCATCCAATCCGTCCTGGTCTTTACGCGCACGAAGCACAGTGCCAAAAAAGTGGCGCAAAAACTTGAACAGGTAGGGTTTAGCGCCACGTCGCTGC
>Ga0155556_114_pt1 | contig 28818 bp, 23 predicted proteins | sample RifCSPhighO2_12_FD_107213 | JGI IMG/M metagenome (GOLD analysis project Ga0155556, IMG submission 107213) | Gammaproteobacteria bacterium RIFCSPHIGHO2_12_FULL_45_12
CAAGCAAGGCGCCACCAACATTTTATCTTTTCCCTTTTGCATGCCAAAAGAAATGGAGACAGAAACGAATACAGCCATTCTGGGCGATCTTGTGATTTGCGCCGCCATTGTGAACAAAGAAGCACAACTGTCCGCGCCGCATGACACCCGAGCTAAGGTCATCAAACAACATCAGGAAGCACATTGGGCACATATGGTCATTCATGGCTTGTTTCATCTCCTCGGTTACGACCATGAAACAGAGAAAGAAGCGAGCGTCATGGAGGCACTGGAAATTAATCAGTTAAAAAAACTGGGATTTCCGAATCCCTACTTAAACAGTGAGAACAACCCGTTATGAGCAAGACATCAGGTGATGATAAAACGCATAAACCACGCGCGTGGCTGGAACGCTTAACGGCATTCATCGTGCGCGAGCCTCAAAATCAGGAGCAACTGATAGAGATTGTCAGGGATGCGGAAGATAGAGACGTATTGAGCGCGGAAATGTTAGGCATGATTGAACGCATTCTGCATGTTTCACAAATGCAAGTACGGGAAGTCATGATTTCAAAAAGTCAAATGATTACGGTAAACCAGCTCATTTCACTGGATGCCATCTTCGCCATTGCCATGCAATCCGGACACTCGCGCTTTCCCGTTTACGACACAGATGAAAAGGAAATTATAGGTATTTTACTAGCAAAAGACTTATTAAAGTACTACCTTCATCAAAATAACAAACCTTTTAACATTGCCGACATTATTCGCCCCGCCACCTTTGTACCACAAAGCAAGCGTCTGGATATTTTATTGAGTGAATTCAGGGTTAACCGAAATCACATTGCCATTGTTCTGGATGAATATGGACATGTGGCAGGATTAATCACCATTGAAGACGTTCTGGAACAAATTGTTGGCGACATTGAAGATGAACATGATATTGATGAAGAAGACGGGCACATTAAAAAACTAGACGATGGTTCATACATCATCAAAGCTTGCACGCCCATTCAGGAATTTAATAAACACTTTAAAACCACACTTAACGATGAAGAGTTTGACACGCTCGGCGGGGTCATTATTCAAGCGTTTGGGCATCTGCCAAAACGTGGAGAAAGTGCAAAAATATTAAATTTTCGCTTTAAAGTATTACAGTGTGATAATCGGCGTATTTACTTGCTGGAAATGAAAGCGCCTAAAACGGCCAAACTGGATCCGTGAGGACCGATTGTCTTTTAGCGGCATTTGAGACGTGATGCCCTATTTTCCTCATGACAACATTGAAGCCGCGCTTCATGAGACAATGTGTTATTTTGTAGTAGAGCGATTAGATCTTTTAATTTAGCATCTACCTCATTATTTTTTGGTTGCATATTTGTGAGATTTTGTAGGTTCCTTTTCACACTTTGTTTAAATGGATCCTTTTGGGCAAGCTTAAATAAAATTTCCAGCGTATCGCCTGAATGATTCATTTCAGCAGCAGCCTTTAGCGGATTCAACCCATTCAACATGGCGGCATGCCTTGCCAATGCACGCCGACCGTCCAAAACCACACCCTGAACATTGACTAGTTTATAACTCATTGCCGCCTGATAGACATCAACAGCCTCATCAAGCTTCTGTAAAAACAGGCTCTCACCCCGTTTCTGAAAATTGACCAATTCATTAAATTTTCGGCGGCTTTTAGCAACGCCATCCACGAAAAGCAAATTCAATATATCTTGATGGACAGCCGATGATTGACGAAAACGAACTGATTGCGCCTCTTTTGAGACACTTTCGACTAATTTAGGCATGGGTGCCTCCCCAATGCCATCTAGGCAATAATCGTTGTAATACAGATGGCAATTATGAATTTCTTTCGCGATTCGTGATAACCACTCAAATAATTTGACACCCCGAATGGTTTTCAGATTTTCATTCGCGCCGGAAATAAAGGAAGAAATGTCTTGTGCCGTTAACTTAAAATAATTGTTAATTATCCGGGTATACTTCTTCTCCGCTATCAATTTCAATAGTTCTAAAATAGCTTCAGCCTCCTTTTGCACGTCCAAACCCGCATCGCCCTTACCTTCAGGCAATACTGATAGAAAAATGACTATATCCCTTTTGGTTAATTTTCCCAGTATCGTGCTCACAATAGACTGGAACGAGTCGCTTTTTAAAATGGGCATGGCCATTTCTTTCATGATGCTATTAATGACTTCCATATCAACCAATTCAGATACTTCAGCCGCCATGTCCATTAACTCTTGACGACCTTTTTCAACGAGTTCAGTCAGTGTGATCACTTTCTCTCGATATAGTGGCTTCAAACATGCCAATGTAAGACGATTGACTTCATCCACTGACACAAGCTGATCCTTTGAAGCAATAACACGCTTTATCAGCTGACTTGCAAGCTGGGTTAATACCTTATCAAAATCATCTTTTTCCGACTCTGCAACAGGTCGCCCATCATCATGGTAAAAATAATCCATCCAATGAATATCTTTAAATGCCGCCTTAAGATCATCCTCTATCTTTTTTCGATGCTGATATTTTGCGTCAAACGTCATGATATCGCCCATATCGTTTTTGATGTGGTTAGTAGCGTTAATCACCTCGTTTAATGCCGCCATCGATTGCTTTACCGAGGCATCCAAAAGACAAATCGGCTCTTCCTTTTTCGAAGTCAACCGTTCATTAAGCTTTTCTACCACATTGCATGCCACCTTTGCAGCATCTTCCTGCCCGTTCATTGCCAACAGGGTGCCCGCCAAATCATAACACGTATCGGTCTCAGCCAATGATTTCTTTAACCGCTCCAAGTGAGACGCGATAAAAAATGGCTCCACTAAACTTATAAAATACGGATCATGCAATTTCTCTGCCAGCACCGACCGCTTGACCTGCTCGCGCATGGACGGGCGTAATGGCGGATCAATGCCCATGACTGGCGGGGCCCATGCTTTCACCTGTGACCAAGCTGCGCGGCCATAATGCCTAGCCACTGTCTTCCTGTCAGCTGTCTGCAAGAAGACTCTTAATTGCTGTGCGTGCCGCTCTGAGGCTTTTAATAAATCGCGCTCACACTGCCTCAAGTAGCCTTCTGGCAACAGCTCCTCTTCCTCAAGGCAGCTCAGCATGTCAGGCAATAATGACTGCATGGCTTGTAACTTTTCTGCCTCAGTTTCGGCCTGTTTGATTTTCTCAATGTCAGGTTGATATTTTTCAAAAACCGAAAACCAGTCCTTATATTGACTCATCGCATCCATGACCACAAACTGTGTGTTTTCAGAAAAAAACGTTGTGGCAAGGGGCGCAAAATGACGCATAAAAAATTCATTGAAGCGATTTTTCGACAATATCAACTCCATCGTGATGTCATTGTTTTTTCCCTTCACAAAGCGCCGGAGCCTCTCCATTGCAACCGTGACACGCTCTTTTTCGTTGGCCTGTTTTGTTTCTTCGTGACACTGCTGAATGATTCCCCTTAATTCTTCTGAATTGTTATCATCACGAATAACACGGATAACTTCATCAACATCATGACTAGCAAGATTCGCTCTAAAATGCTCCTTAAAAATATCGCTTTTTAAATACCGATGCACTTCCTCTACCATCAGCTTAGACGCTAGCTGCTTAAGATGATCTACTTTTTCATGAATGAGATTACCCGGGTGCCGCATATCATCTTTAGACAGATCAGCAAGACCAGGGATATCGCGCAGAATATGATAAGATGCCGTTAATGAGATTTCAAAAGCAGCTGATGCGGCATTTTCAAAATCGTCACGTCGTTTCTCATATAATTCGATAAAACCCTCATATTGACGGCATGCATCCTCAAAATCGGCATGCTTTTCAGGAGGGAGTGTTTTTTTAAATGCGGGCATGATTTTTTTTCTGAAAATAGCATTAATTTTTTGTTTCGATTCGGCATTCATAACAGACGATTGATGTTTAGAAATATTTTGTTTAGTTTTTTCCATTTCCATATTTATCGTTTTGTTTGCCTCCATCATGACAATGCCGCACTTAACCATTTCGCTAAAGGTAGCGGACTGAACCACTTTGGCATAGACTGAATCCACTGCGTTCGGACTTCCGATATGGAAAAAACGCTTTGCCGCATTCGTTATCCGGATAAACGTTAATTTGATATTTGTCACCAGGTTATTCGCCACATATAATGCTCTTGCGCCCAATGAAAGCAGGGTACCCACCCACCTCGATAACCGTGTCATCCCTCTCGCTTTTCTAATTTTCTTCAATCTCAACGCGATGCCCTGCCTGATATCGGCAAACAATTCTTTAGCCTGTTTTCGTGTTAAATCCAGATCATGGGAGTTAAGGTTATTAATGGGGCGTAAACATTCATTGATCGCCGTAAGAAGAGCCTGAGTCATTTTCAGATTATTCGGCTTTTCGCCGCGCCTCGCGCGATCCTCATACCACCTCACCATTTTGTTAATTAATGCATCGCCTTCTGCCTGAATGAAATGCTTTTTATAGCGATCAAGTCCCATAAAATATTCTGGATAAATATTTTCTTTCTCAAGCTGCGTCAGCTCATAGCTGGGCACCACCTTCTCCCCATAGGCGTGTATCACCACGGGTGCTTTCTCAGGATCAAACCCTCTGCATCGTCCAGCACCCTGAATGATTTTCTCAGGATTATTCAGGCTATCGGCATCATCTGGCACCACCTGAATCACGGTTGCCAGATTTTCATCATTAAACCCTTCGGTTTTTTTATTAGTGGCATACAAGGCAACCAGACCTTGTAAAAAATAATTATCGGCAATTGTTTCGGCCGTTTCCGGACCTACCAACTTATCATTTACCTTATAATGTGCGGCAACAGGCTCGTAAAAATATTCATAGCTTAGTGTGTTCAATTCTTCCATCAAATCGTGCGGCCGTTTTTTGGCCGTCTCTTTTAACATGCCATTTTCATACATCGTTTGGTAGCTTTCTTCATAATGCGTAAATGGCATGCCGCCATTCACATGATCCACCAGATACAATGCAGCATGAGTGGCGCTATATGCTTTTAATTTTTCATGATTGGACATGCCAAGATCATTAAGCCAGTAAGGATGCAATGCATTATTTTCACAAATGTTCCAAAGGATTCCTGATTTTTTTACTGAATCTTCCTCGTTCGCTAATGCCTTGATTTTATCCGTCATCAACGTCAATATTTCGGCTACTTGACTGGCGCCGGCATCATCAATGCCTTTTCTATTTTTGTCTTTATCAAATCGCAGTAACCTTTCATAGTCAGCTTGCGTTATTTCCGTATTTTTAAATTTCGTCTCACACAGCGTCATTAAATGCTTTCCGCCGTCACAAGTCGATCTTAATTTATTTAAGTCAATGGTAGATAAGCCCGTGACATGACGCAAAAGGAATTCAAGAAGTCCTTGATACACATTCATTTCAATCTGATCGTACATCATTTTAAGATTTTCATCTGGATCATGGCCGGATGATCGCATCTTTGATTGATACTGTTCGTTTAGAAAACAAAGATATTGCTTATTAATCTCCTTTTCCGGATGATCGATGGCGCAATAGTTTATCCCATTTTCTGTGCTGCAATGACGCACTTCCTGTTTAAACGCACGATAAAGCAAGCCACGCCCACGTTTATTACCGTCCTGATAAACATCAATTGGCATGTTTTCATCAAACTTCAACTCATGCGCAACATTAGTCTTATGAAAAATCTGGCTGGCATTGTGATGGTTTTTGCGTGCTCTGAGATAGTTATTCAGGTTAATCAGCTCATCCCCATCATCAATAATAAGCAATATCTTATCGCCAGATGGCCTCCGCATTCGCTTTTTTTTATCGAAAAAAACCATTGTCGGCAATCTTTCCATCACATTCAGGATGGCGCTGCTGATTGGCGGCTGAAACATATTTGCCATAGCCAAACTGACACGCTGCCTGATTGTTCCACCTGCCTCACCCAGCTTATCACCAATGGTTCTAGCATGGTCAGCCACAAAAATGGGGATGCTGCCTTGACCATTTTTCTCTTTCTCAATGGATGACATGGTTGCAATCGGTTTTTCGCCGGCCAACTGATAAGTTTTTTTATCGGGTGTGGCCGTATACGAGAGCATCCAGTTTTTTTCGACCATTTGTATGATTTTTAATTTTCGAACTTCCTGCACCATGAACAAATGCTGTTCATCCAGTGACAGGACAACGGGACTCTTCAATGCCTCAATTTCTGCATACCAGTCATCTAGTAACTCTTCCGCTGGCACGATTATTTGTTTATGTTCGCAATCAACCTGATCAAGTGCTTGAATCAAATGGCTGTCAGCGGCGGGCAAATTATCCAGTAGCGTATTTGGCAATAAGCGTTTCAAATCCCGTTTAAATTGTTCCAACAGTTTTTGTGGCATTGCAAATATGCCGCTGACATGACTGACTTTCAGGCAAAGAAACCACAATGCCTGAATAAATGTCTTACCCGATCCGGCAGGTAGCGCATTTAATAAATTATTAATATCAGAATCGCTATTATACGCCGCAAGACGATTATAGATATTATCTAACTGTATTAAATGAGAAGCATATAATGACATCTTATCCGGTCCACCCACTTGAATAATTTCGCCAGAAGGGTGAAGCGTCAGACTAGCCGTTGTTCGATATGGGCCACGGTCAGCCTCTCTTGCGACTTCTTGATTGTCACAAAAAACGGTCACTTTATTTTGAGGTGATTTTTCAATGCGAATGACAACCATCTTACCTATTATAAAGTGCTCAAATTGATGCGTCCCAGGTAACAATGCCTCCATGTCAATTTGATTAACCCATGCATCCGTTTCCGCAATGGTACGGTAGGCTTGACGCACGTGATCTATGCCATGCATGAGCTGCCTTTTCATTTCAGGGTTTATTATCATCGATACACCATCTTGACTTGCGGCAGATAAGAAATAAGCGTGTTTCTCATGATAAAGAAATGAGCTTAAGAAAACCTTAAGTCAGCTCAAATAATTGACGCCATTTTACTACCCCACTCACCTGGTGGCTTGCAAGAAATGGTCGCTCAACTCCGTAATAGCATCATCATGGGAAATCTGGCTACCAAAGAATAGCTTGTGCCGCCGTGCTGGCCTGCCGGAAGGAGATTGTATAAACTTAATGGGACGAACTTTAAAAAAGTTATTCCTGACAACCTGTGTTTTAAATTAAGTAAAGAGATCAAGCATGTCAAAATTGCTGTTGTTTGCCGAAAAATCTAGTTTAATTTTACGCGAAGTGATGCCAGACATTCAAGACTTCACGGACCCGCTACTTCATGAAACGATTAGCGATATGTGTTACTCCATTTTACCTCAGCAACTTAAAGCGGCCAATGGCGCTCATGAAAGTGCGGCAGGCATGGCGGCCAATCAGTGGGGAATTAAAAAAAGGATATTTATTTTTACACCGGAAGGATCAGGGGAAGGTAAAAAATTAGAGATCATGATCAATCCTTCCTATCTTCCCCATCTTCGCGCAGATGAAATCAAGCCCGCCTTAAAAGAAGCTTTTGAAGGCTGCTTTTCTGTTCCACTTACAACTGGCATCGTGACGCGTTATGAAGCGATTAAGGCGACTTTTTACAATCCAGCAGGAGAAAAAATTGAACGTCTCATGGAAGGGTGGGAGGCCCGCGTATTCCAGCACGAAACAGATCACTTAAACGGGAAACTGTTTGATGGCCTGCTTGATCATTACTTAGGCCCCGACTGTCGTGAACGCATTATTTTCAAAGATGCAGAAGAAATGAAATGTTTTTGGGAGAATATGGCAAACACACGACATGAATAGCAATCTGATTCAGGTTAGTCACCCGCACGAGGAAACCGCTTTCTTAAAAAAAGTAGCCGCGCTAAATCTTTAGTGTCGGGCATGGAAATTGGCCTAGTGCATTGATGAGGAAGATTGTTTTGATAATTCTAACCTCCCGGGAGGGAGTTGAACCCCCGACCTGCCCCTTAGGAGGCGCTAGGTTTTGTGTTTGATGAAGTCCGCTTTCGTATAAAAAACCATTAAAAATAAGCTGTTTATTCTATTGCTTTGTTTGGCGTTGTCCAATAGAATGCGCGCAAATCCAATCATTTTTAGGCACCTATCTAGGTCCCCGACATAAGGAGCAATAATAATCCATGTCTTCCAACAAAAAATCGCTAACCCCCCTCAAGTCTGAACGAAAACAACGTGGGCGGGTTGATCGCACGGTTATGTTTCCTGTTCCTCCGCCCAAAATTGAGCTGCCAGAAGACTATCCTAACTGGTTAGCCGACCTCAAGCATCGTATTCAATCTGAGCGTTTGCGCATTGTGATAACCAGCAATACTGCAATGATTTTATTATATTGGGACATAGGCCAACGTATTCTTGAAAAACAGAAGGCACAAGGATGGGGTGCAAAAATTATTGATCGTCTTTCATTTGACCTACATGAACAATTTCCTGAAATGAGAGGCTTTTCACCGCGCAATCTCAAATACATGAGAGCATTTGCTGCTGCATGGCCTAACCACGAAATTGTGCAAAAGGCTCTTGCACAATTAAGCTGGTACCAAAATCTTGTTTTACTGCAAAAACTTAAAAGCACAGAACATCGGCTTTGGTACGCTGAAAAAGCTTATGAACACGGCTGGTCTGGCAATATTTTGGCAATACAAATTGAAACTCAAGCACATGCGCGCTTTGTCAAAGCACCAAACAATTTTCCAGCCACATTACCACCGCTAGATTCCGATCATGCAACCCAAATATTTAAAGACCCTTATTTATTCGATTTTCTTGGCACTGACGCACCTCGTCGGGAAAGAGAATTAGAGAATGGTTTAGTTGAACATGTTCAAAAATTTCTGCTTGAACTTGGACAGGGCTTTGCTTTTGTTGGCCGTCAAATACTCCTGGAATTAGGCGACCAAGATTATCGCCTTGACTTGCTTTTCTATCATCTTAAATTGCGCCGATACGTAGTAATTGAACTGAAAGCACGCGCTTTTGAGCCTGGCGATGGAGTGCAATTAGGGATGTATATGCATGCCGTAGACAAATTGTTATGTCATCCGGACGATAAACCTACCATTGGCTTACTGCTGGTACGCGAAAAAAATCGCGTTTTGGTTGAGTACGCACTAGGAGACACTAACCGCCCAATTACAGTCGCAGAATGGGAGACGCAACTTACTCAATCGCTACCAGATAATTTGAAGGGAAGTCTACCTAGTGTTGAAGAAATCGAGGCAGAGCTTGGGACTCAACCCCTTGAGTAATTGCATTTGTGCAAAAGGCTTTTGCACAAATTGATTTATCATTAAAAACAATAGGATACGTGTCAGTTATCCGGAATTTCCGGGTAACTCAAATAAGGTCAAAATTAGTGATATTGATTAAAATTTAGTTATTAAGAAATTCTTAATAACTGCTATTCAGAGACTTGGGAGACACTGTCTCCCAAATTAGTGCGGAACCGTCTGCACAATTTAAATCAATTAAATTGGTCAACAGGTTGTTGACCAATTCGGGAGTCACTGACTCCCGAATTGCGCAAGAGGCTCTTGCGCTAATTCTGCAACATAACGTTGCAAAATCTAGGGAACACACTGATGAGCAAACTAACCGCAAAAAAAGTTGAAAATGCGTTACCTCGAAAAAAAGAATACAAGCTTCACGATGGTGGAGGCTTGTTTTTGCGCATTCGCCCTAGCGGCGCCAAAAGCTGGCTCTTTTCATTTAGCCTACCAAATGACAGTAAACTCATTCGCATGACCTTGGGTTCACTCAAAGACATTTCATTAAAAGAAGCACGTGCCAGACTACCCGAATTACATGATCAGGTTTCTCAAGGCATTGACCCACGACATGGAAGAGCTGCCAAGCAAGCTGAAAACACTTCCGCCATTACAATGCAAAAACTGTTTAATGACTGGATTGAATTTGTGAAATTAGCAGGCGAAATTACCCCCACTTGGATTAAACGCCATGAAGATCGTTGGCGATTGCATCTTAGAAAAAAACTTGGAAATTTATTTGCAAAAGATGTTACCCGCGCGCACCTTTCTGGCGCTCTTGATGCCATGGCACGCAAAGGAATCAAAGAAGAAACACGCAAGGCACTCACTACATTAAATTTGATGTTAGATTACGGATTAACTCGCCATTCAATCGAAAGCAATCCTGCCAGAATGCTTAAACCAAAAGATTTTGCTGCAAGTGCAAATCGCTCGCGCGATAGAGTCTTAGCTTTGGCTGAATTAAAAATGCTATGGCAAATATTAGATAAAACAATTTATCTAAAAATCAAAAATGAATACAAGCCAGCAATGAATCCTGTCATTAGCACTGCTATTAAACTTCTTATTTTGACAGGCGCACGCAGAACAGAAGTAGCCGCCATGCGCTGGGATGAGCTAAAGCTTGAAAATGGTATTTGGTTATTGCCCGCAAACAGGACAAAGAACAGACAAGCCCATACCATTTATCTTTCACAAATCGTAATTAATCTAATTAACGATTTAAATAATTTGACCGGTCAATCTGAGTTTGTTTTTGATAATGGAGAAGGACATATTCACCCTGACTCACTTACTAGCGCAATAAATAGATTGACCAAAGTACCTGATGATCCAAAAAGCATGAAAAGAGCGAGCACAGCCCCATTATCAGACATGAAACCGTTCACAGTTCATGACATCAGACGATCAGCAGCAACTGCATGGGGTGAATACTTAAAAGTTCAGCCCCATGTAATTGAACAGATGCTAAACCACCAACCGCTTAATAAGCTAGTTGCTACTTATCAACGCGCCACCTATGCAGAAGAACAAAAGGCAGCGTGGTTAGCGTGGGGAGAAATGGTTGAGCATCAAATTGCTAAAGAACCGAACAATATAATACCAATTAATCGTGCGGCAAATGATAGATAAATCTAAGGCTGAACGTAAATGAAAGATAATAATATTGCCAGTAAGGCAAGGGCTGACCTTAAAAGCAGCGTGCAAATGTGCGGGTATTTCTTACTCGACTTTTGCAAACTGGCGACAAAAAAGCAGAAGGCTGTTAAAACAAGACGAATCAACGGAGCCATATTCCTTTGTGTCAGCAATTGACGTAGAAGTATGTCATATGCAACGAGAGCACCGTCTAGCGGCCTATGCCAGCCTTAGGCCCCGTGATTATCGATACGGTTGGAAAAATCCAATGCATGATGAGGTGAAACAAAAATTGAGGGTGAAGGCATTTGAGCAGGCGCTAGCAAATGTTTTCCGCAGGCGAGATTTTGGATGAACATTTTATTTATTTTTACTGATAGCTCAAACGTCATATCCCATTCAACAGTGTTGCAATGAGTTCTGGCGTAGGTAACTGCTGCTGCAGCACTTTTGGCAATTGATTAAAGAGTTTATATTCTGCCACGCCTATAGGCTTGCTCGCATCATGCAGCGTATACTCAACAATCGTTTTACTTTTACTCTTACAGAGGATAATCCCAATCGAAAAATTCTCATCTTCCAACCGAACTTGCACATCAAGCGCCCGCAGGTAAAATTGCATTTTCCCTACATACTCCAGCTTAAACTCACCTATTTTAAGTTCGATCGCGACCAGACATTTCATGGGTCGGTGATATAGCAGAAGATCAATAAAAAATTCTCACCCATCAACCTCTAGCCGATACTGACTACCAACGAAGGTAAAGAGACCTCCCATCTCACGCAAAAAATGTTCCATTTTTGCAAGAATGGCTTGCTCTAGCTGCTGCTCACTATGCTCATCGGCCAACTCTAAAAAATCAAAGGTATATTCATCCTTCAGTGCCAATTTTGCTTGAGAGAGTAGCGCTTCAGGGACCGTCTTTTCAAAGCTACTCTGGTTTAACAAGGTTTTCTCATAGGTTTGATTTTCAATCTGGTGTATCAGTACATTTTTAGTCCATCCATGGCGGCGCGTCATGCGGATGTAGAACTCCCGCTCCAAGTCGTCCTTGCATTTCTCCATAATAATGAGGTTCTTACTCCAAGCTATTTCTCGCACCAGTGGTGCGAGTTTTTCATTTCTGGCATAAACCTCATAAAATGACCTCATCCGCCATAGACTTGCCGATGAATAGCCTCGCGCCCCTGGATAAGCAGACTGCAAATCTTTAGCTAAATGCTCTACAACGCTTTTACCCCACCCCTCGCTCTGCTGCCGCTCAGTAATAAACTGACCGATGTCCCAATACATGCTTATTAGCTCTTTATTGACGACCTTTAAAGCCGCGTATTGTGCGTTCGCGATACGGGCTTTAATTGCGCTCAGAAGCTCAGTATAGGCTGCATTTTTAATATCTTTAGCCATTCTAGTCTCTTAAATTGGTGGGTAGTATTTTCCATAAAATACATGGCGCTACGATTATAGGTAATGGTGTGGCAGGGTCAATGGTTACCCGACATGATTATTCAGGCCTCTAAGGTCTCCCCCGCCCCGGGTTTTTGAGAAGTTACTTTTTGTCGTGTACAGCTTAATTATATGTTAAATATATATAAAATAAGTAGGTAATGGTTGTTTACAAGTAGGTATTAAGTGTGGCAACATTACCTACTTAATAAAAGGTTCAGTACAATGAGTTCATTAAAGACAGAATATCTCGAAAATTTAACCTTCACAGCTGAGCAAATATCTACTTTGCGTTCGCTGGGGGAATATCGTGGCAAACAGGCTCTTTTTTTTAAGCAATCACCCGAAGCGCTTAAAAGTCTGCAATTAGTTGCAAAAATTGAATCCAGTGAATCATCCAATAGATTAGAAGGCATAGAATTACCGCACAAAAAAATTGAAGAATTAGTTCTAAAAGACACTGCGCCCAAAAATCGTTCTGAACAAGAGATTGCTGGCTATAGAGATGGATTAAATTTAATTCATAAATCCGGTGAACATATGCCGTTTACAGCAAATGTTATTCTGCAATTGCACGGGATATTATGTCGTTATCTTGCAAATCCCGGTGGTCGTTTTAAGTTAACAGATAACGAGATTATTGAAAATCATCCTGATGGTACTAAACGTGTTCGCTTTACTCCAACAAAAGCACATTTAACACCTAATGCAATGGAACAATTAACGCATAACTATGCCCATGCTGTACAAGAAAATAAACACGACGCGCTTATATTCGTTCCTTTAGCAATTCTTGATTTCTTATGTGTACATCCATTTGGCGATGGCAATGGTCGAATGTCACGTTTATTAACATTATTGCTTCTTTATCAATTTAATTATCAAGTGGGTCGATATATCAGTCTTGAACGGATTTTTGAGGATAGTAAAGAAAGCTATTATGAAACACTCGAAGCAAGTTCACATGATTGGCATACAGATAAGCACGATGTACGACCCTGGTTAAATTATTTTTGGGGTACATTACTGCGAGCTTATCGAGAATTTGAAGAGCGTGTTGGTGTTATTACAACAAGTAGAGGTTCAAAAACAGAACTAGTACGCTCTGCGGTCAATCGCAGAATGGCGCCCTTTTCTATTGGTGATATTGAATCTGATTGTCCGGGTATTAGCAGAGATATGATTCGCCAGGTACTAAGACGAATGCGAGATGAAGGCGAGATTTCTGTAAGCAGTGGCGGACGTGGCGCCATGTGGCAAAAAACATTTAAATGAGCTATTGGATTTCCTACTTTTAAACATAAACCAAACATTTGGGTAGTATTAAATGAACAAAATTGAACCATATCTGCCAAATACTCTCACTGCGCTCATTTGGCGATACCTAAAAAACAGAAAACTCTACCTGGCAGGATTTTTCATCGTTGCTTTAGTATGGGCAAGCGAAATGTCACTTAGCCCTTACTTATTAAAAGTTATTATCGATGATGTCATTCAATTTTCGCAAAATCAGACAAAACTGATTAGCGCCATATTAATCCCAGCCGCACTCTACATATCAATGTCAATTATCTTGAACGTTACCTTCCGGCTCTATGATTACATCAACCTTAGATTAAATCCGGAAATTAAAGCCGCTGTAAGCAAAGATATGTTTACTTATTTAATGGAGCACTCACACACATTTTTTCAAAATAATTTTTCTGGCAGTCTTTCCAGAAAAATATTTGATATGGGTTCCAATATAGACCAAATTATTGGAATTTTTAATGAATGGTTTTACCCTCGCCTCATTGCAATGGTCATTGCTAGCGTAACTTTATTTGTTGTAGTAAAACCAATTTTTGGCATTATTCTCAGTGTTTGGGCTATTGCATTTGTGTTCTTATCCTTCATGGCAGCAAAGAAATCAGAAAACTTAGCGAGATTAAATTCAGAAGCTGCAGCTAAAATGAGCGGCACTTTGTCTGATTCTGTAACAAACATCATGAGCGTTAAATTATTTTCTAATGCACCCAGTGAAATTAATCGTCTAAACAAAGATATTGATAATCTCGTTGACACTGACCGTAATCTACAATGGACGAATTTAAAATTTAATTTCATACAAGGCTTAAGTGTTAGGCTTTGTGAATAAACATAAGTATCGCGAGCGAATTGACGATACAATAGTTGTACCTTTTATTGCTTACTTAGACGATATGCCTATTGGCTTCATACAATATTATCATGTCGACAAAGTGGGCGATGGATGGTGGCCAGATGAAGTAGAAGGAACTGTTGGTATCGATCAATTCATAGGTGAAGCAGATAATATTAATCGCGGATATGGCACGCAAATGATATGCGCTTTCAATAAAATGCTATTTAAAAATAGTGCCATTAAGAAAATCATCACTGATGTCGACCCAAAAAACAAACGGGCAATTCGATGTTATGAAAAGGCAGGATTTACATTTGTCAAAGAACTAATGACACCTGATGGCTTAGCCTATCTTATGCAACTAACCACCACCAAAATTATTCCGTTAAGTAAACATGGTAACTAACATCTGCAGTTAACATCGAATATTTTCGTTGCGAGCAAGGTGAAGCCTGGTTACTCCACCTGTCTACTATTATTGGTGTATTTTATTTGGAGTGTGTAAACAAGCTACCCAGTGCACCCACTGCGACTGAGCCTAGCGCAATTAACGCTTGTGGTACTTCTCTTGCAAGAAAAGATAGTCCTATTATTCCTGCCATTGAAAACAGTACCGTCACGCCAAGCATCCATACAACAGTAAGGTAAATAATTTTGTTTTCTTTGGTGATGTGCAACGCTCTTGGTTGAAAATGTTGCCCAACCTGGGCGCTACCCCAATCGTCGGGTTGGTTATGATTATCAGTCATCTGGTTCCCTTACGCTTTTTCTGTTAATCCTGGAATGATTACTTTTTCAATGTCGCCTTTTCTGTCTCGAATAATGAGCTCTTTGTCGCCTTGCAACATTTCACTTAATGAAGTGGTGATGCTAAGGGCAGCACTAACGGCTTCAGCTTTGCTACGAGTATGAAGCTGCTCTGTGAGTCGTTCAGTATTCCTGACGTCCCTCTCGGTTAGATTCATCGTAACTTTTCGTAATTGTGACATGGGGCACCCCCTAATCGTTGATTGCTTAAATACATATAAAGTATGGCTTAAGTATGGCAGAAAAGCAACATGATTAGTTGTAAATAATTGAGCAGCGATTGGATTGGATAACCCCACGGCTAACCCCAAGTTAAAAAATACAACTCCCCGCTAAAATTTTGATTTGCAACCTATTGATTAGATTGGCGTCCCGGGGCGGATTCGAACCGCCGACCTGCCCCTTAGGAGGGGGCTGCGCTATCCAGCTGTGCCACCGGGACACGCTCTTTGATCATGCAGGTTGTTGCTAGAAGTTCGTTGCCAGTGGTACTTAAGAAACCTTGCCAAACGATGTGCCGAGGGCCGGAATCGAACCGGCATGAGGTTGCCCTCACCGGTTTTTGAGACCGGCGCGTCTACCAATTCCGCCACCCCGGCATGAATTGACCGCGCAAGTATATCAGGCTTGAATGTCAGGTCAATCGGCTTTAAGCGTGACGATACTTGGAAGCACTTGTGCTTAGCAGGTGTCACACACCCCCACAGGGCGGGGGCTTTCAAATAAAACACGCTTACACTTCCACGGGGTCCACATCCAGCACCCATTTCACTGCGGGTGCGGCGGGCAGCTTGTCTAATTGCGGCAAGACCGCGCCCAGAAATTGCTGCAAGTGACTGCGCTTTTTAGCTTTAATCAATAAATTCAGACAGTGCAAGCCTTTTCGCTTTGCAAGCAGCGCGGGCACGGGGCCCAACACCGATAACGCCGACTGATAAGGCCTGCTTAACGCCCGTATATTAGTTAAAAAAATATCCGCCGCTGACTGAGAATAAGCCTCCGCCCGAAAGACGGCAAAATAGGTGTAAGGCGGCAGCCATGCGTGCGCCCGTTCAGCAAGCAATTTACGCGCGAAAGGCTGATAACCCTGACCGGTCAGTAATTGTAATAACGGATGCTCCGGATGGCGGGTTTGAATGAATACCACACCAGGCTTCTCCGCCCGACCCGCCCGACCTGATACTTGCAATAATAATTGCCCCATCTGTTCTGCCGCACGAAAATCCGCGCTGAACAAACCACTATCCGCATCCAGCACCCCCACCAAGGTCACCTGCGGAAAATGATGCCCTTTGGCCAGCATTTGTGTCCCTAATAAAATGGCTCGCGGCTCACGGTGAATTTGATCTAACAAATCCTGTAACGCACCTTTCTGGCGCGTGCTATCCCGATCCACGCGAATCAAGGGCACGTCAGGAAACCGCCTTGCCAACACCTGCTCAAGACGCTGCGTCCCCAAACCAACCGGCTGCATGGCCGAGGCGTGACACGCGCCACACTTGACCGGCACTTGCATCCGCGCATCACAATGATGACATTGCAAGCGTGGTGGTGTTTTGTGATAGACCATGCGCGCATCGCAACGCTTGCATTCCACTATCCACGCGCACTCCGTGCAGTAATACACCGGCGAAAAACCACGGCGATTCAAAAACAGCATCACTTGATTATTCGCCGCCAAATGGTCACTGATGGCTTGCAATAATGTATCCGACAAGCCTTCTTCCACCACCGTCTGCCCCACGTCAACCACCTGAAACCGCGGCAATTCCGCCACACCCGCACGTTCAGGCAGCGCGAGGTAACGATAGCGCTCTCGCTCCGCATTCAACAAGGTCTCCAACGACGGTGTCGCTGAACCAAGCACCACGGGTAGCTGCAACGCATTTGCCCGCATAATCGCCAAATCGCGCGCATGATATCTGAAGCGGTCTTGCTGTTTAAACGAACCATCATGCTCTTCATCCACAATGATTAAGCCCAAATTAGCAAAAGGCGTAAAAATTGCCGACCGCGTGCCAATCACAATTTTGGCTTCGCCCTCCCGCGCTTTCAACCATGCTTGCAACCGTTGCTTCTCCGTCAAGCTGGAATGGAGCGCCGCAATCACCACTGGAAAACGTGACTGAAACCGCGCAATTGTCTGCGGCGTTAAGCTAATTTCAGGCACCAACACCAACACTTGCTGACCCGCTTGCAAAAAAGCCGCCATGGCTCGCAAATAAACTTCTGTCTTGCCGCTTCCAGTGACACCATCCAGCAAAAAGGTTTGATAGTGACCCTGTGACTCACAAATGGCCGCGACCGCCTGCTGCTGCGGCGTATTCATGCATAAAACGGGCTCCTCCGACAAAACAGGCGGCGTTTCCACGCTCGGCTTAAACGTGGCCGCCGCCCCTTTTCGCAACAACGTCGGCAACGCACCCGCCAACACTTCCCCCAGAGAATAATGATAATAAGCCGCCGCCCACTGACAAAGCTGAAACACATCCGGCATCACGACCGGCCGCTCATCCAGCACCTCAAGTGCCGTCTTAAGCTTTTCATAAGGTATCGACGTCTCAGAAACGACCTCCATCAAGACCCCCACCAAGGTCCGTGACTGAAAGGGGACGCGCACACGCATACCCGGTAAAAGTGCTTTGACATCAAGTAATTGCGGCGGAAGGTAATCAAACAGGCGGCGCAAAGGCGTGGGAAGAGCTAGGCGAAGAAATGTCTGCTTGAGCATGATAACCTTAAACTGAGTTGCACGCGTTGATTCGTTTCACGTTATAATCATCTCTACTGTAATACAGAAAAGAGGAATATCACATGTCTACTCCCAAAAACCAACAACAAAGCCCACTTGAGCAAATTTTGGGTTCACTATTTGATGACATGGCAAAACACGGCCAAATCGCAGGTCAAGCACTAAATGAAAAAGACACTATTATCGCCGATCTAATACAGGCATTGGAAATGGCGGACGTCAAACTGACGCTAGACCCCAAGGCTAAACTTGACCCGCTTCTTGAAAAGACACTCAAGTTGGCACTTATTTCAGAAGCGGCCGCCACCCTCATCAACGAACCTGACATGGCATTAAATTATAAAGCCCTTTTCGATGGATTACCTAAACAGTCAGACTCAAAATCTGAGGCTCACCTTGAAAAAACACTGGCCATCAGCCTGCTCAAGCTATTTATGATATTAGCGCCCACCGCCCCAAAATCAACGTTACAGCAAGACGCTGAAAGAACGGCAAAAGAAATCCTAAAAGGAAAAACAAAAAAAGAACAACCTGACGCCGTCAACGCCAAAAACGAAGTGCTTGACCCGCTGGTTGAAACTTTGAAAAGTTTATACGGCATCAATCCCACCGTTGCTGGCGGCATCTCAGGCATCATTCAATCTGTTGCCATGAATTACTCAGCACAGCGCAACTGGAGCCAAGGTGGTGACGGCAGCCAAATGGCAGATGAAAACACACCAGAGCCTGGCAAAGAAGATCCTACGGGTGCAGAATTGACCGCCATTCTTAATTTCATCACCCAAGGTGATGCCAATGAAGGGCCGCTGAGTGAGCTGGTGAACCAATTAAAAGGCCCTGATAGCCTGTCCAATTCAACCCAGAATGAATCGACACGGTCTTCTACTCCTAGCCCATTTAATAAAACACCAACACCAGGGTCTTGGTAACATGACCGATAAGCTAGCATCACCTGTCGCACCCAGCATGATAGCGCATTTATCACGCGCGTTCACTGCCATCCCTTTCAACCGCATGCTGGGCTTAAGGCTAGACCACTTAGACGCTGAGCATGTACTCATGAGTTTTGACATGAAAAACGAACTCATTGGCAATTTTCTGCATGGCATTTTACATGGCGGCGTGACCTCCTCCGTCCTCGACATGGCAGGCGGCATGGTCGTCATGACCACCGCCATCACAGAGCACCCCCATGCCACCCCAGAAGAATTGGCCAAAATTCTAGGCAAATGCAGCACGATCGACCTGCAAATAAGCTATTTACGGCCCGGCAAAGGCGAGCGTTTTTCAGCTAAGGCCTGGATCATCAAGCAAGGTCACAAAATTTGTTTCACGCGAATGGAATTACATAATCACACCGGCTCACTCATTGCCTCAGGCAATGGCACCTACCTCATTAGTTAAGCCTTCCATCTTACCTGCCGCATCATTACTATAGAGAGTCATCCGCATTCTGCAGGAGCTAAGTATGCATCACATTTTAGTATTGGGCGCTGGCAACATCGGCTCACTCATCACCTTTTTATTAGCCCACTCCAACGATTATTATGTTTACCTTGCTGATCTCACACCAGACAACCCTCACCTGGCACGTCTTGGCAAACTACCCAACTTTGAACCCATTGCCATCGATGCAACCGATACACACGCCGTTGCTGCCTTCATTAAAAAAAAGAAAATTACCCTGCTTGTCTCTTCATTACCCTTTTATTTTAACATCCCTATCGCCACGCTAGCATCCACATTCAACCTGCACTATTTTGATTTAACAGAAGATGTTAAAACCACTCAGGGTGTCAGGGAACTTTCCAAAAAAACAACGGGTACCTTTGTGCCGCAATGTGGTTTGGCGCCAGGCTTCATCAGCATTGTCGCCCATGATTTAATGCGGCACTTTCCCATGCTGGACACTGTTAAAATGCGTGTTGGCGCACTGCCCACCAACATTAGCAACGCCCTGCAATATTCCTTGACATGGTCAACAGACGGACTCATTAACGAATATGGCAACGCCTGCCCCAGCGTCAAAGACAGTCAGGAAGTTAATTTGGCACCGCTTGAAGACCTGGAAGAAATTAAAATTGATGGGCTCACTTATGAAGCGTTTAACACTTCTGGCGGCATCGGCAGTCTCGTGCATGCTTATCGTGGGAAAATCAAAAATTTAAGTTACAAAACCATCCGCTATCCAGGCCATTGTCAGAAAATGCGATTTTTAATGAATGATTTACTTTTAAATGATGATAGGGAAACGCTAAAGCGCATTCTGGAACATGCCATTCCTAAAACTTATCAAGATGTCGTTCTGGTTTATGTTTCCGTGACGGGCACCAAAAACAATATCTTTGTAGAGGAACACTATGTCAAAAAGTTTTACCCAAAAGTGATTCATGGCTTAAAATGGTCGGCCATTCAACTAACCACCGCATCAAGCGTTTGCGCCGCCATTGATCTGGTCATTCATCACCCTAAAAAATATCATGGTTTTGTCCGGCAAGAACAATTTCCTTTCGATGAGGTCCTTAAAAACAGATTTGGTCGTTATTTTGCTTAAAACCGCAAGAGGATATGTCACATGGATTTATTAAAAAGCCTACAACTGAACGCCCACAACAGCGGCACTTTTAACGGAAAAGATGGCTGGGCGACCACCCAGTCAGAAGGCGAAATTATTTCCTGTAACCCCGCCACAGGACAAGCCATCGCATCCGTGTACCGCGCATCCAAAGAAGATTATGACCAAGTCATCAAGACCGCTCAGGAAACTTTTTTATCCTGGCGCAACGTGCCCGCGCCAAAGCGCGGTGAACTGGTACGCCTGATGGGTGAAGCATTAAGACATGCTAAAGACACCCTTGGCAGCTTGGTCTCCCTTGAAATGGGCAAGTCAAAACAAGAAGGAAACGGCGAAGTTCAGGAAATGATTGACATGGCTGATCTTGCTGTTGGTCAATCACGCATGCTCTATGGCAACACCATGCATTCAGAACGCCCTTGGCACCGCATGTATGAACAATGGCATCCACTCGGCGTAACGGGCGTCATGAGTGCTTTTAATTTTCCCGTGGCGGTTTGGGCGTGGAACGCCTTTATCGCTGCCATTTGCGGCAACACCGTGGTGTGGAAACCCTCGCCCAAAACACCCTTATGCGCCGTGGCAGTACAACATATCTGTCAGCAAGTCATGCAACAGTGCGGGCATCCGGGCGTCTTTTCCATGGTCATTTCAGATAGCATTGAATTGGGACGCAACATGGCAAGCGACCCACGCCTGCCCTTGATTTCATTCACAGGCTCAACCGCCGTGGGTCGTGAGATTAATGTGTTAGTGGCCAGCCGCCTGGGGCGGTCATTGCTGGAATTAAGCGGTAACAATGCCATGATTATTGATGAAGACGCTGATTTAAACGCAGCCATTCCCGCCATTGTCTTTGGTGCCATCGGCACCGCTGGCCAGCGCTGCACGACAACACGCCGCTTATTCGTACACGATAAAATTTATTCTTCGCTCATACAATCGCTTATCAAAGCTTATCAAAAAATTACCATTGGCGACCCACTTGATGAAAAAAATCTAATGGGCCCCTTAATTGACGCCAAAGCCGTTGATCAATATCTACAAACCATTGCGGCTGCAAAGAAGCTGAAAGCTACTATTTTATGGGGTGGACAAGCCATCAATGGAAAAGGTTTTTATGTGGAACCCACGATCATTGAAGCGAAAAATGAATGGGATATTGTGCAAAACGAAACGTTTGCACCCATTTTATATGTCATCCGTTATCAAAAAATGGAAGAAGCGATCGCCATGCAAAATCAATCCCGTTTTGGTTTATCCTCCGCCCTTTTCACACAGAATCTACAACACGCCGAAGCATTCTTATCGGCAAGCGGCAGTGATTGCGGCATCGCCAACATCAACATTGGAACCTCAGGTGCCGAGATTGGCGGCGCATTTGGCGGTGAAAAAGAAACCGGCGGCGGCCGTGAAGCGGGCTCCGACGCATGGAAAGCCTATATGCGGCGTCAAACCAGCACCATCAATTGGGGGCGAGAAGCAACACTCGCTCAAGGTATTAAATTTGATATTTAATTTACCAATCCATCCCGTTTATGCTGGCTGAATTAATCCAGACAATACTGTCGCTTCCCGATACCAATATGGACGACATACGCTATCAATTTTTGGTGACCTTTCATGATCAGGCAGGCTGCGAACTTTCAACAAACCAGGAGCTGGACATTTATTTTAAAAACAGGAAAGACATTTCTATCTCTAGCACACAATTAACTATTTTTCTGCAAGCAAGAAAGATGGGACGCTTTCTGATTCACTGGATTAAAACGTTTACCCAAAACGAGGCGTTCATCAAGCCTGAAGCGCTGGATAATGACAAACTGCTTGAACTCATTTCACCGGCACTCGCGCCATTTGGCCACAGACTGGCGGCACTGAGAAAAAAACTGACGCATTGGTGCAACGTCATCACCAGCGGCGAAGAAGCCTATTACTTACTCACCTTGCTGGCCGCCACTAAAGTCGCCCTTTGGAACCGTGATATCCACTTTCTTGCAAGCAGTGGCATGCAATTTAGAAACACGCTCATAGAAATCATCTTATTAACACTAAAGCGTGACACGCCCTCTATTTATGAAACGTATTTTGAAAAACAGCCACAGCTTGATTTTGAGTATCGGGCTAATCATTTGCTTCAGGATTTTCACGATCAGAAGGCTAGTGCCTTAGGCTGCAAACCCCTTGAACCGATCATCACAAAATTTTTTCTGATCACTGATATTTGCTACACGCTAACAAGTTGTAAAGAATTAAAAAGCATCCTCATTGAATTTTCGATGAAATTTCAATTTTTTTTAAGCCTACCCCATCCTGTCAACGCATCCGCCACGCCCACTTTTTTCGGAAATAATCCGTTGGTAGCCGCACTCAACAGCGTATCGAATATTTTCAACCAAAACGAACCGGAGCAAAAATTCATAAAAGCAGGTTTATATGTTTCCCAACACTTACAATGCGACCCTGATTTCGCTGAACTTCAATCATTGACAACCCCAACGCTCCGCTCAGAATGACAGCTCATTTTTGTAACCTATGCTAACTTAGCTACTATACATTGATGGTGCATCATTCTCTCGTCGTTGCGAGGAGTGCTGTTTACGACGCGGCAATCCAGTCTTGGACTTTATCCATGACAAAACGCCATGACTCATCGTCATTTTTCATGACAAATCATTTATATCATGGCAACCATGCGAAACTAGAAAAATAAAATTCTTCTTATTGAATCGATAAATTCTAAATGACATGATCTATACGCTGGGTTACTATAATGTCAAAGACTGGATTGCCGCGTCGCAAAAAACGCTCCTCGCAACGACGAATGAATGATGCAACGCGCTAGTGCTCCGTAACGGGCATTCTGAGGAGCGTTTTTTGCGACGAAGGATCTCGTGTTTTTTTAGGAGATTCTTCGCTTCGCTCAGAATGACAACCCATTTTTGTAACCTAAGCTAGGTTACCTACTATAACTCACCCATGCTCATTGCTTGACTCCAGATAACGGGATTTTATGATTTAAACGTAGATAGCTTGAGTTGTGTTTCCGGCTCACAAAGTACCCGGATCGCCCGCCAACTCCATGCACACATATTTGATTTCCAAATAGGGCTCCAAACCATACATAGAGCCCTCACGACCGATGCCTGACTGTTTCACGCCGCCAAACGGCGCCACTTCCGTTGAGATAATGCCCGCATTGATTCCCACCATGCCATATTCAAGGGCTTCAGCGATGCGCCAAATGCGGCTAACATCCTGACTATAAAAATAGGAGGCCAAGCCATATTCAGTGTCATTGGCCATTTGAATCACTTCCTGTTCACTTGAAAAGCGAAACAAGGGCGCAACGGGACCAAACGTTTCCTCCCTAGCAAAACGCATGGACGCATTGACATGGGTCATCACCGTTGGCTCAAAAAAAAGACCGCCTAAAGCATGCGGCTTGCCGCCACAACGAATTTGCGCGCCATGATCAATGCCATCATTGATATGTGCTTCTACTTTTTCAAGTGCTGCCTTGCTAATCAAGGGGCCAACTTGTATGCCTTGCTCAAGTCCATTACCGATTTTAAGCTGCTTGACGGCCGCAACAAATTTTTCAGCAAATTTGTCATAAATTTTCTCGTGAATATAAAATCTGTTGGCACACACACACGTTTGACCTGCGTTGCGAAACTTGGAAGCCATCGCACCTTGTACCGCCGAATTGATATCCGCATCTTCAAACACAATAAAGGGCGCATTTCCTCCTAATTCCAGTGAAATTTTCTTTATGCTCGTCGCGCATTGCGCCATCAACAAGCGACCAACTGCCGTTGAGCCGGTAAAAGAAAGTTTGCGAACCAGCGGATTTGAAGTAAATTCCTGCCCAATGTCAGCCGCCTGGCCCGTGACAATATTAAGCACTCCAGCAGGCATACCTGCTTTTTCAGCAAGGACTGCCAAGGCAAGCGCGCTAAAGGGTGTCTTACTATCTGGCTTCACCACCACGGTACAACCTACCGCTAATGCGGGTGCCACCTTACGCGTAATCATGGCAGATGGGAAATTCCACGGCGTGATGGCTGCGACAACACCAACCGGCTGCTTAATAACGAGTAAACGCTGTTGCGGTTTATTGGATAAAATGACATCCCCATAAACTCGGCGAGCTTCTTCGGCATACCAGCGAATAAATCCATTGGCATATTCCATTTCGCCGCGCGATTCTGCCAACGGCTTGCCTTCTTCAAGCGTCATGATTCTCGCAAGGTCTTCCTTATTTTCGTCAATCAGGTCAGCCCACGCCAACAGAATAGATGCACGCTCTTTCGCTGTTAACTGGCGCCATGCTTTCCAGGCGGCATTGGCTGCATAAATGGCGTGCATGGCTTCTTCCTGCCCGCCATTCGGCACTTTTCCCAACTCAGTGTCATCAACAGGATTTCGCACGGAGAGGGTATCTTCGCTTTCGGCAGCGACCCATTTTCCATTGATATAACAGGCTTGCTTGAACAATTCAGGGTTTTTTAATCCTTGCATCGCGCACGCCATTGACGGCTTCATGGGTTGACTCCTTTCATTTCCTTAAATAACGGCTTAAGTCAATGTTAACATGGATACGCTGAAATCTGATATAAGGATTAGAATGCATCCAGATCCAATTACAAATATTGCAAAAGTGATAAAAAGAGATAGGTCATCCGTTTATCGTGATATCTCACAGCTCGAGCAATTTGGATTAGTAAAAATTCATGAAGCAATAAATCCTGGGCATGGTCGCCATAAGATGGTTGAATTAACCTCTCCCTTTCTCAAATTAGACGCTACAAAGTCTCAATAATGTGGCTTTGTTGCATAATTCGTCGTTGCGAGGCCGCTTTTTGGCCGGAGCAATTGAGAACGTCGTCAAAAATCATTATATTGCGTACATTCTGGATTGGTTAGTCGCACAAAACGCTCCCCACAACGACGATGCTTGTTACTGCCTCATTGCATCCCAAATGTTTTTTGCAATGTACTACGTTACCTACTATATAATGTCTCCTGAAATTTTTTCATGATAAACGAATCAGCCTTAAAGTTTTTCAAAAATCGTGCGATTTCTTTTTGCCATGCTTGATGCAACCCGAACAATGAATAATGTTCCATCGCACCATCCAAATCGATCAAAACTGGTAATGCTTGATGATTCAATAAAATGTTGCTGGCTTTTAAATCACCATGTGTCATTTCAATTTTAGCCAGACTTTTTAATAAAGCCGTGACATGATAAACCATGTCGGTCAACTTCGCCTCCTCTGACTGATGCGCTGCAATATAGTCATTCACCTGCATGCCAGATACATACTCTGTCACATAATAGGAGACACTTCGTAATCCAAAATAACTTTTTTCGATAAACGCCACCGGTTCGGCGGTCTGGATGCAAAATAACGCCAGCTTATGCGCCAAACGCCACACGTTGGCCGCGCGTGTCGGCCGTAAACACCGCCGCAGCCAATGTCGTTTATTCTTTAAATTATAACGCTTGATGACCAACGCACGACCAGACACCGTCACTTTGATCACGGTGGATGAACGTCCATCTTTGAGCATGTGACGATCAGGTGACTGAAACGCCGCCTCTGGATCAGCCAGTAACTGAAGCATCTCTTCCGACTGATAGCGTCTGTCTAAAATCGTTAAAGCGCGCCATGTTTTTATGCGTAGAAATCCTGAAGAATTGCGTAATATTTTTTTTGAAAATTTTTTCCAGCGTTTTTCATTGATGCGCTTTATCAGCAAAAATAATTCGCTGACATCTTCTTTCTTGACAATCCAGCCGCGTAATTTGGCATAGTCCAGAAATAATTGTCGCTGATACGTTTCATTTCCCACACCAAACTGCGCTAAAAATAACGCGAGATTGTCCATACTTTCTTTTTTCGGCAGCAAATAGGGAAACAAGGCCACCTGGCCGCCATCCAGCGTATAGACGATTTTATCTTTAATTAAAAAATTATTAAAATGCAAATCTTGCTGTAAAACGCCGACCACATGCTGCATTGCAATCTCAACCAGCATCGCACTCGCTTGCGGCAAGATAGATTCAAAGTTTCGCCTGTTTTCCCAGACAGTTTGCGCGCTTTCCGCATGCTCAATTTTTTCAAAAATCAACACATGAACGCGCCTGTCTTCGCTTGCTCCCTGATAATAAAGTTTGGGTGCTGGAATTTTTCTTTCATGTAGATTTTTCATTCCCTTCGCATCGGCTTCGCAGTGTCGTTTTGCGTGATGGGCATCAAAAAATAATTTCGCCACCACAGGCTTACCCTGCCATTGCCCAAACACCACCATCCGCCGCTTTGGTAGCAACCGTACGACCGTACGAGCCTGAAGTATTTCGCCCTCAAGCAATCTCAAGGAAAATGGCTGATTAAAATTGAAGGTGGCCGACTGAAAATCAGCCCATTCAAACAATGATTGGTGGATTGGCACATTACAATGTTTCATCACGATATAATTTATCTCCGCGCGCGATCACTTTGCGCCAAAAAGGTTGTTCGGTTTTCCATAGCGCCCGCCATGCCTTGCCGCGATATGCCTTCATGAATCTAAAATAATCATTTCTTGTTAATCCCATATCCTTGCTAGAAAAATACAAACCCGCCAAGTCTTTCACCAGCCATCTTTCCGGCGTTTTTAGGCGAATTTGCGCCCGATGCAAATCAATCAGGGCCAGTTCCAACGTTTCTGTATTTAATAAAAAATGGCACAAATAAAAATCCCGATGATTCACGCCATGTTCATGCATTAATCTGGCGATATTGGCCACTTCCTTTATCAGCTTTAACTTGAACGAAAAGGAAGGCGGCGCGTGACGCCAACTTAAACCCAATTCTTCCAGACTCACCACCGGCTTTAACTCATGCATCAAAATAAAAGAAGTCTGACGCGCGGGATTAAGCCCCTGCCGCCCATAGCCCGCCATGCGTGGCACAGAGACCCCCGCCGCATTTAACGCTTGTATTGCTTCCCATTCATTTTTGGCACTCATCACCGGCAGCCGGCCTTGAAGTAAATTTTTAAAAATTTCCCTGTAACCCACACCTAGATGCTGTTTGATAAAATAACTATTGCCGCCCAAGAGGACGCGCTGGGTTAATCGCCCCTTCACATGACGATAAGCATGACCCCGAAGCGCCATCACCTGATCAAATAAGGGAAGTTGCTCCGAAAAATAGTGTTTCAACTCATCGCTCAAATATAGCATCAGCCTGACTTCCCATTTTCTCAATGAATGCCATTGCTTTTTCTGGCAAACTGTAAATATCCGCCTGCCGTGCAAAAGCTAATGCATTCTCTCGCCAGTGAATTGGCTCTGATGATTGCAACATGGAGGCGAGTGCCTCCGTTAAATTTTCCTGATGAAACGGTGAAGACAACACCTTGCCCGCGTTTGCCTCTGTCACGTAGTGCGCATAGCCACAAACGTCCACCGTCAAAACAGGCAAGCCAGCGGCGAGCGCCTCCAGCAACACCGTGCCCGTATTTTCATGATAGGCAGGATGAACAAGCACATCTGCCGCGAGCAAATAGTCTAAAACATTAGGGCGCCCACCCAAAAACTTGACTTGTCCGGCAACGCCGCATTGCTCGGCCAACCGCACAAAACAACGTGAGTGATCTTGCCCAAGCACCCATAATACGGTTTGCTGACGTAATGCAATCGGCAGTGCTGCCAGGCTTTTAATCGCTCTATCTAGCCCTTTGGTTTTAAAGCCAGAACCCACCATTAACATCACATGCTGATCGTTCAGCACGTGGTGTCCGACACGAACTTGTGACCGAATATCCGCGGCATTTGAGGGTGCCATTCTGTCTTTGGCAATCCCTGGCGGCAACAAATGAAACCGTGATGGTTCTGTTTGATAACATTGGCGATAGTGTGTTTCCTGGTTTGATGCGATCAACAGAATGTGCGTCGGCTTTTCCGCGGCAAATACCGCACGCTCTAACGCGACCATATGGCGGTAACGCGGCAAAAGCTGATACCAATAACCATGTCTTTCTTTTGCGCGTGACTGATAACAAACATCGGCTGCATAGTATAAATCAAGGCCAGGCAATTTGTTAAATCCCACCACCAGATCACATGACTGTTCTTTCAACAAGGACGAGAGCTGTTTGGCGAAGGAC
>Ga0155556_119_pt5 | contig 28292 bp, 27 predicted proteins | sample RifCSPhighO2_12_FD_107213 | JGI IMG/M metagenome (GOLD analysis project Ga0155556, IMG submission 107213) | Gammaproteobacteria bacterium RIFCSPHIGHO2_12_FULL_45_12
CAAAGATATTCCCAAAACCATGGTGTTTGATTTGGCACGTTTCCGCAATACACAAGGCACCGTCATCCCAACGCGCACCCTTGAAAGGCCCCCTTCAGCCGAGCTTGCCCCTGGCCAAAAAGATGAAGATTCCCTGCCGCCTTACGCCATCCTTGATGCCATCCTTGAAGCCCATCTGGATCACAGTCTCAGCATTGAAGAAATAATCGCCCAGGGATTCAACCGTGACATCGTCACTCAGGTGATTGCGCTGGTGCGCCAAAGTGAATATAAACGCAGTCAGGCTGCCATTGGCCCGCGCATCCGGCAAAAATCCTTTGGAAAAGATTGGCGGTATCCCGTGACTAATGCTTTTTTAGAAAAATAACGTTACCCTAAAAATAGATCATGACGACCTTGGAAAAAATCCGGCGTCCACTCATAAGGGAGCATCATCATGTTTAGATTTTTTTTCAGTCATCCATCCGAACCGATGGAATCAACTAGCCATCAAATTAATTTTCAGCTCATCCCCTATCACCCGAATGACATTTCGCACCAGAGCGGCTTGCAAAACGAAATCAAACATTTCATGGATTGCTACGATAAACTATTTAATGCCAGCGTTAGAATTGCAGCCCCTTACACCGCAACCACCCTTTTATGGCTTGCTAACGTCTACGGTTCAACGATCTTTCTTAGTTTGGCGGCGGTCATTACGGCTTATGAATATGCGAGGGACAATGAATTCAAGGTTCAACAAACGTGTCAAGCAAACTTCAATGAACAACTTCGTCAGCTATTAAACATTTATCAAAAAAGCGCACAACAACATGGCCCCGCGATCACCCAAGATGAAACCATCCTGACCTTATTACGAGCCATCGCCCCTTTTGTGAAAGCAGATGATTTACTCTGCTGGCCCGTCTATCAAACCAACCCGGCAAGTTACTCGGCTGAATTTAAAAAATTACTTCAGTCAGAGCCCCATTGCATACCAAGCGCACTGCTACAAGCAAGCGCCGTCAACCCGATGACTCCGCCAAACCCTTTGTTGAGCCATGGCGTTTTTGGCAAGGCAGGAGACCGATTAAGCAACAGTGCTATCGTACGACTGGGCATTCATGGGGCAGCCCGCTTTAAACAAGAAATCTTCGGATTGACACCCGAAAAAACGGCGGACAAATATAGTTTCTGATGCAAATGTAGAGGTGCATGACGACGCAAAAAACACTACTGTCTTATTCAGATGCAGGGTGGATTAGGTGTTTTTTGCCGTAATCCACCAAGCATCCATCAAAATGTGTCACATTTGATTTATGTAACTTAATCGCCTTGGTGGATTACGACACACAAAGCGTGTCTAATCCACCCTACACTCACTGTCATGCCCGCGCAGGCGGGCACATTTAACTCACCACCTCATCCGGATAGTTGTCATTGATGACACGCAAGGTGTCTTGCAAAAGCTTATCCATCCTTAACTGACGATATGCCTTTGCCATTAAAATTAACGCAGGCTTCACCGCAGGCGCGCCCTCATAATACGCAACAACGTTGCTCGCACGGTTGGCAGCCGCCACATAGGCTTTGTGACGATAATAAAACTGGGCAACTTCCAGCTCATGATTGGCCAGAATATTACGCAAATAAATCATATATTGATGGGCTGCGGGTCGGTACGCGCTATTCGGGAATCTTGCCACCAGCAAACTAAAATCCCGATACGATTTTTCAATTTGGGTTAAATCACGCGTGGCGAGATCAGCCGAAAACATCCGCTCCAATATACCCATGTTTTGATAATATTCCGACAGCGCCCTGAGATAATAAGCATAATCCACATGCGGATTCGCAGGATGCAGGCGAATAAAACGTTCCGCCGCGGACGCTGACAGCACATAATCTTCTTTCATGTAATAAGCATAAATCAAATAATACTGGGCCTGTTCAGTTTCAACCCCAAATGGATACTGCACATCGAGTGCTTCAAAACGCTTGATCGCTTCACTGAAATTTTTATCCTGCAAAGCCGTTTTGCCTTTTTGATAAATCTGATGGGCCGTTTCATCCCGATAGGCATCAGAGGGTGCTATCGCCGTTGTACACGCTGATAAAAGTCCCACCACTAACGAAAGCACCGAAAAACACTGTAAAATCTTTTTCATGAAGGAGCGCCTAATTAACCGAATCTGGGCGGCATTGTAAACTAAAAATGCTCGCCATACAAAAAAACAACACACAACTAAAATAAACTCTGTTAAACTGCAGCGATTCCTAACTCTGATTGATTATAATAATAGCTCATTGATGCCCATGAAACTGAACCTTGATCACAAACAATATCGCTTCACTCTCCCTGAAAGCAGCGCGCATGAGCGACTGGATCAGGCACTGGCCAAATTAATGCCCGATTACTCCCGCACCCAGATTAAGGACTGGATTGAAACGGGCAACGTGCTGGTGAATGGGCACGCCGTCATCCGAGGTAAAACCAAGGTAAAAGGCGGCGAACAAGTCGCCATTGAAGCTCGCCTAAAACATAAGCTAGCCTCTGAAGCACAGGCTATTCCCCTGTCCATTGTTTATGAAGATGAGTCCCTCATCGTTGTCAACAAACCCATTGGACTCGTGGTTCATCCTGGCGCGGGTAATGCATCACGAACCCTGTTGAATGCCCTGTTATACCATGCGCCTTCATTACAATTATTGCCCCGCGCCGGAATTGTTCATCGTTTGGACAAGGATACCTCGGGTCTACTGGTTGTCGCCAAAACGCAAGCTGCCTTAAGAAGCCTTTCCCTGCAAATCAAAAAACGCACCATGACACGCGAATATCAGGCCATTGTCTGCGGCAGCCTCATCAGCGGCGGCAAAGTGGATGCGCCCATTGGCCGCCATCCGCTGCAACGAAAACGCATGGCCATCAACGAAACGGGCAAACCGGCGGTCACTCATTTTCGCATTGGCGAGCGATTTCGCTCACATACCTTGTTAAATTTAAAGCTTGAAACCGGACGAACGCATCAAATCCGTGTTCACATGGCGCACCTGCATCATCCCATTGTAGGCGATACCACTTATGGTGGCCGCGTACAATTGGGCAAAGGGATGGCACCTGAATTAATTGAAGCCTTGCGGCATTTCAAACGTCAGGCGCTGCACGCACTCGCGCTGGGCTTTAGGCACCCTGAGACAGACGAATGGCTGCAATGTCAGTGCGAGCTGCCCGAAGACATGCAGACCCTGATCACTTTACTAAGAAGCGACAAGGTGAAGGCAAGCCAATGAAATACTTGCAACCAGACTGGCCCGCGCCTGACCATATCAAAGCTTATACCACCCTGCGTCAGGCGGCCTCAACCCCTGAACAAATCGCGGCATCCCTGCCATTACCTGAAACACCGATCTGGATTAAACAAGTCCACGGCGCAACGGTGGTTGACGCAGAGCAAACCAATGCCCCTCAAGAAGCGGATGCCATCTTCACCAGCCAACCCAACCGTGTGTGCGCCATTCTCACGGCAGACTGCTTGCCTTTGCTTGTTTGCAATCGTCAGGGCACACAGGTTGCCGCCATTCACGCTGGCTGGCGCGGCCTTGCCGCTGGCATCATTGAAGCGACCTTCAAGGCATTAAAACAACCGGCGGATGAATGGCTTGTCTGGCTAGGGCCTGCCATTGGCCCACAAAAATTTGAAGTCGGAAAAGAGGTTTATGATGCTTTTGTCAGTCAGAATGAAGACGCTCGTGCCGCTTTCACACCCCAAACGCAAGGCAAATGGTTAGCCAATCTCTACCAGCTCGCCAGACTGCGGCTACACCGTCAGGGCGTTCAAGCCATTTATGGTGGAAACTTCTGCACTTACACAGAAACCAATCTTTTTTACTCCTACCGGCGCGACCACGGGAAAACAGGCCGCATGGTCAGTTTAATTTGGAATTGCAGCCCCAAACGATGATACTATATTCATTGCATTGAGATAATGAGTACAGCGATTCCCGCTGAACATTTCGCGATGGGGGATTCCAAAGGGGGAGATCGCGGTTCTCCCCCTTTGGTGCAAGCAAAAGCTTTGCTTTTGCGCAGCATAAAAACAAGGAAGCCATTCCCGCGTTTTTTAGCGGGAATGGCTGTAATGAGTAAGGAAAGCCAAATGAAAATGCTTTTAAAAATCATCTCCCGCCTGTGTCTTTTTTCCTTCTTTCTGCTGCAAAGCACTATCAGTTTTGCCTCCTCTCCGGCTGAAACCAGCATTGCGCCAATGCTGCAAACCGTTTTACCCGCCGTTGTTAATATTCGCGCGCAAATCAATATCACCGATTTCAATACGCTTAATGAAATCGAAAAACGCAACCGTGCCAGCAAATCAAACAAACCCAACGAACCCATCCCCAAAACATTTGTCTCGATCGCCTCAGGCGTCATCGTGAACGCCAAAAATGGCGACATTCTCACGAATGCTCATGTCATCAATGATGCCAAAACCGTTATCGTGACACTTTCAGATGGCCGCCATTACACCGCTAAAATTTTAGGTGTCGACAAACCCTCTGACATTGCCTTGCTCCAGATTAAAGCACCCAACCTGACAGCCATCCCCATGGCAGATTCAAACCTCTTGAAAGTGGGTGACTTTGTCGCCGCCATTGGCAATCCATTTGGCTTAAACCAGTCTGTTAGCTCAGGCATCATCAGCGCACTTGGCAGAACCACGCTTGGCATTGAAAATTTTGAAAACTTCATTCAGACAGATGCGCCCATTAACCCCGGCAATTCAGGCGGCGCACTCATCAACATGGCTGGCCAGTTAATTGGTATCAACACCGCCATTCTGGCGCCTGATCGCGGTAATATCGGCATTGGCTTTGCCATTCCATCCAATATGGTGAAAAGCGTCATGTTGCAATTATTGCAATACGGTAACGTCAAACGCGGTTTATTAGGCATTAGCGCACAAAATCTTACGCCAGAGATGGCTGCCGCGTTTAATTTGCAATCCGCAAAAGGCGCCGCTGTGACCCAGGTGTATCCTAACTCACCCGCCGAGCAGGCGGGGATACAAACGGGTGATATCATCGTTGCTGTCAATAACAGCCCCATCAAAAGCGCCAGTGATGTCGTCAACACCATCGGCTTTTTACGCGTCAACTCCAAAATTAACATCAACTTGTTGCGTCATGGCAAACCCATCACCGCAACGGTCACGTTGACCGATCAAAACCAACGAAAACGGGCGGTAGAAAAAGAAGACCCTTATCTCTACGACGTCGCCCTGAAAAATTTCACACTGTTAAGCCCCATTCATGGCAATATAAAAGGTGTCTTGGTTGTCGCGGTTGATGAGGGCAGTAACGCGTGGAATTCGGACATGCGGCCAGGTGATGTGATTACCTCCATCAACCAGGAAAGAATCAGTAACATTGATGAATTAAAAGCGGCCCTGCAAAAAGCGGATAAAGTCGCGCTCCTTAACGTGTTGCGTGGTCAAGGTGCCATCTTTTTACTCATTAACAAGGATGCGTCCTGATGACGCCGGCAGCGATAACACAACAAACAAGGATAGCCAGTATGCGTCATGGATTTTGCTTGGGATTGCTTTTACTACTGGCAGCTTGCGTGCCATCCACCAACTATTACCCGCAAACCGTGCATAGCTGGCAAGGCGCTAACATTAACACCTTAATGAAACACTGGGGCACGCCAGACGATCAGGCGACTGACCCTGATGGTCATTCTGTTTACCTTTACAAAACCGTTAGTTATAGCAATGTCACCTATCCAACTGGGCCCGCCATTGGCGTTGGCACCTCGCGTAGTGGCGCAGCTGAAATCACCACACAGGCCCCCAATACTAACATGACGTGGAATCGGGGCATGTCCTTAAGCTGCCTTGTTATTTTCACCACCAATCAACAAGGCACGATTACCAGCACCAAAATAAACGGTCAAACCTGCTATGGCGGACAGACATTTTCCAAACGCATGAGCAATCCCGCGCGCGCGGTGATGCTTGCTCCCCCCAAAAACACCTGACAGGCGATCGGGTGAGGCTCATCGCACTGTTGCATAAATTATTTTTGGAGCAGAATCGTCGTTGCGAGGAGCGTTTTGTGCGACGAAGCAATCCAGAATGCATGCACTATCATGATTTTTCACGATGCTCTGGATTGCTTCGGCCAAAAAGCGGCCTCGCAACGACGAATGATGCAACAAAGCCGGGGCTCATACTCCCTTAAGGTAAGCTGTTTATAATCAGAACAGATGATGGCAATAGCTTAAAAAAAATAGATTTTCTGAGCCAAATCGATATGATGAGGGGTAGAAAGTCATCCCATTATTCTTAAAATAACCGTACCCTTGCAAGAATGATCTGTTAACAACAAAATAGAGAGTGGCGGCTCCATGCCTGACTTAAGAAAACTGAATACATTTGCCCTGACCCTGCTCATCACCGGAGCCATTGACAGCATCCGGAATTTACCCGCCTCAGCACTCTTTGGCAGTGCACTGATTTTCTTTTTTATTTTCGCCGCCATCATGTTCCTCATCCCAAGTGCTTTGGTCTCAGCGGAGCTTGCCGCCAACGTCGATGAGGGAGGCATTTATCAATGGGGTAGACTGGCCTTTGGTGAACGCATCGGCTTTCTGGCTGTCTGGCTGCAATGGATTAATAATATTGTCTGGTTCCCAACCATCTTATCTTTCATCGCAGGCACAGCCGCTTACCTAGTTGACCCGTCACTCGCGCAAAACAAGGTCTATTTAGTCAGTGTTATCTTATCTTCTTTCTGGTTTCTCACCTTACTTAACTTAAAAGGTATCCGTGTTTCAGCCAGATTCACCAGCCTTTGCGCCATGATGGGGCTTATTATCCCGATCACCCTGATTATTGGCTTACTCGTTGCATGGATTATGCTGGGCAAACCGCTCCAAATTCAATTGACCGCCGCCAGTATTTTGCCGCACTTAAGTACCTCCCAAAACTGGATTGCCATGACCGCGATCATGCTGGGATTTTCAGGAATGGAGCTTGCCACCGTTCACATCAAAGATGTCAACCAGCCTCAAACCACCTTTCCAAAAGCCCTCGCTTACTCAACCACCATTATTCTCATCACGATGATGCTAGGCTCCCTGGCCATCGCTTTTGTTCTGCCGCACAACCAAATCAATCTGGTCAGCGGCACCATTCAAACCTTCGCCTATTTTCTCACCGCCTATCACTTAAACTGGCTGACACCCATCATGACCGTCATGCTGGTCACAGGAAGCCTGGGCGGGATTCTAAGCTGGGTTATCTCACCCATCAAAGGCTTGGCGCAGGCAGCAAGCTTTGGTTTCCTGCCGCCCTTTTTTGAAAAAGAAAACCAGCATGGTGTGCCACACAACCTCTTGATCACTCAGGCCGTGCTAGTCAGTATCGCCTGTCTGGCGTTTTTGTTTTTCCCTGGCGTCAATGCCTCTTACTGGTTACTGACTGCCTTAAGCACGCAGCTTTACATGATCATGTATGTCCTCATGTTTCTCTCTGCCCTGCGTTTAAGAGCAAAGGCCGCTCATCACCATCAACGCGGCTTTGTCATCCCGGGGAAAAAAACGGGATTATGGCTAGTCTGTTTGACAGGGCTCATTGGCTGTGCCATCACCCTGCTAGTGGGATTTATTCCACCTGACAACATGGCTATCGGGAACAAATTTTATTATGAAATACTTTTTTGCGGCGGCATGGCCGTGATGACATTGCCTATTCTGTTCTTTTATCGGTATCAGTCGAAAAAATCAGCGCATATATCCCCGCAGCCTTCGCAATTGATACTAAATCCTGAGACAAATGCTGGCATGTAACAACCTGATGACGCTCTCTCGCGAGCTTCATCCACTCAATGATCAATGCAAGCCCCGCGCTATCTGAAGAACTTAAGCGCGAAAAATCAACGCACCCGTTCGGGCGCGTTGCGAAAGCACACAAACTGGCCGCATACACCGACATGACATTCGTAAAGTTTAAATCCCCCGATAAAAAGGCCATATCACCTTCAAATGTCATCTCTACTTTTTTAGTCATCGCGACCCTCAACGGTTTCCCGCATTATGACGACCCAATTGATTTAACAATTGCTCCATATTGCCTTGCGCTAAAATATCAGCGAACTGGGAACGAAAACTTTCAATTAAACTCACGCCTTCAACGGACATGTCATAAAGACGCCAGGCACTTCCTTTACGCAACAAACGATAGGTCATCTGAATGGACTGACGGGTCGGACTCTCTATCACACTATTCACCACCACCGTACTCATGCCAGCCGTGTTGCCGCGCACGGGATAAAATTTGACAGACTGATCCTGAAACTCCGTCAGGGCAGACGCATAGGTACGCACCAGCAATCGGGTAAATTTACTTTGAAACTGGGCTCGCTCGGCAGACGTCGCGCTTGCCCAGACACGCGGCGGAATCACGCGCCGTGACATTTCAGCAATATCGGCATAAGGCACGACATAGCGATTCGCGAGACTATAAACAATTTGAGGTTTGGTTTTTAACGACGCTTTATTTGCTTTTAACTGGCTAATCATGTTATCTGCGATGTATTGCAATAAAGCAACCGGATTGCTTTGCACGGCGCCACCCGCATTGACTGAAAAACTTATCAACAAGACACACGCTATTAACGCTGTGCCTAACACAAGTTTATGGATTCGCATTTTTTTCTCCTTTGGATTGACCGGCATCATCCCCGCCACCCATTTTATAAATGAACTGCCCTATGAGTTTTTCAAGCACCATGGCAGAGTGTGTAAACTGTAACTGATCTCCGTTTTTCAAATAGGTATTGCTATACATTGGGGCGATAGCCACATAGTTATCCCCTAATAAACCCGCTGTTAAAATGCTGGCGGAAGAATCATCTGAAATATCTTTAACGCCGGACTCAATACGCATGCTCACCACCGCTTTAAACGTCACGGGATCCAGTGAAACCCCTGTCACCTCACCTATTTGCACGCCGCCAATTTTGACTGGCGAACGAACCTTTAAGCCGCCAATATCATCAAATGCCGCTGAAATGGTATAACTATCTGAAGGAAACAGGCTGGTTAACCCACTCACTTTAAATGCCAGCACCGTTAACGACACAATGGCAAATAATAAAAATAAACCGACCAAGGTTTCTATTAATCGTTGAGGCAACATTACCAATCCCCTATCATCATGGCTGTTAATATAAAATCTAACCCTAATATGACTAATGACGAATACACCACCGACTTTGTGGTGGCACTCGCAATACCGGCTGAAGTCGGCACCGCAAAATAACCTTGGGCAACCGAAATCCAGGTCACCGCCATACCAAACACCACGCTTTTATAAATACCGTTCACAATATCCGCTCTAAACACCACGGACGATTGCATGTTCGACCAAAACACCCCCGCATCCAGTCCAAGCCATTTTACACCCACCAAATAAGCACCATAGATGGCTGTCGCATTAAAAATGACGGTTAATAACGGCATGGAAATAAATCCGCCCCAGAACCGCGGCGCAATCACACGGCGCAGCGGATCAACCGCCATCATTTCCATGCTGGATAATTGCTCTGTCGCCTTCATTAATCCAATTTCGGCTGCCAGCGCTGAGCCCGCACGTCCTGCAAACAAAATGGCCGTCACCACGGGGCCTAATTCCCGCACCACACTAAGGGCTACCAGCGGCCCCAGTTCTTGTGAAGCGCCAAATTTCGCCAGTGTATGATAGCCTTGAAGCGCAAGCACCATCCCAATAAAAAGACTGGAGACCACGATGATCAGCAAGGACAACACCCCTTCAGCATAAATTTGCTGCACGAGTAAAGGAAAACCTTTACGCAGGTGAGGAATGCAAAATAAAACGCGATACAGTAACAAGCCCGCTTTGCCAAATTCACGGACATTATCCATACCCCATCGGCCAAGCCCGGCCATTGCATTCATCATGTGAGGCATCCTTCCAGAAAATCTTGCGCTAACGGTATCGCGGGATAATCAAATGGTACCGGACCATCCGGTAATCCCTGAATAAATTGCTGTAATTGCGGTGCTGCCGCTTGCAGCAAATCGTGTGGCTTACCATGCCCAATGACTTTTCGGTCAAAAATAATGTAAGCATAATCCACAATACTTAATGCTTCCTGCACGTCATGAGAGACAATCACACTGGTCAAACCGAGCGCGTCATTTAACGTTTTAATCAACTTCACCAGCACCCCCATGGAAATGGGATCCTGTCCGGTAAAGGGTTCGTCATACATGATAAACGCCGGATCAAGCGCGATTGCTCGAGCCAATGCCACACGCCGCGCCATGCCGCCTGACAATTCATTGGGCATCAACCCGCGCGCACCGCGTAAGCCTACCATTTGCAGCTTCATTAACACCAAGGTATGAATCATGGACTCCGATAAGGATGCGTGCTCGCGCAGTGGAAACGCGACATTCTCAAACACACTTAAATGGGTAAAGAGACCACCCGCCTGAAACAGCATCCCCATGCGTTTGCGCAATTGATAAAGTTCTTTTCTGGAAAGCGCATGGATTGATTCGCCATCAACACGAATATGGCCTTGTGTTGGGGTTAACTGACCGCCAATCAGCCGTAACAAGGTGGTTTTTCCGGTGCCGCTTGGACCCATAATGGCCGTCATTTTCCCGCGAGGAATGACGATATCCACGTCCTGAAAGACCTCTCTGCCATTCTCATGGGCAAAAGACATCTTACTGATTTCAACGAAATTTTCTGACATATGCTTTAGTTTCGCAAAAGCAGTGAAAAATAGCTAGCAAGAAACGATTCCCTGGTAAACGCCCTGATGTGCCTAGGGGTTCACGCGCTTGTCTTTAAAAAATGCTTTCACCTGTCAAAAATGATACGATATCGCCTAATTATTCATTCCCTAGGGTATAGACACATGGAAATCGAACAAATTTGCAGGCTTGGCCGCGCCGTCATCGAAATGGAAGCGAAAGCAATCAGCGACCTTGTCCGCCGTATTGATCAAGATTTTGCAGCCGCTTGCCTGCATTTCCATCACTGCACGGGTCGCATTGCCGTCATGGGTGTTGGCAAATCCGGTCATATTGGAAAAAAAATCGCTGCCACTTTCGCGAGTACGGGCAGCCCCGCTTTCTTTATCCACCCAAGCGAAGCCAAGCACGGCGATATTGGCATGCTCACCAAACAAGATGTCTTGCTGACACTGTCAAACTCCGGTGAATCGGAGGAAATTTTATCCATCCTACCGTTCATCAAGCGCTTGAATATCCCCTTAATCAGTTTGACTGGCAGACCCCAATCCACCCTGGCAAAAGCTTCGACCATCAACATTGATGTCAGCGTTGAAAAGGAAGCGTGCCCCTTGGGTCTTGCGCCCACTTCAAGCACCACCGCCGCCTTGGTCATGGGCGATGCGCTAGCCATGGCGCTCTTAAACCAGCGTGGGTTCACCGAAAATGACTTTGCCCTTTCTCACCCAGGCGGCACCTTAGGCCGACGCCTCTTATTACGCGTTGATGAAATCATGCATCAAGATAAAGCCATTCCCATGGTACATCGCGATGCTTCCCTCAAAGAAGCCTTTGTGGAAATGACCCACAAGAAGCTGGGCATGACCACCGTCGTTGACCATGAGGGTGCTTTAATTGGCATCTTCACGGATGGCGACGTGCGCCGCGCCTTTGACAATAACGCCGACTTACACAAAACCGTGATACATCAAGTCATGTCCAACAACCCCAAAACAATCAAGCAGGGTATTTTAGCTGCCGAAGCATTGACCCTCATGGAAACCTTTAAAATCACCTCACTCGTGGTCACCGATAACATGACACATCCCGTTGGCATTATTCATATTCATGACATTTTGCGTGCAGGAGTCATCTAATGCCAGGGAATCACGAAAAAGCCAAACACATTCGCGTTCTCATTTTAGACGTGGATGGCATTTTAACCTCCGGAAAAATATTTTATCAGGAACAGGGTCATCAAATACTGGGTTTTCATATTCATGATGGCTTGGGGATCAAATTGCTGCAAAAAGCTGGCATTGAAGTCGCGGTCATTTCTGGCCGTCAGTCCGAAGCACTGACGCGGCGTTTAAGTGAACTCAATATCCGTTTGGCTTATCTCGGCCAGGAAGACAAACGCCCTGCATACAATGAAATCCGGCACAAGCTCCAACTTGAAGACCAGGCAATGGCCTATATGGGCGATGATTTGCCCGACCTCCCCCTGCTCACGCGTGCCGGATTCGCCATCAGTGTGCCTTCTGCGCCTGCGGTGATCAGGCAACATGTTGATTTAATAACCCATCAGCAAGCGGGTGATGGAGCTGTGCGTGAAGCATGCGATTTTATTATGAATGCTCAAGATTTGTATCAACCTATGGTACAATCTTATCTTTCCAATCCCTGATCAGAAGGTTGGCTCATGATAAAAAATGCCCTCATTGGCTTGTTCATGCTCACCATCGCAGGCCTTGCTGCATGGTCTACCCTCAGTTTGCGTCCGCAGGCACCAAGTCACCCTGTGAGTGCGGCACTGCCTGATGCCTTCATGGAAAATATAACAGCACTCATCCTGGACAAACAAGGCAAACCCAGCATGAAAATTGTCGCGCCCAAAATGATTCACTACGCTGAAAATGACAGTGCCAGCCTCACCCAACCCAACTTGACACTTTACCGAAAATCTTCGCCAGAACCCTGGCATGTCACGGCCAACTATGCACAAACCAGTCAGGGAATTGACCATGTTGATTTTTGGCATAATGTCCGCATTCACCGTCTGGCAGACGGCAACAATCCTGAAACACTCATCAAAACCCCAACACTCACCGTCTTCCCCCATCAACAGCTTGCACAAACTCAAGATTTGATTACACTGATACAACCAGGCATTACCGTCAAAGCCACGGGAATGAATGCTGACTTGAACACCGGTGATATCAACTTATTGTCACAAGCCAGAGGGGAATATGCACCGAACTCTTAATATCGCCACCGTCGCATCACTGCTCAGCATCGCTTTCATTTCACCTGGTCTAGCCTTGGCAACAGATCAAAAAGCGAAACTTTTTATTGTGGCGGACACCAGCATTTATAATTACAAAACAGGCATCAATAGCTTTATGGGGCATGTCAAGGCCACTCAGGGTGAAACCCACGTGACGGCCGACAAACTGACCACGCAAAACAATAAACAGCATCAAATTCGGGAAGTGATTGCCTACGGTATCAAGCATCAGGCGCATTACTGGACTGAACCCAAATCTAATGAACCCATCATGAATGCTTACGCCGACCTTATCAAATATTACCCATTGGATGAAAACATCATACTTTCCAAAAACGTGCACGTGACACAGGGAAATAATAGCTTTAAAGGCAGATTAGTGCTTTACAACATGCGATATCAAACCATCATTGTGCCGCCATCTGAAAATGGCCGCGCTGTTTTAGTTTATAACCCGGAAAAATAGACTTGTTATGCCGAATAGACTTGATATTCAACACATAAAGAAAAACTATAAAGACAGAGAAGTGGTTCGGGATGTCTCGCTCACTGTCAAGCGCGGCGAAGTGGTGGGCTTGTTAGGGCCCAATGGTGCTGGCAAAACCACTTCTTTTTACATCATTGTTGGTCTGATTGCAGCGGATGCCGGTCATATTTTGTTAGACGAAAAAGACATTACCAGGCTACCCGTGCATTCACGCGCGAAACTTGGCATGAGTTATCTGCCGCAGGAAGCCTCCATTTTTCGCAAATTAACGGTTGCACAAAACATCATGGCCATTTTGGAGCTGCGCGATGATTTAACCAAAATGGCGCGTAAATTAAAGCTGGAACAATTACTGCATGAGTTTCGCATCACTCACATCAGACATTCCATGGGAAACACCCTCTCAGGCGGTGAACGCCGCCGCGCTGAAATTGCCCGCGCACTGGCAACTGACCCACGATTTATGTTGCTGGATGAACCCTTTGCAGGCATTGATCCCATTTCCGTTTTAGATGTCAAACGCATCATTACACATTTGCGGACACGCGGCATTGGCGTTCTCATCACGGATCATAATGTTCGCGACACACTTAATATTTGTGAACGCGCCTACATTGTCAATCAGGGTAAAATCATCTGTGAGGGCAACCCGGAATCCATCCTGTCAAATCACGAAGTCAGAACCGTCTATTTAGGCGAAGAATTTAACTTATGATACGCTACCAGATCACCATACAAAATCAAATGGGACTGCATACACGCGCGGCTGCCAAACTTGTCGACGTTGCAAAAGGCTATGAAAGCCGCATTGAACTCATCTTTCGGGATCGCGTGGTGGATTGCAAACGGATTATGGGCGTTATCACCCTGGGCGCGCAGAAAGACAACATCGTGGATCTAGTGATTGCTGGCGCTGACGAAGAAGCTGCGTTAAATGCCATTCTCCAGTTGATCAACAACAAGTTTGGTGAAGCGTAGAGACCTTAGGCATTTTTAACCTATTAAAAAATAAGGACTTGGTATCCCTTTATGATTAATTTTCTGAAACTCGGATGACCATCATATTCGGCTAATAGGGGAACATGGGCTATTGCATTTTCTGTTGCCTGAAACGCACCCGCACAATAACAGCAGACGCCAGCGATCTTTTCTCGGACTGCTTCAAATAATGAATGATATGCGTGCGTAGGTTTTGCTAATTCACCAATCCATTTTGTTCCAGCACCATCAAAAATAAGTGTTACCTCATCCTTAGCATCCTGAAATTCCTTGACGGCAACCAGCGCATTGACAACACGACCTAAATCCTCGGGCGTTTCCGTATCTGATAATATAACAACAGCAATTTTAACAACAGGAACTTTATGCATGTAGATTCATCCTTAATCATATTTAAATTTCTGACAGTAATCCTGACTGTATTCATCCTTTTAACATGGAAACTGCATGCAATCCAGCATTCTTTCATTGACCAGCCATTCCCGCTAAAAAACGCGGGAAGGCTTCCTTGTTTCGATGCTGCGCAAAAGCAACGCTTTTGGAATCCCCCATCGCGACCTGTAAAGCGGAAATCGCTGAATCACGACGGCTAATTAGCCAGCCGCCACGGATACTCATGATCCCGCAATCATCATGTCCTCAATCAAAATGGATCCTGTGTGAACATTACCACGCACGTCCACATCACAACCCACCTCAACCAGATGCGCGTACATATCCTGCAGTTTGCCTGCCACCGTCACGCCTTGCACCGGATATTGAATCTCGCCATTTTCCACCCAAAATCCACCTGCGCCGCGGGAATAGTCACCTGTCAGGATATTGGCACCCTGCCCCATCATTTCTGTGATCAATAGCCCTCTTCCCATTAACTTCAGTAGCGCAGGCAAATCCTTATGACCCGTATTAATGGCGACATTATGCATCCCACCGGCATTGCCCGTCGTTTTCATTCCCAATTGTCTCGCAGAATAGACGCCCATGGCATAACGACGCAGCACGCCGTTTTCAATGAACACATTGGCGCGGGTCATCACACCATCATTATCAAACGGCGCACTACCCAAACCAAAGGGTAAATGAGGGTGTTCCTGCAACGTGACAAAAGAAGGGAAAACAGGTTTATCCAGATGGCCTAGCAAAAATGAAGATTTTCGATATAAAGCACCGCCCCGAATGGCCGCACAAAAGTGGCCTAACAAACCACGCGCTTCTTCTGCGGCAAAAATGACGGGGGCTCTGGTCGTCGGCAAACTTCTCGCACCCAAACGCCGCACGGTGCGTTCAGCCGCCTCCCTTGCCAGTAAGGAAACACTTTGTAACCGAGCAGGATCAACCGAAACGGTATAGGCATAATCGCGCTGCATGCCTGCTTCATCTTTTGCAATTAACACACAGCTCATTTCATGACGTGTATAGGGGAAGCAACCCAGAAAACCATGGCTGTTGGCATACACATGGACAGCTTCGGTGGTCGCAACCGACGTTTCTTCTGAACTCATAATGCGCTTATCAGAAGCCAATGCTTCGCGCTCACATTGGCACGCCAACTGAATGGCATCCTCAACCGACAATGCCCAGGGAAAGGCTAAATCAAGAGAGGGATACTGAAATGCCAATTCTGTTTTTTCAGCCAGTCCCGCAGCGGGATCCCTATCGGTAAATTTCGCAATATGACAAGCAGCCTCAACGGCCGCCCGAACCGCCTCTGGACGGATGTCAGACAAACTGGCGGAACCGGTACGGTTGTCAATATAGACCGTGATATCAATCACCTTATCCTGGTTATATTCAACGGTTTCAACGTCGCCATCATGCGCGCTCACTGAAAAACCCTTATTAGCGGCCACATTCACCTGAGCCTGCGCAGCCCCCATGCGTTTCGCTTCGGTTAAAATATCCTTTGCAAGCTGCTGTAACTGATCTGTGTCAAACCCCATGCGTTGCTGAATCTCATTCATTGCTTTTATCTCGTCCCACCGACTGTTAATTCATCTACTTTCAAGGTCGGCTGTCCCACACCCACGGGGACACTTTGCCCTTCCTTGCCGCAAATACCAATGCCGCTATCCAGTTTCAAATCATTGCCCACCATGGAAACCCTGGCTAATACGTCAGGCCCGTTACCAATCAAGGTCGCGCCCTTCACCGGCTGACCTATTTTTCCATTTTCAATGAGGTAAGCTTCACTCGCGGAAAAAACAAATTTCCCGGACGTAATATCAACCTGACCACCGCCAAAATTAACCGCATACAGCCCCTTTTTAACGGATGCGATCATCTCAGCCGGATCGGATTCGCCTGGCAGCATATAAGTATTGGTCATGCGCGGAATGGGCAAACTGGCATAAGATTCACGGCGGCCATTGCCTGTTGATTCCACACCCATCAGACGCGCATTACGCTTGTCCATCATGTAACGACGTAACACACCCTTTTCAATCAGCACATTATGCTGCGTGGGCACACCTTCATCATCCATGTTTAACGAACCACGCCGATTGGGCAGCGTGCCATCATCCACAATCGTGCATAAATCGCTTGCCACTTTCTGACCGATGCGGCCACTGTAGGCGGAAATACCCTTTCGATTGAAGTCACCCTCCAGCCCATGACCCACCGCCTCATGTAACAAGACACCCGGCCAGCCAGGCCCTAGCACCACCACCATGGGCCCTGCTGGCGCATCAATGGACTCAAGATTCACTAATGCCTGACGTAAGGCTTCATCCGCATAAGCAAAAGCAGCATCGCCTATGATAAACGACTGATAATCCACACGTCCCCCGCCGCCCGCATAACCAGACTCACGACGACCATGATGCTCCACCACCAAACTCACATTAAATCGTACCAGGGGTCTGACATCCGCGCCAAAATGACCATCACTGCCCATCACCAGAATGGTTTCATATTCACCCGCAAGACTGACATTGACTTGTACAATGCGAGCCTCTTTTTGCCGCACATACTGATCTACCCGTTGCAACAGCGTAACTTTTTCTGTTTCACTCAGGGAGTGCAAAGGATTAACAGGCAAATAAAGTTGATGACCCGAATGCTTCTGCCAGACACAGACTGCCTGATCTGCGCCCTGCCGCGCAATACGACCAGCCGCGTTCGCCGCCTGCTGAAGAGCGGGCATTAAAATATCGTCCGCATAGGCAAAACCCGTTTTTTCTCCACTGGTCGCACGCACACCCACTCCGCGATCAATGTCAAAGCTTCCCCCCTTGATAATGCCGTCTTCAAGCTCCCAAGTCTCAGAACAGCTCGATTGAAAATATAAATCCGCATAATCAATTTGCGGGCCAGCCAATTGATTAATGACCTGATGCAGCTGATTGTCCGTCAGGCCAGCAGGATCCAGTAAATCTCGTTTGGCAATTTCTAATACGTCATTCATAAGCGCTCAACTCGCCTTTGCTAATGGCTGATAATAATGCAGGATATCCCATTTGATGTCATGTCCTATTATATTTTATAAAATTACTCGAAAGCAGGTTGCTATCGCGCATTTCGTCTTGCAATAACACCTTGTGTTGTGGAAAAGGCGTTTTAATGCCATGCTTGGAAAAGGCATCCCAGATGTCAAGCAACACGAGGGAGATGACACGCGGGCGGGATTTAACCAGTTTGATGTCCACATAATAGCGCAACTCAAACTCCATCAACGTGTCTTCGATTTGTTTTAAAAATACATCTGGCGCGGGGTCACGCAACACAGCGTGATGCTGAAGCAAAACTTCCATAATAATTTGTTGCACGAAATGAGGATCTTCATAACGTCCGGCCTTAATCGACACAACACTACGCAGCACATTGTCTTTTGCCGTCAGGTTTGTAAAAGACTTATTAAAAATTTCGACATTCGGCACCACCAGCTCCGTGTGATCCCAGGTGCTAATGGTCACGGCACGCCCACCAATATGCGTTACCTCACCATCCACCCCATTCACACTCACCATGTCGCCAACACGCAATGGACGCTCAAGCAAAATAAGAAATCCACAGGCAAAATTGTTGGCGAGATCTCTCAGCCCAAGGCCAATGGCAAAGGCAAATAAACCAGCGACTGCAACCAGCGCGTGCAAATCAATCCCAAGTACCCTCAAACAAAATAACACGCCTAGGAGCACGACCGTATATTGACTCAGGATCGCCATGCTATTTCGTATTCCCAAATCTTGAGTACGTGACACGAGCAGACGATAGACAAATTCACGCGTCCATTTGGCCGTCCAGTAAAAAATGGAAATGGCGACCAGCAACTCAATCATGTTAAGTGGCGTCACGGCTGAATTCAACACATGTGCCACCTGATAATGCAATAAACGAGTCAAACGCTCCACAATGGGTGACTGTCCATCCCACCCATAAAACAAAAACAAGGTTGTCCATGCCATCAGAAATAACGCGATACGCAATACCTTATCGATGGGTTTCAAAAATGCTTCTGTCCAGAGCCAGCCATTATTAGTATACTGAATGACAAGATTCGACAATTGAATCATGCCATCCGTTAACAACCCGCGCAAAACCAGATAAGCAATCAACACCAGCATGAACACGCCTTCATACCAGGAGATGGTCATGACCAGATTTAAATAGCCAAACAATCCAATTAATGAATTAGTCAGCATTAAAATGGGAATTAAAATACCCACCAATCGGACAATTTTATGAAAGTAAGGATGCCGGTCATCCATATGGGAAATAATCAGGTTTGGCACCACTTCCCAGGAGCGCAGCAATAAAGCTGAAACAATCACCAGAAAAAACAGAAACAACATATCGCACAAGATACGCAACTCAAAAATCAGCGGCAACTGATGCACAACGACAGTGCATGCGGTAATAATGCCGCCTGCCATGATGATCCATTTCAATCGATGGTAAAGCCGCACATCATGTCCGCTTGTGTCATGCGTCGTTTCAATCAGACACAACTGTGAGACGGTGATAATTGCCTTAAATACCAGCCAGACAACGCATAAATAACCGAGAACCAGAAACTTTCGCACCGGTACGTCAAAAAAAAGTAAGGTGCCAAGCACATTGCCAATAATATAAATATCGACAAAATTTCGTTTCAAAAATTGCGAGACCAGCCATTTTGAATTAATTTTCCCATGCCATGCAGACGGTTTTTCAGATAAACGCCTGAGCCTTCCGCGTAGAAAAACAAACAGGGCAAACAATAACGCCTCGGCAACGCCATAGAGAGCCCAAACATAAACACTAGACGCTTTAAAACTGTCCATCAAGCTGGTGACAACGCTTTTGAAAATTTTGAAGGATAAACTGGGTACAAGCAATACCTCCCGACGAATGTCTAATAAGGTCTTGTATCCAAAGCCAGGGAATCCTTCACGGGCTGACAACTCAACTTGAATGTTCTTGTCCACTTGCTTGCGAAACGCTGACAAGCTTTCAATCTGATCTTGCAAGCTTTTATCTGCCTGATGATAACGACCCGCCATTAATGAAAGTTTTTTCAGATAATCTGACCGCTCAGCTGACGAACTCTTTCTTTGCGACAAATCACTAATATGCTTTTGAAGAACAGCCATCCGCGATTGAAGCACCTCATCCAGCTTCACCATTTGTTTGCTAAGACTAACAACCTGATCACTCACCTGATTCAGCAAACTCATGGAGGTACTTTTGAAGACTGAAATCTTCATTTGTTGAACTTGATTTTTATAACGCGCAATCAATGCCTGAACATACGCATAATTCGCGTTTTCATTGGCGTCATAAATTTCACGCTCAACGGCTGCGTAAGCCGTCTGGGACTTGGCCGGATCAAGCTTGTCCAGCGCGGCATTTAAGCTGGATAATTTTTCCAACCAGCGATTTTGCTGCTCCTGATAAGCAAGCTCATCCTTCACTTGCGCCTGCCTCACATGCAGCATTTGGTGTGACTTCAATAACGCATCCAGCCGACTATAATCTTCCAGTCTGATCTGCAAAACGCTGTTGCCATTTTTTTGCAATTTTTTCAGGTAATCTGCGCGCAATTTTTCAAGGTTTAACAAACTTTTCTGATACTTTAAGTCAGCCTGCAACTCGCTCGCACTCGCAATACCACTGTGCTCAACACGCGAACCAAACACACTTAATACGTTCATCTGGTTTTCAATTTCCTGAATACTTTTATCAAGCCAGGTCATTGTACGTTCCGAGTCAGTAACTTCTATATCAATACTGTCCAGACTGGATTTTGCTACCGCAATATCAAGCGACACTTTATCCAGTAACCTTTTGCTGGCTTTTTCAGTTACCTGATGCGAAAGAAGCAAATCATGCTGCTGCTGCAAGCTCAGCAACCCTTTATTGGCTTCTTGATAACGATTTTTCAACAAATCAATTTGCTTGCTGACCAAGGTTACCCGATCCATCGACAATTCATCATTATCCACCGCCCCAGATGCCAAAACGGGCGACGACAAGCAAAATAAACACCCTGCCAACGCTATCAGCGTCATGAATGTTTTAACTGGAAAGTGCTTGTACATGTTCAGATACCTCTGTTTTAAGTGCCACTAAAAAAATAATCCCCGGAAAACATAGGACAAACGACCAGATATAAAATTGAACCCAGCCCAGATTCGCAACCATCAGGGCCGCCACAGGCCCCATCAAGACACGTCCCAGAGAGGCCACAGCCGACAGCAAGGCAAACTGACTGGCACTATACTGCCGATGGCACTGTGACATTAAAAATGCCAGCAAAGCAGCCGTGCTTAAACCACTACAAAAATTTTCAATAAAAATTGAGGCCGCCATCAACCCAAACTGTTTGCCTGCCATTGCCAGCAGCACAAACATTAAATTTGAAAACGCCTGTGCCAGTCCAAAGACAAGCAACGCACGGTAAATATTCCAGCGCAGTAAAAAAACACCCCCCACCAGCGCACCCAACACCGTTGCAATAAAACTGGTTGCCTTATAAGCAAAACCCACTTGCACCAAGGTAAAACCGAGGCCATGCAATAAAAAATTCATCATCAACTGCAATGCCAGCGCATCGCCAAATTTATAAAAAACAATAAACAACAATAGCAGCACCACTTTTTCCCGCTGCATCAAATCAGCTAGCGCCCCTTTCACGGTCTGCCAAAAATGCCGCGGCACCGGCGCTTGCTCCACCACCTGCGGTGCGGCATAAGAAACCATCATTGAAAGCAACATCATGCCAGCCATCAGTTGATAGGTGAATGTCCAACCTAAAAATTGCGCCGCGACCAGTGCAAGAGCACCCGCAAACAACGCCGCCAGACGATAGGCAAATACAAAATAAGCAGCACCCAGCCCACGTTCATCCGTCTGCAACACATCCGTCCGATACGCGTCAATCGCAATGTCTTGCGAAGCCGAAAAAAAGGCAATGACCAGTGCCATGACACCCATAGTGGAAGCCTGTTGTGCCGGATTCATGCTCGCCAACCATAACAAACTGACCCCAGATCCTAACTGCATCAACCCTATCCAGCCCAAACGCCGCCCCAAAAAGGGTATCCGGTAATGATCCATTAACGGTGCCCACAAAAATTTGAGGGTATAAGGGATGCCAATCAAAGAAAGCGCGCCAATTGCCACTAAATTGACATTCGCTTCCGTAAACCAGGCCTGCAGAGTAGATCCGGTTAACGCAAGCGGCAAGCCTGAGGCAAACCCCAACAAAAAAACCGCTGCCAGCCTTTTGTTGATTAATTTTTTAGCTACCGAGGGCACCATCGTAAAAAATGACATTCCATTAGACGAATATGGTTGAAATTTTATCACTAAACACCTGCATTGCATAGACCTTAAATGGTAAGTTATCATCTTGCTCGCCGTGTGCTGTCATCCTGTTTAGGATCACAGCTAACGGCAAATTTAGAATGACCGTTTTATTGCTAACCATCCTGATCAGGAACCCCGTATGAGCATTAGTATTTTTGAATTATTCGCCATTGGCATCGGCCCTTCGAGCTCACACACCGTAGGCCCCATGAAAGCCGCGCGCGCTTTCATGGAAACACTCGTACAAACAACACCACTCACTAACATGAAGCGCATTCAAATTGAGTTGTTCGGCTCACTCGCCTTTACAGGCAAAGGCCATGGAACCGATACAGCCATTTTACTGGGACTGGAAGGTCAGTCACCTGATACCGTCATTCCCGACCAGATTCAACCACGCGCACACGCGATTATTGAAGGAAAACAACTGCATTGCCTTCAAACCCACCCTATCCATTTTGATTATCTGACCGACTTTATTTACAACCTGACAGAGCGTCTCCCTTTCCACTCCAATGGCATGCGCTTTTCCGCTTATAATGCCCAACAAAATCTCATCGCAAGCGACTGTTATTACTCCATTGGCGGGGGATTTATTTTAAATGAAGCAGAAGCCGCGCATCCGCGCAACACGAACGCCACCCAGTCACCCTACCCCTTTCAGTTTGCCCGGGAACTGTTACAACAATGTGAGCAGCATCAACTCACCATCGCGGCCATCATGATGGCCAATGAGGCTCAATTTACCCCTATGGGTGACATCAAACAAAAATTGCTTCATATCACAGACACCATGCAACAGTGTATTACTAAGGGCTGTGAATCACCCGGCATCTTGCCAGGCGGCCTCAATATCAAGCGTCGCGCTCCTCGGCTTTACCAAAAACTACACATCAAAGGCAAACCACCCTCACACGAACACATGGACTGCCTACAATGGTTAAACCTCTACGCCATTGCAGTGAATGAAGAAAATGCGGCAGGTGGCCGCATTGTCACCGCACCGACCAATGGTGCGGCCGGTATCATTCCGGCTGTTCTCCACTATTATTTAACTTTTTATCCTCATGCCAAACGGGAAGATGCCATTGATTTTCTTTTAACGGCGGGAGCCATCGGTTTGTTATATAAAAAAAATGCCTCCATCTCGGGTGCCGAGGTTGGCTGCCAGGGCGAAGTGGGCGCTGCTTGCTCCATGGCCGCAGGCGCATTGACCGCCGTACTGGGCGGCACGCCGCCTCAAATTGAAAACGCGGCCGAAATTGCAATGGAACATCATCTGGGCATGACGTGCGACCCCATGCATGGCCTTGTGCAAATCCCCTGCATTGAACGTAATGCCATGGGTGCCGTCAAAGCCGTGAATGCGGCATGTCTTGCGCTATTAGGTGATGGCCAGCACTTTGTGTCTTTGGATAAAGTCATTGCAACGATGAAGCAAACCGGAAAAGACATGATGACCATTTACAAAGAGACCTCTCAAGGTGGTCTCGCTGCCAATTTGCCTGAATGTTAGCTCGATCAGGTTCCAGTCTTCCTACCGGTGTCCCGACCCGCCTGAACTGACTTCGCAGTCCGATGCCGCTGTGCACGGATTTTCTTTAAACGCCATAAGGTCAAAAAAGGGCCTGACAAAACAAAAATTGAAAAAATGGCAAATAAAATCTCGGGTGGCTCAAGCGCAATGCCTGCAATCACAAACATGGCAATCACCACCGTGAAGAATGGCACTTTGCCTTTAAAGTCCACGCTTTTAAAACTGGAATAACGCACACCACTCACCATAAGACTCGCCACCACAATCGTCGCTAGAGCAACCGGCACCGCCAGATTCATACCCGGAATCTCATAGACATAACCCATCCAGACAATACTTGCGATCAGACCGGCGGCTGAGGGGCACGGCAATCCCTGAAAATAAGGTTTACTATTGGTTTGTGTATTGAACCGCGCCAAACGGAGCGCGGTCGCCGCCGCGTAAATAAACGCCGCCAACCAGCCAAGCTTTCCCATGACAGACAATGACCAGCTATATACCACGAGCGCGGGCGCAATACCAAAGGACACCATGTCAGACAAACTGTCATATTCCGCACCAAAGGCACTCTGTGTATTGGTTAGCCGCGCGACACGTCCATCCAGACCGTCTGCGATCATCGCGATGAAAATAGCAATGGCTGCCGTATCAAAGTAACCTTTGAGCGCCGCAACAATTGAATAAAAACCCGCAAACAACGCAGCCGTCGTTAGCAAATTAGGCAGCAAATAAATGCCTCGTTGCGGCGTTTTTTCGGGTAACTCATTTTCCAAAGAATCTTGTTCAAGCGTCATCACAATTACCTGCTGGTTGATAGAACGGAAGGGGCACTGGGTTTTTTTTCAAAGGCCTTGATACCGGCTTCAAGCTCAGGGTCTAACGGTGCCAAAATCTTAACCTGCTGACCGGAGGAAGGCAATGTAAACTCAATGGATCGGGCATGTAAGAACAAACGCTTTAAACCTGACTGACGCGCGAGCTTGTTAAACGCCGCATCACCATAACGCGTGTCGCCGGCAATGGGATGGCCCTGATGCTTGGCATGCACCCGTATCTGATGGGTTCGGCCGGTATATAATCTGACCTCCATTAACGAGGCCTGATCCAGATATTTGAGGCTGCGAAAAACCGTCAACGCCGTCTTGCCATGCCGGTCGACTTCGACCACATGCTTGCCACCCTCACGGTAGTCTTTGTGTAAAGGAAGGTCCACGCGCAATTCACTGTCCTTCCACTTCCCCTGTGTTAATGCCCAATATAGCTTAGTCACCTTGCCCTCACGCAACAAAGCATGCACCTCTCGCAAGACGCGCTTTTTCTTGGCCAGCACAAGGCAGCCTGACGTTTCAGAATCCAGCCGGTGAACCAATTCCAGATCAGGACAAAAAGGATACAAATGCCGCAACGCTTCAATCACCCCCACACGCACCGTACTGCCAACATGCACCGACATGCCGGATGGCTTATTGATAATTAAAAACAAGTCATCTTCATATAAAATTCGTGAGGTCAGCAAATTGGCAGTGGTCTCACTGGGTGGTGCGGCGGCTGCTTTTTCTTCCAGATAAACAGGGGGCAATCTAACGCTATCTCCCTCCTTTATGCGATAAAATGCAGAAACACGCTTCTTATTGACGCGTACTTCGCCCTTACGCAGCAAACGATAAACACGCGACTTTGGCATGCCACGCAATTGGCCGATCAAAAAATTATCAATTCTCTGGCCTGCGTCATCTGCGCGCGCCACCCTGTAGCGCACGGAGGTCTTACTGGTTTGCGGCTTACCGGATTCCACCATTCGTCACTCACCTGCATGGGTTATTTTTTCAAACAGGCAATATACTACACTCACCGTGATCAGTTCTATTTGAAAAAAAATGAATATGTTGTTATATTTTCGTTTAGGCTGCAAAAAGCCCCAATTGGCTGATGGTAAATAGCCGTAACGAATTGAAGTAACGTGCTTCTGGCACCCGGAAAGAGAGCAAAATTTTATAGCATTCACGCAGTTAGCGTCACAGGGCAAGAGATTGCAACATAACGCAGGATGGTTTCGTAGGTTATCCAAAAACCGATTACTGGAGCGATGAAACAATTTCATTAACGCTGATCCAGTGTAAAAAATGAACTTACCCGTTTTTGCGTTGCTAAGCGCAACGCCTAACTACTCTGTGTGTGAAATAAAACCCGCTCGTCCAGCGCATTGAAGCACATAATATAAACATATAAACTGGATGAAAACATGAACAGAATGCTAATAAACGCAACTCATAAGAATGAGGAGTTGCGAATAGGGCTTGCAAATGGACAATTTCTTTACGATTTGATCATAGAATCAACTACTCGCGAACAAAAACTGTCCAATATCTACAAAGGAAAAATCACCCGTATTGAGCCTAGCCTTGAAGCGGCTTTTGTGGATTATGGTGAAGAGCGTCATGGCTTTCTGCCACTGAAAGAAATTGCGCGATCCTGCTTCAAAAGCGGCTTTATTGACAACCATCGACGTCCCACCATTCAGGAAGTCCTGGAAGAAGGCCAGGAATTAATTATTCAGGTTGAAAAGGAAGAACGCGGCAACAAAGGCGCCGCACTCACCACCTTCATCTCCCTGCCTGGCTGTTATTTGGTCCTTATGCCAAACAACCCGCGTGCGGGCGGTGTTTCAAGGCGCATCGAGGGTGATGAACGTGACGAACTACACGACGTTTTAAGCACGCTGCAAATTCCAGAAGGCATGGGATTAATTGTGCGAACCGCAGGCGGTGGGCGCACGACAGAAGAACTGCAATGGGATCTGGAAATTTTACTCAGACTTTGGGGCATCATCGAGAGCAAAGCCAAGGAGCGCGCTGCCTCCTATTTAATTTACCAGGAAGGCAATGCGGTCATCCGCGCCTTGAGAGATCACCTCCGCAAGGAAATTGATGAAATCCTCATTGACCAGCAAGACGTCTTTGAGGCTGTCTCAAACCACCTGAAACTCATTCGCCCGGACTTTGCCAGCCGCGTCAAACTCTACCAAGATCCCACCCCTCTTTTCACCCGCTTTCAAATTGAAAGCCAGATTGAATCTGCCTTTGAACGTGAAGTGCGCCTTCCCTCAGGCGGCTCCGTTATCATTGATCATACCGAAGCGATGGTTTCAATCGATATCAACTCCGCCAAATCGACCAAAGGCGTTGACATTGAAGAAACAGCCTTAAAAACCAACCTCGAAGCCGCGAAAGAAATTGCCAGACAATTACGCTTGCGCGACATTGGCGGCCTAATTGTGATTGACTTCATTGATATGGGCCCCCTTCGGAACCAGCGTGAAGTGGAAGACAAATTAAAACAATCGCTCGCCGTCGATCGGGCGCGTGTCCAGATTGGTCGCATATCACGCTTTGGCTTGCTTGAAATGTCTCGGCAACGCTTACGCACGTCACTTGGCGATGCCAGTCGCGTCACTTGCCCGCGCTGCCTTGGTCAAGGCACCATTCGCGGCATTGAATCACTGGGACTCTCTGTCATTCGCATCATTGAAGAAGAAGCCTTAAAAGACAATACCGCACAAGTGAGAGCCTTATTGCCGGCTGAAATTGCCGCCTACATTTTAAATGAAAAGCGACAAGCCATCATTGATATTGAGAAGCGCCAAAACGTTTCCATTGTGGTCATTCCAAGCGTTCACTTGCTGACACCCCAATATCAGGTTGAACGGATCAGACTCTCTGACACCGCTGAAAGTGATGAAAAAACCCCTAGCTACAAACTGGATGTTCAACCAGAAACCGTGAGCCAGGCGACCACCTCCATGGCTCAAAAGGCACAACAGGAACCTGCCATCAAAAGTGCTTTAATGGATGAAATCACCACACCGCAACTCAACCTGTCTTCTGCGCATCCTGCCTTAAAATTACAAGGCGAACCAGGCATGCTAAAAAAACTGTTCACCTTTTTATTTGATAAAAAAGAAGAGTCTGACAAAACTACCGAAACCGATGGCAGCACCATCAGACGTCATAGCCAGAGTCCTCGCCCACCCCAACGACGACGCCACAATGGCAATCGCTCCCACGCACCACGAGGACGTCGGGATTCCCGCTCACGTCAAGGCAACCCCAATTTCCGCCAGCAGGACAATCGGACACGCGACACGAAAAGTCACGAATCATCACGCAGCCCTGCTGATCATCGCACCGTCAGTGATGCAGAACGCATACAGAGCACTGCCGCCGACGTGCGCGCGACCGATCAAATCCCACCGCCTCAACCAGCGGTTGAAAAGACTGTCGTCAGTGCAGGGGCGATGCTTCCACCAGCCGCTACCGTGCAAACACCTAGCAAGACATCGGTGCCTTCAGTCGCACCCGTTGAAAGAAACAACGAACTCGCCCGCACCACACCACCTGCAGACGCCAATTCTAGCCAGACGCAAACCACGGCACCCACAGGCAAC